>Ga0265298_10000860_pt1 | contig 45186 bp, 25 predicted proteins | sample AusTroGonzalo_MG_3_FD_193486 | JGI IMG/M metagenome (GOLD analysis project Ga0265298, IMG submission 193486) | Bovine rumen microbial communities from tropical cattle in Woodstock, Queensland, Australia - Gonzalo_01 | ecosystem: Host-associated > Mammals > Digestive system > Stomach > Rumen ...
TTGCTCTGTCAGGCTGTATATATGTCCGTGCATCACCTTGGCCGGGAAACAGATATTGTCGGCCATAATGGAACGGATACCCTTTTCATATATCTTATTAGTAGATGGGGGCGAAAGCACCACCTGGATGCCGCAAGCGGTAAACAGCTCGTGCCAAAAGGGATAGTTTTCATAAATCCCCAGCGCCCGGGGGATGCCGATACGCATACGGGCCTGTTCTTTGGGCACAATGGGCCGTTTGAACAGCAAATCCAGTTTCTCGCGATGCTGGTTGACCCCCTTCACAAACGAGTCTGACTTGTTGGAATAGATTTTCTCGCAGTTATTTCCAGTAAAAAAAGTGTTGCCGTTCGAGAAGACCAGTTTCTTCACCTGGCAATGGTTTTCGCAACCCGGGCAGGTTTCCATCTCCACCGAGGAAGTGCGTGTGGCTATCATGTCGGCAAGCGAAAGCAGTCTGGCGTCGGTATGCCTATCGCGGGCATACAGGGCGGCACCGTAAGCTCCCATCAACTCGGGCACATTCGAGAAATACACACTCTTGCCCGACATCAACTCCAGCGCACGCACTATCGACAGATTCTTGAACGTGCCTCCCTGCACCACTATATGCTCGCCAAGTTCACTTATGTTTTTTATCTTCAATACCTTATACAGGCAGTTTTTCACCACCGAATAAGAGAAGCCCGCAGCGATATCGGCCACATCGGCCCCTTCCTGCATAGCCTGTTTCACCTTCGAGTTCATAAACACCGTGCAGCGGGTCCCCAAGTCGTAGGGATGATGTGCCAGACACGAGATGTGGGCGAATTCAGCCACCGGATATTTCAATATGTTGGCAAAGTTCTCGATAAACGAACCGCAGCCCGACGAACAGGCCTCGTTGATTTCAAGTCTTGTAATACTCTTGTTCTCAATATAGATAGCCTTCATATCCTGCCCGCCGATATCCAACACAAACGACACTTCGGGGTCGATGGTGCGGGCAGCCAGGTAATGGGCCATCGTCTCCACCACCCCGTAATGCATATTATAGGCAGTCTTAATCAGGTTTTCGCCGTAGCCGGTAGCCGCGCTACCCGCCAATTTGATCTTCTTGCCGTGCTGTTCGGCCTCCTCTTTCAGGCGCGCCAATGCCTCGCCGAAAGCCTTGAAGCTGTCGCCCTTGTTGCGACTGTAGTCCGAAAACACAATGCGCCCCTCCTTGTCGAGCAGCACCAGCTTGGTGGTGGTAGAGCCCGAGTCAACCCCCAGGTAGCACTCTTCCGATTCCAGCTGGTCCCAAGCGATGGTGGGAATAAAAGTCACACTCTTCTGCTGTCTCCATGCTTCCAGTTCCTCTTCCGAGGCAAACAGGGCTGGCAGGCAGCCCACATGCTCTTGCAGTTGGTTCTTTGCCTGCTGGTGGTCGCGAAACAGGCGCACAAAGTCCGACAGGGTGATGCTCTGCGCTATCTCTTCCATTGCAATCAGCGCACTGCCCCAGGCCGGAATCAGCTCGGGACGCTCAGGCATCAGCACATCCTCCTCTTTCAGGTTCAGCAAGCGCACAAAAGCCTCTTTCAGCTCAGACAGGAAGGCGAAGGGACCGCCGCAGAAAAACACCTTCGGCAGTATATCGTTACCCCTGGCCAGCGAGCTCACCACCTGTATGGCCACCGCGTTGAACACCGACTTGGCAATATCGTTGCGGCTCACATTCCTGCTGGCCAGATTCTGGATGTCGGTTTTCGAGAACACCCCACAGCGTGAAGCGATGGGATAGACATTCTCTGCCGTTTGGGCCAGCGTGTTCAGCTCTTTGGTTTCAATCTCCAGCAGCGCAGCCGTCTGGTCGATAAACGCCCCCGTGCCGCCCGCACAGCTGCCGTTCATGCGGATATCCGGAATCTTGCCCTCCTCAAAGAAAATCATCTTGCTGTCCTCGCCGCCCATATCTATAAAGGTACGCACCTCGGCATGTTTCCGCTTCACATACTCAGCCGCCGCAATCACCTCCTGCGCAAAACGTATCCCCACCTGCTTCGAATAACCCATCGCAATAGAGCCCGTCATCACCACCTTCACCCGGCACTGTCCCAGAGCCTTATACAGCTCTTTGTATATCAGATAGCCGGTTTGCAGGATAGCGGTATTATGGCGCTTGTACGACGAGAACACCAGCTCTCCCCTCTCGTCCAGCACCACCAGCTTGAATGTGGTGGAGCCAATGTCTATACCTACTGAATATGTTGGTTCTGTCATGCGTATCTTTCTTTTGGACCGCAAAAATACAAAATTTAAGTTTGTGTTCATACTTTTATCTCAATAAAATCATAATCATTCTACACAACAACTATTTTACAGAAAAGAATAATGCAAAAATAGTTTAGATTTCATCAAAATAAAAGGTCAAGAAAGACAATAAATTGAGCAATTTTTACGCACTGTATATTTATGTTTGGTCGATTCACTCTCGTCCTTTTCTTAGAGTTTCTCCGTAGTTATTATTTCCGCAATATCAGCAATTCCCCGGAACTTTTATCCACAGTGGCTTTCTCAACGCTTTTTTTTTGCAGCATTGTATTTCACATTTCTCCCTGCAGCCGGTACAGGTAGTCTTCCACCGCCGCCCAGTCGGGAAATTCCAGGGTGCCAAACTGGATGCCAGTTCTACTCTGCCTCACACGCGAAACGCTAAAGCAATAGCCATTTCCATACAGGAACCACCTCAATAGACAGACCTCCTTCATTGATGGTTGTTTCTTCATCCCTTGTCACAATAAATGCCTTTTTAAGAGGATGAACTTTGTGGAATTTGACCAATGCATCGACTTCCCGTTTTATGGTGGATTCATCAGAAAGACGATAGGAAGCCTGGACTGCCAAATCCTCTTCCGGCACATAGAAATCGACTTCAATATTGTGAAGATAATAGTACAGTTTGTCGCCGTATCGTTTTCGCATAGCTATGGCACAAAGGTTCTCGAGCAATGCGGACTGGTTTTCAAGCAGAAACAGATTGAGCAGACCATTGTCAACAAAATAGAACTTCTTTGTCGTCTCTCGCTCTACAAAGCGTGATGCAAAGTTCTGCAATGGAAATATGAGACAAGCATCCATGAAATGGTTGATGTATTCGATTACCGTAGCCGTTCCGCACGATACACCAACTGCTTTGATCATATTGCACAATCTTGTATAGGATACAGGCTGACGCACACTTTCTGCCAATTTCCTCAATGCAAGTCTTAACGCTTCTTCATTCTTCACCTTATTTCTTACAATAAGATCATTGAAGAAAATGCGGTTGTACAAGCCATTCAACCATACTCGCTTTTCTTTAAACCTTATCAATTCAGGAAAACCACCCCATTGGAAATAGTTGTTGAAGGCACGTTCCACCTCGCCGCGTTTCTGTCCGTACATCCAACGAGAGCCAAGTTCCACGCCGTTTGCTGAAAGAAACTCGGCAAAACTGTAAGGATAAACCGACACATCTATGTATCGTCCGCCGAGCACGGTCTGTATATCTCGACTCAACATCTTTGCATTGCTGCCGGTGATGTATACCTGGTACTTCTGATTGGCAAGCCTGCGTGCGAAGTTCTCCCATCCGTCCACATTCTGTATCTCGTCAAAGAAGAAAGTTGGTTTTGAGTCATAGACACTGTAATTGGCCTGTAATATCAAATCGAGTTGGTCAGCCGACATACCGTGTAAACGTTCATCGTCGAAGTTGATATACACCAAATTCTCAATGGGAACACCATCATCCAGTTTTCGTTGCATCTGTTGATACAACGTATAGGACTTGCCCGCCTGTCTCACCCCAACAAACACATAATTGCCAGCTGGTTCGATTGTTACATTCCTTGGCACTATCTCAATTTGGGGTATATATTCATATCCCTCTGTTATTATGCTTTTTATTAGCTCCTTGTCTATCATTTGTAGTATATTTTCAAAATGCAAATATACAAAAAGTATTCAATATGGTAGAATAAAAAACAAAATATTTATTTTGTAGCACAGAACAAATCTAATATCTAGCAGGCAATCGACTGCACGGCAGGCAATTTCACATTTCTCACTGCTTCCGACAGTAGGTAATCTATGATAATGTATATATTTGCGAGTGCAAAGTTATGAAAAAATCTACAAATAATCTTCCTCGTTGTCTAAAGTCAATATAATATAGACACAAAGTGCGAAAATTTCAAAATTATTTTTCTCCGACCATAGCCCTTCGCTCACTTACAACTGATTTTGGTTGTTACTTTTGGAGACGTTCAACCGAATTCTATTGACGTTTTAAGATCTCGGCGTAACATATATTGTTAATTTTCTCCAAAAAACCACCACAAAAGGTGTAAATTTGAGTGGATTTTATCGTGCAATAAAACACAATCTACAGAAAATCAATGAAATAGCATAATCAAAACCTACTATGCATTAGAATATACCAGGATACCAGGATACCAGGATACCAACCCAAAATATAACTGGAATATTCCTAGAGTGAGAGAATTCCAACTCTCATGTAAGTCTCATATAAGTCTCATATAACACTCATGCACCTATTACCCAATTCCAGGAATATTTTTCCAACGCTCTTGGTATCCTGGTATCCTGGTAAATTGCATTGTATTTGCATTTTTGGTTACATGGATAGAATTGATTTATAGCGTATTAATATTCAAGCGTTCGAAAATACATATCGAATTAACGGTAGTTTTAGTGTTTTTTAGCAGAAATATAGCTATATATGTAAGTCATCCAACCTCCCTACCCTGAAACTTGAAACCTGATACATGGGAAATTGGTAATAGGGGCACTTATGGCTATCTATAGATACGCTATAGATACGCAGTAGATACGCAGTAGGTATGCTAAGAGGCTGGTCTCTGTACCCCATACTGACGTATGGGGCTATGGAGAATGGCGTCCCTCTGGGACGCGGGCAGAGACGGAGCATGCTCCGTCTCTACTTTTTTTAAAAGCATTTGCACTTGCGGAAGGTATGCGAAAAATTTGTATCTTTGCCGCTTTATATTATATATACTCAAATATTATACATGTAACTGACAATCACAATAGTATGCCTGAAGAAAGAAAAAATCAAGAACAAAATAATTTCAGAAATAACAACAAAAGACACAGAAGACCTGGGGGAAAACCTGCCGACCAAAGGGAAAAACAAGCGGCAAAGCCTGAGGAAGAAGTGAAAAAACAGCAGGCGCCCGTAGAACCCAAAGGGGAACAAACACAGGTGCCTGCCGAACCCAAAGAGGAACAGCCACAGGCCCCAGTGGAGACCACAGAACAATCTGTAGAAACGGCAGCAAAGGTAGAGACAACAGAAACGGCAACAAAGCCGGAAGTGAGCAAGGTGGAGTCGAAAATCAAGGAGCAGTTCTCGGACAAGGACCACTCGCAGGTGGAGAACCTCGACCAGTATCTGGACATGGACATCCGCACCGGCAGCAACCCCGAGGCGGACGCCATTGCCGCCAACATCTTCCTTACCCGCGGACTGAACGAGAAGCCCGACGTGGAGTCGGCCCATTGCCGCGAATACCGCTACAACTGCTGCAAGCTGGCTACCTACGACTGGATTGAGAAGCTGGATATCACCACCGACTACCTGGATTTCAACATCGCGGAGGTGCGCTTCAAAAACAGCCACAAGGATTTCTACATCCTGCCTGAAGAGGGCGTGTTTCATGTGGGCGACATTGTGGCGGTGGAGGCATCGCCCGGACACGATATCGGCATCATCTCGATGCTGGGTCTTTCGGTAAAGAAGCAGCTGGAGCACAAGCATATCAATCCTGAGAACGTAACCAAGAAGCTGTACCGCACCGCCCGCGTAAGCGACATCGACAAATGGATCTCAACTGTGGATTTGGAACACACCACTATGTTGTCGTCACGCTACATTGCCTGGGACTTGGACCTGAAGATGAAGGTAAACGACGTGGAATATCAGGGCGACGGCACCAAGGCCATCTTCTACTACTCGGCCGAAGAGCGCGTGGACTTCCGCGAGCTGATTAAGATACTGGCCGAGCAGTTCCGCATCCGCATCGAGATGCGCCAGATTGGCGTGCGCCAGGAGGCGGCCCGCCTGGGAGGCATCGGCACCTGCGGCCGCGAGCTGTGCTGCTCGGCCTGGCTCACCAACTTCCAATCGGTATCCACCAACACCGCCCGCACCCAGCAGCTGTCGCTCAACCCCCAGAAGCTGGCCGGCATGTGCGGCAAGCTGAAGTGCTGCCTCAACTTCGAGCAGTCCACCTATATCGAGGAGTCGAAGGGCTTCCCCGCCCCCAACATCCACCTGAAGACCAAGAAGGGCAAGGGATTCTACAACAAGATTGACATCTTTAAGAAAATCGTATGGTACTCGTATGCCGACGACAACTCGAAGATTTTCGCCATCCCGCTGGACAAGGTCAACGAAATCATCAAGATGAACAATGAAGGCAAGTACCCCGAAACCCTTGAGGAGTTTGCCGTGGTGAACCAGGCCAAGGTGGAAGACACCATCAACTACAGTATGGACGAACTTAAACGCATAGAGGACAAATAATGAAAAAGCTGCTGTTTTTCCTTTTGACCGCCACCCTGCTCTGCTCATGCGGACCCAAGCGCTTCTACGAGGAGATAAGCCCCGTGGACAAAAAAGGCTGGCACCAAGACTCGCTGCTCACCTTCCGGATAGACATCACCGACTCGACCCAGTACTATGATTTCTACCTGTTTGTGAGAAACACCAACGACTATGCCATGCAGAACTTCTACGTGTTTTTCACCACCGAATTTCCCAATGGCTTCAAGTCGCAAGACACCCTGGGCTTTGTGTTGTGTGACAAATACGGCAACTGGAAAGGCAAGGGACACGGCTACCTGAAAGAGCAGCAGTTTCTGTTCAAGCCCAATGTCAGGTTTGCCCACTGCGGCACCTACACCTTCACCGTACAGCAGGCCATGCGGGAAGAAAAGCTGAAGGGGATTTCAGATTTCGGCATAGCCCTGTATGAACACCAACAATAATCAACCAACGAAATAACAACATGAGGAATATGAAAAAGCTGATGCTTCTGACTCTTGCCCTACTTTGGTGCATAGCCTCCATGGCCCAAGAGAGCCCCAAAAAGGTGTCGAAACTCCACAGCAATGTAGGAGGCGGCGCACGCATCGGACTCACCACCTCGCAAATCTCGGGCGACGACCTCACCGGCTTTCATCAGTTTGGTGCCTACGCCGGCCTGTATGTCAACTTTCCGCTGACACAGAACTGGAAGTGGATGATTCAGCCCGAAATCAACTTCAACATGAAGGGCAGCCACACCTACTTCCCCAAGGGACTGCAAGAGGGGCAGCAGACCTATTCGCTCAGCCTGTACTACATAGAGGTGCCCCTCATGATCAGATGGAACTGCTATAAGGGACTGATACTGGAATTGGGACCTTCGTTCAACATCAAGGTGTTTCACCAAGAGAAATTTGACGGCGATGTGGACACCCATGTAGAGCCCTTCCGTTGGTATGAAGTGGCGATAACCGCAGGCGTGAACTACCTGTTCAAAGACCACTATGGCATCTTCTTCCGCTTCACTTCCTCCATCGTACCGGTCAGAATACCCTACAGTGTGACCAACCGACTTATCAAGAAACAATTTAACGACGCCCTGATGATAGGCTTCTACTACCAGTTCTAACCATCACAATCCTATAATCGAAAAAAAAATTAAAATACTTATATACAATGGACTATAATTTTACCGAGGTTGAAAAAAAGTGGCAGCAATACTGGCGCGACCATAAAATCTACAAGGTGGACATCGACCACAACAAACCCAAGTTCTATGTTTTGGACATGTTTCCCTACCCATCCGGCGCAGGACTCCATGTGGGTCACCCGCTGGGCTATATTGCATCAGACATATATGCACGCTATAAACGCCTGAAAGGCTTCAATGTGCTCCACCCCATGGGTTACGACGCCTACGGACTGCCCGCCGAGCAGTATGCCATTCAGACTGGCACCCACCCGGCCAAAACCACCGAGAAGAACATCAACCGCTACCGCGAGCAGATGGACAAAATCGGGTTCTGCTACGACTGGGACCGCGAGGTGCGCACCAGCGACCCCTCTTACTACAAGTGGACCCAATGGACCTTCATCCAGCTGTTCAACTCGTACTACTGCAACCAGGCCCAGCAAGCCCGTCCCATCAGAGAGCTGATGGAGGCCTTTGCCGCCAACGGCACCGAAGGTCTTGATGTGGCCGAGAGCAAACCGCTGAGCTTCACCGCTGACGAATGGAAAGCGATGAGCGAGAAGGAACAGCAGGAGGTGCTGATGAACTACCGTCTGGCATACCAGGCTGAAACACCCGTAAACTGGTGTCCCCAACTGGGCACAGTGCTCGCCAACGACGAGGTGGTAGATGGCCTCTCCGTACGTGGCGGCTTCCCCGTGGTGCGCAAATCGATGAGACAATGGTTGCTCCGCATCACCGCCTACGCCGAACGCCTGCTACAGGGTTTGGATACCGTGGAATGGAACGAGTCTATCAAAGAAGTGCAGCGCAACTGGATCGGCAAGTCGATGGGAGCCTCTGTCATCTTCAAAGTAGAAGGAAAAGATATCGACCTGGAAGTATTCACCACCCGTGCCGACACCCTGTTTGGCACCACCTTTATGGTACTGGCTCCCGAACACGAGCTGGTGAGCGAAATCACCACTCCCGAACAACGTGCCGAAGTGGAAGAATATATCACCCGTACCAAAAACCGCAGCGAACGCGAGCGTATGGCCGAGGTGCGCAAGGTAAGCGGCGCCTTCACAGGAGCCTACGGCATCAACCCCATCACAGGGGCTAAGCTTCCCATCTGGATTGCCGACTATGTGCTGATGGGCTACGGTACCGGCGCCATTATGGCCGTGCCTGCTCACGACAGCCGCGACTTTGCCTTTGCCCGTCACTTCAACCTGCCCATTATCCAGGTGGTGAAGAAACCCGGCACCGAACCCACCGACCCCTCTACCTGGGAGGAAAGCTTCGACGCCAAAGACGGTGAACTGGTCAATAGTGGATTCTTGAACGGCCTCACCGTCAAGAAAGCCATCGAGCGCATGATTCAGGAGCTGGAAAAACTAGGCGTAGGTACCGGCAAAACCAACTACCGCCTGCGCGACGCCATCTTCAGTCGCCAACGCTACTGGGGCGAGCCCTTCCCCATCTACTATAAAGACGGAATGCCCTACACGATGGACGAGTCGAAGTTGCCGCTTGAACTGCCCTCCATCAACGAGTATAAGCCCACCAAAACCGGAGAACCCCCATTGGCCCGCGCCCAAAACTGGGTAACCGAAGAGGGCTACCCCATCGAGACCAACACCATGCCAGGCTTTGCCGGCTCAAGTGGCTACTACCTCCGCTATCAAGACCCGCACAACGACAAGGAATACTTCAGCCGCGAAGCCAACGACTACTGGCAGAACGTGGACCTCTATATCGGCGGCGCCGAACATGCTACCGGCCACCTGATTTACAGCCGCTTCTGGTGCAAGTTCCTCCACGACATAGGTCTTTCCTGCAAGGACGAGCCCTTCCAAAGAATGATTAACCAGGGTATGATTCAAGGCCGCTCGAGTTTCGCCTACCGTGTCAACATGGAGAAACTGTGTGAGTATGCCGTTTGGTTCCATCTCAAAGACAAGAAGTTTGGCGTAGAATTTATAAAAGACTTCAAGGACGGCCGCCGTCGTTTCGACTTCTTCTGTCCCGAAAAGGGCATCCTGATTGAAATCAACCGCATGGGCAACCTCGAAAAGGTGGTTGAGCCGTGGAAAGAATATGCCAAAGAAAAAGGCTACAAACTACTGTTGATACCCATCGCCGATATCGTAAAAGACTATATCAAAGGCACCAACAAGGTGGAACAGAAAATCAAAGACCTTATTGCAGGCAAAGAAGTTCCCACCTTTGAAGAAGGCAAAGCCCTTCCGAATATCCCCTTATTCGTGTCCAAGAACTTCAAAGGCCGCGAGTTATTCAGCGACCCCATTCACGTGGATATCAACATGGTGCGCAACGACATTCTTGACATCAACAGCTTCCGCGAATGGCGCGATGACCTGAAAGAATCATTGTTCCTCTATGAGAAAGACAAAGACGGCAACAGCATCTATGTCTGCGGTTCAGAAATTGAAAAGATGTCGAAGTCAAAGTTCAACGTACAGAATCCCGACGACTTGGTAGAGAAATACGGTGCCGACACCCTGCGTCTTTATGAGATGTTCCTCGGACCCTTGGAGCAGTCGAAGCCTTGGGACGTACAAGGTATAGAAGGTACCTACCGTTTTGTGCGCAAGTTCTGGCGACTCTTCCACAACGAGAACAACGAATTCTGCGTCAGCAACGAGCCCGCCACTGCCCCCGAACTGAAGAGTTTACACACCCTCATCAAGAAAGAGGAAGACGGCATCGAGAGCATCTCGTTCAACACGGTGGTGTCTGCCTTCATGATCTGCATCAACGAGCTCACCGACCTCAAGTGCAACAAGCGCGAAGTGTTGGAGCCGCTGACCATTCTGCTCTCACCGTATGCACCTCATATTGCCGAAGAACTGTGGCACCTGCTGGGCAACGAAACCTCGGTGGTCAACGCCTCATTCCCTGTTTATGACGAAAGCAAGACGGTGGAAAACAGTTTCAACTACCCCATCAGCTTCAACGGCAAGATGCGTTTCAACCTCGAGTTGCCCGTCACCATGAGCGCTGAAGAGGTGCAGGCCGCTGTGCTCGCCGCCCCCGAATCAGCCAAATGGCTCGAAGGCAAACAGGTACGCAAGGTGATTTATGTACCCAAAAAGATTGTGAATATTGTTATATCATAAAGGTTTTAGAGTTCAATAAATAGTTCTGAAAATGAGAAGAATCGGTTTATTTGTGTTTTTCAGTCTGTGTGTGCTGATGGTTTTCGGCCAATACCGTAGCGACAGCCTCCATGTGGCACATTACGACATCGCCCTGAACATCGACCCTTACGGGCAGACTATCAGCGGCACTACCACTTTGCAGATAGTGCCCAAAATGGGCAACCTCAGCAGCTTCAATTTGGACCTGAGAAACATGACCATCGACTCTATCATGATGAACCAGACACTGTCGAGCTACACCTACGTTGGCGACCTGCTCAGCATCCCCGCCAATGCTTACAATTTGGGAGACACCATAGAGCTTGCCGTGAGCTATCATGGTACTCCCTACGGCAACAGCTGGGGAGGTTTCACCTTCATCAACAACTACACTTTTAATATTGGGGTAAGCATGTATGAGCAACCCCACTGCTTCGGACGCGTTTGGTTTCCCTGCATAGATGAGTTTACCGACAAAGCCACTTATTCCTGCCATATCGGAACCTATCCTTATCACACCGCCGTATGTGGAGGACAATACTTGGGAGAAAGTGCCGGAGAATATGGCACCAAGATATGGCACTGGCAGCTAGACCAGCCCATTCCTACATATCTGGCTTCCGTAGCCACCGGTGCATACCAGCTCTACACAGATACCTTCCATGGGATGGAGGCTGATATTCCCATCACCATCTATGCTCCCTCATCCTATATTAATAATGTACCCGCCTCTTTTGTCCACTTGCACGAAATTGCCGCCAACTATGAGCATTTCTACGGGCCGCTCCGCTTCCCCCGCATCGGCTATGTGTTGGTCAACTTCACCAGTGGAGCTATGGAACACGCCACCAATATAGCATTACCCCAAGTGGCCATCGATGGCACCACAGGATACGAGTCAACCATCGCTCACGAGCTATCCCACTCCTGGTTTGGCAACCTCATCACCTGCGAGAAGGCCGAAGAGATGTGGATTAACGAAGGTTTCGCCAGCTATAGCGAAGCGCTGACCGACGAGGGCGTATATTCCAAAGAGAAATACACGCAGACCATCAACAACCAGCATTTTGACGTGTTGAAGAACCTGTATGCTCGCGACCAAGGCTATTATGCATTGAACAACATTCCCCAAAACCACACGTATGGGATGCATGCCTACGACAAAGGCTCTATCGTGGTTCACACCCTGCGCCACTATATGGGCGACTCCTTATTCTTTGGAGGCATTCAGGCAATGCTGAATCAGTATGCTTTTCAAAACATGAACTCAGTGCAAGTATTTGATTTTCTAAGCAACTATAGCGGCATAAACCTGAATGGTTTCTATGAAGGATGGATTAACCAGCCAGGCTTTCTTCACTTCTCCATCGACTCTATCGTGGCTGAAGGAGGCAACCAATACGCGATACATCTTCGTCAACGGCTGTTTCATGCCGACCACTATGCTGACGACAACCGCATCAACCTCACCTTCTTCTCGGCAGACGGCCAACGATATGACTATCATCATGCCCAATTTTCAGGAGCCACCGGTATAATACATATTAATATACCCTTCACTCCCCTCTTTGGTGTGGCCGATTACGACAACGAGATCTGTGACGCCATTATCGACTACAACCATTGCTTTACTTATTCCAGCGGCAAGAGTTTCACCAATGCGAATGTTACCGCCAACATTACTGCTCTACAAGATTCTATACTGATGCGTGTGGAATACAACCTAGTGCATGCCGACCCCTTCAAGGTGCAACCCGACCCCTCTTATCGCTTGAACAACCGCTATTGGAGAATTGAATACACCCACAACGACCAAGCACAAGGCACCCTCAAGTTCAACTACAACGGCAGCAACAGCAGCCAGCCAGACTATGAACTGTTGCAGGGTCACACTCCCGACGAACTGGCGCTGTTTTATCGACGCAACTGCGCCGACGACTGGCACAGCATTCCCTTCTCACGCTCCGGTCAGATGAGCGGAACCATCACCACCGAAAGCTTGTTACCCGGCGAATATACGCTGGGAGTTCCCGGTAGCGATGTAGGCATCAAGGATAGAAATGACAACGGTATTCTCATCTATCCCAACCCCGCCGACAGCAGATTGTACATTACCAGCGAGCGACCCATCAACAGCATAGTCATTTACGACATCAATGGTCGTGAAGTGATGCGCAAAACCTGCAATGACAACATGAGTTCCATTAATATTCAATCTTTAAGTGCAGGCTCTTACATTATCAACCTGCTTCATCACAACCAACTACTTAAAAGCGATAAATTCATTAAACACTAAGCCCCATGATTAGTTTTATTATTGGTATTGTAGCATTAGTCGTCGGATATCTTATCTACGGCAAATTTGTTGAGAAAATCTTCGGTATCGACAGTACTCGCACCACACCCGCCTACACCAAACAAGACGGAGTGGATTACATCCCCATGAAACCCTGGCGAATCTTCCTGATTCAGTTTCTTAACATTGCCGGCGTGGGTCCCATCTGTGGAGCCATTATGGGTGCCAAATTCGGAACCGCCTCTTATTTATGGATAGTGCTCGGTTCCATTTTTGCCGGTGCCGTTCACGACTATTTGTCAGGCATGATGTCGCTACGTAATGATGGTTGCAGTCTGCCCGAACTCCACGGTAAATACATGGGTACCTTTGTCAGACAGATCATGCGTGCTTTTATGATTTTCCTGATGATTCTGGTAGGAGTGGTCTTTGTCAATACCCCGGCCATCTTACTCAACTCTCACTTCACCCCCAACTGGAACATCTACATTTGGGTCATTATCATCTTGGCCTACTATCTGATTGCCACCTTAATGCCCATCGACAAAATCATTGGAAAGATATACCCCATTTTTGGATTTTTGCTCTTTGGAATGGCCCTTGCCATTGTGGCCGCCTTTATCTACCACCAGCCTCACATCCCAGAGCTGTGGGAAGGACTGTCTAACCCATCTTATACGGAAACCAACCCTATCTTCCCGATGATGTTCATCTCCATTGCCTGTGGCGCCATCTCGGGTTTCCACGCCACCCAGTCGCCTCTGATGGCACGCTGCATGACCAACGAGAAACAAGGACGCCCAATTTTCTACGGTGCCATGATTTCCGAAGGTGTCGTTGCCCTGATATGGGCTGCAGCCGCCTCCTACTTCTTTGGACCAGACAGCCCTGTAGAGACAGCAAATTTGGGAGGACCAGCTATGGTTGGACTGATTTCCAAAACATGGTTCACACCCGCTATCAGCATCATTACTATATTAGGCGTCATCAGTGCCTCCGTCACTTCCGGCGACACGGCCCTACGTTCCGCCCGACTAATAGTCGCCGACTTCCTTCATTTTGATCAGAAAAAGATTAGCCACCGCTTATTTATTGCTATTCCACTATTCATTGTAACCGCATTGTTACTGGTTTTCAGCCTCACTCACAAGGAAGGATTTGAAATCATTTGGAGATATTTCGGCTGGGCTAATCAACTACTGGCTGTCTTCACCCTCTGGTCTATCACATTCTATCTTGCGCTTGAAAACAAGAAAAAGTATCCTTACAGTTTCCTGATCTCATTGATACCCGCATTATTTATGACGATGGTCTGTTCAACCTTCATCATCATAGCTTTCAATTCAGGATTCCAGTTCACATTAACATGGTCGTACGTGATGGCCGGCATCATAACTACCTTCTGTCTGTTAGGATTCATCAGCTGGTATAGAAGAAACCGTCTTTAGTCCAAACGGCCTTCCTGACGGTAACTGAAATAGCCTGTACTGCTCACCACTAAATGATCAACCACCTGAATATTCAATAGTCTGCCAGCGTCAACTATCTGCTGGGTTAATACATTATCTGTCTTGCTCGGAAGCACATCTCCGGAAGGATGATTGTGACATAGGACAATGCAGGTGGACGACAACTCTATCGCTTTACGCATAATCAAACGGACATCCACCACCGTAGAAGTAAGTCCCCCTTTCCCCACACTTTCCGCCTTCAACAATACGGAAGATTGGTTAAGATACAGAACCCAAAATTCCTCGTGATCCAAACACACATTCTTGGGGTACATGAAATCATACACTTTCAGTGGCGAATCCAACTTTTCCTGTTTTACTGTTTCGGCCAACTGGCGCCTACCAAGCTCAAAAGCCACTTGTAAAGTAACCGCTTTGGTCAGCCCAATCCCATTAATTTTCTGTAATTCCTTCAAAGACCAATTTGACAAATTATTCAAACTGTTGTCACATTCCAACAACAAATGCTTAGCCAAATCCACCGCCGTTTCCTTTCTAGTGCCGCTGCGAAGCAACACCGCAATCAATTCAGCATCGCTTAAAGAAGACAAGCCGTGTTCAACACACTTCTCCCTTGGACGATCGGCCTCACTCCATTCTTTGATGTTCAATTTATCATGTTCCATATATCTATGCACTTTTAATTCGTTTTAGACATCAAGATGCCAAAACGTAAATATTTGTATAGTCTTTAACAGTTTCTTTTCTTACACCGTTTGTTCCCGCTTCAACAGATACGGCAACATAATCTGGTCTAATCCTTTGGTAATATCCGCCGGTATCATGTCAATCTGATACTGACCACATCTGAGAGAGAGTTCTCTGAAGAAATCACCAATAGCCTGCTTGTAATATTCACGAATAGAATTGGAATGCAGCTTGATTTCCGAACCCGACTCCATATCAATAAAGCGATAAAGGCGATTATCAAAACCAAAATCCTCTTCCATCTTCTTGTGGTAGGTGTGGAACAACATCACCTCATTCTTGTTATGCTTCAAATGACCTAAAGCCAACATCAACTCGTCCAGATTCGCATCGGTTTCAAACATATCGCTGAAGATAATCACCATAGAGCGCTTATTGATTTGCTCTGCTATGCGGTGCAAGGTGTCCGTCACCCGCGAGCGTCGATGAACCTCGGTAGAGATAGGCTGGATAATCTTCTCCAGCTCACGATAAATCATCTTAAAATGACTGTCGCCCCCTCTTGCCGAAGTGTGCAACTCAAGTTTATCAGAAAACACACTTAAACCCACTGCATCCCTTTGGTTCTTGAAAATCTGCATCAACGCAGCGGCAGCGTATGCCGAAAACAGAATTTTATTCGGCGCCGCCAGTGTATATTTTTCTTGGACAGGAAAATACATGGAAGAAGAATTGTCTATAATAATATGACAACGCAAATTGGTTTCTTCTTCATAACGCTTCACAAATAGTTTATCCGTTTTAGCATACAGTTTCCAGTCGATATGTTTGGTGGGCTCACCCGGATTGTACTGGCGATGCTCGGCAAACTCTACAGAGAAACCATGCAACGGGCTTTTATGCAGACCCGTGATAAAACCAGTAACCACCTGTTTGGCAATCAGTTCCAAATTATCATACTGGGTAAATTGGGTGTAGTCTATCTGATAAGGCATCTTCTTCAAATTGGAATTGCAAATATACAATATTTTATTGAATTGTTAACGTATAATTCTTGTCTCTTATTTCTTGGTTTTTTATTACCTTTGCAGAAAAAATTTTTACCCAACAAAAACATACAATAGACTAATTATCAATAACAAACAATCAACAAAATAAAGTATTATATGAAAAGAAGCATGTCAATTCTTATTTTAAGCACGGTTCTGCTCATTGGCTGCGGAACCAAAAAGGAAGGCAAAGACCTCTCCAACAATCCCTTTATGCAAGAATGGAACACTCCCTTTGGTGTACCTCCATTTGAAAAGATAGACACCTCTGACTATATTCCAGCCTTTGAAGAAGGTATGCGCCAGCAAATGGAAGAAGTCAACGCCATCATCAACAACCAAGAGGAGCCTACTTTTGAAAACACTGTATTAGCCTTGGAGAACAGTGGCCAGCTCTTGAACCGAGTATCATCAGTATTCTTCAATCTTGCCGAGTGTCTTAACAACGAGCGCATGGAAGCCATCGCTGAGGAAATCTACCCCAAACTGTCTGTACACAGCGACAGTATCAACATGAATCCTCAGTTGTTTGCCAGAATTAAGAAGGTTTACGACAACAGAAACAACCAAAAGTACACTCCTGAGGAATTACGTCTGATTGAAGAGACTTACAAGATGTTCGTTCGCGGTGGTGCCAATGTGCCCGCCGACAAGCAAGACCGTTTCCGTGAAATCAACCAGCAGCTCTCTCTGCTCACCTTGAAATTCGGCAACAACGTACTCAAAGCCACCAACGACTATAAGTTAGTGGTAGACGATGTAGCCCGTCTGGAAGGAATGCCCGAAGATCAGCTGGCCGCCGCTTTGGAAGCCGGCAATGCCGATGAAGCCACCAAAGGAAAATACGTCTTCACCATCCATCTGCCCAGCATGGAACCCTTCCTGATGAACTGCAAAGACCGCGAGTTGCGCCATGAGTTATGGACCGCCTACTCCAACCGCTGCACCTCAGGAGAGACTGACAACCGTGATATCATCAATCAGATTATCAACCTCCGTCTGGAACGCGCACAGATTTTAGGATTTGACAGTCACGCCGCTTATACCCTTGACGACTGCATGGCCAAAACCCCTGAAGCCGTTTACAATCTGCTTTACCAAGTTTGGACTCCCGCTATTGCTAAAGCCAAAACCGAAGCTGCCGAATATCAAAAAATGATCAAAGCCGAAGGTAACAATTTCAAATTGGAACCCTGGGATTGGAGATACTACAGCGAACAACTGCGCAAAGCCAAATATGACCTGAACGACGATATCATTCGTCCATACCTGTCTTTGGACAATGTTAAAGAGGGCGTATTCATGGTAGCCAACAAACTTTACGGCATCACCTTCGAGGAAAACAAAAACCTTCCTGTTTACCATCCCGATGTAGATGCTTACGAAGTAAAAGAAAATGGTGAGACCATCGCCATTCTGTATATGGACTACTTCCCGCGTGAAAGCAAACGCAGCGGCGCCTGGATGACCAATTTCAGAGAACAATACATCGATGCTGACGGCAAAAACGTAATCCCCGTAGTATCATTGGTATTCAACTTTACCAAACCCACTACCGACAAGCCCTCCTTGCTCAACTTTGACGAGACTGAAACTTTCTTCCACGAATTCGGTCATGGTCTGCACAGCATCTTCTCCAAATGCCGTTTCCGCTCTTTGTCTGGCACCAACGTCTCACGTGACTTTGTAGAACTGCCCTCTCAAATCATGGAGAACTGGGCTAGCGAACCAGAGGTATTGCGCATGTATGCCAAACATTATCAGACTGGCGAAGTCATCCCCGAAGAACTGATTAAGAAATTGGAAGACTGCGGTACCTACGGCCAAGGCTTTATCAATACCGAACTCCTGGCTGCCTCATTGCTGGATATGGACTATCACGTCATCACTACTCCTACTCAAGTACAGTTGCCCGAATTCGAAGACCAACAGATGGCTAAGATCGGTCTGATACCCGAAATCATCTCAAGATACAGAAGCCCCTATTTCCAGCACATTTTCTCTGGCGGATATAGCGCAGGCTATTACAGCTACACCTGGGCTGCCGTATTGGACAGCGATGCTTTCGAAGCTTTCAAAGAAAACGGTCTGTTCGACCAAGCAACTGCAAAAGCATTCAGAACCAATGTACTTGAAAGAGGTAACACCGACGACCCCATGAAACTGTACGTGGCCTTCCGTGGCAAAGAACCTTCCATTGATCCCTTACTCAAGAAAAGAGGACTTAAATAATCATTCGTTTTGATTAAAGTAACATTCTTAGGAACAGGCACATCGCAGGGCGTCCCCATCGTGGGATGCACCTGCGATGTTTGCAATTCCTCTGACCCCCGCGACCACCGTTTGCGCACCTCCGCTTTTGTGGAAGTGGATGGGGTAAAACTGCTCATTGATGCTGGTCCCGATTTACGACAACAGTTGCTCACCAACAAAATTACCGACATCGATGCCATTCTGCTCACCCACGAGCATACCGACCATGTAGGCGGCATCGATGATGTGCGCCCCATCAATTTTCTCAATAACAAAACCATTGACATATATGGGTTGCCCAGGACCATCGGTATAGTCAAAAAGAACTACGACTATGCCTTTGCCGAACACAAATATCCTGGGGTTCCCATGTTGGGACTGAAAGCCGTTAAAGACGACCCGTTTACCATTAAGGGGGTGGAAATCATGCCCATTCATGTGCTACACCTCAACATGCCCATTTTGGGCTACCGTATCCAGAATTTCGCCTACATTACCGACGGCAGTTTTATAGCCCCCAAAGAATTGAACAAACTGCGAGAACTCGACACTCTAGTCATCAACACCTTGGGCATAAAAGAACACTATTCGCATTTCAACCTGAAACAAGCACTCGCTATTATTGACGAACTGAAACCCCGCCAGGCCTTCCTGACGCATATTTCTCACAACTTAGGCAAATATGAGGAGGTCATCAAGACATTACCCAACAATGTCCGTCCCGCCTACGACACCCTCAACGTGGAAGTTGGGATATGATTTTCTTACAGAATCAAAACCTTTGATTAAAACTTTGCCCCTCAGGGCAAACAACGAGAATCCCATCACAAAACGATGGTCGTTGTATGCATCGAAAACAAAATCCACATTATTTTTTAGGTCATTTGGATCAACCATCAATTTATTGTCTTCAATCCCATTATAGGTATTCAATGCTATGGTGGCAAACGGCGACAATTGTTCCTGAATGATTTTCAGACGGTCGGACTCCTTGTACCTCAAATTCGCCACCCCATTAAAAACCATCTTTTTCGGCCAGAGACAGGCCATACAAGCCAGTACCGGCACAAGGTCAGGATTCTGACTCGTATCTAAGGTTATCACCTCCTGTGGCTTAACAAATGTTTCATCAACACTGATAACCACTCCTTTTGCTTCTTGGCGACTTTCAATGCCCCATTGAGCAAACCATTTTGCTAATATCGCGTCGGGCTGTACTGAATCCATATCAAGATAGGACAATTTATATGACCCCTGATGTTCCAACAATAGACGGGCATACCAATATACCGCCGCACTCCAGTCGGCCAAAAGTCCACCTCTCGCTAAATTCACGTCACCATTCATCACTGCCTTTGTCATTTGAATATAGGAAGCCGATGGCGGAGTCTCGGGCAATATATGCAATGTCTTCAAGCCGATGCGATGGGCTATCAGTAATAAGGCACTGGCAAACTGTCCAGATTGATGACAATCGATGGTGAGCTCTGAAGATTGGAGATTTTTGCCACAGATCGACCAGCTCCCGGATTTCACGTTTGTGGAGACGGTGCATGCACCGTCTCCACACCATTGTATGTCCGCACCCATTGACCGTAAACATCTCACCAATTCCTTTATCGGACGCTGCATCAAATGCTTAGTACCCGTTAACACCCATTGCCCAGGAGTAACCGCTAATACGGCCATCAAAAACCGATAAGCAGCCCCACAATCACGCACGTCAATTACAACCGGATGGGTAGCTATTTCACCACTATTTTGTGATTGAGAGATAGTCTCAAGTGCCTCGTAAACCACCTGCACATCAGAAGGAGATTCTGAAGGAATATTACCAACCTCATTCTTCTCCACAAATTCGTATATTAATTTTCTAATATACAAGCTCTTAGAGATGGGCAATATTATTTTTTTACTAGGCTGAATCATATTTTCAAAAAAGCAAAAAATAAGAACATTTTTATGGTGCAAAATTAGGATTTTTTTATTATCTTTGCATAGTCTAATAAATAAATTATATTATTGATTATGAGCGAATTAGAAAACAAACAACCCCAAGAGCACGAATACACTGCGGATAATATTCAGGTATTGGAAGGCTTGGAAGCTGTTAGGAAGCGTCCAGCCATGTATATTGGCGATGTGGGAGAACGCGGTTTACACCATCTGGTATATGAGGTTGTGGACAACTCCATTGATGAGGCATTAGCTGGACATTGTGACAAAATTGACGTTACTATATATGAGGACAACTCCATTTCTGTACTGGACAACGGTCGTGGTATTCCTACCGGCTGGCACGAGAAAGAGCAGAAATCAGCACTGGAGGTGGTTCTCACCGTACTGCACGCCGGCGGAAAATTCAACAAAGACTCTTATAAGGTTTCCGGTGGTCTGCACGGTGTGGGCGTTTCCTGCGTTAACGCACTGTCTAAACAACTTCGTGCCGAAGTTTTCAGAGATGGTATCCACTACATGCAGGAATATGAATATGGTCACCCACTTTACCCCGTGAAGGAAGTCGGCAAAACTGACCAACGTGGCACCCTGATATGGTTCAAGCCTGATGACAGCATCTTCATTATGCACGAATACCATTATCAGACGCTGGCTACCCGTATGAAAGAATTGGCCTTCTTGAACAAAGGCATCACCCTTTCCATCACGGATATGCGTGTAAAAGACGATAACGGCAAGCCTCTTACGGAGGTTTTCTACTCAAAGGAAGGTTTGAAAGATTTCATCCAATATCTTGACGGTGGTCGTGAGAAAATCATGGAACATCCCATGTATATGGAAGATGACGGTGCAGAAACCGGTGTTCCCGTGGAGATTGTAATGCAATACAATACCTCTTTCACCGAGAACATCCATTCCTACGTCAACAATATCAACACCATTGAAGGTGGTACTCACCTGACAGGTTTCAGAAGCGCATTAACCCGTACGCTGAAGAAATATGCCGACGACAGCAAGATGCTGGAAAAACTCGCCAAACAGAAAATCGAAATCACTGGTGACGACTTCCGCGAAGGTTTAACTGCCATTATCTCAGTAAAAGTGGCCGAACCTCAGTTTGAAGGACAGACCAAAACCAAATTGGGTAACGATGAAGTTAAGGGTATTGTTGACCGCATAGTAGGTAAAATGCTCACCTACTATCTGGAAGAAAATCCCAAAGATGCCAAAGAAATTGTAGATAAGGTTATTCTGGCTGCAACCGCTCGTCAGGCTGCCCGCAAAGCCCGCGAAATGGTACAACGCAAAAGCGTGTTCAGCGGTGGCGGTCTGCCTGGTAAACTCTCCGACTGCTCATCCAAAAATGCCGAAGAATGCGAGCTCTTCCTCGTCGAGGGTGACTCTGCAGGTGGTACGGCAAAACAAGGACGTGACAGCAAACACCAAGCCATCCTCCCGTTAAGAGGTAAGATTCTGAACGTGGAAAAAGCCATGCAACACCGTGTGCTGGAAAGCGAGGAAATCAAGAATATCTATACTGCACTGGGTGTAACCATTGGTACCGAAGAAGACAGCAAGGCTCTGAATATTTCAAAGTTACGTTACCACAAGGTAATTATCATGACCGATGCCGATGTGGATGGAAGCCACATCGCCACGCTGATTCTGACCTTCTTCTTCCGCCACATGAAAGAACTGATTGAGGAGGGCCATGTCTATATCGCCACTCCCCCGCTCTATTTGGTCAAGAAAGGCACCAACGAAAAATACGCTTGGTCGGACGAAGAGCGTGTGGCCCTGATAGCCGAAATGACCAACAATGGTGCCAACGAAGCCGGTTTGCACGTACAGCGCTACAAAGGTTTGGGTGAAATGAACGAAGAACAGCTGTGGAGCACCACCATGGATCCCCATAGCAGAACCTTGCGACAGGTGACCATCGAGAATGCGGCAGATGCCGATCGCGTCTTCGCCATGCTGATGGGTGACGAAGTTCCCCCACGTCGCGAGTTTATCGAACAGAACGCCAAGTACGCCAACATTGATGCATAGTAATGTCTACGCTGATAAATCATTATTCATTCTGAATCTGAAAAATTATGGACCAGCAAAACAGCGCACAAGAACAACAGGCTCAAGACGAAGCCCTGTTGGACAATAACATCGTTGCTGCTCAAGAAAATAACGAAGAGTCCCAAATACAGACTGAGCAACAAAACAAAGAGATTGACAACACTCCTGTCATCTCTCTGAAAAACATTAATATTTATCAGCGTAATATTCTGATATTACCACAGGTTAGCATGACCGTCCAAAAGGGCGAGTTTGTCTATCTCATTGGCAAAACAGGTAGCGGCAAGTCCTCTATACTGAAGACTTTAATTGCCGAGGTTCCCGCCAAAGGTGATGAAGCCATCATCAATGGTTTCAATCTGCTTCAGCTTAAAAGAAGAGATATCCCTAAACTGCGTAAAAGTCTGGGTGTAGTCTTCCAAGACTATCAACTACTGTCCGATATGACCGTTTTGGACAACCTGATGTACGTGTTGCGAGCTACCCGCTGGAAAGACAAAGTGGCTATGGGCAATCGTTGTGAGGAGGTGCTCGACCTGGTGGGTTTGGCCACCAAAGACTTCCGCTATCCCCATCAGCTTTCTGGTGGCGAGCAACAGCGCGTGTGTATTGCCCGTGCCCTACTCAACAAGCCCGATATCATTCTAGCTGATGAGCCTACTGGCAACCTCGACCCCATCACTTCCGAGGAAATATTCAGTATCTTCCACGATATCAACAAAAAAAGCGGCACTACCGTAGTGATGGCAACTCACAATTTCAGTATGATTGACAAGTTTGCCTCCAGAACAATATGCATCGAAAACGGAAAACTGATTGATTCCGTCCTGTAATATGCTCTCTGTCCTGATTCCCGTTTACAACTTCGACGTCAAACGCTTAGTCACCACACTTGACCAACAGTTGACTCAAGCGGGTATTCCTTACGAAATTATCATGGCAGACGACTGCTCCGAAGAGGTTTTCCGGCAAAAGAATGCCGAATTAGCTCACGGAGCCAACATTCAATATATTCAGAACGAAACCAACATGGGACGTGCTAAAATCCGCAACCATTTGGCAGATATCGCACAACATCCCTATTTGTTATTCATCGACTGTGATGCCGCCATCCAACATCAGCATTACATAAAAAAATATATTGACGCCATTGAAACCATGCGCCAACAACCTCTGTTTGTTATCAATGGAGGGGTTGCCTATCAGGATGAGAAACCAGACAATCAATATATTTTGCGTTGGACATTCGGAAAAAAAAGAGAAGAGGAAAGTGCCGCAAAAAGAGCTCTAAACCCCTATCATCACTTTACGCCCTTTAATGTGGTCATCACCAAATCTTTATTCCAACAAATTAAATTTGATGAGACACTAACCACCTACGGACACGAAGACACCCTCTTTGGTTGCCAGCTCAAAGCGCATCATATCCCTTATTTGCATATCAACAATACACTGATTCACAAAGGACTGGACACCAATACAGAGTTCCTCCACAAAATCCGTACTTCTATCGACAATCTGATACTGCTCTCTGAAAACCAAAAAGACAACAAACTACTTTTTGAAGACAACAGGCTATTAAAAACCTATCAACGTAGTTACAAGCTGGGGATGCTTCCTTTATTGAGACGCATCTGGCAAAACAAGCAGGCAAAAATGGAAAAAAAGCTGTCACTTAAGCCCAGCATTTACTTACTGGACCTATATAAACTCAGCTATATGGCCTATAAAAAAGCATAAATCATGAAACATCAACCCGTTCACATTGGCACCATTACCCTGGGAGAAGGCTATCCCATTGTGGTGCAATCTATGACCAATACCGACACCGCAAATGTAGCTGCCACTGTTGCCCAATGTAAACGTATGATTGAGGCAGGTGCCGAGATGGTTCGCATCACGGTTCCCTCTATGAAAGAGGTGGAAGCTCTTCGCCAAATCAAAGAACAACTTCGTGCAGAAGGCATTAACACCCCGCTAATTGCCGATGTACACTTCAATCCCAAAGTGGCAGAAGCGGCAGCTGCCATCGTAGAAAAGGTTCGCGTTAACCCCGGCAATTATGTGGACAAGCGTAATTTCAAGACGCTGAATCTCACAGACGAAGAATACCAAGCCTCGTTAGATGCCATGGAACAGAGGGCTAAACCGCTGTTTGAAATTTGCAAAACTCACGGCACCGCCCTGCGTATCGGCATCAACCACGGTTCTCTGGCCGACCGCATTGTCAGTCGTTACGGCAACACCCCTCATGCAATGGCGATGTCTGCTATCGAATGGTTGGACATTTGCGAGAAAAACAACTTCCGCAATATGGTCTTCTCGATGAAATCGAGCAATGTCAACACCATGATGACCGCCACCCTCGACCTGCACAAAATGTTGCAGGAAAGAGGCACCCTCTACCCCATCCACTTAGGAGTGACCGAGGCTGGCAACGGACTAGAGGGACGGGTTAAATCAGCCGCAGGCATAGGGGCTCTGCTGTTAATGGGTATCGGCAATACCATCCGCGTATCACTGACTGAGAAACCCGAAAATGAGACTCCTTTTGCACACCAACTGATTGAGGCGGTTGGAAAAATAACAGATCAAGACTATCATATTGAAGACCAAACGGTAGTATTCACCGACAACGAGCGCAATCACGACCTGTGGATAGCGTGTACAGCAGTGGTGAGCGGACTGCTCAACTATCAGCGAAAGATCAAAGACATCATCGTCCAAAACCCAAATTTCTCTCAAGAAGAAAACCAACTGTTGGCAGACACCATTTTGCAAGCCTGTCGACTGAAAATGAGCAAAACGGAATTCATTTCCTGTCCCTCATGTGGACGTACGCAATACGACATCGAGTCTGTACTGGCAGAGGTAAAGCAACGTTTTACCAACTTCCCCGGACTGAAAATCGCGGTAATGGGCTGTATCGTAAATGGTCCCGGCGAAATGGCAGATGCCGACTACGGCATTGTGGGGGCCACCAATGGCCTGGCGGCAGTGTACAAAGGCAAAGAGAGAGTCTCGGATATTATTCCCGTTCAACAAGCATTGGATAAATTGTCGGAACTGGTGGAGACAAAATAACACATTAGCACAATAGCACCATTATAAAAAATATTTGTATATTTGCAGATTGTAATAATAGATAAACATAAACATTAAAATAATACAACTATGAAAAGAATTCTTACTATCACATTGGCTCTTGTGTTTAGCATTTCTTTTGCTGTTGCACAAAGCGTTAGCGAAGGTCAAGTAACAATTAACAAAACGAATGTCAACGGTTTCACCATCAACATTCCTAACGTTGACAGCAAGTCTGCCAATACAGCCATCACCGAATATTTGGCCGAAAAAGGGCTGGTAAAACCCAAAACCGAAGACAAATATAACGCATACAAAGCTCAAAAATTCTCTTATATCGGAGATGGCACATACGACATTTACTTCAAAGCTGTTGAAAAAGGCAAAAAGAAAGATCTTTCTTCAGACATCATCTTCATCTGCAGTTTAGGCAACCTGAACACTGTTTCTTCCATCAACGATCCTACTGCCGCCGAAAACATCAAAGCAGTCATGTTAAGATTCCCCAAAGCAGTGGAGAAATATCAGTTGAGACAAAAAATCGAAGACCTGAAGAAAGAGATTGAAAAAGCCAATAAAGAAAAAGCTAAAAACGACAAAAGCATTGAGAAACTGCAAAAACAAATCGCTAAAGCCACTGAAAAACACAATGGTTTGAACAAGCAGTTGGAAGAATCCAGCTCACTGTTGAAAGACTTCACAATTGACTAAAAAACAACCTCATGATAGAAAAAGGCGACTGACTCCAGTCGCTTTTTTTTTGCCATCATTATCAAGGGATTACCTATCCTACAATAAATTTCACAGGGGTCGGTAAAATCCGAAGAATTTATGTAAATTTGTGGCCTATAAACAATCGATTCAACATCATGTCCAAAATACAACGTACTCCCCTTAAAGACAGACCTTTCCCCGAATATACCCACACGGAAGAGATGCTGAATATGTACAGCCATCTTTTCGGTGCGCTTTGTGCGGTGGTGATGATGTGGATGGCCGTCAGTGCCTCGCTACAAAGCGGTTCCAGACTCGCGCTGATATGCAGCATCGTATATGTCTCCACCGTTTTAATTACCATGTTGGGCTCCAGCATCTACCATGGCTTGCCTAAAGGGATGGCCAAACAGGTGATGCGGGTGGTGGACCATTGCGACATCTTCTTCACCATTGCCGGCACCTATACGCCTATCACCCTTATAGGCATCTGCCCCATCAACCCCGCTATGGGCTGGAGCATCTTCGCCATCGAATGGGTGCTGGCCATTATCGGTGCCACACTCAACGCCATCGACCTGAAGAAGTATTCCAAATTCTCCATGGCCTGCTACTTGGGCATGGGTTGGTGTGTCATTATCAGCATGAAAGACGCCATTACCGCCATGACTCTGCCGGGCTTTATGTGGATTCTCGGCGGAGGGGTGGCCTTCACCATCGGAGCCATCCTGTATCTGGTGGGCAAAAAGAAAAAATACCGACACTTTATCTTCCACGTTTTTGTCGTCATTGGTCTCGTTACCCAGTTTATTGGCATCTGGAAATATTTACTTTTACCCGCTTAAAACATAAACACAAAATATTATGAAAAAGACTTTTACCTTCCTCCTCTTATTAGCGTATATACTATTCTCAGTCACCTCCGCTCAAGCCCAAAAAGAGACCCTCTCTTCGCCAGATGGGAAACTGGTGGTAAAGGCAAAGCTTTGGCTTGGTCCCACTTTTTTCAGCATAGAGGATGAAAATGGCATGATTATTAATAATCTCAGAGTTGGAATGGAAGCGGATCAAGGTAAGATAAATTGGGATGGAGGAAAGCATCTCAAGAAAATTGTGCGCAAAAGTGTTCATCAGGAGGTATCCTCTCCTCTATACAGAAAATCTTCCATTACAGAAGACTACAATGAGATGACACTGGTTTTCGATAATCATTGGAAATTGGTTTTCCGCGCATACAACAGCGGGATTGCCTATCGTTTCGAGTCAAGCTTTCAGGATTCCATCAAGGTCATTTCAGAAACCGTTGATTTCCAATTTCCTGACAATTGGCCAGCGTATGTACCTTACGTTTCGGTGGACAGAAAAGAGGGAGAACCTTACGACAAACTTTTTGAGACCTCATTTGAAAATCTCTATACCCATTTTTCCACGCTTTCTGAGATGGACGAAAACCGCTTGGCTTTCCTACCTCTATTGTTAGAACTTCCTAAAAATCGGAAAGTTGTCATCACAGAAGCCGACCTACGCGACTACCCAGGCATGTATCTGAGACACCCGGAAGATCGCTCCCTGATAGGTGTTTTTGCGCCGCTTCCGAAGAAATGGGAACAAGGCGGGCACAACAATCTGCAATACGTGGTGAAAGAGCGTGAGGACTACATCGCCAAAACGGCCGGCACGCGGTCGTTCCCGTGGCGCGTAATCGCTATCGCCAAAGAGGACAAAGAGTTGGTGGACAACGACCTTGTCTATCTGCTGGCCGAGCCTTCGAAAGTAGCTGACATCTCGTGGATTAAACCCGGCAAAGTAGCCTGGGACTGGTGGAACAACTGGAACATCTGGGGCGTGGATTTCAAGGCAGGCATCAACAACGAGACATACAAATATTACATCGATTTTGCCGCCGAGAAGGGCATTGAATATGTGATTCTGGACGAGGGATGGGCCGTAAATAAAAAGGCAGACTTATTTCAGATAGTACCTGAAATAGACTTGCCCATGCTGGTGAAATATGCTGAATCCAAAGGGGTTGGCATCGTGCTGTGGGCTGGTTATGCAGCCATGGACAAGGAGATGGAGCGTGTCTGCCAACACTATTCCGAGATGGGCGTGAAGGGATTCAAGGTCGATTTCATGGACCGTGACGACCAGATTGTAGTCAACTTTTACGAACGGATGGCTGCCACCGCCGCCAAATACCACCTCTTCATCGACTTCCACGGGGCATACAAGCCGACGGGACTGAGCCGCACCTACCCCAACGTGCTCAACTACGAGGGTGTTTTCGGACTGGAACAGTGCAAATGGGCCGATAGCAAGACCGATATGGTGACCTACGAAGTCACCATTCCCTTCATTCGCATGCTGGCTGGTCCGATGGACTTCACGCAGGGCGCGATGCGCAATGGTGCAAAATGGTGCTACTTCCCCAGTTGGAACGAACCGATGAGTCAGGGCACACGTTGCCGACAACTGGCTGAATACGTCATCTTTGACGCTCCCTTCGCCATGCTGTGCGATGCCCCTACCGCCTACCTGCAAGAGCCCGAATGTACGGAATTCATCGCCACTGTGCCTACCGTGTGGGACGAGACCCGCATCTTGGACGGGCAGGTCGGCGATTTCGTAATCAGCGCTAAGCGCAAAGGCGACACCTGGTATATCGGTGCCCTCACCGACTGGGAGCGCCGCACTTTCGACATCGACCTCAAAGCCTTGGGAATCACTTCCGGCACGGTCACGATGTTCATTGATGGTCCCAACGCCCACCGCAAGGGTGTTGACTATCAAAAGAAGACAATAGCTGTTCCTGCAAATGGGATAATTACTGTAGCATTGGCTCCAGGAGGCGGTGCAGCCCTCATCATCAAATAATGAAAGTAATGAATAGAACCTTCTTTGCCCCGGGCCGTGTCAACCTGATTGGCGACCATACCGACTACAACGGTGGCTTGGTTTTCCCCGCTGCCCTGAATATGGGCACCTACCTGACTGTTACCCCATTAGCGGAATCGGATTGCTTCCGATTCACTTCAGAAAACGAGGCAAAAGACTTCTCTCTTAAAAGCAATGAACTGACACAAAAACAACACAGCTGGGTGGATTATCCTCTAGGTGTAATCAAAGAGTTCGCCGACCGAGGTTACCCTACCTCTGGCTATAATTTCCACTACCGAGGCGACCTGCCCATTGGGGCTTCGTTATCCTCATCCGCCTCCATTGAGATGGTAACCGCAGTCGCCCTCAATGCCCTACATAAAGATTCCTTCTCCATGCTCGAGCTCGTACAGATGGCTCAGCATGCCGAAAATGACTTCGTGGGGATGAATTGCGGCATCATGGATCAGTTTGCCTCCGGCTTTGGCCAAAAGGATTGCGCCATTGCACTGGACTGCAATAGCTTAAACTACGAACTGGTTCCCTTGGAGATGCAGGGACTGAAGTTTATCATCACCAACACCAACAAGAAACGCGGACTGGTAGATTCCGCCTATAACCAGCGGCGTGCCGAATGCCAGCAGGCCTTAACCTTGTTACAAGCACATACGCCCCTAGACAATCTCTGCCAACTCACCGTACAGCAATTTAATGAATTGGCACACTTCCTCAGTGGCAACATCCTCAAGCGTGCTCGTCACGCCGTGAGCGAACATGCCCGCGTCAAAGAGGCCGTCACTGCACTAAAACAGGGCGACATGTCGCGCTTCGGTCAGCTCATGAACGACTCCCACAGCTCCCTGCGCGACGACTACGAAGTGTCGTGTCCCGAGCTGGACTTCCTGGCAGAACAGGCCCAACAATTCGAAGGCGTACTAGGCAGCCGCATGACCGGTGCCGGATTTGGAGGCTGTACCGTAACGCTCCTCCAAGAAAATCAGATTGACCCCTTCGTCCAACAAATTGGAGAGGCCTATCAGCAACACTTCAACCTAAAAGCCGACTTCTACGTAGCCGAAATCGGCCCTGGCGCCAAAGAACCTCCCTAAAATCACTATATATTTCAATAATTATCAATTATCAATTGTCAATTATCAACTATCATGAATTCCTCATTTCAAACCGCAGACCTAATCATTTTCGCCGTTTACCTGATCATCATCATCATCTTAGGCCGATGGGTGGCTTTTAAGACCAACAAACAAAACAAAACCGCCGAAGACTACTTCCTGGCGGGAAAGAGCCTACCCTGGTGGGCCATCGGTGCCTCGCTGATAGCAGCCAACATTTCTGCCGAACAGTTCATCGGCATGTCCGGTTCAGGTTTTGCGGCGGGATTTGCCGTTGCCTCCTACGAGTTCATGGCGGCACTCACCCTCATCATTGTGGCCAAATTCTTCATGCCCATCTTTATCAAGCAGGGCATCTATACCATCCCCGAATTTGTCGAACGGCGGTATTCCCCACAGCTCCGAACCATACTGGCGGTGTTCTGGATTGGTCTTTTCGTCTTTGTCAACCTCACCTCTGTGCTCTTCCTCGGGGCTAAAGCCATCGATACCATCATCGGCACTGGCGACGGCTCGCTATTGGTACCTGCCATCATCGGCTTGGCCGTTATATCCGCCAGCTACTCGCTGCGCGGGGGCTTGTCGTCGGTAGCTTGGACCGATGTGCTGCAAGTGTTCATGCTCGTGTTGGGAGGGGTGGTCACCACGATTGTGGCCTTACACTATGTCAGTCCCGACGGCTCCCTGTCGCAAGGCATTGGCCATGTGGCAGAGGTAGCTAGCGATCGCTTCCATCTTATCCTCACAAAAGACAATCCCGAATTCCAAAACATGCCCGGCATCGCCATGCTTATTGGTGGACTCTGGGTAGCCAATCTCTACTATTGGGGGTTCAACCAGTATATCATCCAGCGCGTCTTTGCCGCCAAGTCGCTGTCAGAAGCCCAAAAGGGACTAGCCTTCGCCGCTTTCCTCAAGCTCCTCATCCCCTTTATCGTGGTCATCCCCGGCATCATCGCCTACGTCATGTTCACCGAAGGCAGCTTCGGAGCCGTTGAGGCCTTCACCCTCGGTAACGGAGCCCTCAACAACGACAACGCCTACCCCTGGCTCATCAGCACCTTCATCCCCGTGGGACTGAAAGGACTGGTACTGGCCGCCCTGGCCGCTGCCATCATCTCCTCTCTGGCCTCCATGCTCAATTCCGCCTCCACCATCTTCACCATGGATATCTTCAAACCCCATATCGCCCCCAAGCTGGAAAGCAAACGCGAGAAACCCATCAATCTGGTCACCGTAGGTAGAATAAGCGCCCTTGTGGCCCTGTTGATTGCCTGCTTTGTCGCCCCACTCTTGGGCAGTGTGGGACAAATGTTCCAATACATCCAGGAATACACCGGCCTTGTCAGTCCCGGCATCCTGGCGCTGTTTCTCTTAGGTCTTTTCTGGAAAAAGACCACCAACCGAGGAGCCATCACCGGAGTACTGGTTTCCATACCCATCGCCTTAGCCCTGAAGTTGCTGCCCCTCAACATGCCCTTTATCGACCAGATGTTCTACACCTGCATCCTCAGCATGGCCATTACGGTGTTGGTGAGTCTGCGCACCAGTCCCGCCGACGATGACATCAAGGCCATCCCCACCACCTCCGAGCTTTTCAAAACCGACCGACCTTTCAACATCGCCGCCTACGCCATCGGCATCCTGCTGGTAGTGATATACGCAGTGTTCTGGTAAAGAAACATTTGAAATTCACCGGTTACCAGTAGTTGTAAAGGTTAAAGGTTATAGGTTAATGGTTAAAGAAGTTTAGGAAGTTTAAGGGTTCAAGTTTTTTGGTAAACTAATTACGGATGATAGGTGTACGGGCTGGTGCTGATTGCGCCCGTAGAATTGCCAATGGTCACCGTGCCGCAGGTGCCATCATTTCCGGCTCCGATGCTGTAGGGACCTGGGTTCTGAGTGCTCTTCTTGGCCGTCACACTGGTCACGGTTGATGTAATCGTGATACTGCCGCAATGGGTGATATTATCGATTTTGCCACCACCACCAATGCCCGCAGCGTCATCACCACCCTCAGCCATGATAGTGCCACCACTGATGAGGATGGCACCGCAGTCTGCCCCACGACCGCCACCTATACCAGCAGCACCTACACCGCCCTTGGCCGTGATGTTTCCACCAGTAATCTCGATATCACCGCAGGTTGAAACATAAGCGCCACCGATGCCAGCTGCATATAGATCACCAGTAGCCTCAATATTGCCGCCCTGAATGATGATATTACCACAGGATTTATGGTTAAGTCCTGCTCCGATGCCAGCCGCAAAACCGTTGCTGCCGGCAATAAGCTCGCCTGTGCCTTCAGCGCCACCCTTGATGGTGAGCGTGCCACCCACAGGTACATAGATGCCGGGATACTCGTTATTGAACCCGGTCACGTTATTCGTCGTTCCGTCCTTCAGAATGATGGTAGCATCGCCCTTACAGGTGATTCCTGCCCATAGATAGTCCATACTATGCATTCCGTTGATGGTTGCACCAGCCAGCATCACAGTGGCGCCCTTTGCGATGGAAATCTTCACAGGATAGTGATTCACATCAAGCGTGCCCGTCAGGGTGTCGCCGTTTTGGGCAGTAAAGGCTTCTGTAACTGCGGAGAGGTCAATCGTGGTAGGTTCTCTGCTGCTCACCTTGGTGAATTCACCCGTCTCGGTGATGCGAGGCACGCCCTTGATCTCACCGGTTTCGCTCACAAAGCTGTGGCCTAAGATGGTCAGCTCGCCCACTGGAGTAAGACCCAGGGTAAGAAAACCAAAGGTGGCGACGAGATTCGTGTCAGAGGTGACGGTGACAGTGCGGACGCTATCTATACTATGATCATCGCTCCAATCCAGAAGTGCGTAGCCCACATCCGGGATGGCCTTAACGGTCACATTAGTGCCGTAATCCACAATATAGGTATCAGGAGTAGGACCCTGAGTCACACCATCAGGAAGAGTGTTCCCTCGGAAGAACAGTTGCAACTCGCCCAACTGCAAAGTAGTGCCGCTATCCACTTCGCTCACCTCCAAACGGAAATATCTGTAAGTGCCGGGAACATCCATTTCGAAGTCGAAGGGGGTGTAGTTGGTGTCCTTCATGGTGACATCGTTGGAGACAGCGTCAATGATGGTCCAGTTATCGCTACCATCAAGATTAGCCTTCAGCACCCAACTCTTCGGATTGCGGCCATGACACGTCTCATTGTCGTTAGCCGTATACAGCGTGTAGCCGTTTACCTGCACAGCATTGGTGGTCCTGAATTCAACAAATTTCGGGTTAGCAACGGTGCACCACTTGTTGCCACCAGTGATGATGCCGTCGAACAGGCTGTCGCATTGTTCGTTCTCATAGCTGCTGCAGCATTCTGTTACTGAGATACTGGAGCTGGGGATTATGGTCTTGTTGCCGCTGTTGGTTTGAATCTCCACTGTGCCGTTGCCGATAGCCGTCAGCGTCAGCGTGGAAGGACCCGTCGCATTCTGTTTCCACGTGGTCCGCAGCACGTGGTTGCCTGCAGGCATCTGGAAACACCACGAATTGGTGTCCGTGATGCAATGCTCAGGATTTTGCGCCCATGCGTTCACCATCACCATGGCAAAGGCCGTTAATATGATATGTTTTATATATTTCATTGTTCCTAATTTTTATCGTTGGTTGTTCACAATGGATATGATCCTTTAGTGTTGCGGATGATAAATGATCGTGTTCTGCCTGAGGTAGGTATTACCGCTGTTCAGATATCCACCAGCACCGTTGTAGTACATCGTACCGCCGATGATCACGGTGCCACACGACGAACCACCACTGGAGCTCTTACCGATACAGTCACAACTGGATTGGTTTTGGCCACCACCCTTATGGGCAGTTACATCGGTCACAGAGTTGGTGATGGTGATATTACCACCACTACCAGCTAAGCCAGCGCCTATTGCGGGTGCGTCTTCACCACCCGTAGCTGTGACAGTGCCGCCCGTGATAGTGATATTGCCGTTGTTTCTCTTCCATCCACCGCCAATACCAGCAGCATTAATACCACCCGTTGCTGTGATATTGCCGCCCGTGATGGTAATATCTCCAATGTTGCCACCCTCTCCACCTCCAATACCAGCAGCATTTTCATCACCCGTAGCCGTGATGGTACCGCCCGTGATGATAATATGGCCACCAGGCTCAGAATTGGAAGACCCAGCGCCGATGCCAGCAGCACCCCCATTTCCAGTGGCGTTGAGGGTACCGGTGCCGCAGATGGTGAGGGTATGGCCGGCGGGCACATAGATGCCAGCTTTTTTAGTGCTGCCGGCAATGGTATTGGTGGTGCCATCCTTCAAGATGATGGTAGCATCGCTTAAGCAGTTAAGGCCTACCTTTACGAAAATAGTATTTTCTACGGTTACATTATCCAGTATCACAGTAGCACCATCGGCGATGGAAATCTTCCCGTAATGGTTAAGCGTACCCGTAAGGATGTCGCCGTCATGGACCGTGGAATCGGACTTAATGTTCGCAAGGTTTACCGGCTTGTTAATCACCTCTAACCTGTCCACTTTGACAGCCTGTGCAGGCTGCGGGGTAATCACCACATTGGCATTCACGGGAATCATCACGTAACCCATGCTGTCGGTGTTGCTGTAGGCTGTGGCGTGTATCGGATTCTGAGCATCGTCAATAAAAATATCCCACGAGGTGTACAAACTGTCGAGGCGCGAGGTGTTGATAGCGAAGGTGGCGCTGAAGTCCGATTTTTGAATGATGGAGACAGTGCGAGGATTCTCCGTACTATTATCATCATTCCACTTCACGAAATGGTAGTTTTCATCGGCTATAGCTGTGAGGGACATCTCCGTGTTGTAGCTAAACCAATAGTGATTGCTACCAGTAGCTCCATTATACATCACAGTACCGTGGGCGGTTTGTTCAACAAACACCTCGAAAACATCGATGGCGAAATTGGCAGTAAGCGTGGTGTCGCCCGTGACGGTGAACGTCTTTATAGTGTCAACGCCTATCCCGACATTGTTCTCGTTGGTCCAGTTGACAAAGTGGTAATGCTCCGTCGGCTTCGCCTTAACGGTCACCACGGTACCAGTGTCAACGGTGTAGCTACCGTTTTGGTTGTCGATCAAGCCTTCGGCACTTACCGTTACAGTTCCCATTGCCGGGTCATTTGTCCCAACAGTCAATATGAGACCATAATTCACCACCACCTGCGAGTTGGCTGCGGGCATGGCAAACTTCCAAGTGCCGTCGGTTTGCTTGGTTGCGGACACATTTATGACGGGCCCAGTTGAAGACGCGTTTTTGATGGTCACACTTCTCACACGGATGGCATTCGTCGGGATGAGCACCACCTCGGTCCCAGAGAAAATGGCAGCGGTGTCGTCGGCCACGGTCACAGAGTCTCCGTTAACTTTCACTCTCCAGCCGTCAGGGATTTGGCTCAAGGTGAACGGAACAACATAGGGCACAGCCTTGCCATTGTCAACATGCCAGCCATCGCCGAGGCTGTCGGCAAGTTGCGCGGCGGTCATGCTCGAACCATCGATGCCACCCTGTGTATTATACGCTGCATTATAGCCAATAAACTTGGTATAATAGTTATTAAAAAGATGAATCTCAGCCCCACCGTGACCATGGTAAAAGAGTTTTCCGTTGTTCACAGTGTTGACAGGAGCGACAAGACAATTGCTAATGTTAGCTGTACAATAGAAATCGCAAAGACCTAAAATGCCAGTCCAATTTTCATAATTCGAAGCGCTTCCTTCATCACTCATTGTTCCGTTGAACAGGCAGTTTGTAATGTTTATAATGCTGCCATTAGTACTAACCATTCCGACAATTCCTCCGTCGTATGCGTTACCTAATATGTACTTATTGGTGATATTGGCACTGTTGATGCAATTGGTGACGGTGCTTGTACCCTTGGCGTAACCCACAATGCAACCTGCATACGGGCTGGTGGAGGATAAGGTACCCACCAAATGAACGCCTCTGATTGTAGCGCCATCGATGTAACTAAACGGTGCAACATACAGAAGATGAGCATTTTCAAAAGTCATATCAATGGTATAGCCGTTGCCGTCGAAGGTGCCACTGAAAGCATCTGTAACAGTATCTCCCACAAACGAGGTAATGCTGATATTAGCGGTCTGCTTGAAAAATTTGCCGCTGTACGAGGTTCCGTGATTGACTTGGCCAACCAGTGTCAACCAATGATCCGCATTGGAAATCAGATACGGGTTGGTCTCCGTGCCATCACCGCCACCGAAAGTTTGTCCCCAAGCGGGGCTCGTCGTCGCCATCACTGCAACCAATACCAAAAACAATATCTTTTTCATTGTATTCCGTTTTTTCGTTATCATTGGAAAAGCTTAGTCACCTGGAGTAACTGTGGAAGGGGTTGCGGAAGGAGTAGGCAAATACCAATACACAATGGTCACCTTGTCGTTGGCCTTCAGCGCATAGTTGCAGTTATTGGCAGGAACATAGGTCACCTTTGTCTTGTCTTCGTTATTAATCGTCACCACGCCGTTGTAGTTGCCGCCCACCATCACGCCGTTGATGTACAGCTTGACCACACAATCGGTTCTTGCTGCATGTGCCAGCGTGAAGGCAGTTTGTCCGTCCGTCTGCACCGTATCACGCTCTTCCACCATTGTCGTAGGCAGGTTGTGCATGATGGCATTGATGACCGAGTCGATGCGAGTGTTCAGAGTGCTGAGCAGTTGAGTGCGTTGTTCGGAAAGCAGTTCATCCACCTCTGCTTTGGTGTAAACTTCTGCTTTGGTGTAAACATCAGCAGCGTCGGCTTTGGCCGCCAACTTGTTGTTCATCTCACCACGCACGACATTGGCGGTGTCGTGGATATTGATGTCAGTTTGGGTTTTAGAATAAACGTTGGCAACGTTGGCTTTCAGGGCTAACTGCTCGTCCACGTATGCAGTATTGGCTTTCAGGGCTAACTGGGTGTTCACGTCAGCTGTGTTAGCCTTCAGATCCAACTGAGCATTCACGTCAGCCGTATTGGCCTTCAGGTCTAACTGCTCGTTCACGTAGCTGGTATTGGCCTTGGTGGCAATCTCATTGCGAAGGTTGGCCTTCACGCTGTCCACATTGTAGTTCACCTCAGCCTTGGTGGCGTAGGTGCTCTCTAAAACGGTGGTCTTAGTGTAATACGTCAGGTAGTCCACATCCTTGGTGATATAGCCTGCGTTTTGAATGGCATCAATACGCTGTCCCAAAGTTGTGCTATCAGCTTTCTCTTTGGCTGTCAAAGTGTGGATGGCAGCAGTGTTGGCATCAATCAAGGCACCCAAAGCAAGGCTATCAGCCTTCTCTTTGGCTTTGAAGTTCACCAGATTGGTACTGTCGGCGACGATACGGTTGGAGAGTGCGGCAGTCTTGTTGTCCACGTTGGTAGAGAGGTTGTTGATGGCGTCGGCGTTAGCATCAATCAGGGCGCCCAAAGCAAGGCTATCTGCATGAACTTTGTTCTTGAAGTTTGCCAAATTAGTGCTGTCAGCGGCGATACGATTAGACAATGCGGCTGTCTTGTTGTCCACGTCAGTAGAAAGGTTGTTGATAGCATCGGTGTTAGCATCAATCAGCTGTCCCAAAGCAAGGCTGTCACCATGAACTTTGTTCTTGAAGTTCACCAAATTGGTGCTGTCTGCGACGATGCGGTTGGACAGTGCGGCAGTCTTGTTGTCCACGTCGGTAGAGAGGTTATTGATGGCGTCGGCGTTGGCATCAATCAGCTGTCCTAAAGCAAGGCTGTCTCCATGAACTTTGTTCTTAAAGTTCACCAAATTGGTGCTGTCGGCGACAATGCGGTTGGACAGTGCGGCAGTCTTGTTGTCCACGTCGGTAGAGAGGTTATTGATGGCATCGGTGTTGGCATCAATCAGGGCACCCAAAGCAAGGCTATCAGCATGAACCTTGTTCTTGAAGTTTGCCAGATTGGTGCTGTCAGCGGCGATGTGGTTGCTCAACGACTGCATGTCATTGTAAATGGCCACCACAGTGGGGGCATTGGGGTTCACATCTGCCGCATGGTTGGCATACAGGGCAAAGGGCACCGCGGTCACATTCACCACGTCTTGCAGAATCTCGTTGCCGGGGAGGTGGGCCGTCGTCTGAATAGTGGCCGTGCTCCAGTCGATAAGGTTGAAGTTAGTGCCTCCGCCAATTTCCAACGACAGCAAACCGTTGGCGTTGGTGGTTCCGCTAAGGGCCTCACTATAAGTGCCTCCGCTATAAGTAACAGTTACGTCCACTTGGATGGTGGTGTTCGCCACCAAGCGGTTATGACTGTCGCGTACCACAGCCTGATAATTGATTTTGGGGGTCTGGGCTATGGCAAACACAACCGCCAGCAATAAAACTAAAACAGAAATAATTCATTTCATTGGAGTTATTATTTTTTATTACTATCTAATATTTGTCATGTATTTCGAGTAGTTGTCTGCGCGTGTGTGCCTACAGCTACTACAACTAACATACACAAAGTCAGCACTTTATTCTTCATTATTAGTATTAATATTCCTATTTTAAAAAACTGGCAAATTTACGGCAATTTAGCTTATCAATATCGCATTGTTGATAAATAAAATACAAAAAAGAGATAAATTCACTAACAGAAAATCAGTTAATCTCAGCTTAAATCAGGTCTAAACGGTTGATAACTGCCTGCACGGCAGTGCAACGCCCCCTCCCACACTCTGATCCAACAAAAAAGAGCCAGCCCGAAGGCTGGCGCTTTTGATTATTCCCGATGATGATCGGTTAAAGATGGATTGCGGTGCAATGGCCCAACAGCTTAGAATGCTATGATTGAGCGAACATTACCGTTGACACTCTTAGCAAAGTTTGTTGCATAACCGTTCCAGAAATGCATAGCCCATGCGCGGACAAGATTTTCCTCTGTGCTCGCCCAGTAACTATCAGTTTTGAACCCCGTACCGCCGGCATCGGTGATGACACTATTAAGGTTGTCAGCCTTGTAAGTGTTGTTTTCTATATCTTCCTTGAGGTCCGTAGTGACAGCGGAGCCGGCTTTCTTGGTGGCGAGACCCTGCACAATCAAGTTCCACTGACCCATGGAAGGCATGAACCAGCCACTGGTGCCCGTTGGGGCGGTAGTACCGTTGTTGCTCACGGCGGCGGTTGCGGCTGTGTGGTTATGGCTGCTGTGGCCGGCCGCGGTCAGCGTACTGGTACAGGTGATACCGTTCATGAAACCGAGGGCGGTAGCAATAGCATCGGTCTGGCCGCCGATGCCGTTCAAGCAGTTTTCGAAGCCGTCGCCAGCTTCTGCCCACTGGCAATCGCTACCGCCGTTGGCATCGCTCAAGGCGATGGCCAGGCCCTTGTAGCTGGCGCTGCTGGCATCTACGCTACCGGCACTGCCCACGTAGGCGATAATGGCCACAGCGGTTTTGCTGGCGGCGCTTGCAGCAGCTACCGTAGCATATACATAACCGTCGGTGGTCACCACACTGCCAACATAGTCGCTTGTCGCGTCACCGAGGGCAATGGGGTAAGTAGGGCCTGCCGGCGTGCTGCCGCCAACAATAAAATCGCCATACTTGTTGATACGCGGACTACCGACTACATTGCCGTACTCGTCCACAAAACGAGTGCCTTGGATGGTCTCCTCGCCTTCCGGGGTAAGACCAGGGATGGCCGGAATCATGTCAAAGGTGGCGGTGAGGGTCGTGTCGCGGGTCACGGTGACCGTGCGGGTGGCGTTCGTGCTGTTGTCCTCCCAGTTCAGGAAATCGTAGCCCGATTTCGGCTTGGCGATGACGGTCACCTCAGTGCCTTCATCTACAAAATAGCTATTAGAAGCAGTACCAGGGGTCACACCATCAGGAAGGAAATGCTCTTGGTAGAACAGTTGCATCTCGCCCAACTGCAAGACGCTGCCGGACTGCACTTCGTTCACCTCGAAACGGAAATATTGGTAAATACCTGGAACATCAATACTGAAATCGTAAGGGGTGGAGTTTGTGTCCTTCATAGTGTAGTCGTTGTTGACGGTGGCAATGGTAATCCACTCATTGCCAGACTTAGCCTTCAGCACCCAACTCTTCGGATTGCGGCCTTTTCCCCAAGTTGATGCATTGTCATTACCGGTAAACAGCGTGTAGCCGTTTACTTGTTCGAGATTAGCGGTATGGAATTCAACAAACTTTTGGGCAGCATTGGTACACCACTTGTTTTTGCCCGAGGAGGTGTTGTCGTCAAACAGTTTTTCGCAATCCTCGTCTGACATGGATACGCAACAAGCGTCCACCTCGTAGGAGGTATAGGGGATTATTTCCTTGCTGCCATCAACTGTTTGAATTGCCACCTTACCCATCGTTTCGTCGTTGCTGGACAGGGTCAGGGGGTAGGTGATGGTAGTCTGGAATTTCGCCGTAGCCGTGGTGTCGCCCGTGATGGTGAGCATCAGATGGGTGTCGGTGCCCATCACGTGGTCTTCCTCGTCGGTCCAGTTCACGAAATGGTGGCCTGTTTTCGGGGTGGCGATAACGGTCACCTCAGTGCCTTCTTCTACAATATAGGTGTTAGAAGTAGTACCTGGGGTCACACCTTCGGGCAGGAGATGCTCTTGGTAGAACAGTTGCATCTCGCCCAACTGCAAGACGGAGTCTGTTGGGTGTTTCACTTCGCTCACCTCGAAACGGAAATATTTGTAAATGCCGGGAACATCAATGCTAAAATCGTAGGGGGTTTCGTCAATATCCTTCATGGTTTTGTCGTCGTTGACGGTGGCAATGGTAGTCCAGCTATCGTTGTTTTCAAGTTTAGCTTTCAATACCCAACTCTTCGGATTGCGGCCTTTTCCCCAAGTCGTATTGTCATTACCGGTATACAGCGTGTAGCCGTTTACCCATTGGGGACTGAGGGTATGGAATTCAACAAACTTTTGGGCAGCCTTGGTGCACCACTTGTCATAGCCCGAGGAGGTGCTGTTGTTAAACAGTCTTCCGCAATCTTGGTATTCCCCGGATGCACAACAATCGTCCACCCCGTATGAGCCATAGGGGATTATGTTCTTGTTGCCATCTGTAGTTTGAATTGCCACTGTACCCATCGTCTCGTCGTTGCTGGCCAGGGTCAGGGGGTAAGTAATGATAGGCTGGAAATTCGCCGTAATCGTGGTGTTGCCCGTGATGGTAACCGTACGGGTAGCATTCGTGCTGTTGTCCTCCCAGTTCACGAAATGGTTGCCTGTTTTCGGGGTGGCGATAACGGTCACCTCAGTGCCTTCTTCTACAATATAGGTGTTAGGAGTAGTACCAGGAGTCACACCATCGGGAAGGAGATGCTCTTGGTAGAACAGTTGCATCTCGCCCAACTGCATGACGTTGCCGTCATGCACTTCGCTCACCTCAAAACGAAAATATTGGTAAGTATCGGGAACATCAATGTTGAAGTCGTAGGGGATGTAGTTTGTGTCCTTCATGGTGTTGTCGTTGTTGACGGTGGCAATGGTAATCCAGCTATCGTTGCTTGCAAGTTTAGCCTTTAGCTCCCAATTCTTCGGATTACGACCCTTATTCGACTTATTGTCATTACCGGTAAACAGTGTGTAGCCGTTTACCAGTACGGGATTGGCGGTATGGAATACAACAACCTTTTGTGTAGCATTAGTACACCACTTGTTTTCGCCCGAGGCGATGCCGTCGAACAGGCTGTCGCAACCTTCGCCTGACATGGATTCGCAACAAGAGTCCACTAAGATGGTGGAATAGGAGATTATATTCTTGCTGCCTTCAACAGTTTGAATTGCCACCGTACCCTTCGACTCGTCGTTGCTGGCCAGCTCCAGGGTGTAGGTGGTGCTAGACTTGAAATTTGCCGTAGTCGTGGTGTCACCCGTGATGGTGAACGTCAGTTGGGCGTCGGTGCCCATCACATTGCTGTTCTCGTCGGTCCATTTCACGAACTGATGGCCTGCTGCCGGAGTGGCTGTAACCGTAACCTCGCTCCCCGGAATGATATAGTAACTGTCATCAGACTTCTTTTTTGCACCGGCAGGTTGATAGGTAAAGGTACACTGAGGAAGGAAGTTCTGCTGATAGAGATTATTACTACCAATGCTGCTCATGGATGCACCGGGAACTTCTTCACCCATGAAGTGAATGCCACAATAATACGCATCAGCCGTCAGATTTTCAAAACCCACCAACAGGTTGCCGCCGTTATAGGTATAGGGATTGGCGAAAGTGATGGTCAAGCTGTCGTCTACAAAATGAAGAAGACCGGTATAAACAACGGTGCAGCTGCCCTTATCCACCATATCGTTGAGGGTGGAATAGCCCACTTCCTTCAAGTAAACATCCACTTCAACAGTTGAAGTCCATGTAACCGGCTCTTCCATGTAGTACTTGATGCTGCTGATTGTGCCGCCCTTCGCGTCAGCCATTTTTGAGGCGGGGATAATATGCTGGCTTTTGGTCAGAGCATCAAACCAACAGGTGTAGGCAGGAATCGAATTATTCGTAGTGTTCTCGCTCTCGTCGTAGATTGTCATCTTATGGTTGGTGTTTCCTGCAACCACCTGGGGCTCTTCTACGGTGCCCCATGCAGGGTTGTTGCTGGCAACCTGCAGGGTGGCGTAGGCGGCGAAATTGGCAGTGAAGGTCGCGTTGGTCGTCGCCATCCAGTTGAGGGTGATGGAGGTGCTGACAGTATCCCCTTGTAGGTTTGTCCAATTCACAAAGTAGTGGCCGGGTTCTGGAATAGCGGTAACATCGATATGCTGATGGTTGGTCATCACCGTGTCTTTGTCAGAGGTACATTCAGTCTCCCCAATACTGACATGTCCCATGCTGGTGTTGTTAATCTTGACACTCAGCGTGTAGGTGTCGATTTTGAAGTTGCCCCTAACGGTGGTGTCGCCGGTAACCGTAAAAGTCAGCAGACTGGTATGGGCGTCAGACGAAGTTGTAACCCCATCGGTGTACACGTTTCCATGCTCGTTGGTCCAATTGTCGAAGTAGTAATACTCGGCAGTATTGGCGATGGCCCCGATGGTCACCTGAGTGCCTGGAATGACGCTGTAGGTGCCGTCGTGGTTGTCAACCACGCCGTCGGGAAGGGCGTGTGTGGCTGCCTCGGCAAAGTCATGCATACCCATACTCAAGTCCTCATCGAAGGAGATGTTCAAATTTTGTCCAACGTGGGGATCGTTTGACAAAAAGCATCCCCAGTGTCCTTCGGCCACAAAAAGGAGGGTATGGTCTTTTTCGTTAGCCACGTATTGGGAGTAGGCGCATGCCACGCCGTAAACAACAGGCTCGTATTGGTTGGTGGCACTGCTCCATTGATAGAGGAGGAAAATGGGAACATCTTCATCGCTGTTCAAGCCGTAGGTGTCGCGAACGTATGACACGCCGAAACTGTACTCACTTTGCGAATATTGTCCCACATATTCCAACTTCCACGGACCTGATGAACTGTTTGTAAATCCGTATCCGATACCGGCCAACCCCACGTAGGGGTCTGAGAAATCATACAGTTTGTTATTGCCGTTATTGGCTACCGTGGGGTAATCAGGTTGCCGTTGGCAGTCATAGCAGTATTGAAATACGTTTTCAGCGATGCTAATTGTAGAGGAACTGCCAGGACGGAGAATCTCCACCGTGCCGTGTCCGGCATTATGTGAAAGTGTCAGCGTGTGGTAGTACTCCACCTGCAGCAGCTGGTTTGCATTGGGCATCTCGAAGCACCACTTGGTGGTGTCTGGGGAGCAATGCTCAACATAGGTTTGTGCCGGAGCCGGATCCACCAGCGTCACGTTCCTCACCTTTGAGGGATTCGTCGGGGTGAGCACCACGGTGGCACCTGCTGAAATGGTGGCGGTGCCGTCGGTCACGGTTACGGGATCTCCGCTTGCTGTGACGGTCCAACCGTCAGGGATGTTGTCCAAGGTACGCAGGGGCCGCATGGTGGGTTCTGCCTTGCCATTGAAGACGCGCCAGCCGCTGCCGCCAGCATTATTCATGGTGGTGACAATCTGATTAGCCGTCTGCCCTATAGCACTCGTGCCGTCGAAGGTAGTATATGTAGCTGGAAAGCCCGACGACTGTGCCACGGTGTAGAGACAGCTAGCAGCATCGCAGCCCGTGACATTACAACCAGAGTACTTGACGATGAAGGGCGTGAAACCAGCTGTGCAGTTAATTGTACCGTCAAAAAGGCACCGGCTCAGGTTGAAGATTGTAGTACCGTTACCCTCCCAACTGACAAATCCGCCCACCTTCTTCGAGAAGGTGTTATTGTTTTTGTCTGTACCATTACTGGCCCCACTATAGTTAAGGGTTCCGTTAAACACGCAGTCGGTCATGTTGATGGTGGTGGCCGCAGTCCCATGACCTATGAAACCGCCGAGGTTTGCAGTGTTGGTGATGGTGGCCGAGACAATGCAATTCTGGATGGTACAGGTGGTACCATTGGTGCACTTACTGACAAGCCCCGACGTGTGGTTCCCACTGCCTGTGATGCTGCCGGCCACCCTAAGGTTTTTGATGGTGCCGTTACTCACCTCCATGAAGGGAGCCACCTGTTCTCCGGAAATGTTGACGGTGAGCGTATAGCCGTCACCATCGAAGGTGCCGCTGAAGGTATCGTTGAAATACTTGTTGGTTGCGGCGGTAACGAAGTTAGCCATCTTGATGTAGCT
>Ga0265298_10000861_pt1 | contig 45147 bp, 50 predicted proteins | sample AusTroGonzalo_MG_3_FD_193486 | JGI IMG/M metagenome (GOLD analysis project Ga0265298, IMG submission 193486) | Bovine rumen microbial communities from tropical cattle in Woodstock, Queensland, Australia - Gonzalo_01 | ecosystem: Host-associated > Mammals > Digestive system > Stomach > Rumen ...
GGAAGAAGAAATTCCTGATGTTCCTTTCGAAGTATTCGATATAGGTCTGCTGCTTGCCGGACATGGTGAGAATGGGATTGCCGTTGCCGTCGACGGCCACCTCGTCCCATTTACCGGCTAGCTGCGGGAACAGTTCCCGGATAACCCGCTTGGTTTTGTGGGTAGCTGTGGAAGCCACGTCCTCGAACAATACGCCGTATGCCTCGGTAAGCACGCGGCACATCCGGTCATTTTCCGGTATTTCGGATAATATGTTATTCAGCACATCCATGCAGCTGTCCTTCGGGATACCCGTCAGTATCGCATCCAAATCTTTCATCGGTGACCTCGCATGATAGTCGTAGTTTATCGTATGTACCGCACCGGACACTCCAATAAATTACCGTAAAACGAAAGGAATCCCCATGCACTGCTCTTGTGTTTCAAAGAACTGCAACCTCATATCTTTGGGGCTGGTGTAAACCATACCTTCCAGATAGGTGACACATTGTATGTCGCCGTGGGGGCAAGCATTCGTGGGAGTTTCTCCACTTACGGTGTAATACCAAAAGCAATACTGACGGCTAATTCGATTGACATAGGGTATTCCATATACAAAAGGAATGCTGCCGCAAGGAACTAAATCGTCATTCATTTCATCGCAAGGCATCCAAAAAAGTTTCTATCAGATTACCGAAGAATGGTGATAATTTTGCGATACTCCATCACTTGAAGCTTTCGGCCCATGCTGGAACGATTTCCGTAGCTTTCCCGGTAATGACGACATCGGTGGAACCGTCGGCTTCGGGTGCTTCCAGGTTGAGGCAGGTCACCTTTGCACCGCATGCGTGGGCCTTGTTCTTGAAGCCTGCGGCCGGATACACGACACCGCTGGTTCCGATGTATACGAATTCATCGCAGCATGACAATGCGCGGTCGATTTCGCTCGCGTTCAACGTCATCTCACCGAAGAACACGATGTCCGGACGTACTGACGACCCGCATACCGGGCATACCGTGTCGAACGTCTCATCACCATGGAACTCGAAGCGATGTTTGCACCTGTTGCACCTGATACTGTTAAGACTTCCGTGCATGTGGAGTACGTTCTTGCTTCCGGCGCGTTCGTGAAGGTCGTCAATGTTCTGCGTGATGAGCAGGAAACTGCCGCCCAGTCGTTCCTGCAGGTTTGCCAGAGCATAATGCGCCGCGTTTGGTTCATGGTCCTTGAGACCGTTGCGCAGGAAGTTATAGAACTTGATTACTCGTTCGGGGTCGCGGCGATAGCCATCCGTTGTGCATACATCGTCGATGTTCTCGTGTTCCCACATCCCGTCGTTTCCGCGGAATGGCTTCAGCCCGGACTCGACACTGATTCCGGCGCCGGTAAGTACGACCAATCTTTTTTTCATTGTTATATCCTCCAAAAGGATTGCTGGGTTTAATTCCTCGTTTCGTAAGCTGTGCTAACTTTGGCAAACTTCGGTTTGATTCCTGGTTTAGGTCTACTTTAAAACCCACAATGCGACTACCCCAAGAGGGCCACCAATTAGAATTGTCCTATAAATAGCAGTCATCCACCACGGATACGTTTCTATGATTATTTCCGCCTTGGGTTTTACCGGGATTATAACTTTATGTTGTTCATGTTTTGATTTCATAATTTCTGTCGCGACCGCCTATTTGTCAACCTTCCTGGCCCGCAGCTTGTGCCGTTGTCTGTTCAGCTTCCTGTACTGCTTCCTTGGCCGGCTCATCTACTTCAACAACTGCCATTCGGTATTTCTTGCCTCTCGCATTAAACGTGAACGTCAACTTGGCGTCGAGAAGATATTGCGCTGCGGCAGATACCGCTTCGTTCGTAACAGCATTCTTCTTGCCCCATACTCCAGGGCTACGTAATGTACCTGCATAGATGGCACCCAAGCCACACCCGACATGATACGTATTAGACATATTTAAGCTCCTGTCACTTTTTGGTTAGTGTCGCTTTCGGGCTCCGGCACGAGCATACTCGCCAGGGTCTCTCGGTCGAATGGAGACAACTCGCGTACCTTTGGGCCCAGAGAGACGAAATGCGTCGGCTCTACCGCTAGACGATTGTCTACCTTGCGAAACTTTTCCATCGAGAACGGATTTACACTGATGTTCGGGTCTTCTGATGTGATGACATTGAAGAATGTCTCCCAGAATACGGGCATGCACTCCCGGTAAGTGCGCCCTTTCTGCGTCAGGGTATAATACACATCGAAGTTTCCGCGGTTCTGTTTTATACGGATGTCAACGATATCGAACTCCCCGTCAAGATAGTCAAGATGCCGACTGGCCAGCTCCTTGTGCACAAGCCAGTCCTTCAGACGGTCAGTTGCATGGTATATCGGGAACAACGCCCGGAAATAATTGGCGTACTCTACGGCATCCAGAGCATAATCACGGGGCGGCTTCTTCGTCTCCTCGTCGGCAAAGAACAGTCTCGGTGCTTGGGGAGCGTACTTGTCGATGTGGAAAAATCCGGTGATTGTCATGTCCGGGAACGAGAACAACGGGCAAGTGATTGCGGCGCACATCCTGGTAAACGATTCCTTGAAGTCATAGGAAAGGACTCGTCGAGGCTTGCCGTCGCGGATGACATGATACTGTACTGCAGCGTGGTCAACTACATGCTCCGGCTCGGAAAACATGGTATAACGGTATATGCGAATGTCCGGCATGCCAGTGTCACGGACGACGGAAATGGTTATCGGGGACTCCATCGCATGGTCAGTCATGGATTTCGGCGGAATAACGAGCATCTGCTCCTTTCCCGAATAGAATATTACCCTTGACATGGATGGATGCGCCATGGCCGCTTTGGCTATCCCGATTTCATCGTCAGTAAAGCAGTCGGTCTTGTATTCGTATGACGGTTCGCGTATATTCAGATTTTCTTGGGTGTCGGTTGTCATCTGGTTGCCTGTTTACTTAGTATTGGGGTCCATATTCCACGGTCCAGCTTTTCAAACGGGATATCCGGGAGAGCTGAGTACGAACCGTCGATATCCACTGCCACTTGTTCCGAAATCCCTTCCATGACCTCGCCCAGCGTCGTTTCGACATCTGTCCCGTCAGAAAGGGTGAGTGCGCACTTGCTTTCCGGCAATGCCGAATCGCGGGCATAGTTCATCTCAGCGATGAACACTTCTCTGTTATACCTGTCATCGTCGAACTCCAGCTTGGCCAGTATAGTGTCTTTTGGGTTTGCCACGGGATGGGTCTTGACGACGCATATAGGCGCCGGCAGACGGACCCTGGCGGCCTCGGCCATCACGGCGGATTGCATGTTCTTGAAGAACCAGCTGGTGTCGTAGGTAACGGCGTACGAGTCAATTTCAGTCTTGGTGTTCCCGAAGCTGTCCACGAACGTGCTGTCACAGTGTAACGACCGGACCATACGGGACAATCCCGGAACAGAGGTCGAGAACAGATAAAGGGATTTCGCCTTCTGGTACGGGACGAGCCCAATTTCATGTATAGGGGATGAACCGGGAAGTACCATCCCGGTCTCTTCCCGTAGTTCCCGGCGGGCCGTGTCGATGGGGCTCTCGCCTTCCTCCATGTGACCCTTGGGGATATCGTACGACATCTCGGGGCCGAGCGGACGGCCGTTCGGGTGGCAGGCGAGGATGGCCCCGCTTTCTCTCTCGAAAATGATAAAGCCGCATGAAACTGCTTTCGCCATAGGGAGCTCCTTATTTTATGTTCGGGTCGATTAGCTGGGGCTACAGCGGATGTCTTCAGGGGAGCAGTTACTTGTCAGCAGTTCTTTCCCGTGTGTCGTCCGTACCACCAGCATATCCAAGCTCTTCGAGTGGAACCCGTCCCGCAAAGAGTCGAGCGTCGGGGCCGGCGTACCGGTATTTCCCGAAACCGCCTTGCGAATTATGCGCATGACCCATACGATGAGCAGGCAGACATATGCGGCCAGGTACACCCGCCCAAAGATTCTGTACTTCGCCAGGAATGTCATCAGGCATCCTCCTTGAGGATGGGCTCGGCCTGTCCGAAAATCACGTCGTCAAAGTTCTTGATTCTCTTGAACGGGGGTAGCGTGGCATAGTCGAGAATGGGGCGTCTTACTGTGGATGCGCCCGAATCGACGAGTCTACGGATGTACTGTTCCGCAACGCCGGCCTTCTTGAGCTTTTCCGGGTCTACCGGCTCCTCCACCGTCCGGTTGAACAGGGTGAATCCGTATTTGCAGTCCATGGAATAGCTATGCCAGTCGACACCTCGTCCGGCGAGCATGGATATGCGCTCGTCGCTGTTTTTCCCGGAGAGGGCCTTGTGCGAGAACACGGATAGCGCGACCGTGGAAATGGAGTTCTTGATTGCGTCCTGCTGTCTCCAGATGAGGATACGGAGGACATCGTCCCTGGAGGCCCCGTATGTCCTCGCGTCGAACAGCGCGGCCTTGCCGCCGGGGTTCATGGAACGCCTGCCGAGATTCTCGTAGTGGTACTTTACGAGCTCGACGCTGTCGCACTCGTCGAGCACCTTACGGAGCTCCTCCTTCGCGAGATACTCGTTGAAGGCCTGCGTGGCGGTGGCCGCGGCGATGGAATTGAGCTTGTGGCACTTCCCGCCGAAGATGGCATTGCCCGGGGCGACTACCGCGGTGATTTCGTCGGACTGCCCGTAGATGACGACCGGGTGAAGTTCCCTCGCCAGTGCTTCTGCAGCGGCCTTCATGGCCCCGATGATTTTTTCGGAGAAAACGGAATCCTTGGACTTGAAGTGGTGCGTGAACGTATGGAACGCCCTGCCGTCTACCCTGATGACGCAGAACTGGTTTTCGGGGACTACGACCCGTGGATTCATCCAGGGAAGTGGATTGGTGTACGGGAGTTCGAGACACTTGCAGTATTCTCCAAGGGTCTGTACGGGGGCGGTCTGCCCATTCTGTGTGTCTTCTGTGTTTTCCATATAGACAAATATAGCAAAATCGTATAACAATACGGCGGAACGCGACTACGACGGGTAGCCCGGAATATAAACTGGATGACATGGAAACGCCTAAAAAGATGCCGGGAATCCTGGAATGCATGTCCCACATAAAGGACGGGGTACTCAGGTACTCCCTGGCGTGCGCATACCGGGCCCTCACCGAGGGTAACACGGTGAACAACACATTTACCCCGCTGTACAAGCTCCTGCTGTCCACTGGCGACTGGGTACGCCAGCCTTCCGGGGAGCACGAGGTGTACCTTCGACTCAATGTGCCGGACGAGTTCAAGAAGTACGCGACGAAGAACTTCAGCCAGAGCGAGGCGCGGCTGGGGCCGTTCCTTGGCAAGCTGGCATTCTCCGGGACGAACAACTCGGATTCGCACGGTCTTAAGAACATGATACGGGATATCCGCCTGGCCTACAAGATGGCGTGCCAATGCGAATACGAGCTCTGCGGACACGATACCAAGAAGATGGTGTGGCCCGGCAAGGCAAAGAAGTTCATGGACGCGTATTACCGTGGGGCTCCGGTATGGACTCCCCCGAATTATCCTGAAGGAAACGGCGCAGTCACGTCAGCGGCAGAGCCGGAATCAAAGTACATGGTAACCGTCGACGGGCAGACGTACGAGCAGCCATGGATGAAGTATAAGAACCAGAAACGCCGCTAAATCAGCGGACGGTCACCCATTCGTATTCAAGCGGATACCTTTCCATCCGCAATATGGCGGCAGTCCGGCCGTCCTTTTCCACGATTTCAGCACCTTTCAGGGTCTTGACCCGGCGCAGCTGCAGCAAGTTGGTAGCCTGGCATTTCCCGGCGTCTACGGTAGACGACCTGAATTCCCCGGCGCAGAGACGGTAACCTGCGACATTATACATCACTCTGAACGTCTTGGATTCTACTTTCGACATGCTAGCTTCCTGATGAAGGAGATGAAACGGGATTTTAAAGTAAATTTGGGTTCGTTGCCCGGCCCCGCCCGATGGAATCGCTTCTCGATTATGTTCCAGAGGCAAATGGTGACGAGCAGGATACGCAGCCGTATAGTGGTCTTGTGGATTCGCTCAGTTGCCAGTATGCTGAGTAGCATAGGGGCCAATGAACGGTATGGAGATTTTTTGTAGACGAGCGTTTCGTATAAGGATTCGTCAGTGAAGTCAATCTGCTCACCGACTATCTTGTCCATTAGGTACCATTTACCGCGGTTCAGTATCCTGGCAATCGACGCTTCGCTGTTGGACATCGCTACGATGTGTCCCGGATTTAGGCGATAGTCTCCCCAGTCATTTATATTTACGTCGGAGCATGCGGCGCACCGCGTGGTTTTAAACACTTCAATTCTACCGCCGGTAAACCATGCGTTGCTGATGGTCGGTAGGTAAGACTTTCCCACATACTGTTTTGACCCATACATGGTAACATTGGTCAGTGCCGAGTCGTTGATGTTTACTGCCCCGAGTATGTCAGTGCCGAAGATTTCCGTGTTGGATGCAAAAAAGTGAGCAAATATGCTGGAGTTGTAGATGCGAGAGTTTATGAGCTCGACTGTCATGCTATTTAGTGTCCACACCTGGCATGGCTGCAGATTGTGCTTGCCCGGAATCCTCTGGAAATCTTCCGTCGCTATCTCGGAACCTCGTATTTCGGTGTTCCCCGTTGCTTTGCACGGCTTCTTGATTTCGGAGCTGGCAATCTTTGTATTGGATGAGTTAGACAGGGTAACCAGTGCGGTCAGTGTGCTGAAAACAATCTCGAACGTGGCACGATTGGCATAAAGCCCGCCGGATATGGTCGAGACGGTAATCTTCCCGGTCGAGTGCGTGATGGTCAAATCAGCGCACTTGCTGTCGAAGATGACTACGTCGCTGTCCTTGATAGTGCAGTTAGTCAGTTCGGACTTGTAATCGGCCCATGATTCATCGTCCTGCGACATGTCGAACACTTCCGGGTCGACAATACGCGCACCTAGCTCTCCCTTGCTGAACCATTTTCCGTCACGGAGAGCCTTGAGCCGAGTGACCGGAATTCCATTTTCCTTGACGGTGACCAGCTTGTACTTTTTACCCATCTTTCCCCTCACTGATGAATCGGCTCACCGACTCATTGAATTCTTTCTGGGCTTCTTCCAGTGCGCCGTTGTTTACTATGATAGCATCCCATGGTTTTCTTGTTTCGAAGTCGGTGAACTGGGAATCTTCCTGTTCGCACCTGGTAGCCCAGGTAGAGTCGTCCCCGTTACGCAGGTTGGCACGTTCCTTGCGTATTTCCGTCGATGCCGTCACGTAGATTACCTTCAGGTTGAACTCCCCGCTATATGGCTTGCAGAAGTCATACCCGGACGGGTCTATCACATAGAAGAGTGTTTCCGAGCCGATGGAGTTGAGCATTTCCACCGTCGTGCAGTAGCGGTACCCGGTTTCACCGATTTTCGTGTACGCAAATACGCGCTCCTTCTCCATGATTTCAGTGAAGCCTTCTTCCGTAAGGAACGTGTGTTCAACCCCATCGGTCTCGGTGGGGCGCATGGGGCGGTCGGTGTATGACGGGATGGCGGCCGCGCCGAACAGCTGCTGCGCTGCTCGAACGAGGGTATCCTTGCCCGAGCCGGACCTGCCGATTACAAGAATCAAATTTTTCATGGGTTTCCTTCTTCCTTGCCGAGATATTGGTCGGCCATTTCCAGTGCCGCGATTATCGTGTCGTCCATGTCGTTGTACCTGTACAACCCGAGCCGCCCTGTAGGGACAATCTTTCTTGGAAGTAGCGACAGATATTTCGTGTACAGCTCCATACTTGCCTTGGACGATATCGGGTAGTACGCCTCGTCTCTCTTTCCACAAGGCATCGGATATTCCCGGCTCACCCAGGTAACTGGCGAATTCTGTACGGCCTTGTTCCATGGTTCGAAGTGCTTGTGCTCGATGATTCGAGTGAACTCGGCATCCTTGGCATACTGCGTGTAATTGGCGACGGCGACTCCCTGGTAGTTGCCGCACATCGTCTGCAGTTCATGAGGTCCGTACCGTGTCAGGTCGAACCGGAGGCTACGGAACGGAAGCTGGCCGAACTTGAAGTCGAAAAGTTCGTCAATCCTTCCGGAATAGAATACGATGTCTGCAGAATCGTTCCATTCTTCCATCTCGGAAAGGTAGTCGGTATTCGTGAGTATGGTTGTTCCGCTGAACATGTTGAGAATCCAATCGGTATACCCGTTGGTCGGAATGCCCTGCCACCAGTCGTTGAAATAATTGTTGTCGTAAGTGTACCGAACCGGAATTCGCGTGATGATGTCCTGCGGGAGTTCCTCGCAGCGTTTTCCCCATTGCTTCTCGGTATATCCCCTGATGAACAGTTCAAACAGCTCCTCGCCGACCATCGAAATGGCCCTGTCCCTTAGATTGTGGATGCCATTCGAAGTTACCCCGGATGTATTCTTGATTATCTCCATGGCTTCTTCCGGCTTGGTGCAACCCCAGAGCTTGGAGAACGTGTTCATGTTGAACGGCAGGTTGAACGATTCCCAGGGACTGTCGATACCTCCTCGGCGCACCATCGCTACGGGCGAGTTGATGAACTGGGCGAAGGTTCCGTACCTGTTGGCAAATTTCCATGCTCGTTTATCGCTGGTGTGGAAGATATGCGCCCCGTATTGGTGTATGTTGATTCCGTCCACACGCTTAGTATAGCAGTTACCGCCCACGGAATCCCGGCGTTCGATAACGCACACCTTCTTTCCAGCAGCGACGAACCGGGTGGCCAGTACGGCATTGAATAGTCCACCGCCAACGAGGAGCACGTCATACATGGGCATCGGAGTCCTCCTTCTTCGGCTCGGGCGGCTTCTCGGTGAAGAACCTGATAAGTTCGACCTTGGACATGGTGGAAAGGTCCAGGTCAACATTCCCCGGATAATCCGGCGCAACGACAGAGAACCCGCACATGGAGAACAGCGAGGCGAGCCTGACGTCGAGAAGGTGGTGCTTGGCAAGAGTCTCTATCTTGCGGATTGTGGGCTTGCCCGCAACCGTTATGCGACTGTAACCGGTCCCGCGTCCGATAAGGACCAGGAACCCGTTGCACCCTATGGCCAAGGTAACTGTCTGGCTGGTTATATGGGCGTCAACGCAGCATACAAGGTCATTCGGGTCTACCATGTAGCCCTTGCTAAGTTTCGGTTCGCCATCGTAGATTCCGACGAAGAACCTGTACCTTCCCTCGGGGTCGCTTCCGCAATACTGGTTGAGCGTGAATACCTTACCGACGCTGTTCTTTCCAGCAAAATAGATACATTCGGACGCTTCCGGGTCGGCGTTTGTCATGTCGCCGGAGTGCATTACCTTGTCCTCGTCCTTGAGGCCCGTGTGCCAGGATATTGCGTTCCCTTCGAGGTCAACCATGGAAAGGTCGAAATCTTCTGTGCCCCATTCGTTGCGCCAGTACACCCCAACCACGTTGTGGTCGCCGAGACGTATCTTTGTTCCAATCGGGAATTCGCCGACGAAATTCTTCTCTGAGGTCGGCAGCGTAAGGTCGCAATCCTTCGGCAGCTTGACCTTGAAGGTATTCCCCTTCTTGTGGATGAATGCCGAGATGCTCGCCACGATTGCCCCATGGACGCTCTGCAGCCAGAGCTGGTCGCTTACGGGGTTGTACCCGCGACGGATAAACATCTTGCCGTTGCGGATGTTGTAGACGTGGTCGTCTCCTTCCCGGGACCTCATGCGGCGTGTAATTCCCTGAAGCATCCTGAACTTGCGGAACATCGGCACCTTTTCGAGCGCCGCCGATATTACGCCAAGCTTGGACGGCTCTCCCGGCACGTACAGAGTGTCGAGAATACCGGGAGTGAACGGAACATGGTATTTCCGGGCGAGTACACGGATGCGGTTGATTTTTGCCGCAACCACCTTGTAATTTTCATCGAGACGCCGATGGGCATTCCTTTTCATCGCGAGGAATACCGGCTTGAACCGGTAAAATACCGTGGAGAGCAACTTCATCTCGGCATCGTCCATGTCGAGAAGGATATCCAGGGCATCCTTCGAGGTCGGTGATTTTCCGTCCTGGATGGCGCCAAGGACTGTTTTGTTCTTGATGAGCATGGTATTGCCGGTATACAGGTACACGAGGAACCTGACGTACTCGGCCGCGTCTGCCGGATGAGTCCCCTGCGCCACGTGTAGCCTGCAGGACGCCTCGCGGTTCGGCACGGAGTCTGCCGGGCATCCGCCGTGTGCGACGACGAAGTCAACTACCGCGCAGAGGGTCTCCTCCTTCAGCGCGATTCCCGACATGAGAAGCCCGACGCACTTCTCCTTCATTTCGTCGGCGGTTATCGTTGTAATCGGGACGAGCTTCGAATATTCAATGAGAGGTGTATCGGACTCCCCGCGGGGGACATATCCGTTGCCCATGGTAAAGCCGGAGCCGTAGGTGGTCACGTAGTGGGCCAGCTGGTTGAACAGGAGTTCGAGCTCGCTGCGTTTGGCGATGTCGGCCCATTCCTTGTAGAAGGTGGCGTTCGGGTCTACCCGTTCATCCTCGAGCCATTCCAATACGGAGGCGGTGCATGCCTCGGGAACGACGATGTACCCGCGCTTTACGGCCAACTCGTTTACGCCGGCAAATGTGAGGAGTCCACCGGATTCTTCCGGGACTACCGCGTGGAACAGCCGGATAAGCTCCGGGTGCACGGTGTAAGTTTCTTTCTCCATATCCATCATTCCTTGTTATGCTCGGCGATTATAAGCATGCAGCGAACCAATGTAATAGCCTTACCGAGCAGGTTACGACCTCTCCAGTTTTTCTCGTCGTCAATCCCGTTGGCGCCCTGCGGCATGCGGATTCCCCAGATACCGTCGATAGGGGACGCCTCGACGAATGTTTTCCCGTCGTAGATGGGGTCGAGAAGCTTCTTCGCGAGGTCCGGATTTTGCCTGTACTTCTCGAAGTTTACTGCAACCATCACGTCGTACCTGTGTTTTTCCCAGGTGTCGGTGTCGAACGGTGTAACCTGGCGGCCGAGCTCCTTGGCCCCCATCGGGGTTCCGACTTCGAGAATCCTCTGCGCCGTGTCCAGGTCACCGAAGCATAGCGCCTTCTCGTGCATGAATGCCTGCTCGGTGCAGAAGAACTCTCTTGTCTGCCCGTCAAACCGGCTGGAATACCGGAACGGCGCCCGCTTGAAGTTTGATGGCCACTCGCGATAGAAGAATGCGTGCTTCTCGGTTATGTCAATCATATGGTCTCCCCATGCCGGCATTCTAGCCGTTTTTCAGTTTCTTCGTACGGACCGTGCCACAACGGTCACACCGGTCACACCGCTGCACGCACATCCTGCACTTGTTGTTGTCATACGAACAGATGTTGCTCCACGAGTGCTTGCAACGACGGCGACCGAGGAAGGCAACTGTACCGACGACGGCCAGAATAATCAAAATTACAAAAACAACGTTCATATAGAAAAATCCGGGAAATAAAACCCTCCGCGATAGACGGAGGGCGAGGCCCGCTCCTTTTGCCCAAATATAGCAAAAACGCGGTCGGTTAGTGGTCCGATGTCTAGTCGAGACAATATGATTCTTTTACAGTTACCGCACCGTCGCACCGGATTTCCATGTATCCGGGATATTTCCCTCCGGCAAGGAAGTCCTTGGCAAACGGGTCTATCTGCATCTGGATTGCCGGGGCCACAATCTGTTGGACTGGACGCTGTGAACCCCTTTCCCACAATTCCGAGGAATGACAGTGGTAGTGGCCGCAGCAGATGAGGTCCACCGCGGGTACCGCCTCGACGATACTTTGCGCGGTCATCCGGTCGAGCTGCATCGTACGGGATGGGTCGTTCATGAACCGGTGGAACACCGGTAATACCGGCATGTGGGTAAACATCACGCAAAAAGGCTTGAATGATGTCTTATATCTTTGATTGATATTGAACCTTGCACGTAAGAGACCCTCGAACGGGAACTGCCTGTGGCCGCTGTCAAGAACCATGGCAACAGCTTTGTTGTCTGTAGTATACAGAACAGTATTTGCCTGTCCCGGGACCTCGAAGCTACCGTCATGAATTATGCCGGAGTCGTAGAAACGAGAGCGCCTCTGTGCAAGATAATTCGCATACGCCCGCTGCAGGTTTTCACGGTCGTCGTGGTTTCCGGGCGTCACAACGATTGGAGTGCCATTGTAGCACTGGTCGAGCTTGTCGAGCAATCCGTTGTATTCATTTTCTTTGCCATCGTTGATAAGGTCGCCCGTAATTATAATTGCCCCGTAAGTCTCGAGACGGGTCTTTTCAATGACCGCATCTAGGTTATCACTAGGTGTGAATGACCCGTTGGATGTGTCGTTGACATGCAAATCGCTTAATTGCAGTAATTTCATGTGATTTCCTTGTTAGGTTTGATTTCTTGAGTTCCAGAAAGCGCAAGTACCAGCCTCGCGTACGTTTCCACCGAGTTGTCCCGGAACACCGTGTGGCTGCAGACCCTGTGATTGGCCATGCCCTCAACTTCGAACAGTACGGCCGGACGCCCGTTCCGGGCACAGTAGTAATGGTTCTTTGAAAGGAACATGTACTCGGGCTTGCCATGCCGGTTTATAATCCGGGCGACGGCTAAGTCCCCGTCGACCGCCAGCTTGGCGCTGCCCAGTTCGTGTATGACACCGCTCTCGGGCCACTTGCCCTCGGCCTGTCCGCCATTACAGAATTTACGAACCTCGTTCAAGGCACGATATTCTCGGTCGTCCATGGCGTTCCAGACGTTGGAATACTCCTGCACTGACTCACTCCCCGTATCGCTGTCGGAGGTCACGCCACAGAAATACCCGTCGGGAACCTCAACGATGCGGAGTTGACTTCCGTTGTTCGCCGCGTCAAGTCCGGTATAGTCGCCTTCAAGACGCTCTACGAAAGGCAAGAGGCTATCGCGTATTGCATCCTTGGCGCCGTACAGGCAATGGAGCGAAGTGTCCGGTCTGACGTCCGAGAACTGGACGTCTTCCATCATCTCGAACCACTGGGTCAGTAGAGGGCTGTACAGGTTCAGCGCGGGATATCCGACCTTGCCGCTAGATTCTCCGAGCGGCTCGTCCGGATGCTCCTTCATGTACGAGTGAAGCAAGTCCAGCCCGTCACCGACGGTACGAATCAGGTAGCACAGTGCGCCGAACGATACGGAGGCGCCGCATATATCCGGGCCTATCAGGAACTTCTGCATTACAGCTTCACTCCATCCCAGGCCGGGATACGGATGATTTCCGACTTGAACCGGTTAGCCGAGGTCAGCTCGGAAATTCGCTTCACCGTGTTCCAGTCGAGCTGACGGCTATGCCTGATATACGCCTTGATGTCATCGTAGCGGATTCCGAGCTTCTCCTCGTCGCTCTTGCCGCTGAGTCCGTCGGACGGGGTCTTGTGGACCAGGTGCTTTGGAAGACCTAGAGCATCGCCGACTGTGCACACGTCTTCCTTGACCAGCCTGGATATTGGAGCGTAGTCCCCGGCAAGGTCACCGTACAGGGTGCAATAGCCGACGGTCGCCTCGGAAAGGTTACCGGTGCAGCACACGCGGCCGCCCGGAAATTCCTGTGCAATCAAGTAGAGGGATGCCATCCTGATACGGGGGGCGAGGTTTATCCCGGCGCGGGAATCCCTGGACGCACCGGCCTGCCCGAGAAGAGACATGTACGCCTCGCCGATATTCATGGTCCTCGTCTTGGTAATCCCGGCAGCCTCGGCGGCCGCATGCGCGTCGTCGATGTCGGCCTGGGTGCCGTTCGGCATGAACACGCCGATAACGTTCTCGGAGCCGAGCGCCTTGACATTCAGTGCTCCGCAGATGAGGGAATCGGCACCGCCGGACATGCCGAGTACCGCAGTCTTGCCCTTGGACTGTTCGAAATACGTCCTAATCCAGGTGGTAATTGACTCGATGAACGCGGTCGCCGTGCTTGTTGGGTCGCTTTCGTCGATGAACGGCAGGGGAGATACTGTATGCGTCATGGTCATGCGATTATCCCTTGTATATGGTGGGTACGACTTCGCAAAGCATGCTCCCTGCGATGATGAACGCGGCTTCCTGGTTCTTCGCGCGTTCTTCCGGGGTAAGGCCGGAAGCTGCACAGGCGCCGTCAACCAGCTCGATGCGGGCATCGGGGAACCAGGCGCGAAGGCCGGCCAGGGCGGCCGTGTTGCAGATGTTCGTGCAGGTGCCGACATCGCGGAGAACGATGTCTTTGTTGGCGGTGAGCGCCGCGACCGCTTCCTGGTCGGTGGAGTCGATGTCGAAGATTGCCTTCGGCCATCCGATGAAGCCGAACGTCGGCTTGTCGATGAACTTGGCGCCCTTATCTTCCAGGGCCTTCTGGATTCTCGGCTCGATTTCCCAGCCCGGCGTACCCTTGACGCAGTGGATGGGAAGTCTCTTGCCCTCGATAGAGTCCGCGTAATTGGACTCATGGTGGGTGTCGCGGGTGGCGATGATGATGCCGTCCCATGCCATGATTTCCGCGATTACCGCGTCGATGATTTTTTCCGCATCCGGGTTCTTCAATACCCCGTAGATGAAGTCAATCTGCATGTCGGTAATGATAAGGACTTTCCTGTTGTGTTCGTCGATGTGCATTTGCTGCTCCTTGTATGATACTGGTTAAAATTTTTTGGATTTGCCCAGGCATTCCGGGTAGATATTGATGAGGTCCTGTACAATCCGGGTGTGATGGAATGCGAGCGGGACATCGAAAATCTCTTGCAGGTCGACCCACATGACCTCTGCCGCGTCATCCTTGGCCTTTATCTTGACGTCGGCATGCTTGTCCGCCAGCAGTACGGCCAGGCCGACGTCATATCCCCAGTGGTTCACCAGGGATTCGAGGCGCTTGCGCTCCTCCGCGTCGGCATTCGGCGTGTCGGAATCATCCATTTCATCAAGTTTCTTCCTTGCGTCGCGCCAGAGTTCGCAGCGCGGGTCATCCGGGGTATACACCTTAATCTGCCTGATGGCAAAATACGGCACTGCCAATGAGGTCTCCTCCATCAATTCCCTTGACCCGGCGGACTCGATTGACTCGTGGGGATTGGTAAACCCACCGGGAAGGCACCAGTAATCCTTGAACGGCGGGCGCTTCCTCCTCACAAGAAGAATGTGCCCGTCCGATGAGCAAACGGCAAGTGTGGCCGTGACTGACGGTTTCGGCCATTCTCCCGGGGAATATGAGGCAAGGAGATTACGTTCTCCCTCGACATGCTCCATGACGTCTGCCTGATGATATAACCCTTTAAAATGAATAAATGATGAGGTTCGTATGGACAATCCGGCGCCGTCATATAACGGATTAAACATCATCTGACGGCGAATTTTCCGGGATGCCGTATTTGGTATCGGTATCCCAGCGACAGCATAGGTCACGCCGCGCGGCGGGTCAGGTATGTCCAGCCGTCTAGCGTCTATGTCCGCCGACTGACAACCGCGGCCATAAACCCTGAACTTGTAATTGTTCAACAATTCTGCCGAATTATGCCATTCCCGGAACTTCCCCAGAGCAATCCATTCGTCGAACCCGAGGCAAATCGTTACCTTGTCCTTCGGAAGTTTGAGACTGGTTAATGTCGCCCACATGCGTTCAGGTTGGCGCATTATTGTCACGTTGGTATTCATGTAGCTTTTCCATTGAGGAATAAGGGCCAGTCCACTGACAATGTTTGTAACCATTTTCTCTCGGTTTTCATATGACTCGCTATATGACTTTTCGTCATTGTCGCTTACCAGGATAATGATTCCGACCCGCTTATCGACCCGCTTATTCATTTCGCTTTGGAAGAATCCAATCTTTCCAAGGTCGGTTAATATCGCCTCGTGCGCGGTAGTTATCGGGTCGAATGCCCCGCCGTACACGTAAATATCCGTCATGCTGTTCACGTCAATCATAGATAAGCCTACTCTCCTTCTATCGTGCACACGTAATCAGAACAGATTGGGTCATCGGAATCCTTGATTCTGAGTACGGGATATCCGTGCTCGTCATCCACGATTTCAACATCGAATGATGACTTCGCCAGGATGCCGTCAAGCATCTTGACATATTGTACATCTCCCTTATCAATGAAATCGCACTCATCGAGGATTGACCTGGCGTTCGACACCATGTGGAACGTCATCGTATTCTCGGAGTTGGACCCGTCCGTCTCCTTCGGCATAAAGGCACATGCCAACCAGGAAATGAGCGAGAACGTAGTCATCGCGGACTCCAGTCCATGGTGAGCGGCCCATATCTGGTCAACCTTTTCGATTTGAGCAAGAATATTCCAGATGTGCAGCACCGTGAGCGGAGATACAGTATGGTTACTCGCTAGCTCGTTCAGCGTGTGGTCGTACAGCTGGCGAAGCCGTTTCTTGTAAGAGTTCAACTTGTCTTCGCGTTCCTTCTGGATTTCACTCAGCATTTTGAGCGTCGAGGCGTGAGCGACGGTTAGCTTTAGCATTATACGGTTGATACAGCCGATGTCGGTTTCCCCGCGAAGCTTGAAATCGTCAAGGCGCATCCATTCGTTGAATTCTACCTGCAGGAACCCGCCGTCCAGCTTAGGAATCCATTCCGCCTTTCCCGGAACTTCAATGCCGCTATCACCGAACCGAACATATTCTTCGCTGGACAATAGGACACTTCCAAATTCATTGACGGCGCCGAGCTTGTTCACAACTTCCGCATTTATGCACATGGATTTGTCTATCCAGGGTTGCTCGGAGATTTGGTCCAGGAGAGTATAGTACCTGGCTTTTTCCTTCAGCATTTCAGACGTGCTAAGCCGGAATTCGGTATAGGCTTCTATGTCGGCTGGGGTGACCTCCCGTTCGTTACGCGTCTCCGATTCCATGTGGCAATGTGTAGCCTGCAGTGCCTGTTTGGCCATCCGAATAGCCGTATCAAGACTGGGAGGGTCTACAGTCTCGAACCCCTTGAAGCCGTCGCCCCAGATAAGCACATACCCGTAGCGGCTGCACTGGGCCACTCCTACCGCCTTGTCGTCCTCGTTTACCAGCACGGCGTCAAATTCAACGAGCGGAGCGGGAATGCGCCCATTGGATTCATACTTTATAGTCCTCATGACGCCTCCGGCATTGTATCGTCGATGGAAACGTACTCGAATACGTCCTTCACGTGCTCGATATACTTCTCGTCAGGGCACATCGTTTTTCCGACGGAATCGGAAAGCTTCACGACGTACACCCACTTGGCATTGAATCCGCCCTTTACCATGACGACCTTCATGACCATGGAAAGCGGCTTGCGGACGGCACCGTTCTTGAACTTGATGATTGTGGCGCAAAGGAACGTGCCGATGCCGAACGCCACCTTGAGCCTGCGGTTGAAGTGTTCCGCTATTGCGATGGACAAATCCACGTCGAGACTGTCGCTCCAGCACCCTACCTTCGTGGACGGGTCGATGCCCATGCCTTTCAAGGCAGAGTAGAACATCTCCCCCCATGTGTACGGGTTTCCGGAATCATGACGCAGCCCGTCGAAGAGCTTGGCGTAATACTTGTCGAAATCCCGGAGAAACGCCCGGAACCCGAAATTGTCGGAAAGCGCGATGCCGAGGTCGCCTCGGTATTCCTTGGTCCAGTCCTCCAGCACCTGGGTCTGGCACATGCGGAGCGGGATGTTCGGGAGTCCCTGGTACACGGCATACAGCTCGTGCGCGAACGTTCCGATTGCCTTGCACCCCAGCTTGATTGCCAAGTAGACGTTGGAAGTTCCAACGAACACTCCCGGAAGTTCCTTGAGGAGCGTCTTGACCATGTACTCGTTCCAGTCATCGTCGATGCTCCTGCGAATGCCGAAGTCGCTGACCGTGAACTCTATTCCGCGATTGGCGGCATCCTTCCACTTGCGTACGACCTCGTCGAGGGCTGCCTTGCTGGCGTCCCAGTCAATCTCCAAGTCGTCGAAGTAGAGATGCTGGATAATCTGCAACATGTAGATTTCGAACCAGAACACCTGGAGCTGCGGGCCTTCGGCCCAAATCTTGATGCCGCACTCGTCAGCGGGGTCGTGCTCGATGTGGATGTACTTGCGCATCAGCTGGAGCTTTTCTAGCTCCTCAATCCAGTCCTGCGCCAGCCACGGCATCCTGTCCTTGATGCCGGCAAGTTCCCATGGCGTGTAGCGGAGCGTACAGAGGTGGTCGACCTCCTTCATTATCTCGGTGAAGAGGTGGTCAATACGAACCCCCTTCGTGCGAAGCTTGAATTCCCATTTGCACTGCACTGTGTTGTGCCGGTGGAAATAGAGCTGCCCCATCGAATACTTGTACGCATCAGTCTGGGTAAGGTGGTGGATAATCCACTTCTTGGCGTTTTTCCTGCGGTACTGCTTTGGTAGTGTCGGGGTAACCGGGGAAGTCCGGGCATGCCGGCGCCCGACTTTACGGACGGCCTGGGCCATCAGCTTTTCTGATATCCTTCTTGTCATTTCACTGTCCTGCTTGCGTCGTTGAATGTCTTTATGAGGGCGTCGTGCATCGCCTTGAGGGTTATGCTCGATGGAGTTACGTCACCGGTCTTCATTGCAGCGCGGGCAAACTTCAGCACCGACCCGACGACCCGCGGTGTAGATGGCTTGAAGTGCGAGGATACCATCTCGTATGATTCCTTGGCGTTTGGCTGCATGGCGATGCACTTGGCGGCCAGTGCCTTCGCTTCGTTCACCGTGTCCTGGAACCTCGCCGCGAACTTGTCCATGAATGCGTGAAGTTCCTTGAACTCTTCCGGGACGCGATGCCTCACGTCCGTCGGGAACTCCATCTGTATCGGGTCGAACGCTTCCATGAGGGTCTTCTCGGAGAGGCCGTGGAACAGCTTCTGCACGGTGAGGAACTCAGGACCCTTCAGCTTAATCTTGAACCCGCTCGGATAGGTGACAACAAGGCCCTCCTTGTTCGCCGGGAGGTTCTGGACGTATTTGACCGTTTCTGCGAAGGACGGCAGCTCAATCTTCTCTGTCACCCGTATACCGGCCTTGCCGGCAAACGCGGCAAGGTCGGCATAGGGCTTCTCCGTACCGGAAGCATTGTTGGTTATACCGGTAAGGATACATCCTTCGTAGTCGTACCTGATTGGGTGCAGGTCCTTGTTGGCGATAATCTCGAACATGTACGTTTCGCCGGGCACCATGTGCTTGTCGACGGAATGCTCGAGGAGCCACGACCTCGCCCACACGCCCTGCCATGCGGTAAACGAGCCGGACGTGCTGACGAGCAGCTCGTCGTCGACGATTGCGGCGATGGCGAGGGAGCCATCGAGCTTGTCGGTCGCCTCGCGCGGACCGTTGGGGTCGAAGTTGGGCTCTAGTCCCGGAATCGCGGACAGCAGCTCATGGATGCGGGTGGGCTGTCCCGTCTCGGAGAACAGCTCTCCGAAATTGAAGAACTTCGACCACGGGCGGCATACGCACATGCCGTCGGAAAGGCGGAACACGTGGCCGCGAGCATTCAGGGTGACCCTGTCCCACAGCGAATTGTAAATGGTATGGTCCGTATACTTGAATTTGACGTAACGGCCGTCCGGGGACGTGGTGGATATGATGTCGGGCCCATTGGCCCGCTCGAAATACTCTGACAGTTCTGGAAGTTCAGAAGCCATTGTTTGCTCCACGTTTGGCTGAAAATTCCCATCGCTACGGAAAACCGTGCGCGACACGTAAGTAAATATAGCAAAATGAGCAAGTTTAGTCGTATGAAATACAAGTGCGTATATCCGGACTGCACATACGAGACCGACGACCGCTCGCTAATCGAGTTCCACCACGTATATCCAAGGGAACTCAACGTCAAGCTGAAGAAGAAGGTCACGATTCCTTTGTGCCCGACCCATCACAAGATGATTTTCTGCGACGATGCGACATCCGGGCAGCACGCGGCTCGCCGCCCGGAATCCCTCAGTGTTGTACAGGTCACGAATACAACCACAGGGAAGGCGGTGATATTCCGGGACATGGCCGGGAACGAGATTACGGTGACAGTCGACGTAACCACGCCCAAGCCAGATGCAATCTTTGCAATCGGGTGGACTATCACGTATGGTATATCTGAACGAGAGGTGCAAGACTGCCCGAAGGATGTGGAAGTACAGGTGGACGCCAAGGGTTACTGTCTCGAAGGTAACACCGCCTATTACGCCCCTGGGCACAGGCAGGTCGCGGTCGACCTCCTGAAACAGTACATCGCGCAGTACATGAATCGCACGAAGACGGAGTACATGACCGCACTTGAAAAGGCCAGGAACGACTACAGGTCCCTGGCCTAGATATTAGGCTGTCTCACCTAATTCGGAAGCTCGTCGCTGTCGCCCAGCTCCATCGCTTTAGCCTCGATTACGTCGAACGCCGAATTCATCCCGGCCATGAAGCCGACATGGAAGGCTTTAATCACGGAATTGCTTATCGACTTCGCGAGTATCGCCTGCATCTGCACGGCCAGTTCTATCGGCGGGAGCTCCTGGTGCGAGTTAGCGTACTTGGATGCCTCGTCATGGTAGCTCTCCATGGCCTGCACGGTGAACGATTCCAGTTTCTTTTCCTGGTTTTCTATGGCGGCCGCTATAATCTTCCCGCCGCCCATCGCTATGAGGTCGTCCTTAACCATCATCTTTTGCTTCCGCGAGGAGCTTCTTGTGGTTCTTGGAGATGTACTCGCTCAACTTGATGTACGCCTTGGACATGGATTCTTCGGGGAAACCCCTGAACTTGGTACGCGCGGGATATACGGAAACCACGTTGCCCGAGTCGTCCTTGGCGATGACGATTGCCCACCCGAATATATGCAGGAATAAGTTCACGAACAGGAGAAGGCCATAGTTCTGGAATTCGAACCAGGTGGATTTCCGATACTCCCCGCCGGACGCGGAATCCTTCTTCGGTAGCGGAGTGTCGCCATTCTCCGGATAGAATACAGTCTCAGTTCCGGTCTGCAGCGACACCAGCTTCGGTGCCTTGGCGCAATTTCCCGGATTCCTTGTTGTCTTCCGGGTCTTCCCGCCCGTAATTTTCTCTTTCTTCATGTCTATGCCCGCCTTATCAAACATATTTTTCATTCGAATTTTTCCTTGTTTAGGAAGCCCGATTAGACATATACCTCATCGGGAAGCTCCCCTTTATCAATGTACGCTTCCAGAGCGGCAATGGCTTGTTCCACCGACTCGACAGGACGGACCGCGACACAGTAGCCATTTTCATATCGCTCAAGTTCCTGGTTGTCCTGGTCGAAAACAACCTGGCCTTTGTCGCCGCAGTAGGCACACTGGTGCTCGCGATTGTATAACTTTTCGGTCACGCACAGTTTGAGCGTGTTGTTTTTAAGCATTGCCTCGGCAAGTTCTTGTCTAGTTATCATTGTTTACTACCTTTATCTTCTTGTCTATCAAGCCGCCTTATTGAATCGAGATGTTTCCTAAACCCCGCTTCCATCCGGTCGGCTGTCACATCATGGACCGCGACGAGATACTTGTGTATATCACGGACTTTCGCATTGTCACCCAGCTTCTTCATTTCATTGAAGCAGTCTTCTGCAAGGGTTACCATCGAGAGGTGAAACCCTCCGTCAAAATCATTCTTGTTCTCTTCATAGTATTTTAAAAGTTTCTCTGCTTCTGGGCTAATCATGTTACGCCCCCTTATTTACTTGCCATGTTTTCTGTAAGTTTCTTCATGTAGTCGAGCATGAAGGGGGTATGCTTCTCCACCTCTTTCAGCAGGTCGTCTATTTCGACGACATGCAGGCAATCTACTGTAGCGTCGAGTGTGCTCATGGACGATAAAAACACGGAACAATCGGGCGATAACTTTGGTGTAACGCCCCTTTCGAAGTAGATTGACGGTCCTTTAAGGTAGACATCCTTGTCGCTCCAACCATCCACTTTCACGTCGGTAAGACACATGTACCTTGAGGACTTCGATTTTCCTTCGTCCCAGTAGATGAACTTGCCTTTCATGGCATCGAGCAAGGTGTCGCGTATGTTGGATTCGGCGTTACCGTGTTCCTTGGTGAGTTGTTTAATGCGCGTTGAACGGGCGTTCATACTGTTAGTCATCATCTTCATGAGCTCGTCATTGTCGGTAACGAGCTTACTGCCGATTTCAATCATCTGCTTGTATCGTTCGATATCGGCCTCGGCACCAGAGATTTCCTTGTACATGGAGATGCTCTCGCTGACCTTGGTGCCCATGGCCCCGCCACAGCTGGCCTTCGGATATTTACGCAGTGCCTTGTTAAGCTCGCCGATGGCATTAGTTTCGGCAACCCGTTGTTTCAATCTCTTGACGATTTCGTCGAAATGTTTGAGCACCAGTTCTAGCGTATAAATTTCCAAAAGGGCCATCATTCGTCCAAACTGCGAGCCGCTATCGGCATCGGCCCGTTTTGTGATGGCCTTTTGTTCTTCAACCCATGGTCCTTTCAGTGCGTCGGAATCTACGATTAATTCCGATATAGGCTTGCAATTCAGGAGGGAATTTAGATAAGTGGTCACATAGCCTGACCTGTCTCTAAAGTGGCACATTGTGCGCTTGAATGCCTCAAGCGAAAAATCATCGGCACCCCATACACTGACTATATCGCACTCATCTTGAAGGCCCATTAACCGCTCTTTCTCAGTGGCATATAGTTCTTGGGCTTCTTTCAAAAATTGCCTAGCGTCCATGTTAGATTCCTTGTTTAGGAAGACCCATTAACCCAATAATTCTCCCGGCATGCAAAAAACAGTCTTCAACCCCTTGAAAAGGCTCCTTTTTCAAGGAGTTCAAAAAATCATCATCCAATAGCGATTCGACGGCGGGCGCGAGATTTCCAAAACCAGATGCCAGAACAATTCTTTTTTCAAAATCAGCCATCATCGAGTCATGTCTCCTTTTCGGAAAACTATATCCTAATTCCGATGCGCCGCAATAGCCTGGAGAAAAATCCCGGCTTTTTCTCGGAAACGTTCCCGGAACCGACGGTAATGTCCGGGATATACAGGTTGGTTATGCCGTCGTCCTTGACGAAGGAATCGCCGTTGCTGTCCTTCCCGTACTTTCTGGAGAAGTCGTCCTTGTTGAACGGCTTGGTAACCAGGTGCAGTCCAGTCTTCGACGGGATTCGGCATATGACCTTGTCCTCGCCGAGCGGATGGCACATGTCCCGGATGTACAGGGCCCACGTGTCGGCGACCTTGTCGACGGAATCCATCGACGGGTCGTCCGGGACTGTCCTTTCCGGGTCGATGTCGATAATCCACTTGGCCGTTTCCCTGGGTTCGGAAGAATACTTTCCGAGAACGCTTCCGTACACCTTTGTCGCGGAGCGAAGGCGGTTCAGCTTGGCGGAAAGGATGGTGTTGGTGTTTCCCGTGCGCCTGGCCTTCCTAATCGTCTGTGCACGGGTGAGCTGCTCCTTGAGCATCTCGATTTGCGCGTATATGTTGGCATCCTCTACGTTACGGAGGTTGAGCCTGATATACGCCCGCGCACCGTACGTATCGCAGAGGCGCGTGATTTCCGGGCGAATATTGTCGAACTGCTCGAACGAGTGGATGTGATAGTCACGGATGAGAGTCTCGCTTCGCTCTCCGTTGTCCTTGCCCCCGTGGTCCTTGCCGCGTCGGAGCACCTCGACGAAATAGATGTCCCCGTCGCAGTCAAAGTGCATCAGCTGCCTGATTATGTCGAAATTGTCGATTGCCATTCTGTTCCTCGCTATGTATTCTCCGTTGGCCGCTCGGTTAGGTACACCCAGTCCTGGAGTTGACATGCTCAACAAGGTTGTCCATCTGTTCGCGAGACATACCATGCGACGACATTGTACGAATGTCTATCTGTGTCATCTCGCCTGGGCGATATGGAAAATTGCTATCGAAGCCGGACCACCACTTGCCCATTCCATCAGGCTCGTATCCGCTTCGTGTTCCGGTTTTCCGTGTGAATGTCCTCAGGTTGTAGTGGAAGTCCTTCTTGGCCGCTTCCAGACCTTCCAGCGTGTCCCCGCACCACAAGATAAGTTCGGCATTGCTGAAGGGCGCACTAAGAACATATCCCGGATACATGTAATCGTCTACCCGTGCCAGCTTATTCCACATACGGCGGACGAACCGTATAACCATGGAAAGATATACCATATTGTAAAGTGCGCTCATTTTCCTTCCTCCATTCGTTCGCGTGCGTGTTTCAGGGCGACATACGTATGCGAGTTGTAGTTAATGCACGGATTTTCGTGGTTCGATATCGCGTGCCCGTAGAAATCGGCTATGTACCTGGTAACCGCCTGCGACCTTGACTTCCCGGCCCTGCAATGGACGAGGAAACTCATCTTCCGGTGGTTGTCGATATACCTGACGATGCGGTCGGCAGTCTCTGGGGTTATTCCATACGCTGTCATCGTGCCTTCCCCGCCATAGTCCACAAGGTCGAATGTACGGCGGTCTTCCGTAATGTCGTCGAAGTTCACGTTGAGCACGTTCTCGTGCTCCTCGGAAAACCAGTGGTTGTCATCGTCAGGAAGAACATACTTGGCCACGTCGCGGTTGCAGCATATCGAAATGACCGCCCATGTCTTCGGGGGATTGTTGTCGTTCCAGTTTTCCAGCTCGCAGATGCGCTCGAAGTCGCGCTTGCTTACACAAAATACGTTCAGTGCTTCCATAGGTTGTCTTTTCGTTAACTGTTCACAAGTTCAGCAAATTTAGGTGGAAATTCCGCCTTATACCGTACCAACGACAGGATGCCCGAGGCATTTCCCGTGATACACGTGGTCAGCCGCATAAAGCTTCTCCGCCGGCACCGGGCCGTATACCGCCTCCCACGACACGTTGTTCTGGAGTCCGAACCCCCTGATGCCGGTACAGGAGTACAGGTCGGAGGAATGGGTGTGACCGTGTACAAGGACGGTGGCCTTATTGTCGAGAGACTCCCTCAGGACGTTCAACACGGTAGGGTCCGGTTGGTACTCCTTCCCATACGGGAAATGCTGGCAGATGTACACCTTTCCATGCCAACGCACCACGGCGTAATCGCCTACGTCGAACAATTTACCCTTGATTTTCTGGTCGTGGTTCCCGTGGACAAAGTATTTCTTTCCGTGCAGACGGTTCCACAGTTCGTACGCCACTTCTTCCCCGCGACCGTTGAAGTCGCCGAATATGAAGTCGCCCAAAAACACCACTGTGTCGCTGTCGTTGATATTCAAATTCCACTGCTCGACGATGTTGGAATCCATCTCTTCGGTAGTGGCGTATTTTCGTGTACGTTCAAAATGCTGCGGGCACTGCGTCGTCAGCTTCGAATGACCGAAATGGGTATCCGACACGAACCAGAGTCTTTCCGCATCCGGAACGACGACATCAAGTCTCTTCCTCAACTCAAACGGGATTATTACACGTTGTTTCTTCTTTTCTTCCATGTCAATTTATTTCCTTTTCCGGACTATTCAATCTCGTCCGGGTCTATTTCCATGTTGTACTGCACTAGCCGGTTGAACTTTTCCGGCATGCGGAGTAGCACTGAGGTCAGCTGCATGCTGAGTTCCTCGTTGGTAAGCGGCCAACTGAAGTGATTCGCCTTCCCGAAAGCCTCGCTCACCTCATTGACCAAGCGTTCGCTAAGGGCCATCATGTCCTCGAAGCTGTTAGTACCGGCCTTGATGTCGAGGAAAAATTCCCTGCGGTCGGACCAGTCCACCTTGACCACGCCTGTCTCGGCTAGATGCTTGGCCGTCATGAGGAGACGGATGCAGTGCATTACGTTCTTTGCATCATAACCCTTGCCATGGGACATCGTATCCGCGTAGCGCTCCTTGTTCCGGTCGTGGTTGAACCATTTCCAGTATTCCGTGTGCTCCTTGCATGCCTTGGAGAACGCGTTCCTGTTGAAGAACAGCGTCGCGATGGGGGTCATGTTCTTCGGGAGGGTTTCAAGATGGATGTCCTTGGATTCGACGTCGTTGTCAACTACGCCGTGTGCCCAGCGGTCTCCCGGTGGGGTGTTTTCGTCATGCTCCTGATAGTACAGGGCGTAGATGTCGGTCATGTGCTCCACCGACGAAAGCGCATACCACGACTGGTCGGTGCATTTCTGGGAGCGCAGGAATTCCCTGAACTGGATTGCGCGTTCCCCGGACGCAACGTAGCAGAAGTCGAGAACCCGAGGAGCACGTTCCGGCTGCGGCTTATTTATTTTCTTATTGAACCCCCTGGCCTTTCTGAGCTGCTGCTTGGCGTACTCGAAGTAAGACGTGGCGCATGCTCTGGTCACCCAAAGTTGCTTGGGAATCATATCGAAATATTCCTTACCCTTCAGTATGCAGCGTTCTGGGGAGTTAAGGAGCTCGAGTGCCTGGGGGTTACCTGAGCGGAGCAGGTCAAGGAACTTGGCAAGTTCCCAGTATTCGTGGTTGTTTTTCTCATCGGCCACACGGTCGATTGCACCATACGCGATGCGTTCCTCCATCGGGAGGACGAACACGCCGCGGGTATCGACGTCGGACTTTTTCGTGTTCAGCCCGTACGCAGTGCTGCCGACGATGGCGTCCATGATAATCCACCCGCTGCGTTTCAGTTCGTCGATATCCATCTAGGTCTCCTATCCCTGCGATTCCAGGGCAATCTTGTTGAGTATGTATTCGTACATCGCCTTGGCGTTTTGCGCCATCTCCATTGCAGCGTGGTCGAACTTCCCGTTGACCACGTAGGTCGCGCTGCCGTTCTTCAGTACCGCGTTAACGGCGAGGAGTTCTCCATTGACTTCCGCATTGACCCCGATGCTGATTGAAGCGGTGACCGTCCCCTCGCTGTTCGGGCCGTTGTTCCAGCTGTACGATACCTCGAGAGAATGCCCGACGTTTAGCGTGCTGGTCATCGTCGTCCCAGCCTCGTGGTTGACGAACTTACTCAGTACGTATCCCGGGAGGTCGTTCCAGTCCGTCGCGGGGATGGGCGGTGGCACTACCGTACGTTCCGGGACGTTTACCGGGTTATGCGCCATCACTACGCCGATGTCCTTCGGAATTTCAGCGGAAACGCTCGGCTGTACGATGACTTTCGGCGAAGACGGCTTGTTGCGGCGAACGATTTTCACCTTCATGGCTTTCTTAGTGCGACTCATCTGGTGCGTCCCCCGTGCTGATTGATGCGTATGCGTCTATTTCAATAAGCTCGTACTTTATCACTGGCGGCCCGGACAGCGGCGGTGTATACGTGATGACTGATGCCAGGCTGTGACTGCGCGGGTCGGTATAGAATATCCTGAACTTACCGTTCACTTCCGACATGAACCGTCCCTGGCGCATGAGCATGGTAACGGTGTCACAGTCCTTCATTACGGCGGCTGTCGATTGCCTGGTGAAGTTAAATCGGACACCGGCGATTTCAGCTATCGCAAGGGTCGCAGTGCGGTACAGGAGTTCGGGCGGGAACATGTCCGTGGGCTCCGGTTCAGGTTCAGGCTCCACGGGCGCCACCGGCGTATCAGACTCGGACGGCGATGAAGGTTCCGCCGGATTAGCCGCCGATTCCGCCAAGGCGATATCATCCGTGGAGGATTTCCTAGGAAGCGGCGGATGGATAATCGGGTCGTCGGAATGCCCGTGAAGGAGGAAGTTAGGCACATCCTCCGTCGAATTGTTCTCTTCCGTTTTTTCCTTTGCAGGTGTCTTGGCCGGATAACAACCATAATTGCACAAGAGTCTAATATCGTCAAGCAGAAACCGTTTAAATTCTTCGGCCGACGAGGATTCAGGCATTACGGTTGGTGGTAAACATGAGCTAGATGGCGTTCCGAAGAATGCAGGCGGATGGCAGAGTTTAGCCTCGCCGATATTGTGCAGTTGGTCATAGTCGACATAACTCAGTATGTGGCTCTGAAAGCGCAATACCACTTGCATTTCGTCATTGACATCGAATAAGAATACCAGTGAGTTGTCCGGGTCCAGTCCGTCAATCTCGGTAATCTCGGCCTCTTTGAAAAACGGGGAATCGGTTACGTCACCTTCAATGCACATCTTCGGATTTGAAACATATTCGCCATTTATAAGGCAATTAATCAACGGATTGAATGCTGAACGCATGAGAGCATTGGCAGCAACCTCCCTATCGGGTTTTCCTGAGGAATTCCTTTCGCTCAACAGCTTACATAGCTTCTCACTCATGAAAAAATGCATCTTAGCGGACATGTGTAGCACTCCAATTAGGTATTCCCGGACCATTCCGGAATACTAGCCAAATATAGCAAAAATCAAAGATTGAGCAATGACTCCAGCTCGGCGGGGAGGCTATCGCTGTCGTAGCCGTCATATATGCGGTCAATGCTATTCAGCCCGGCGGCGATATCCTCGTCGTTGAACAGGAAGACCTTGTCCTGGTCGAGGTCAATGACCATGCTGTGTCCATCACCGGAAACCAATGCATTCCCGTTAGGACCGCTGACATCTATGTAGCATATTCGCTCACCGGGATAGTAGGCCAGCGGGATTCCGTTTGCCTCGCAGTGCGTAATCAGCCGCATCACGCGGTCATCGTTTCCTATCCATTCGAGTAGGTTCTGCTTCGGGGACTTCCTTATGTCGAACGGAACCCTGTATATTTTCGACAACCGTGATTCGCTCATGTGGCACCCACCAGTTCGCTCAACGGCGTGAACTTTCCCCCATACATGCCAGCAGCATTCATGAGATTTACCAGTTCCTCTCGCTTCGCCTCCAGGAATCCGACGAACGACCTGTGCGAGTGTCCGTAGTCTTCCCTCGGATGCTCGATGTGGACAACCCCGTCGCCGTCCATAATCGGCGTCGTGCGTATCGGGATTCCGCCGTAGAAGCACTCCATCCCAAGAAATCCGTCCTCTCCTCCCCATCGTCCGCAGAAGTCTGGATGGAACACAGTCTCCACGCCATACAGGGCCCTGTTGATATCTTTAAGTCTCCGTACCGCGCCGGGGGTGATTCCAAAGTTGCATGTCCAGACAACCCCGGAATTGGCCACGTATTTCTCGGAGGTAACCGTGCCCGGTTCCTTCCCGAATATGGGTATGGCCCTTGGGTCCGGAATCTCCCTCTGGTCGGACGACCCCCATTTGCACTCGGTACGCCTACCGACTGTCACGCACCCCTCAACATGCGCGGCGATATGCGACTCAACAAGCCCGGGAAGGGGAATGCAGTCGCCATCTATGAATATGGCAATGTCAGTGCCCGACAGCATCTCTATGGCCAGGTTCCGGCAATGACCCGCCATGAACGGAGTGCAGTCCTCGCTCATTGGTGGACGGGCTATCCGGTCCGGTACTGAATCACATACCAGGAATTCGCATCCCGGAACCGACGAGTAGGCTGCCTCGGTTTTACGCCGCTCCGAAAGAAGGGGCCTGTCCATGACGACAAGTACCTTACCGGGGGTGACCCTCTGCGACGCTATGCCTTCGGCGATATGCTTCGCATATTTCTCCTGCCGGTGGCAGAGAACCACGAGGGCGGCATTCATTTTCGACCTTCACAGTGGCGCTTGTAAGTGTCCGCCGCGATGTCGCTGACTTCCTTCCACTTATGATGCTCAAGGACATACGCGAGCGTCGCGTTTAACTTGTCGGTTGTGCACTCGACAATGGACTTTCCGAATTCGTTGTGCGGACTCTTCTCGGAGACGACGCAGGCGCCGTTTATGACAGGATAGAATATGCGTGCCTGCTCCTGCCGGCAATCCCGGTCGAACGAGTGCAAGTTCAGCACTATTTTAGCGTGCGATATCGCCTCGCGCAAGTCCTTCCCGTTTACACCGGTAAGCCAGCTCGTGTAGAACCTGTCCCAAGAAACCGACATCCAGCTGGCCATTATGCGTACTCGCCGAGGGGTGGGGAACCCGTAGAAAAGTACATCGACTGTCTTATTGGCTTCAGGGATGTCCCTCAGCGTCTCGCAGTAACAGAGCGGGCGGTAAATCGGCTTGAACCCGTGGCGGGTAAGCCACTCCATGTTTGAAAGGTCGTATTCCCAAATCTCGTCGACCCCGGTAAGCCACCGCCGCATCCTCTCGTTCACCCACTTGGAACCGTCGAATAGCTGTTCGAACTGGTACACTATCAGCTTCTTTCCGGGATATTCCTGGCGCAGCTGGTCCGGGAGGTAGTCGGCCACGTTGTAACCTAGGACGATTACGGTGTTTTCGTATGCCGGGTCCGAGCCGTAAAGGGCGTCCAGCATCCTGTACACCTCGGAGAACACGAGCATCTTTTCGCAGATTATCTTCATTATTTTCTGATAGACGATAGGTCGATGAGACGTTGGTCGACGACCTTGTGGCCGTTTGTGATGAAACTATAGCTCGAGGCCGGGAACGCGCTGTGCAGGTTGTGCACCGAGTATTCCCCGGGGCCAATGAGGCTCGGATTCAGGTATACCGGCGTAGATGTTCCGGGAAGATACCAGATGCCGCCGATATGCCAGTGCCCCATCATGACCGCGTCGAACGTCTGCCCGATGGCGGCGAATATCGCCTGCTCCTTAAAGTTGTCGCGCACTGTCGTTGAGAGCGGGGATACGAATGCCGAACCGCCCTTGTACCTGTCGCCGTGTTCCAGCTTCCAGCGCTGCTCCCCGACATCGGCGAAATGGACAACGGATTCGCCAAGATGGACAGTCACGTTGTCATTGGAATTGTTGTAGTGGTCTTCGAGGAAAGTATAGAGTATGTACTCGTAATTGTCGACACCCTTGTTCTTGAACTGGAACTTCTGGGTAGTACGGGCGTGGTTTCCTACGACACAGTGGATGTGGACGTTTTTGTAGAGACCCTTGTAGGCGTCAATCAATCCACAGATGAACGAGTAATATTTCGATATGCACTTGGTTATCGGCATCTCGTTGTTCTCTCGGAGCTCATCATGGATGTTGCCGGAGAAGATGTCCCCCAGCATGAATATCTGGAGTTCCTCGCAACCGAACGACTGTGCGTACTCGTAATTCCGTTTAAAAAGCTCAATGTGTCGATTCTTCGAAATTTCGATGTCGTACTCGTTGAGCCCGTTGATATCCGCCGGCTTGACTATCTCTCCCCAGTGGATGTCTGACAGCGGGAGAATGTTATAGAACTTTCCCTTGGTTTTGACGGGAACCTGGTCAACCTTTATCGTGAACCGGTCCGGCCTGACTGCAGATAGTTCTTCCCGTAGAGACTCGATGAACTGTCGCTTCTCGTAATCGGCAGCCTGCATGTCTTTCAACTTGCGCTTGTACTCGGTAAGTTCCCTCTGGAGGCTAACTACCATTCCGTTATCCATGGCCGCATCCGCATGCGAGAGCAATTCAACGTCAAACTCATCTTCCTCCACTTCCGGTCCCCCGCATTCTTTGTGGGCGGCCTTGCGTTTCGCGAGTTTTTCCTTGTCAGCCTGCCGTACCGTCTTGTCAAATGATTTCGGGACAGATATCCGTTGGAGGGTCTTCCTAACGTTCGACGTGAACGCACTGTAATCGGTGTCAACCCATTTCAGTTTCACCAGCACGTCGTACCAGCGGTATACCTGCAACGGGTCATTGCCGAAGTATTTTAGAAGTTCGACCACTGCTGGGCAGTTGGTCCTGGAATAGCGGGTTTTCGGGGTCGGTTTTCCGATAAGCTTTAAAATCTTCTCGGACTCTGCGGTATCTTTCCTGCTCATTTTCGTTCCTTGATGACGTGGTATTACGTCTACTTGCAGGTTAAACTACAAAATTATTAACCGCTTGTCAACACATTGATTACAAAAAAATCACAAATAAATAAAAAAATATCCCGCCGAAGCGGGATACTCGAAATCGTGTTGCTTGAAACACGCGCTACTTTTTCTTTTTTGCAGGAGTGCACTGCATAGAGAACACGTTGCCAGTTGCGCTAGGACGAGTCACCGTCGCGTCAGGGAGCTTCTCCACGACCATGTCGTAAAGACGATTCATCACTTCGGCCGAGTGTGCTATCTTCCTTCCGCGGAAACGGATGCTGAGGCGTACGGGATGCCCTTCCTCGAGAAATTCCTTCGCGCGAAGCAGCAACCTCTCGCGGTCTCCCTTTGAAGAGTCCGACGTGTCGGCGGGAAGCTGCAGCTCTTTCAGCTCGTTGGATTTCGCCGCGGAGCGCTGCTTCTTCTCGTTTTCCTTTGCCGCCTTCTTACGGTTGTACTCGTATTTCTTGCGGTCACCGAGCATGCAGACGTTAGGGTTGTCCTTGACGTTGAGCACGATGATGTCCTCCCCGCGCTCCTCCGCCATCTTTCTCACCTCTGCCACGGGAAGTACACCCAGCGGCTCGCGATTGGCTCCGAGAAGCCGCACGGTGGCAGTTGTGATTTCGTCGGCCGGGCCATTACCGAGGGCGTACACGGGAGGGTTCGCCTTGCCGTCGACACACACCAGGGCAATATTCTTGCTGTTGGCGAGGTCGCGGGCCTTCCCGGTAGGCATCGTACCGAGTGACTTGCGGGATTCGTCCAGGAGGACGATGTACGGAGACTTGATGAAGAAATTGTTGCGCATTGATTTCCTTACTTTGTGATGAACTTGGGCATCGGGTCGAGAGCGGATTCAGAGAAGCGAACCTTCTTCTTCGAACCAGTCATCATCGCGTTCCACGTGAGGATGAGGTACCCGATACGGACACGGTCGGACACGCCGCGCAGGTTCTTGTTCTTGAGGTTCCAGATGCGGAGCTTTTCAAGAGCGTCGCTGCTGCTGTTCTTGAAGGAGGTGATTTCGCGGATGAAATTCGCGACCTGTTCCTCGTCCTGCTTGAGGTCATGGACGAGATAGTAGTAGACGGAGCCGGCGAGACGGGCGGTCATCGCGTGGGATTCCTGCACTGCGCTTGCCGCGACGGAAGCCGCACGGTTGTAGACCCCTGCATTCCTCTTGTATTCCAGGAGAGTGGCCGTGTTGGAGAGCTTCTTCTCCTTGCAGGCGGTATGGCCGCTCGTGCGGAGGTCGGCAGCGCCGCGGATGATGCTCGCGATGAGGCTGTTGTACTTCACGTCGGCCATCTGGAGAACCTGGGCCGGCGTACGGGAACGCCCGCAGTCGAGCGTGTCGAAGGTTTTCGGGTCGACACCGGTCACGACGAGGGTTTCGAACGGAGTTCCCGCGGCGACACAGGCCTGCAGGCGGTGCTGGCCATCGAGGACGATGCCGCGGGCGTCGAGCTTGATAGGCTCCCCGTTGAGTTTCCAGCGCTTGCCGCGCATTTCGTTGGCATAGAGGTCGACGTAGTTCTGGCTGACCTTTCTGTTGCGGCCACCGAGTTTTTCGGTGGTGTCGAGCATTTTCTTGGCCTCAGCCGGGGTGATTGTCATGGTCTTGACGTTGATTGCCATAATGTTTGATTCCTTGTGTTGTATGTTGAATAGTTGTTGAAGAGTTTGTTGCTCTACGACAAATATAGCAAAACGGAAACCACCAAATTGTAAACTTTTAATTAAAAACGCCCGTTTCCGGGCGTCGCTAGTTGATTTGGCGGGCTTCGACGTACCATGGCAGGCATATTTCCACACGCGCCAAATGATTTCGCTAGATGGAATATTCCGGCGACTTCGCCTTGAAGGAGACGGAATAGTCGTCCTTGAGACGGAGCACGAGACCTTCCCTGAGATGGTCCAGGTTGTTTCCGAACACCGTCTTTCCGGTGGAGATTCGGAGCATGTCCTGCACGTCCTCGGGCAGCTTGAAGTTGTCATCGATGACGGGAACATACGGGAGTCCCCACTGCTTTGAGAACCCTAAGCTCTCCTCGTAGTTCAGCTTCTTGACGAACTTCTTCGCCTCCTTGTCGAACGGCATGAAGTCGTAGAACCTGATGTCGTTGCCATCCAATCCGTAGATGTTCTTCTGGATGCCCTCGCCGACATGCTCGCCACGGCAGAACCATTCTCCCGGGATGGCCTTCACCAGCTTGTCGTACCCGCGGGCCTTCACCGTCTTCCAGAACTTCATGTTCGAGCAACCCTTCCACGGGAGGTTCCTGGTACGGGATGCGACGTAGATTTTCTTCTTTTTACGCCCGAACAGGCCCGTAACCTCTCGTGAGCAGATGGCTATCGACTGCCCCTCGAGCTTCTCGGTGGCGACCCAGACACGGTCCCCGTACTTTTCGAGGAGCCCGCTGTAAATCTTCTGCGCGTTCTCCTCGTCGGACTTTCCGGGGAACCAGCCGAACCATTCCGCCTTGTCCCGACGGCTCTTCTTCCATTTCCGGTACCATGGGTATCGCATCAGAATCCGGTCAATCCATTTGAAGGGACCGCGCATAGGTGTCTCGGTGACCCCTGCCTCTTCCTCGTCCTCGACCTCCTCGGTGATGGCGAAGCGCTCGGTGAAGTCGGCGCCGCGCTTGACCTCCTCGGGGCTGAGGCCAATGTCCTCGGGCCGGAACAGTATGCCCTGGGAAATGACGTTGAACTTTCCGAAGATAATCGTCTTAATCTTGAACTTCTTCGGACGCAGGAACTCGAAGAACGGATACTTGGAACGTGACTGGATTTCAGCCATCTCGGACTCGGCGTCAGCCACCGGCATGAGGTCATCTTCGAATACGGGAGGCTCCACTCCCTTCTCGGCGGCCTTCCGTATAGCATTGGCGCGGCGCTTGTGCTCTGACACCACCTTAGCCAGTTCCTTGTAGCGCTCCCTGTCGGCCTCCTCGAGACCGTCCGGGAGTATTGAGCCGATTTCGACATACAGTGCGAGGTCGCCAGGGGAAAATTCCCCCTTCTTGGCGACCAGGTTCCAGTCGAGCACGGTCACCCTCTCGATTTTATCCGCCCCATCGATGCTGTGCACAGCCTTGATTTTCTCGATGTGGGCAAGTGACTTGCCGTACATGTTGTTTTACCTCGTTTTCAGTTGCCTATGTTTCGTTAAATGCAAACCATCGGGTATAGGCACCCCGGCGTCGCCGTATTCGTCGAGACACACCGACTCCTGTTTGAAGAAGTCGGCTACCCCGTCGAAAATCATGGAAATAATAGATTAGCCGTCACTTTTGGCGGATTCCTGAGTCTCGTCAGTACCCGCCTCCTGTTCGGCATCCGGTGCCGCCTTGGCTTTTTTGGCCGCTGGTGCCTTGCCGTCATCGTAGAGGACGAAATACGAGCCGCCGCAACGGTTAATCGAGCCGTACACGATGGTGACATCCTGCAGGGACATTCCATTCTTATTTAGAAATTTCGTGACGTCACCGATTCCGGGACACTTTTCATACACTATCATTGCTGCTTTCCTCCTTTGGCAAAGGCACCACATCCGGGTCGTCGTACCAGTACAGGTCGCCGTGCCCGGTATTCTCCGGGCTTTCAGGCTCCGGTTTGCAATGCGGATTCATGAAGACCAGATTTCCCTTATTGCCATCGTACACTAGGACCATCCCGGAAGTTTCCGGGAGCCGCTTGTTGAATGACACCCACGACGAGGTATCATCCATCCCTGGGCCCGGATATATGTAAGGGCTCTGGATTGGCTTGCTGAACCACGCCGTATGGGCACCCCACCATTCCAAGTCGCATTTTCCGGACATAGGATATACGACGTACTTCCCTTCCAGCACCATCAGTCGCCAGTACCGTACACCACAACGACAGATATTCTGTCCATCTTCTGGTGGCTCTGGAACGACCATTATGCCGTTTTGGTGTATTCTAACCCATTTCTCCATATTCGAAATCCTCTTTTGGTCGATGTATGTGTCCGCATAAAGTCCGAGTAGAACAATTTCGGCTTTTCAATCTACATGACTACCCAAAATATAGCAATCGGGCCATTAAACAAGAACATGCAGTTGCTTTGACGCCCTCGTAAAAGCGGTATATTTAAGTTGGTTACGCTCCTTGGTATCCGGGTCAAAGTTGAGGTCCCGCTCGACGACGAAGACGTTCTGAACCGTAGTGCCCTGTGCGCAATGCGTTGTCATTGCGTAAATGTAGTCGACCCAAAGGTAGAATCGTTTAAGCTCGCGGAACGGTGACCATGCCTCGCTCTTGGTATACAGATGGCCCCTCCCGTTATACCCCGGCTCTTTCTCGCGCTGCCTGCACACCGCTTTCTTCTCTTCCAGAAGTATCTCGTACTTTGGAAGGGAAGTCTTTTTTAGGATATACGCGATGGTGGACGTGCGGTTCTTGGGTGTCGCCCGGAAGTTGCATACTGCGACCTCGTAGCATTCAAGCCCGTACATCTTGTCGACAACTTCCTTCACCTCGAGTATCTTGAGCCGTTCCTCCTTCGTGTATACCGGGAAAGTGACGTCGGTCTTTCCGGGAACCAGCCTCCTGAACGCTTCCTTCACTCGCACCTCCTCCCCCTCGGCGAACTCGGTCGCCATCCCAGGATAGATTCTTTTGCGGACGGCCGTGTTTATAGCGTCGACCGACACGTTCCTCCACGCTAGGGCGATGCAGTAATCCGTGTCCCCCTTGTACTCGTCGCCGGTGAAGTACGAGTACATCTTGTCCATGAACATCCCTCGATTGTCCAGGAACATGACCCCGTTGCCGTCAGCGTCGAGACGGTCCGAGTGCTCGAAAGTGTCCACCTCGGTGGTCATGTCCTCGCGCATGCCGGTAACCAGTTTCAGGATGGGGTTGTCCAGCGCGGTGCGCATGACAGTCTTCAGTTCCGCCCGTATCGGTAGCTGGAACACGATGGACTCGGACATCCCGTACGCCTTGTCCTGGACTGGCGGGAGCTGGCACGGGTCGCCGATAAAGATTACCTTGGGACGGCTGTGTTCGATGAGGTCGTTCTGAATCTCCTGGAACAGCGCGAGCGGCACCATTGACGCCTCGTCGACGATTATCAGGTCATAGTCCTTCAGCTTGGACTTGGCCCCGGGTTCGCGGACAATACGTTCGACTCCCTCGTCGTCCCGGACGGTAAGCCCTTCGAGCGAATATATCGTCCTGTCGAACTCCCTCCCGGTGTTCCTGGAGATGACCTCGACCGCCTTGTTTGTCGTTGCGGTGCATATGTACTCGAAATACTTCGCCTTGTCCAGCTCGGCCAGCAGGACGTTCACCAGGGACGTCTTCCCGGTTCCGGCCGGCCCGCAGAGAATCATCTCGCGGTTCTCGCTCTCTATGAAGTCATGCATTATCTGCAGCGCCTCGGCCTGGTCCGGGGTAAGCTGCTCCTTGGTCAAAAGTTTCATGCGGCGCGTTCCATTTTTTTCATTAAAATATAGCATAAACTGACATACCGAGGACCACAATGAACGAACGACAGCGCGATTTTGTCAGCCGAGTGCTGGAAAGGAAGAACGACGAGAACCGCCCGATACTCGAGACGGTGTTGAAGGCATACATAATGAACGAGGGGATATTCGAGAAGTCCAAGAATACCGCCGTGTCCCGCGCCATGCAGCGCAGGCCGTCCAGCGTGCAGGACTACAACGCGGTCAACCGCGCCATCATGTGCGAGCCCGACTGCTGGGAGCACGACCTGAAGCACTTCTACGAGAACTGCGAGATGGTCAGGTACTACATATCGACGTACGGAATCCGCAAGTTCAACGAGGTGGTCAACTCCGACGACTTCCAGTCGGCACTGGCCTTCGGTAGAGAACTGGACCGAGTGCGCAGGAACCCCCTGCTAATCGCCGAGTCCAGGCGCAAGAACATGCACGAGTGCCTGGACATGCTCCGCCGCGGGACTGACCCGGCGCTTCTCGAAGGCATCATGATGGACTTCGACCAGAGCGAGCACATGACGGTGGGCCTTCCGCCCATGATGGAATCCCGCGAGGACAACCTCCCGTCGTTCATGAACTCGATGAGCGGCATCGCGAACTTCATACGCCGGCACGGCGTGTATCCTTGGGAGAAGTTCCTCCACGAGAACCGCCTGCTCCTCGCCAGGGCGCACCGCTTCGACCAGGTGGAGTACCCCAAGGCGGAAGACGCCATAAACCCGGCCATCGCGGCCGACGTGCGCAAGGCCTACAGTGTGGGCTCGGCGGAATCCTAGATTATCTCGGTTTCGATTGAATGCATTATCCCGGAGGCTATGGCCTCCGATGCGTTCATGTAGTTGTCGCCTACAAGCAGGCCGGCCGCCTTGTCCTGCGGTAGCCCGACCCCGGTCAGTATGTCACGGAAAATCCTGTCGTACATCGACAGCTCCTCGTACATGCCCTTCAGCTCGACGGACGTGAGAGGCTTGCCGTCCTCTTCCTCCTCGTACCGTCCCCCGTGGAACATGAGCCTCGAGTTCGGGTAGATGGTCCTGCGGTCCCCGGCGCATGCTATTATCGCGGCCATCGAGTAGGCCTTCCCGGAAACCACCGTGTGCACCGGGCAGCCACGGGCACGGGCGATGCCGAGGGCGTCGACTATGCGCAGTCCCTCCTCGATGCTCCCTCCCTCGCTGGACAGTACCACGGCTATCTCGGCGGGCGTCTCGACCAAGTCGTGCAGGGATACGACGAACTTGTCCGCCAGCTCCTCGGTTATGTATCCGGTAATCCGGAGGGTCCGGTCCCCCGTCTCCTCCTCGGGTGTTTCCGCGTTCTCTTCCATACCAAGTAGATTATCGTCCGGGCGCTTCCCCGGAGGCCCCGTTGCCCGCCCTTTCCGGACCGGAATGTGGGTCACATGTTGATATCATGTTGATAACCTGTTGATATGCGGAGAATACCGGATTTTCCGGGATAACCGGCGCTTCCCACATATTCCAACTTGGAATTTGCCTTGAAAGAAAAAAATCGCCGGATTCCGCCGAAAACGCTAAACTTGAATTAAATTTTGGAGTGGCGGCGCAGGCCGCACAACCGGAAGCCGAAACATTCAATAAGGAATGCTCATGGGCAAACAGACGGCCAAGGCCGATGAATTCGAGAAGGACTACCGCGGTACGGAAATCATCCGAACCATGAAAGGTAAGCCGATTTACACGAGGACGCCGGGTCAGGACACCCTGGTAAAGACAATATCAGCGAACGACATCACTTTCGTCAACGGCCCCTCGGGGACGGGGAAGACCGCCATAGCGGCGTGGCTCGGCATAGCCGGGATAGACGAAGGACGGTACGAACACCTCGTCCTGACGAGGCCGGTGGTGACTTCCGGGGAAGAACTCGGATTCCTTCCCGGGACCATGGACGAGAAGGTGGCGCCCTACATGCAGCCCCTGTACGACGCGATATCCCTGATAAAGGGAGGGCGCGACGACAGGAGTTCCGAACCGAACATCCCGGCGCAGCTGATGTCGAAGAGGGAAAAGAAGAGGCTGTCCGAACAGCAGAAGGACGAGGAGAAGAAAAAACGGAAATCGTTCTACGACATCGTCCAGGTATGCCCGCTGGCTTACATCCGCGGTTCCACTCTCGCCAACAGCTACATCGTGTGCGACGAGTTCCAGAACGTCACCGTGGCCCAGATGAAGACGATGCTCACGAGGCTTGGGCGGAACTCGAAGATGGTGATATGCGGGGACAGCGAGCAGTGCGACCTGGGGCACGGCATCGAGTCCGGCTTCACGCACGCCATGAACCACCTGAGGGGCATCCACCGAATCGGTTTCGTCGAGCTCGGCGTCGAAGACATCGTGCGGCACCGCCTGATACGGGACATCATCCTTCGGTACGAAAGGCCGAACTTTAGGGAAGACGATGCCGGACGGGGAAATAACGGGGCTACCGAGCAGGACAGGGCATCCGACTACGTCATGAAGACGAGGTGCCCTGGATGGACCCCTGACCGGGAAGGATACGATTTCAGCGATGACGATGACGACCTCCATACGCAGGAGGAAATCAACGAGGACAACGAGAAGTTCGCCCAGGAATACCGGAAATCACTCTGATTGGAATCGTAGCAAAAATAAAAGTTATAAATTCGCCCCCTCGGCATGCTTTACGTAAGGGGCATTGCATAAACTTGCAATCGTAATCAACTTGGCGGGTGTCGTTCAATGAACTTTCAGCAGATTATAGAGTATCTACCGATTATCACTTCAGCAATCCTCGCGGTTACCGGCCTCATAGGCACGATAGGCGCGGTGGCGGCAAAGGTAAGCTCCCCGTTCAGGCGTTGGATAATTTCGAGGCTAGAGAAAAACGACTCCATGCGCAAGCTGGAATCCAGCGTAGAAAAGATAAACGACCGTCTCGCCAACTATGAGGCCGCATTCAAGACCGACCGGGAAGAACAGAAGCTAATGAAGGAGGCATACATCTGCCTGACCCGCAACGCCCTCACAGAGATTTGGCACAAGGCCGACGATGACGGCTACATCATAGACTGGGACCGCGAGAACTTCGCCCGTATGTACGGCTCGTACATTGCCCTCGGCGGAAACGCCTACATGCATGAAGTCAACGAAAAGATACACCAGCTCCCATCAAAACCACCCCGGCGTACGCGGCGAACGACAAGCCGCACGAGATAGACCATGCCGAGGACACCTTTCGACAACGTTGTACCAGAATACCGGAGCGCGATAGTTCCGCAGTACCACTGGATGGCGGCATGCCACCCTTACTTCATACCGAACCAACCACCACCCCCATGCGCACCCTGCGCAACTCACTTTATACCACACCATCCCGCCTGTGACGGCGGACTAATCATGAACAAGGCGCCACTGCCGTGCGGATTCTTCGAGAAAAAACCGGAACATCCGGTAATAACTCCGCTCGGATACGCGATACCTCTGAGAAAGAAATAGAGAAACGGCCCGGTTATCTGGGCCGTTCACAAAAAACGTGGGCAAGAAGTCAATTCCTCCCGTAAAACACCGCCAGGGGCATCTTCCCGGAGCGGCCCAGCATAAACTACGGTCATGACAAAACGTTGCAACTGCATGCCGCACCCACGACCGGCCGCAAAGGGGCCGTCGGAATACATCCCGTCGAGCACCTACCCCGACCCGTTCGTCAACATGGTTCCGGGCTACGTCCCGATGCACCGTAGGGGCTGCTGCAGCCCGTGCATACATCCGCCCGAGCCGGAGCCCGAGCCGCTTCCCGGACAGCCCTGCCCGCCGAAGGTGTACAGGGAGCAGCCGGAAGTCGAGGTTGTCCAGGGTGACCACATCAGGGTCGAGAAGACCGGCGACGACCTCCTGGTCACGTTCCGGGTAAGTTCGATACAGTACCCGGTGATACTGGAAAGGGATTCTGAGGACATCCTGTTCGGTGACGGCACCCCGGAATCTCCCCTGGGCATATACGATTTCGCGGGAGCGACTGCAACAGATAAAGGTACGGCCGGCGTCGTTCCTGCCCCAGAAGCCGGGGAGCACGAGCTGTTCCTCAGGGGAGACGGTACATGGGCGGCGCCTTCGCTTGGCGACCTCCCGGAATTTACCGGGGCGACCTCGACGGCACCCGGGGAGAAGGGCCTGGTGCCCGCCCCGTCGAAAGGCGACAGGAACCTGTTCCTCCGGGGAGACGGCACCTGGGCGAAGGCCGGGGTGGACATCGCGCAGGGCGACCACATCAAGGTGACCCGCGACGACAGCGGCTCGGTCACCAAGTACACGATAGCCGCGACACAGTTCCCCACAAAGGTTTCCCAGGCATCCTCGCACGTCCTAACGGGTGACGGCACCACGTCCAGCCCGCTGGACCTGCACGTCTTTACCGGGGCAACCCGGCAGGCGAACGGGAAATCCGGCATAGTCCCTGCCCCATCCAAGACGGACGTGGGCCTGTTCCTCAGCGCGGACGGCACCTGGGCGAAGGCCGGCGTGGACATCATCGAGGGGAGCCACATCCAGGTGACCCGCGACGACAGCGGCGCGGTTACCCAGTACACGATAGAGGCCACGCGGTTCCCGGTAGAAATCGACCGGAATTCCGCCGACGCTCTCACCGGGGACGGCAGCCCGGAACATCCGCTCACCGTGCATACCTTCGTCGGGGCTACCCAGCAGGCCAACGGTAAGATGGGCGCCGTTCCGTCCCCCGCTTCCGCCGACAAGGACAAGTTCCTCCGTGGCGATGGCACCTGGGCCGTCGCCGGAGACCAGGTAAGCGAATGCACTGCCCAGGAAATGGATGACTGGATAGACGAGGTTGAAAATGGCTAACGAGAAGAAAGTGGTCGGGAAGGACGGCGCACAGCAACTGTACCTGCGCATAAAAGGGCTCATACCCCCCACCGACCAGACGCTCAACGAGAGTTCCACTAACCCGATAAGCAACCGGGCGGTGTTCGAGGCGCTGCGGCAGCTCAACATCGAGATATCGAGGTTCACCAGCTACCTTGTCGTCGACAGTCACGACGAGCACGGCCAGCCCATCGTAGCCGAGCCGTCAACCCGGTACATCTACCTTGTTAAGATGGACGAGCAGGGCTCCCACACGGAAGACATATTCGCCGAGTGGATATGGTGCGTCCCCCAGGAAAACAGTCCCGAGGAAGAGGAGGAGAATCCGGGAGAATCCGGGGGTGAGGGCGAAGCGACTTCGCCCGAAACTGCAGCGGGGGACCCAGAAGAACCTTACTGGCAGTGCATCGGCACGACCGCCGTCCAGCCGGGCGTCCTTTGTTCCTGGATGCAGTGGTCCCTGGACAACGGTTCGACGGACGACAACGATGGCACCGATTCGATATTTATAGGAAAGAACCTAGTAAGCCTCGGCGAGTCAATTCTTATCGGGTATGGCAACACGACCGACCGGGAGATTGATGTAAACAACCGGGCCACAATAATCGGGTACGGGAATACCTCGACGACTGAGTTTGGCGAACTGTATGCGCCGGTTCGGCTCACAGAAGATGAAATGGATGATTTCATTGCCGACGTAGACGGGCAGTTCGAAAGCATGATAGACGATGCATCACGTGTCATCGCCAATGAATATCCGAGTGACTACGACGACTGGCGCATGGACCAGCTGGCCAAATGGTACAATATTGTCCATGCCGATGACAACGATTACTATATTCAGAGCCGTTCGCATACACTCGAATACGATTTCTGCGTCTATTTTACTTCAAGACCGTCACCTTCCAAGATGTCTCGGTTGTGTACCCCATGGACACTGATGCCGAGTGCGGTGCAGTCAAATTATCGCAATGCGGTGAATGACGTATGGGATGCAATGTATTCCGAAGACCATGACGTAAAAACGGCTGCGTGGGAAGCATTAATTGCTATTTTGCGGGATTACCTGAGCGCGGAATACATCGCAGTCATTCAAAAGGCGGCTAATGGCGATGAATTGAGTGTCATGGAAGAATATGATGTCGAATTGGCATTATATCTGGAGTGGATTGCGGACGACTATTATTCACCGGACTTGGCCAATGCTTCGCTCACCTATGAAGCCGATGCAAAGAAGATGTTCTACTATGCGGTAAACATCGACTTCATGTTCGCGTCAGCGTCAGAGATGCGCCGGTCCAACCTGTCCAGGGCAACCTTTCACCGGTTGCAGAAATGCAATTCCATCATTGCCGGTGTGGATAACGATTCTGCGCACCATAACTCAATCCTAATCGGTTCAGGAAACGTATCGCTGCCATGGATTGATTACGGGAGTGAGCCCGATGATTCGGAAACATCTCACCTACTGCCTCGCCCACCGGAGATACCCCCAGAAGCCGATTACACCGATGACGACGGGTTCGGGATAGCGCTCGGCAACTGCAATACTGTAGGACGCAACTACGACATCGCGATGGGCTTCAAGACGTATTCCCGCGGTGGCGAAAACTTTGCGGTTCACCAGTCGGTTGCCCGCGGGTGCCGCAACATTGCCATGATTAATTCGTCGGTTGTCGGCGTCGCCAACGTGGGCCTGATGGAATCTATCCTCGAAACCGAACTAACCTATGAGCAGTTCGGCGAGGGTTATTGTGCCAGGAACCTTCTCTTCAACGCCAAGGTTTCCAATTTAGACGCCGATGATTCCGGAGTCCTGAGCGACAACGTGGCGATAGATTCGGTTGTACTCCTCAAAACCGTTCGGAATTCTTGGGATTATAACGGTTACGGATACCAGCGCAACCTGTTCGCCATGATATCCGAGGACTATTATAATGGCACAAAATTTTCAATTTCCGCATACGGCGCGACAGACAACATGTTCTTCGGCGACCGTGAGCTTGGTTCAACGTCGGAATACTGGAACGATTATTACGACCCGGATTATGCGCACAGTTCGATTGATATCTATGGGTCGTTGGTTAACAACCTTGCCCTATGGTCATATCAGCGTATAGAAAGTTGGGGGGAAGTGAACCATAACTTACTTGCTGGCGCAAACATCAGGATTCCAACATCGACTAGCCCTGCATATGAACGGGTATTGAGCGGCAACGTGCTAATTGACAGCGACCTGTTCGGCAAAGACGTCCCTGAGTCCATGATTGTGAACAGCAACATAGCCACCCAATCGTCTTTGCTGGATATCACTACCCCCACGGATTGGGGAGGCAACATTATACACGAAAACGTCCTGATGAACGGGGCATATTTCAAGGGTTCTGACAATGAATCCGTACTTACATCGTCAGCATCTAGTCTTGGCGCCGGCGAGAATTACTGGGGTTGGAACCTTGGGTATTTCGGCCACGACAACGTGTTGTTCAGTGCCTACGGAGAGGGACTCACTGGCTGTTTCAGCATCAGCGAAAACACAACAGCAATCTCTAACGGACAGCCGACCATTGACAATTCGAGCGACCGGGTATACAATAAATATGGCGACGGCAGCATTACGGTTAGGGAAGCTATCCCTCTCGTCTTGGAACACATGGACCTGTGGTTCGATAGTATGCCTAACGCCTGGATGATTAACTCTCGCGGCACAGCAAACTTCGGTGATAACTTTATCGGAGCGGCTAACGCATCGTTTGTAACCGGCGAGGGGAACGTAATCAGCGGGGTGAATTTCGCAAACATCCATGGCGGGAAGAACCTTGCCAATAATTCCGATGGCGGGGTTGAGGCCGGATACGGAGACGACATCGAGTATCTGACAATCAACGGAAGAGGCAACAAGATATTCAAGAAGTTCAGCGAATACTTTACCGACCTCCGGATACATGGAAACTACAACCATGTCTATGGGACGATGCTTGCCGATTGCTCGATATTCGGTACTGATAACGATATATCTGGTTTCGACCCGATAGAACTAAGCGCGGATGACGTGACTAGAATACAGGAACGGTATATCAACACACCGTCACTTGGATAT
>Ga0265298_10000862_pt1 | contig 45139 bp, 37 predicted proteins | sample AusTroGonzalo_MG_3_FD_193486 | JGI IMG/M metagenome (GOLD analysis project Ga0265298, IMG submission 193486) | Bovine rumen microbial communities from tropical cattle in Woodstock, Queensland, Australia - Gonzalo_01 | ecosystem: Host-associated > Mammals > Digestive system > Stomach > Rumen ...
CGGCTGCCTCAGCGGCTACATCCACATGGGCGGCAAGATCGGCGTTCTCGTCGAGCTCGCGTGCGACAAGCCCTGCGAGAAGCTCGACGAGGCGGCGCACATGGTGTGCCTCCAGGTCGCCGCTAACGCGCCCAAGTACGTGAACCCCGCGGACGTTCCGCAGGCCGAGATCGATGCCGAGATCGAGATCAAGCTCAACGCGCTCAAGGAGCAGAAGGGCAAGCTCCCGCCCGAGCAGGCGCTCGTCGGCATCAAGAAGGGCATGGCTTCCAAGTTCTGCACGCAGATCTGCCTCGTCAAGCAGGACTACGTCGCGGATGGTGAGCAGACTGTCGAGCAGTACCTCGCGTCCGTCGCGAAGGAAGTCGGCGCGCCCATCACGGTGAAGCGCTTCGCGCGCCTCCAGCTCGGCGCCTAAGCCGCGCATGGCGGTGCTTATCGCATTGCCGGCACTGTTTCTGCTCTCGGCGTTCTTTTCCGGGGCGGAGACAGTGCTCTTCTCTTTGACGGGGGCTCAGCGCGAGCGCATCCGCGCTAAGAGCGCTGCCGCGGATGCCCTCATTACTAAGAGTCTTGCCGACAAGGCGGTCCTTTTCTCGACCCTGCTCGTCGGCAACACTCTCGTAAACTTCGCGATCTCGACGCTTGGCTTCCTTGCCTTCCGCGCCTACGTTCCCGCCGGGAGCTGGCTTGCCGTTCCGTCGATGACGCTTCTCCTGCTCGTCTTCGGCGAGATAACTCCGAAGCGCCTCGCACTTAGGTATGCCGAGCAGCTTGCGCCGCCGTGTGTGCGGCTTCTTAGGTTTTGGCGCTTCGTCCTGCGGCCTTTCAACAACGTCTTGCGGCTTTCCTCCAAGGCGTTTGCGCCTGCGCTTGAGCGCGAGAGGCGGGCGCTTTCCGACGAAGAACTTATGACGGTCCTCGAGTCCGCGGCGGAGAAGGACGAGTCGCTTGCCGAGGACGTTGAGATGATAGAGGGCGTCTTGCGCCTCTCCGAGACCCATGCGAACGACGAGATGACGCCGCGCGTCGACATCGAGGGTCTCGACCTCGACCTTCCCGAAGAAGCCCAGGCCGCCGCGCTTGCGAACACGAAGCACCATTTCCTTCCCGTCTTCCGCCGCACGCCCGACGCGATAGAGGCCGTTCTAGACGTCCGCGCCGGAAAGAGGGAAGAGCCGATTTTCGTTCCAGAGAACATTACGCTCGACGACCTCTTCGTCGTCTTTGCGAGGAGCAACAAGCGTCTCGCCGTCGTCCTCGACGAATACGGCGGGACTGCCGGGATCATCGCCTTCAACGATGTCCTCGAGCTCATCATGGGCCCAAAGGTCTTCGGCGGCAACGCTGGCGACGAGCCGGCGATAGTCAAGAAGGGCGAGAACGTCTGGGAGATCGACGCGCGCGCGAGTCTCGAGGAAGTGAACCGCGAACTCGACCTCGAGCTCGAGGCCGAAGATGCCGACCGTCTCTCGGGCTGGGTCACTTTCCACGCCGAGAGGATTCCGCATGTCGGGCAGGAGATCGAGGCCGACGGCTGCCGCGCGACCGTCCTCAAGCGTCGCGGTCGCCGCGTCACGCTCGTCAAGTTCGAGGTGCTTTCTCGCCCGACGACGACGTCCGACGAGGAACTGATAGAGGAAACCGACGCCGCCGTCGAACGGACAGAGGAGGACGACGCATGACGGTCTTCCTTCTCTTCCTCGCGGCGATCGCCGCGCTCCTTCTCGCCGCGTTCTGCGCCGGCGCGGAGACTGGCTTCCTCTCCGTGAGCCGCGAGCGAATCCTCCACCTCTCCCGTGCGGGCGGTCGCAAGGCGAAGCTCGTCCATGCCGCGCTTTCCGACATGTCGCGAACCTTGACGACGCTTCTCATCGGCAACAACCTCGCTGGCGTCGTGTTCTCGTCGGCCTCCGCCGCGCTTGCTATCGAACTCATGGGCGGCTCGCGCTTCGGACGCGCCGCCTGGAGCTTTGCCTCGGCGCTTCTTGTCCTCTATGTCTCCGAGTTCCTTCCGAAGATGCTCTGCGCCGCGCGGCCGCTCCACTTCTGCCTCGGGATGGCGCGCCAATACCGCGCGCTCGCGGCGATCCTGAAGCCCGTCGTCATGCTGCTCCTTGCCGTCACAAACCTCTTTGTCCCGCGCAAGGACCCGAAGTACAGCGTCACGGCGAAGGACTTGATGCGGATACTCCGCGACCGCAAGGACGGAGTCTGCATCTCCGACTTCGAGAGCGCTCTCATCGGACGCATCCTCGTCTGCCGCGCGAAGGGGCGCTTCATCACGTCCGAGGAGCTCGTCGACGCAGTCCGCGACGTGGACTGACGCGGATATGGTATAATATCACCCTTGACTATAATTGCCTCCATATTCCTTGTGGCGCTGACGCGCGCCGAGATCATCGACCGGTTCAATGCCGTACCGGTGACTCAGCTTGACGGCCTCGTCCAGGTTTACGGCGACTGTCCGGCGGACATGCGCCGGGAATATCAGCTGCCCGTCGCATCGTTCACTTCCGACATCTGCCGCAAGCTATATGCCGCCGAGCGCAAGAAGCATTTGAAGTTTGCCGACCCCGGCATAATCGTTCGCATCGGCGACGTCCGTACCAACATGACGGACGTGGTCGTCCGCCCTGCGACGCGCGATAGCGGCGCGAAGTTCACGCGCATCTACCTGCCGTCGCCGTCTGGCGCAGATCTCGGGAAATTCCGCCACGAAGTCGTTCGCGCGTTCTACCGCGCCGTGGACGGCGTAGATCTTGACGATGCAGGCGTGACGAGGAAGCTACGCGAGTCCGATCCCGTGACGCGCGTCGAAGATATCCAGTCCGAGGTCGCCGCCTGGCGCGAGCGCGGCGAATACGCCGCGGACAAGACGGACGAAGACTACCTAAAGATGCTGCGCGGCGTTCACCTGCCGGGAGTGGCTACGAAGGACGATGTCAAGACTTTCGCCTCGCGGCTCTTCCTGTATCCCGAGTTTTATGCGATGCCATTCTGCGGAAAGTACCGGTCCTGCTCGTTCCGCGAAGCCATTTTGCTCGCGGGGAAAGACCCCGCGGTTCGTTTCGCCGCCTATGTCAAGGTACAGCCGCTCATGCTGTTCGGGCAGGGTCATGGCGACAAGATGAACGAAGCCGTAGAAGCATACGTTAAGTTCCTGGCCGAGCTTGCGCGGTTCAAGCTCACTGGCGAGGAGCTGCTGAAGCTTTTAGACGATGCGGATGCGAAATTGAAAGGAGTGCTCGAAGAATGAAGACGAAGAAGACGATCACCGACTCCACGGTGGACCCCGACATTCTATGCTACACGGTGGGCGACGATCCCGTTCTCGACCTTGCGCTTGCGAAGTGGGACTGCATGGGCACCGCCGCGCACGTGACGATGCTCTCCGAGATGAAGGGGCTGAAGCGACCCGTCGTGACGAAGCAAGAGGCCGCTAAGGTCAGGAAGGCGCTCGGGCGCATAGTTGCGCTCGTCGAGAAGGGGAAGTTCACGATCCGTGAAGACGACCAGGACGTCCACATGGCAGTCGAGCGCCTTCTTACCGAGGAACTAGGCGACCTCGGCAAGAAGATACACACGGGTCGTAGCCGCAACGACCAAGTCGCCGTTGACGTCCGGCTTCACATGAAGGACGAGATCCTCGCCGCAGAGGGAGAGCTTGGCGCTCTTGCCGCGGAGCTCTGCTACTTTGGCTGGTGCGCGGGCGCGATTCCGCTCGTCGGGCGCACGCACCTTCAGCCGGCGATGCCGTCCACCGTCGAGATGTGGGCGACCGGCCACGCCGAGATGGTGCTCGACCAGCTCGCGAACCTCGAGGCGGCCTACAAGCTCGCCGACGCGAATCCCCTCGGAAGTGCCGCGGGTTACGGCGTTCCGCTGCCGCTCGACCGTGCGCGCACGACGAAGCTTCTCGGCTTTTCGCGCACGATCCACAACTGCTTCGGCGCTTCGATGGCGCGCGGCGAATGCGAGGCGGCGCTTCTTTCGGCGCTCGCGCAGCTGATGGCCGTCCTCTCGCGCCTTGCCGAGGACATGATCCTCTTCTCGATGCCGGAGTTTGCGTATTTCCGCCTGCCGCGCGAGTATTGCACGGGCTCGTCGATCATGCCGCAGAAGTTCAATCCCGACGTCCTCGAGCTCGTCCGCTCCAAGGCCGCCCAGGTCCTCGGTCTCCAGACTGCCGCGCTCTCGCTCCTCCACGCGATGCCCGGCGGGTACAACCGCGATCTTCAGGACTGCAAGGGGCTCTACATGAAGGGGCTCGACATCACGCGCACGACGCTGAGGATTCTCGCGAAGGTCGTGAAGGGAATGAAAGTCGATCCCGCCGCGTGCCGCGCTGCGTTCACGCCAGGCGTCTTCGCGACCGACGTCGCGCTCCGCAAGGTCGCCAAGGGAACGCCGTGGCGCGACGCATACCACGACGTCCGCGATCATCTCGAGCAGCTTGACGCCGAGAACCCAGACGCCGCTGTCGCCCTCAAGAATCACGAAGGCACCTGCCTCGGGCTTGACCACGATCTCTACCGTGCGCGCATCGCCGCCGCCTGCGAATCGGCGGACGCCCGCCGCCGCGAACTTGACGCAAACTGCCGGAGACTACTGAAATGAACAAACTGCTTGAAGTCGAAGACCTGCATGTGAAGTATGGCTCGTTCGAGGCCGTTAAGGGCGTCTCGTTCTCGCTTGGCGAGGGTGAGATGCTCGGCATCGTCGGCGAGTCGGGCTCGGGGAAGTCTACAATCGCAAAGACGCTTGTGGGGCTCGAAAGCCCCTCGGCGGGCAAGATCACGATTGCGCCAGGAATCGGCCTCCAGATGATCTTTCAGGACGCCGTCGGCTCGCTCAATCCGCGCATGACCGTGCGCCAGATGCTCGACGAGACCCTTCACCACGCGACGCGCAAGGCGAAAGGCGGCGCGATCGACTTGAAGGGCGCAACGGACGCCGGCGGGCTTGTCACCCTCGTCGGGCTCTCGAAGGCCGTCCTCGACCAGTATCCGCGCGAGCTTTCCGGCGGCCAGTGCCAGCGCGTCTCGGTCGCGCGCGCGCTCGCCTGCCAGCCGAAGGTGCTGATCGCCGACGAGCCAGTCTCGGCTCTTGACGTGTCGGTCCAGGCGCGAGTCCTGAACCTTCTAAGGGACCTTCGCCGCGACCTCGGGCTTTCGATTCTTCTCGTCGCGCACGATCTCGCCGTCGTGAAGAATGTCTGCGACAACGTTTGCGTGATGGAAAAAGGGCTTTTTGTCGATGCTGGCACCTCTGAAGAGGTCTTTGCGAACCCCAAGAGCGAATATACAAAACATTTGCTTGCGGTCGTTCCCAAAATCCCCATATTTTGATATAATTTGCTCAAATGGCCGAGACTATACAGGTCGTCGCCTTTGAAGGCGGCGAATTGCGGCCGCTTGGCTCGGAAATAGTTCCGGGCGAGGCGGTCTTGGCCTTGCCTTTGTCGCGTCTCGTTGTCAAGATGGTGAGGGTTTCCGAAGAGGAGGATGCCGTTGCGGCGGCGTCAGGGATCCTTGCCGCAATTTCCCCGTTTCCCGACGAGCCGCTTACCGTGTCGTGCGAGACGGTTCGCGAAACGGAAAAGGGCCGCGTTGTTCTTGCCGCGGCGCTTCCCGAGGGAGCCGCAGACGACATTGCCGACGCGCTTGATGCCGCGAAAATCAACGTTACGAGGGTCGACATACTTTCGCTTGGCGAACTTCGCGGGCTTTGGCCGCAGCTTTCCAACGGACGTGTAGGCGTAAGACGCCTCGTGCTCCTTAAGAGTGCTGACTGCCTTTCGCTTTTCGTTCTCGACGACGACCAGCCGTCTGCGGTGCGCGCAATTACGTCGGAGGGCGACTTGCGGCGCGAGGTGATGCTTTCGCTTCTCGAGGCCGAGGACTTCGGTGGCGCTAAGCCGCTTTCTGAGATCGTCGTATCGGGTGATGTGGACGTGTCGGGTCTTGAGCAGTTCGCCACCGTGCGCCGCATACAGGCAGGCGAAGACCGTGTCGCGCTTGCGCTCAAGGGTGTCGAGGAACGCTCGGGTGAGTCGTCTTCCCTTGACGCGCTGCCCGAGAGCTGGCGCGAGGTGCTTGAGGAAACGCGCTTCAAGGCGAAGCTCAAGAAGTTCCTCGCTATTGCCGGCGGCATATGGGCGTTTGTCATGTTGGTTCTTTTCGGCGTGCCCGTTGTGTTCGGTCTTCTGACCGATCGGCAGAAGTCGCTCTGCAGGGACCATTCGCGCCAGTACAAGTCCGTTCTCGCGATGAAGGAGAAAGTCGACCTCGTTCGCAAGTATTCCGATCATGCGCGTGGCGCCCTGGAGACGATGAAGATGGTCTCCGATCTCCTGCCGCTCCCCGAGGGGAGCGATTCTTCCTGCATCGAGCTCAACTCGTGGAACTTCAGGCGCGAGGATGGCGAGCACTCGGGCGGCGTCAAGTTTTCGGGAGAGGCCGATTCCACTGCGCTCGTCTACCAGTTCAAGGACGCGCTTGTCGATTGCGGTCTTTTCGCGCAGGTTGACTTGCAGGGGCCGTCCGCAGGCAAGGGCGGCCGCCAGCGCTTTGACATCGACTGCCGCTTCGAAGGGGAGGAGGAAGAATGAACAACAAATCCCTTCGCGAAAAGGCGGTGATCGCGGTCGTAGTGGTGCTTGCGCTTTATGCGCTCGCGGTGGTATTGTGGTTCGTGAGCCAGGAGGCCGCGTGGAAGAGGGCGTCGAAGGCGTACGACAGGGCGAAGAAGACGTATGAGTCCGAGCGCAAGCTCATCAGCGAACGACAGAAGTGGAACGACGCCTACGAGGAGGAGAAGGCGCAGATGCCGACTTTCGCGTTCGGCAAGGCGACCGACACGACATGGCTCCAGAAGCTCGACGAGCTCGCCGAGAAGCACCACATCTCCATCTCCCAGCGTCAGCCCGGCAAGGAGATCGAGAAGGGCGACGTCCTTGAGCTCCAGATCGAGGTTAGGAACTGGGAAGGCGCGCTCGAGTCGCTCGTAAAGTTCATGCACGAGCTCGAGAACACGTCCGAAGGGATGTTCGACGTCGGGTACCTTAATTTCAAGCCAAGTTCGAAGAAGGGCTACATGAAGGGGTCGTTTACGCTGACCTGCGCATACATGAGGGAGGACTGATCTTATGAAGAAAAACATCTTTGCATTCTGCATCGCGGCAGTCGCCTTTGTCGTCGCGGACATGGCGTTCGCCCAGGATGCGACGCCGGCCCGCTCCCTGCGGTCGCTCCGTTCCAACGGGTTGCGTCCGGCGGCGGTGGCCAATACGGCGCCCGGCGCCGCGCAGCCGGCGCAAGCGTCCGACTCGGCGGACGAGACGGCCGATCCCAAGGAGGCGCCGGCCCTCAACTGGGATGCCACGCCTGTCGACATAGTCTTTCAGACCTACGGCGAGCAGGTCGGGAAGACGATCCTGAAGGATCCTGCGGTGCCTAACGCGACGATTACCTTGAAGTCGCGCGAAGGGCAGAAGCTCACCAAGGAAGAATACCTCGAGGCGATCGAGGTCGTGCTCGAGATGAACGGCATCCACTTGGAGCCGTACGGAGAGAAGTTCATTCGCGCCGTTCCGCGCGGCAAGGCCCGCAAGGAGGGCATCCCGCTTTACATGGACATTGCCGACGTTCCCGTAGAGGCGAAGGACGGCAGGGTGATTTCCGTGATGATCTCGTTCAAGAGCATCGCTACCGACGAGGCCCAGAAGGCGCTTGAGAATTTCAAGTCCGACACAGGCATACTCAACGTCTTCGAGCGCACGAACTCGATACTCGTGACCGACACGTGGCAGAACATCAAGCGGATGGAGGAAATCGCGAGGTCTATCGACATCTCCTCCCCGGTCCTCGAGCAGGTGTTCGTCTACCAGGTCGAGAATGCCTCGGCGAACGACATCAAGAGCGCGCTCGAGCAGATCGTCCAGGAATCGCAGAAGGAACTGGAGAAGAACGGCAAGTCGGTTCAGAACACTACGGGTGGCTACAATCCGCAGTCCAACATCTCCCGCCCGACGTCGCTCGGCGCCGGCCGGCTGCTCAATCGCCCGGGCCAGCCCGAGCAGCCGAAGCCGCTCGAGTCGACGGTGACGTCGATGTCGGACGCCGACCGCGGGATGATCCGCGGCAAGGTGCTGATCCTTGCGGACGAACGCTCTAACAAGCTGGTCATCATCACGTCGAAGTCGAACTACGACTTCTTCGAGAAGGTGATCAAGCAGCTCGACGTAGAGACGACCCCCGACACGGTCGTAAAGGTGTACCGCCTCAAGTACGCAGAAGCAGACGAGGTAGCCGACATGATCAACGACCTCATCGGCAACGCTCCTTCGTCGAAGTCCTCCACGAAGAGCAACCAGAATGCCGCCGCGAAGGGACAGGGCGGCACGACCCGCGTCTCGACGCCGACAGGTGCAAACGCGGCGAATGCGACGCGGAAGAGCGCCAACCAGCGGTCTGGAGAGGCGAAGCCGGGCGAGCTCTCCAAGGAGAACACGACGGTCCTCGCCGACAAGCGAATCAACGGCCTCGTCGTCATGACGAACAAGGAGCTTGTTCCCGTCGTCGAGAGCATCATCGAGGCGATGGACGTCAAGCTCTCCCAGGTTCTCATCGAGACGGTCATCATCGAAGTCACCCTTGGCGACGAGCTCCAGACCGGAGTCGACTGGGTCATGCGCGGACGAGGACACAGGACAGATCAGGTGCAGCGCAAGAATGCCCTTGGGCAGCCGCTATACTACACGCAGCGCACCGCCAAGACCGCCGACGGAACCGCCACTTCGACCTCTATTCTCGCCGATGTCGTCCCGGAGGGATTTTCGCGTACATACAAGTCTGCCGACGACACTATTACCTACACTGACGAGGCGAGCAAGTACGGTGTGTTCGATTCCGTGACTTCCCTTGTGCGCGACGGGTTTGTGAACAACGGCAATTTCGGGCTCGGCGGCGGAGGTGGCAGCACGTCGGCGTCTGCCCTTCTCAGCACGGTCATGAACGTAAGCACCAACGCGACGTCTGCGTATTTCGGCGGGGCGACTCCGATAGGGAGCGGCATCAACTACATCCTGAAGTCCGACAAGCTCAATCTCGCCGCCATCATCCAGGCGTCGAAGACGGACAACCACGCCAAGTACATCGCCTCGCCGATCGTGATGACCGTCGACAACAAGGAGGCGACGATCGAGGCGACGGAGACCCGCAAGTTCTACAGCGGTTCGACGTCGACTTCCGGCTACGGCAGCAGCAATCCGACGGTGACGTACAACTACACCGACAAGGACATCGGCATCAAGATCAAGGTTACGCCGAAGATCAACCCGAATGGGACCGTGATGCTCGAGATCGAAGAGGAGTACTCGCAGCTCGGTGCGGGGCAGACGGTGCTGGTCAGCGGTTCCAACGGCGGCACCGGGAAGGAGAACATCGACACGGCCCTTACGCGCAAGATGTCGGCCGACATCCTGCTTGAGAACATGCAGACGGTCGTGTTGGGTGGACTTACGGAAACGTTTACCCAGGAAGAGGAGACCGGCATCCCGATACTTAAGGACCTCCCCTGGATAGGCAAGTGGCTGTTTGGCACTGTTTCGCAGGCCGAGAACCGCAAGGAGCTTCTTGTGTTCATGACTCCGTATGTCCTTGAAGAGGGCGAGGCCGCGCAGGCCGAGGCGCTTCGCCGCAAGAGGGCGCTCAGCGACACGCGTCCGTGGGATGACCATGGCTGGTCAGCGTCGCCCATCGCCGACCCCGTCTCGAGGAAGGAGCAGATGCGCAAGCTCAAGGACGAGTGGAAGAACCAGGACGAGGAGCGCAAGACGAAGCTCGCCATAGAGGACGAGAAGGTCAAGCGCGCGAGGGCGCTCGAGCAGATGGGCAAGGAAGAGCGCAAGCACTGGCTCGAGATGCACAAGGACGAGCTTGACGAGGCTGATCGCGACGAGGAGCTTAAGGAACTCAAGGAGAAGATGAAGTCCAGGGACGACGAAACCCAGGAGGAGCTTCGCAAGCTCGCCGCCGATATCCGCGCGAAGAAGCTCAAGGCGGCGGAGACCGAGATAAAGGCCGCCGACGAGGCGGCGCAGGCCGACAACGAATACCAGAAGCTCAAGGCCAAGAAGAAGGCCGGCGAGCCTGAAAATGCGTCGCCTAAGGAACCTGCCGCCGACGAGGTCAAGTGATGAACGCAAAAGTAATTTCGATAATTGCGATTTGCGCTGCCGTAATAGCCGCCGGTATTTCCGGTGTTGTCATATCCATGCAGCGGGCCGACGCCGCGCGAGCGGCGGCGGACAGGGCTGCGAGCGAGGAGACGATTGCGTCGAAGAACGCGCGCGAGGCCGAGCTCGAGCGTGCGACGGCCGCGCAGAACGCGAGGGCTGCCGAGGCCAAGGCGGAGAGCGAAAAGGCCTCCCTCGCGGCGGCAGAGGCGGCAAACGAAAAGCTGAAGCTCGAGAACGAGAACCTTGTGGCCAAGAAGGCCCTTGCCGCCGACGAGCGCGCGACGGCTGAGGCCGAGTCGAAGAAGGCGGCCGACCTCAAGGCGGCAAAGGACGCGGAGCTGAAGACAGCCAAGGAGAACGCCGACGCAGAGCGAGCCAAGGCGCAGGCAGCGGCCGACGAACTTGCGCGCGTCGAGGCGACAAAGGCGATACGCGAGGCAGAGACGCTGAAGCTGAAGGTCTCGATGGCCGAGCTTGCCGCGGAAAAGCAGCGCTACGAGGAGCTTAACGCAGAGCTTCTCGAGTACCAGAAGGAACTCGACGAGCGCGAACGCGCGCTTAGGCCGGAGAAGACGATTGCGGACCTCGCGTGGCTCCCAGACGAGGACACGGAAGTTGACGAGAACGGCAGGGCTCACCCGCGCAAGAAGGAGCCAAAGCTTCCCGAGAACGACCCGACGCTTCCGAAGGAGACGCGCGAGCTAGCCAAGGCCAACCGCATAAGGGCTCAGGCGGACGGTATCCTCTCGGAAGCCGCTCGCGCTCGTGTCGTCGCCCCGATTGAAAAGCTCTATGTAGCCGCCGTGAAGGATGGCCGTACCGTGGACGCGGAGTACTACCGCGAAGTCCTCAAGTCCATGTATCCCGACTGGGAATATAAAGCACCAGAACAAAGTAAAAATCCATGAGTCTCTCTGTAGGAATCGTAGGGCTGCCAAACGTCGGCAAGTCCACCTTGTTCAACGCACTTACCAAGAAGCAGCAGGCCGCGGCGGAGAACTATCCGTTCTGCACGATCGAGCCGAACTCCGCCATTGTCGAAGTCGCTGACGCGCGACTTGAGGCGCTCGCGAAGATTGTAAGCCCGCAGCAGATAATTCGCGCGACAGTCGAGTTCACAGACATCGCCGGTCTCGTCAAGGGCGCGTCGAAGGGCGAAGGTCTTGGAAACAAGTTCCTCGCGAACATCCGCGAATGCGACGCGATACTCCACGTCGTCCGCTGCTTCGAGAACGACGACATTATCCATGTCCAGGAGGGCGGCAACAAGTCGGCGCCAATCGATCCCGTGGGAGACGCGGAAGTCATCGAGACGGAGCTTGTCCTTGCAGACATGGAGCAGCTGCAGAAGCGCTACGACCGCATCAAGAAAGAGGCGCAGGCGAAGCCCGCGATGCGTCCAGAGGCCGAGGCATGCGCGGCGCTTCTGAAGCACCTCGAGGAAGGAAAGTCCGTCCGCTCGTTCCCGAGGAAGGAAGGCGACGCGATTCTCGATGTCTTAAAGGAGCTCCATTTCCTCACTGACAAGAAAGTCATTTATTGCGCGAACGTCGCCGACGACAACGTGACTGGCGAAGGCAACGCGCATGTGGAAGCGCTTAAGGCGTACGCTGCGAAGGAGGGCGCGGAGTGCGTCGTCGTGTGCGCCCAGATGGAGGCCGATCTTGCGGGGCTTTCTGACGCCGAAGCGAAGGAATTTCTTGAAAGCTACGGACTAACGGAAAGCTCGCTTGATCGCACGATCAAGCTCGCATACCACACGCTGGGTCTCGCGAGCTTCCTCACTGCGGGGCCGAAGGAAGTCCGCGCGTGGACTTTCCGCCGCGGCTGGAAGGCGCCGAAGTGCGCGGGCGTCATTCATACCGACTTCGAGAAGGGCTTCATCAGGGCCCAGGTAGTTGCGTTCGACGACTACATCAAGTACGGCGGCGAGAAGGGCGCGCGCGAGGCAGGTGCGCTTCGCCCCGAGGGCAAGGAGTATGAGATGCAGGATGGGGATGTTGTGGAGTTTATGTTTAATTAGTGGCTAGTGGTTAGTGACTAGTGGTTAGGAGCTGTAAGATGAAATACGTTTCAACGAGAAAGGGGATTGAGGCGACTGCGCCTGAAACGGTTTTTCAGGGCCTCGCGCCTGACGGCGGTCTCTATGTGCCGGTGGTAGGGGCGTGCGGACGTCTCGGAGGTATCCGCCCCTTGCGGGGGTTTGCGACCCATGGGGAAGCAAACACGCCGAACGAAGCGAGCGCCGAGACGTCCCTACCAGACGCCCGCGGACTACCGGCCGCCGAGAAGTTCGTTCTTGACACGCTCTTCGGAGATTTCCCTGAGGAAGTTCGCAGGGCTGCAATAGACCGTCTCTCCTCCCGCTTCCCCGCCGAAGACCCTATTCCGCTCGTCGAGAAGGACGGGCTCCACATGCTTGAGCTTTTCCACGGCAAGACTGGCGCTTTCAAGGACGTCGCGCTTTCGATGCTCCCCGTCTTCATGCGCCACGCCGCTGGCGGCCGTCGTGTCCTCGTCCTTACGGCGACGAGCGGCGACACCGGCTCCGCCGCGATGCAGGGCTTCGCCGGTGTTGACGGCACCGAGATCATCGTCTTCTATCCCGCGACTGGAACTTCGCGCATCCAGCGTCTCCAGATGACGACGCCTGGAGAGCCCAACGTCCATGCCGTCGGCATCCGCGGCAATTTCGACGACGCACAGGCGGCGGTAAAGCGGATCTTCGCCGACGAGACGATTCGCGCCGAGGCCGCGAAGCACGGCATCACTCTCTCGAGCGCAAACTCGATAAACACAGGACGGCTTGTGCCCCAGATTGCCTACTATGTGCTTGCGGGGGCTAAGCTAAATGGAACGGACGGGGGCTCGGGCGCCCCCGCACCCCAGCCCAAGGACGGTATAGTTTCTGACGTCGACGGGGGCTCGGGCACCCCCGCACCCCAGCCCAAGGATGGTGTAGTTTTTGATGTCGTTGTGCCTTCTGGCAACTTTGGCAATATTCTCGCGGCATACTACGCGAAGCTTCTCGGGAGCCCCATTCGCAAGTTCATCGTCGCCTCCAATGTTAATGATGTCCTCGCGCGCTTCGTGAAGACTGGCGTCTATGACCCCGGCCCGAATTTCACCGTCACCAATTCGCCCTCGATGGACATCAGGAAGTCTTCGAACGTCGAGCGTCTTCTCTGGATGATTTCAGGCGGTCTTGACGGCGATATCGAACGCGCCTGCGCCGAGACGTCGCGCATGATGAAGGATCTTGCCGAGAAGGGGCGATATGAGCTTTCGGCGAGCGCGAAGGAACGGCTTTTCGCAGATTTCGAGGGCGGTGTCGCGACGCCCGAGGAGACCGAGGCGGAAATGCGCCGCATGCGCGAGGCCGCCGGCTATCTCGTCGATCCGCATACCGCCGTCGCGACTTGCGTCGCCAAGAAACTCGGGCTTCCCCGGGGCGGCGTTCCCTGTGTCGTCGCTGCGACGGCTACGCCCTACAAGTTCCCCGAGACGTGCCTCAGGGCCTACGGCGAGGATGTGCTCGTCGATCCGCCGCCGTCCGTCGCCGAGCTCGACAAGCTGCCCATCGCGCAGACACGCGTCTGCGACGTCGCGGCCATAGACCAGGAAGTGACGCGTCTTTTCTGAGCGAAGCCCTTGCGGCTTGACGAGAGCGAATCTTTTACTGCCGTGTAGGCATTGCGCCGTTTTGGTATAATAGGCGGCATGAAAAAGACACTGGCATTGATTTTGGCGTGCTGCTGCTCGACAGCGGTGTTTGCGGACGATGTGATTTGGGACGACCGTCCCGGAGACAAATGGGAAAATTCGTGGTATCCCCTCGGCAACGGCCGCCTTGGCTGCATGGTCGATGGCGGCGCGAGGAAGCTCCGCATCCAGTTTAACGTCGACTCCCTTTGGACAGGCGACAAGAACTTGACGAAGGACGTTGGCGACGACCGCGCCGATGCGAACTACAACACGATGGGCGCCTACCAGAATTTCGGCGAGCTTGAGATCGAGCTCCCAAAGCTTCCCGATGGCGAGATTACTGAATACCGTCGCGAACTCAACCTCTCCACGGCTACATATTCAGACAGGTTCAAGGTCGGAGCCATTGCCATTCGCCGCAGGATATTCGTAAGTGCCCCTGCCGACGCGGTATTCATCGAGACATACATGGACCCAGGCGACAAGCCAGGAGCCATCGAACAGAGCATCTCAATCAATGGTGCGCATGGAGAACCGAAGGAGACGTCTTCGCTGAACGGCAATCCCGTGCAGTTGTCGGGGCGGCTTGCAAATGGTCTCGAGTATGCTGCTCGTGCTGAGTTCATGGCGCTCGGTTCCAAGCTCCAGTCGGTCGTCGTGCTTAGGGCGGCGACGGGGAAAACGCTCTTCCCTTCTGTAAAGCGGGAGTGGTTCGACAAGATTCTCGCCCGCCATGTTGCGGACTACAGGAAATACTACGACCGCATGGCGCTTGACCTCGGGAAGGGCGACATGACCGTTCCGACGCGCGAGCGGCTCGCGCGTGTAAAGAAAGGCGGCAAGGACCCCGCGCTTGTCGCGCTTATGTTCAACTTCGGGCGCTATTTGCTCATTTCCAGCTCGCGCCCAGGAACCCTCCCCGCGAACCTGCAGGGAATATGGAACAACTCAAACAAGCCCGCCTGGCACTGTGACTACCACACGAACATCAACATCCAGATGAACTACTGGGGCGCGGACTCGGCGAACCTCTCCGACTGCTTCACGCCGCTTTCCGACTGGATGATGAACTCTCTCCCAGTCGCTGAGGCGGGCACTCGCGCGGCGTTTCCGAATTCAAAGGGCTATACCTACCGCACGAGCGCGAACGCCGTTGGTGGCGGCGGCTGGCGCTGGAACTTCGCCGGTGCTCCTTGGCTCGCGGCGCAGTGCTACGACCACTGGCTCTTCACGCGCGACAGGAAGTATCTCAAGGAAGTCTGCTGGCCGCTTATGAAGGGCGCGGCCGAGTTCATGATCTCGACACAGCTCAAGGAGCGTCCCGACGGCACGATCGTCGTCAAGGACGGTTGGAGCCCCGAGCACGGCCCTCGCGAGGACGGCGTTGCGCACGACCAGCAGATAATGCGCGAGCTTTTCCGCGCGATTCTCGCCGCGGCGAAGGAGCTCAAGATTGACGACGCGTTCGTGAAGGAGGTCGCTCGCATCGAGCCGAAGCTCCTGAAGGACAAGATCGGCAGCTGGGGCCAGCTTCAGGAATGGGAGACCGACCGCGACAAGAAGGGCGACCAGCATCGCCACACGAGCCACCTCTACGCCGTGTATCCCGGTTCTACGATTTCGCCCAAGGCGACGCCTGAACTCGCCGAGGCGGCCAAGGTCGCACTTGCAGGCCGCACGCTGACTGGCGATTCGCGCCGTAGCTGGACTTGGCCGTGGCGTGCTGCGCTGTGGGCGCGACTCGGGGAAGGCGACAAGGCGGGCGAGATGCTCGATTCCCTGCTCCGCTACAACACCCTCGACAACATGTTTGCGACGCATCCCCCGTTCCAGATCGACGGCAACCTCGGGATGGTCGGAGCCGTGTGCGAGATGCTGCTTGAGGGTGCGATTCCCTCCACTTGGCCCCATGGTTCTGTGAAGGGGCTTCGCACGCGCGACGGCAGCACGAAGACCTTCAGTTGGTAACACTTGACAAGAGCCATTGCGGGCGGCGTCGAAATATGCGATAATACGATCTAATGAAAACAGCAGTTGTAAATGGACAGGAAATATCGGCGGAAGCGGTGAACTTTGAGCTCGACCGGCTCGTCCGATTCTACATGGGCCACGGCATGACGATGGCCGAAATAAGGCAGAACCTCCCTAAGCTCGAGGCCAAGGCGCTCGACCAGGCGATTGGCGCAAAGCTGCTCCTCGACCAGGCCGCGCGGCTCGACATACCAGTGACCGAGAAGGACATCGACGCCGAAGTCGCGCGAGTCGTCCAGCAGGTCGGCGGAGAGGAGAACTACAAGAAGGCGCTTGCCGCGCAGGGAATCGCCGAGGCGGACTTCCGCAAGGAGCTCGAAAAGGGTGCGCGCGTCAACATGCTCGTCAACCAGGCGTGTGCGCATGTCGCTGACCCGACCGAGGACGAGGTGACGGCGTTCTACGAGGCGCACAAGGCCGAGTATGTCGTTCCGCCGCAGGTCCTTTGCCAGCACATTCTCGTCAAGGGCTCCAACGATGCCGCGCTCGACAAGATCAAGGAAATACGCGAGCGCATCGTCAACGACAAGGCGGACTTCGCTGAAGAGGCGAAGAAGCACTCCGACTGCCCGTCTGGCGCGCAGGGTGGCTCGCTTGGCTGGTTCGGGCGCGGCATGATGGTGCCTGAGTTCGACAAGGCAGCGTTCGAGATGAAGAAGGGCGAAGTCTCGGGAGTCGTCACGACCGAATTCGGCTACCACATCATCTACAAGGCCGACGAACGCGGCGGTGGACAGCAGACCATCGTTGACGTCCACGACCAGATCAAGGACCTCCTGCGCCACGAGGCGCGCGGCAAGGCGATGGACGCCTATGTCGCTGATCTTCGCGAGAAGGCGACGATCGAGTACAAGGACGTCAAGCACGAGTGCAGCTGCGGACACGACCATAGTCATGGCCACGATTGCGGCTGCGGGCACCATCACTGAGAGTTTAAAGTTTAACGTGCAAAGTGTAAAACGTAAAACGAAAAGTGAGAATCAACGCATACGGAGTAATACGACGATGAAGAAAACGTACATCACGCTTGTTGCGGCAATCGCGGCTTTGCCGATATTCGCGGAAATCAAGATGGGCGCTCCGTTCACGGATGGTGCGGTTTTGCAGCGCGGGATGAAAGTTCCCGTCTGGGGCAAGGCAACACCGCCTGCCGGCAAGACGGCGCGCAGCGTGAAGGTCGAATTCGCCGGGCAGTCGAAGACGGCGGAGATTGGCGAGGGCGGTGCGTGGAAGGTCATGCTCGACCCGATGGATGCGTCGAAGGAAAGCCGCACGATGAAGGTCGCCGTCCTCGAGTCTGGTGAATCCGTCGAAATCAAGGACATCCTCGTAGGCGAGGTCTGGTTTGCGTCCGGCCAGAGCAACATGGAGTGCCCGATCTGGGGCGGCGGCACGCGCTATCGCGACATGAAGGGCGGGCTCATGACTACAATGACCTACCTTCCGAACATCCGCTATGTGAAGAGCCCGCACAAGTGGTCTGTAGAGCCGGTGGAACTCTCGGCGAAGTGGTGCAAGTTCACGCCGGAGAGTCTTCAGCTTTTCCATCGCGAGAACGGTGGCGCGGGCGTAGGGCTCTCGGCTGTCGCGTTTTACTACGCTCGCGAACTCTATCTTGCGCTAGATGTCCCGATCGGCATTCTCGATGCGAGCTGGGGCGGGACGAACATCGACGCGTGGACGCCGAGAAGCGGCTACGACGGATGCGATGAGTCCATCAAGGATACGGCGGAGTATCAGGTCAAGTCAGACTGGAAGGCCGAGACCGACAAGAAGGGCCCAATCGGCGGAGCGCATCAGCAGCCGACCGTCCTCTACAACGGAATGGTCGCATCCTTCGCTCCTATGGCGATGCGCGGGTTCATCTGGTACCAGGGGTGCCACAACAGTGGCGAGTGGCAGCGCTACTGCCCGAAGCTGCATGCGCTCTACAACGGGTGGAGCCGCGAGTTCGAAAACCCCGCGCTTAAGCTCTACCTCGTCCAGCTTGCGCCGTTCAACCATAACTGGATCGGGATATGCATGTCGCAGAATCTGTTCTGCGCAAAGGAGAAGAACGCCGCGCTTGCCGTGACGGCGGACGTCGGCAACTTCGACGACATCCACCCAAACGACAAGGAGATCGTCGCGAAGCGCCTCGTCGTCCACGCCCTAAAGCGCGACTACGGCTTTGCGATCCCCGAAGACGACTCGCCTGTATTCAAGTCTGCGTCGTTCAAGGACGGCAAGGCGACGCTGACGTTCGACAACGTGAAGGACTGGTACGTCTACGCGCCCAACCGCTCTCGCGAGCTTCCGTTCGAACTGGCGGGCGAGGACGGAGACTGGAAGCCGGCGAAGGTTCTGAACTTCAGGAAGCAGAAGGGGAAAGACGGAACGGAGACCGACACCGACTACATCGACGGGGCCGAGATCGTTCTTTACAGCGAAGATGTCCCGGAGCCCGTAAAGGCCCGCTATATGGGACGGCCCCGCACGTCCGGCACCCTCTACAACGAGGCGTCGCTTCCGCTCGGCCCCTTTGCGGCGCAGTGACCTGTGAAGACCATGGAAATCACCTCGCCATCCAATCCCAAGCTCAAGTACGTCGTGAAGCTGCGCAGCTGCTCGACGCGCGAGGAGTCTGGCGAGATGATTGTCGAGGGCTACCGCGAGTGCCGTCGCGCGCTCGACAGCGGCTATCGTCCGCGCGCGATTTTCCACTGCCCCGAGTTCTACCTGAAGAACGAGAACGAACCGGGGCTGGTGGACGAGTGTTCGCGGCTTGGTGCAGAGGTCTACACCTGCTCCAAGACATGCTTCTCGAAGATCGCCTACAAGGAGCGCCCCGACGGGCTCCTCATGGTGGGTCCGCATGTCTCGATAAAGCTTGCCGACTTGAAGCTTCCCGAGAATGCACTCGTCATCGTCACCGAGGCGATTGAAAAGCCGGGCAACCTTGGCACGATCCTGCGTTCGGCTGATGCGGCAAAAGTCGCGGCTGTCATAGTCTGCGACCGCACGACCGACATCCACAACCCGAATGTCGTCCGCGCCTCTACGGGGACGATGTTCACCGTGCCGATCGTCGAGGCGACTTCGGACGAGGCGCTTGCATGGCTTAAGGAGCGCGGATTCAAGATTCTTGCCGCTACGCCGCATGCGGAGAAACTCCATTTCGAAGTCGACTTGACCGGCAACGTCGCGATTGCGCTTGGCGCCGAGCAGTACGGGCTCACGGCGAAGTGGATGGACGGCGCGGAGCTAAGGGTCAGGATTCCGATGCTCGGAACGGCCGATTCGCTCAATGTCTCCGCCGCTGCGACGATTCTTGTCTATGAGGCAGTTCGCCAGCGCATCGCCGCTGGCGTCGATAAGGTTCCAGAGTTCATTCCCTGGCATGGGGAAGGGAAGAAGGACAAGTGAGATTCGCAAATCCGATATTCCTCGTTCTTTCGCTCCTTGTTCCTGTCGCGGGGCTCTGGTGGTCGTTTCTCAAAGCGCGTCGTGAGAAGGCGCTGTCGAAGTTGACGCTGAAGGTTCCGACGTCTTCCGTCTCCGGACTGCAGACGGCATGCATCGTCACGGGGCTTTTCCTCGCACTTTTTGCCGCGGCGCGGCCGCAGTGGGGAAAGTCGATGGAGAAGACGATGACGCGCGCGCGCAACGTCGTCATAGCGATAGACGTCTCGCGCTCGATGCTTGCCGAGGACGTTCGTCCAAACCGCCTCGAACGAGCCAAGGCCGACGTCGCAGATCTCATCGACTCGCTCGCCGGCGACCGCTGCGCGCTCGTCGCTTTTCGCCGCACCGGCGTCGTGGTGTGTCCGCTCACGACAGATCATGGATATCTTCGTAGCGCCCTTGAGCGCATGAGCCCCGAGTCCGCGCCGCGTGGCGAAACGGATCTTGGAAGCGCGATTCGCGCCGCGCTTAGCGCGCTCGATCCCGCGGCAGACGACCACAATGCGATCATCCTGATTTCCGATGGCGGCGACCTTCGCGGCGAGGCGCTCAAGAATGCCGAGGCGGCGAGAAAGCGCGGGATTCCGATCTTCACCGTCGGCATCGGCGACCCGAAGCGTGGCGCGACGATTCCAGCTGAGGACGGTCGTGGAGTGCAGAAGTTCGACGGTAAGCCGGTGATGGTCAAGCTTGAGGAGTCGGCGCTCAAGGCGATTGCGGAGGCGTCGAAGGGGGCGTATGTTCCGCTCGCCACCGCCGGCACTGCGGAGACGACGCTTGGCGCGATCTACCGTCGGCGCCTCAGGCAGATTGCGCTGATGGAGCAGAACGAAGAGGAGTCGCGGCTTGGCGAGCGCTACCAGATTTTCCTCGTTCCAGGGCTTGTCCTTCTCCTCGTCGGTGCCGCGCTTTCCAAAGGCCGCTTCGCCAAGCGCAAGGCGGAGTAGCCGTTTTCAGGTTTCAACAGGGGCTGACCCCTGCGCCTTACTTCGTCACCGTCAACACGGTGGGCTCGGCGGAGATTGTCAGCTTTCCAACGGCAAGCAGCCCGTCTGCACCAATGGTCGCCTCGCCTTTCTGGTCTCCGAACGTCCACTTCACCTTGTCGCCTGGCCGGACAGTGAAGTTCTGCAAACGGCGAATTGCGACGTCGGCCGTTGCCGTCGTCGGAGGCGTAAAGAACTTCGACTTTAGTTCTTCGGCTGTCACAAGCCGAAGCTCGAGCGCCACGGCGTCGGGAGCGTCGGAGACATTGCGCCAACGGAAGAACCCGTTGACTTGCCCCGGCTCTTTCGTCCCTCCGGCGCCGAACTTGAAGTCGATCGCGGAATCGCAGCTCGCGCCGGTGAAGACCGGATACGCCGCGTTCCGCACGAGGTTTGTCCACGCGAAGGCGTGGATGATGTCGTTGCGCCGCGCAATCGCGACGTCCACGTTCTCGTGGCCGAAATTGCCCCAGAACCCAAGTATGGCATAGCGGCGCTTTGCCATGTCGGCATAAAACGCCTCATGGCCCTTGCTCCACTGGTCGTTCGGCGCGGAATAGTCGACGAGCACGGGCGGATCGGGAATCGAGGCGACGGCCTTGTCGAACGCGGCCTTCTCGACTTCATTCGTCGGAGCGCCGACAAAGCCCAGGCGGTTCGAGACGTGGATGACGCCTGCCGGGACATTCGCCTTGAGCGCCGCGAATACGTCGCCATGGCGAAGCCCGATGCCCAGCGTGCCGGAGCCGCCCATGGAATTGCCCACGAGGTAGACGCGGTTCGGGTCGATGCCGTATTTTTCGACCGTCCACTTCACTGTTGCGATGATGCGCTTCTCGACAGGCGTCTCCGCGAGCCCCTCGCCCGACTGTCCCCACCACCAGTCCGTCTTGGAGTTGGCGCGGCAGTCGACAAAGAGCGCGTAGAAGTCGTCCGGCGGCGTGTAGATGTCGTGGTTGTGCCGCTTCGGGACGCAGTCGAGGCATGTCTGGAGCGAGTGGCCGGCGGAATGCAGCACGACGTAGAGCGGTGCGTTCCCGCGTGCACCGTCCTTCGGGAACAGGACGGCGAAGGCGTCCTCCTGGGCAGGATTCTTGGCGCCCCACGCCGGATCGCTGCCGTGGTGGTAGTATTCGAGCGTGCGCCCGACAAATGTGACTGTGTTCGTGTTTTCCGGCGCAAACGCGGCCCGCGCCCCGGAGGGAACGATCATTGCCAATGCCGCGAAGGCAGCCGTAAGTGTCTTTGTGTTCATGGCTCAAGAATTATACCACACTCCGCCATGCCGTCACAAGAGTATCAGTAAGCTTCATTCCCCGGCGGCCCTGAACGCATGATGTCGTGCAATCACGCATGAGAGAAAAATTTGGTATAATACTGGGAAATTTCAAGGAGAGGAATAATGGAAGAGCAAATCAAGGCCAAGTTGGACGAGCTGCGCGTCGGGCTGCAAGCCGACGGCGGCGACCTCGAACTCGTCAAGATCGAGGGCAAGGTCGTCTACCTCAAGCTCGTCGGCCACTGCGGCAGCTGCCCGTTCGCGATGATGACCCTCAAGCAGGGCATCGAGGCGGGGCTCCAGGAAATCGACCCCGAGATTACGGTCGAACGCGTTGTCGAGGAGCAGATGCCGTGAAGACAGTAAACGTCTCGCTCGTCGGCGTCGGCGGCCAGGGAATCATCCTCACTGCCGACATTCTCGCAAAGACTGCCGCGCTCGCAGGACTCGACGTCAAGAAGTCTGAAATCCACGGCATGGCCCAGCGCGGTGGCTCGGTGACGAGCCAGGTGCGCTTCGGCTCTTCCGTTGCCTCGCCGATTATCCAGGAAGGAACGGCCGACATCCTCGTCTCGTTCGACAAGGTCGAGGCGCTTAGGAACTCCGGGATTCTCGCGAAGGGTGGCACGGCCCTCGTAAACGACCTCTACCTCGTTCCCGTCACCGTCTCGTCGGGCCAGCAGAAGAACCCCGAGGATCTCGACGGCCGCGTGAAGAAGTCTTTCAAGAAACTCGTCCTCATCGACGCGATGAAGATCGCGACCGAGGGCGCCGGCAATGCGCGCACGATGAACATGGTTCTCGCGGGCGCTCTCTCGACGCTCTGCCCCTTCAAGGAGGAGACATGGCTCAAGGCGATGTCGGAGATGCTCTCCGGCCCCAAGGCCAAGCTCCTCGAAGTCAACAAGAAGGCGTTTGCCCTTGGCCGCGCCGCAACGGAGGTCTGACATGTCGATGTGGAACCGCGAGAAGGAGACGCTGTCGCGCGACGAATACGCGAAGGTGCAGTTTGAGGGATTGAAGAAGTCGCTGACCCGCGTGTGGGGCAATGAGTTCTACCGCGAGCGCCTCAAGAAAGGCGGCCTTGGCTCGCCCGAGGACGTCAAGTCGCTTGACGACCTCGCTAACTTGCCGTTCTTCACTAAGGACGATTTCCGCGACGCCTATCCGCTCAAGATGAACTGCGTGGACAGGAAGGATCTTCTCGAGTTCCACATGTCGTCCGGCTCGACCGGCACGCCAGTCGTCATGGCGTACACGAAGAACGACCTCCTTCAGTGGGCCGAGTGCATGGCGCGTTGCTATGCGATGGCGGGCTTGGAGAAGGGAGACGCGTTCCAGATCATTCCGACGTTCGGGCTTTTCAACGGCGGCTTTGGCTTCTACCACGGTGCGCGCAAGGCGGGGCTCTTTACGGTCCCTGCGTCTTCCGGCAACACCGAGCGCCAGATCAAGTTGATGAAGGACTTCAAGTCGAAGGGCTTCGCGTCCGTCGTCTCGTATGTTCCGCGTCTTATCGAAAAGCTTGACGAGTGCCCAGAGGGCGAGCGTGACCTCCCCTACCTCAAGGTCGGCATCTTCGGCTCGGAGACGTTCTCCGACGAGACTCGCCGCCGCATCGAGAAGCGCCTCGGCATCGAGTGCTTCGACATCTACGGCATGACCGAGACCGGCGGCGTCGGCACGACTGGACAGGACTGCAAGTGCCACTGCGGTCTCCACGTCTTCGAAGACCAGTACATCACCGAGGTCATCGACCCGGCGACTGGCAAGCTTGTCCCCGACGGCGAATACGGCGAGATCGTCTTCACGTCTCTGACGCGCGAGGCGATGCCGATTATCCGCTACAGGACGCACGACATCACGCGCATCCTCTCGCGCGAGAAGTGCGAGTGCGGCAGGACGTCGCTCAGGATCGACCGCATCACTGGCCGCACCGACGACATGCTCATCGTGAAGGGCGTCAACTTCTATCCGCGCCAGGTCGAGCAGGCGCTGAAGGAAATCCCCGGCATTGCAGACGAGTTCCAGATCATCCTCGAGGAGCGCCACGGAATGACTGACGTCACGATCAACGTCGAGGCGGAGCCGGGCGTCACGGGCCACACGGTCGCGAAGCACCTCAGGGAGCGCCTCGGCTTCCTCCCGAAGGGCGATGTCTTCCCGATCGGCGCGCTCCCGCGCAACGAGGGCAAGGCAAAGCGCGTCATCAAGGTCAAGAAGGACTAAACAGGCACCAAGCACCAGCGCCGCAGGCGCGAAGGCACCAGGCACCATGAATCTGATAGCGTCGTTTCAAGTTGATCACACGAAGATCGTCCCGGGGATCTACGAATCCCGCGTTGACGAGATTGGTGGCGACTATGCGACGACGTTCGACATCAGGATGAAGGCCCCGAACAAGGAGCCGGCGATCCACCCGAACGCGATGCACACGATCGAGCATGTCGTCGCGACATTCTTGAGGAACGATGCGGAATGGAAGGACAGGATCGTCTACTGGGGGCCGATGGGGTGCTTGACCGGCAGCTACCTGATCGTCAAGGGGCGGCCGAAGCCGCAGGAGCTTCAGCCGCTGATGCTCCGCGCGTTTGAGCATCTGCGCGACTACGAGGGAGAGGTTCCAGGCGCGACGCCCATTAACTGCGGCAACTATCTTCTGCACGACCTCCCGATGGCTAAGTGGGAGGCGGCGCGATATGTAGAGATTTTGAAGACGAACGCCCGCTACGAGTATCCCGTGGCCGAGCGGCTTGTCACGAAGGACGGCGCGTTCTACGATTCATGATTTTTCGGACGATTAGCTCAGTTGGTTAGAGCAGGACCTTTACACGGTCAAGGTCGGGGGTTCGAGTCCCTCATCGTCCACCACTTTGAACAGATATGGTATAATACTGTTGATGGCAGAACAACAGCACATACCCCTGCCGCTCAAGTACCGCCCGATGACGTTTGACGATGTCGTCGGCCAGGAGCATGTGGTCAGGACCCTTCGTCACGCGATCGAGGCGAACCGCATCGCGAACGCGTACCTTTTCATCGGCCCTCGCGGCATCGGCAAGACGACGACGAGCCGCATCTTCGCAAAGGCGCTCAACTGTACGTCCCCTAATGGCGTCGAGCCGTGCGGGAAGTGCGTCAACTGCGAGGAGATCGCCGCAGGCCGCTCGCTGGACGTCGTGGAGCTTGACGCCGCGTCGCACAACAAGGTCGAGGACGTGAGGCCGATAATCGAGTCGGTCCAGTTCAAGCCGGTCTCGTCCAAGTTCAAGATTTTCATCATCGACGAATGCCACATGCTTTCGACACCGGCCTGGAACGCGCTTTTGAAGACGCTCGAGGAACCGCCGCCGCATGTCCGCTTCATCTTCGCGACGACCGAGGGCGACAAGGTTCTCGCGACGATCGTCTCGCGCTGCCAGCGCTTCGACCTGCGCCGCATCCAGACGAACGACATCGTCTCGCGTCTCCGCCATGTCTGCGAACTTGAGAAGATCGACGCTGAGGATGACGCGCTTCTCGCAATCGCGCGCGGCGCAGAGGGCGGTATGCGTGACGCGCTCTCGTCGCTCGACCAGCTCGTCTCGTTCAAGGGCGAGAAGGTGACAGAAGAAGACGCGCTCGGCGTCTTTGGGCTCGTCAGCCGCTCGGCTCTCGAAGGGCTTGCTGGCGCGATATTGAAGGGCGATGTCGGCGCGATACTTTCTTCAATTGAGGCATTTGATTCTGCGGGCAAGAACATGCGCCGTCTCACGGGCGAGCTTCTGCGTCATTTCAGAAACCTCGTCGTTGTGCAGGCGCTTGGCCCGAATGCAAAGTCTCTTGAGGCGACGCCCGACCAGATCAAGGTTCTCGCAGCCCAGGCGCAGGCCGTCGATCCTGGGCGTCTTTTCCGCATTTGCGACCAGCTCGCAGACGCAGAGGACAAGCTGCGCTATGTGCTCAGCGTGAGGACGCTTATCGAGATGACGCTTATCCGCGCCTCGCGCATCGCAACGACCGCGACTGTCGAGGAACTGATGAAGGCAGTGCGCGAACTAAAGGATACGGGGGATGTTGGCTCGTTGCGGTCGGCACGGAGTGCCGCCCCTACCGAGGTCGCAGTTGCACCAGCCGCGCCTGCGCCTGCAGCCGCGCCAGTTGCCGCGCCTGTGAAGCCGCCGCGCGAGGAGCCCCCTGCGCCGCCAGTCGCCGCGCCTGCGGCTTCGGCTCCCGACGAGCCGCCGCCACCGCCGCCGCGTCCCGCAAAGCGTGTTTCTCGAAGTGACATTCTTAACGACAAGAAGCTGAACGATGTTCTTGCGTCTCTTCCGGGCGCAGTCGTCAGCGACATAAGGGAGGCAGTAAAATGACAAGTTGTGCATGGCTTTGGCTTTATGTCGGTGCGTTCCTGATGCTTGCGGAGCTTTTGCTCCCGGGATTCGTCATCTTCTTCTTCGGGCTTTCCGCCGCGACGGTCGGGCTTATTAGGTTCGCGCTTGGCGACGCGTTCACGCTGACTTGGCAACTCGCCGCGTTCTCCGCCTTCACGATCCTTTATCTCGCCGTCCTTCGCCGCGTCCTCACGAAGATATTTTCTGGCTCGGTCGAGCGTTCTTCCATTGACCTCGACAAGTCGGCAGTCGGGCGCACTGGCCAGGTGACTGCGGAAATCGCGCCGCCGAAGACCGGCCGCGTGATGATCGGCGACGCGGAGTGGACGGCAATTGCCTCCGCGCCAATCGCCGCAGGCGTCGATGTCAAGGTCGTCGGGCAGGACAACCTCACGATGACCGTGGAGCCGCTCTGACGAGCCGTATGCCCCTCGGCGTTTGCAAGCTTTGCCCGAGGCGGTGTGCCGTCGGACGGTTCTCGTCGGGCGGCGTTCGCGGCTGGTGCGGCGCGGCAGATGTGCCGCGCGTCTTTCGTTGGGGGCCACACTTTGGAGAGGAGCCGCCGCTTGTGGAGGGCGGTGGTTCCGGCTGTGTCTTTTTCTCGCGCTGCACGATGAAGTGCCTCTACTGCCAGAACTCGCCATGGAGTTGGAAGGGCGGCGGAGAGGACAAGACTATTCCAGAGCTTACCGCGATCTTCCGCGAGCTTGCAGTAAAGGACAAATGCGCCAACTGGAACCTCGTTTCGCCTACGCCTTACTTGCCCTTTATTCGCGAGGCGGTCGCGCCTTTGATTGCCGAGGGAATACGGCTTCCGTTCGTCTGGAACTCATCGGGCTACGAGCGAGTCGAGACGCTTGAGGAATACAGCGATCTTTGCGACTGGGCTCTTTTCGACCTTCGCTATTCGCGCAACGAGACGGCGATTGCGGCGAGCGCAGCACCCAACTATGTCGAGGCCTCGCGCGCGGCGGTCAAGTGGGCGTGGGATAAGTGCAAAGTTGAAAGTGCAAAGTGCAAAGTGGGGGATGCTGGACTCATTGTCAGGGTTCTTGTCCTGCCAGGGCATGCTGACGAGGCGATTGAGAATCTCGCGTGGCTTGCGACTGAAGTCTCGAACGAAGTCGCCGTTTCCGTTATGGCGCAGTATACGCCTGCCTACAAGGGGCTTGAGACGCCGCCTTTCGACCGTCCTGTAACGAAAGAAGAATACGAGTCCGTCGTTGAGGCGGCTTCCGATTTCGGCTTTGAGAACGGTTGGATTCAGGGCTACGAGGCGAGCGACCCCAAGCTCGCGCTCCTTGGCGAGAACATGCCCCGCGGCCACGGTTCCGTTCAATAGGGATTTGGTATAATTTAAGCAATGGCTGATATTCCAAAGATTGTTTTGCCGCATGGCGGCTATAAGAAGCTCATTGTCTATCGCAAGAGCGAGGTGATTTACCAGGGCACTGTCGTATTTTGCCGCCGTTTCCTTTCCGCTCACGGTGATCGCACCGTTGACCAGATGACGCAAGCCGCTCGTAGTTGCAAGCAGAACATCGCCGAGGGTAGCGCGGCGAGCGGCACGAGCAAGGAAACGGAAATCAAGCTCACCAATGTCGCACGCGCCACGCTTGATGAGCTAATCGAGGACTATCTCGACTGGCTCAAGTCGCATGGATCCGCGGAGTGGCCGTCCGACGACGAGCGGCGCATTGCCGCGCGCGACTATTCCAAGGCGCATTCTGACTGGCCTGATTGGCAGAAGTTCTTCGAGACGCGTCCGGCGGAAACGGTGGCGAATCTAATGCTCACTATCTGCCATCAGACGCGCTATATGCTCGACAAGATGATCGCCGCGCAGGAGGAAGACTTCAAGAGGCATGGCGGGGTTCGCGAGCGGATGCACGCCGCTCGCACCGCCACTCGTGGCGAAGAATGGGACAAGGGCGTGTATTCTCGGCTCGACGCCGCCACAGATGTGATGGAGCTTAAGGCCCGAGCCGCCGAGATTAGGCGCAAGGTCGATCAGGCGGTCTGGAGCATCAAGAAGCGAAAGGGCTGGAAATGACGAGACAGACGGGACAACCAGGACAACCAAGACAGACGGGACAGACGAGACGACCGCGACAACCGAGACGGGCAAGTCCCGGAAGTCTCGTTTGTCTCGGAGGTCTCGTTAGTTGGCGGGCGCGCCAACCGCGACAGCCAAGCCCCAGAGGTCTCGTTTGCTGGTGGGCGTGACAGCCATGGTAACCAAGTCCCGGAGGTCCTGGTTGTCCCGGTTGTCCCGTCCGTCTCGGATGTCCCGTCAGTGGTAATAAAAAGGAGGAGCAAATGACTACATTCAAGACTACAGGAACATGTTCGCGGGCGATAAACTATGAAGTTGAGGACGGTGTGGTGACGAAGTGCGAGTTTGTGGGCGGGTGCCCCGGCAACACGCAGGGCGTCGCAAAACTCGTCGTCGGCCGCAAGGTCGAGGAAGTAATCTCGCTTTTGAAGGGCATCCAGTGCCGCAACGGAACTTCCTGCCCCGACCAGTTGGCACAGGCGCTCGAGCAGTCGGGAAAGGTCGTCGTCTGATTGGCGGATTGATGTCCTTATGACGACTCAGGCGGGAAGGGAGAAGGCATTTAGGCGGCTCGCAAAGTCGAAGTTCCGCTCACGCTTTCATCTCTCCTCCGACGACCGGCAGTATATTGCCGAGAAGGGCATGGAGACGATCCGCCGCCATTGTGAGGATTTCATCCGGACTCGTCTCGCTCCTCCGACACCGCCAAACGACGGCAGGCAAACGCCGATGCGAGGCCACCCAGTATTCCTCGCCCAACACGCCTGCGCCTGCTGTTGCCGTGGCTGCATGGAGAAGTGGTGGAAGGTTCCGAAGGGAACGCCAATCCCGCCCGCGCGACAAGCGCGAATTGTTGACTTTCTGATGGCTTGGATTGAGAAGGAGTGTGGGAGGAGTCAGGAGTCAGTAGTCAGGAGTCGTAACCGCCCCTTGCGGGGGTTCGCGACCCATAGGGAAGCGAACACGCCGAGCGGAGCGAGTGCCGAGTAGTTGGAGTTTAGAGTTGGAGTTGGAGAGTGGTGGAAAGATGTGGAAAAGTTCATGGTGGCGTCCCTTTAGGGGTTGGAGGTACCGATGAACGATAACACTTTGACGCCCGACCGCTACGCCGGAGATGAGGCGTGGCAGGAATGGTTCGACATCTGCTCGGTGAGCGGATGTTCCGCCGAGCATGCCGCCGCACTGCGCCGCCAGGTTGAGTCCGCGATGTATGCCACCCTCTCAAAGCGCGGCATTTCGCGCGAGGAAGCGGGAGCAGACGACCCAGTCGCCGTTTTCGACGCCTACTTCAAGCTAAAGGGCTCGCGCGACAAAAAGAAGCCGCTCAAGTCCTACTTCGCCTACCGCATCAAGGCCGAGGGCCTGCGGCTCGCCGACTTCGTCTGCGGCACTCTCTTCGGCTCAGGCGCAGGACGCGTCCACGATATCGTCCTCGACTGGATCGCCTCTATCAAGGGCTGGCGTCCGCGCAAGGTGAAGGGCACCGATGGTTACCGCCACATCGAATGGGAAAGCGCAGGCCCAGCCGAAATCGCCGCGCTCGAACCATATTCACAGAAAGACCCCGCCGAGCTCCTCGACCTCGAACCGATGCGCCGCGATATCGACGCGCTACTCGAAAGAATCTCTCTCAAGATAAAAGTGGAAAAGTCACACGTCGCGGCCCTTTTGTATGCGACGGCCCAGGACATACCGCTGACGGATGCGGCGCTCCTCGAGGGCCTAGGCGTAGGAAAGTCGCGGGCGTACGCGATGAGGGAGAAGACGATGGACGAATTCAGGAAAGAAGCGAGGACGATGGAGGGCGCGGACAGCCCGCTCTTCGGCCGTCTGCTTCTCAAGGCCTGCGAGTCGTCGGCACCCAAATCGCTGCGCGAGCGGACAGGAGGTGCACGATGAACAAGACATTCGAGCAGGAATGGAATCTCTATAAGGCGGGCGGGAAGCGTCCGTCATTCGCGGGCGAAGCGCCGCGCGGCAACGCGGAATTCGATTCGCCGGTCAAGGTCGGTGAAATAAGGATCTTCGCGGACATGGCGCGTCCGTTCGTCGCGCTCGTCGCGGAGGATCGCGGCTCGGCCGGGTTCTTCATCGTCCCCGTCTCTCCGTTCACAGTTCCCGCGTCGTCACGCGAATTGCTTGAAGGGGAGCGCGTCTATCAGCTCTGGAACGCCTGCACCTCGTCGCGGCGCTTTGTCGAGCGCAGCTGGCTCGTCGAGGCGGTTGACGCCGACACGCTCGCGGAGGTCCGCGGCAAATGCGCCGCGCGTACGGAGCTTGCCGCGGATGGCGCGGTTGCCGAATACGAGCGCGAGTTCCTCGTCTCTGGCGGCGACTTCGTCCCGCTCGTCAACAAGGAAGTCCCGCGCGTCGTGCATGTGCCGGCGCGCAAGCCGTGGAGGGTGCGCCTTGCCGAGGCGCTTGCCAGGTCTGACGACGGCATTCATGTCTCGTGGCGCAGGGTTTGCGGACTTGCCGCATGCTTTGTCATCTTGCTTGGACTTGGTGTCGTCGTGCTCACGCATGATCAGCAAGAGCAGGAGTGGGTGATTCGCATGTCGGGGGTGGTGGATGAACCCATTGTCAAAAATGATACGCCTTCAACGCCGCCTGCTACGCCACCTTCCGTCGTCAACGAAGAAACGAGAATGGGTCTCAAACGCGCTCGCCAGCTTCTTGCCCAGCGCGAACTCGATGGCGCGCTCAAAGAATGCGATAATGTCCTTGTTGCAGATCCTGCCAATGAGGAGGCGCGTCGCCTTAGATCTTCGGTTGAGCGTAAGCGTGAAGTTGTGATGCGGCAGGAGCGCGAGGTTGCTCGCGAGGCGGTGATTGCAGATGTTGACAAGGCATGGCGCCCAGCAGGTGCCGTTGCGAGGGCGGTCAGCGACACGCGTCCGTGGAACGACAGCGGATGGACCACTTCACCTGATACCAGTGAGATTGCTGCGTCTGAGCGCTTGCAGCGCTTTTCTCCTGAAAGACTGGCGGTCGGTGGGGAAATGGGATACACGAGTAGTGCGATGGAGAGGCGACGTCGCCTCGCGTCGAATACGCCGTGGCATGATCACGCTGGAGGCAAGATGGCCTCAATATCAATAAAAGACCAATTCTTGGAAGTGGAGCGCCAGCCCGTCGGCACAGAGCGCTATGCGGAAATCAAGGAGAACGAATACCGCGATCCCACGAGCGAGCCGCTGTCGACATTCGGACTCGATGTTGATACTTCGAGCTACGCGACGATGCGCCGGTATCTGACAGAGAGGAAGAGCCAACCTCCGAAGGGTTCCGTGCGGCTCGAGGAGTTCGTCAACTACTTCAAGTACCGCTATCCGCAGCCGAAGGGCGACGATCCGATTGCCGTCGCGTGCGAGATGAGTATCTGCCCGTGGGCACCGACGCACAAGCTTCTCAGGGTCGGCGTGCAGGCGCGTGAAGTTCCTGTCGAGAAGCTGCCGCCGTGCAACCTGACGTTCCTGATCGACGTCTCTGGTTCTATGGGTGGGAACGGCGGCTTCGATATGATGAAGGCGGGGCTTAAGATGCTCGTCGGCAAGCTTCGCCCCGAAGACCGCGTTGCAATCGTCACCTACGCAGACGGCACCACGGTGCGCCTTGCCTCGACGCCAGGAAGCGAGAAGGACAAGATCCGTGCCGTTGTTGATGGGCTCAGGTGCGGCGGCTGCACGTACGGCGCTGGCGGCATACAGCTCGCCTACGAGGAAGCGAAGAAGAACTTCGACAAGAACGCTAACAACCGCGTCATCTTGATTACTGACGGCGACTTCAATGTGGGAATCTCCGATCCGAAGTTGCTTGAGGAGTTCATCGCCACGAAGCGCGAGAGCGGCGTTTTCCTCACGGTGCTTGGCGTCGGTCGCGGCAACTACCAGGACGCAACCATGAAGAAGCTCGCGAACGCTGGCAACGGAAACTACGCCTATCTCGACTCGGTGCTGGAGGCGAAGAAGGTGATGATGAACGAGTTCGGCGGAACGCTCTTCACCGTTGCGAAGGATGTTAAGCTCCAGCTCGAGTTCAACCCTGCGGAGGTGAAGGGCTATCGTCTGCTCGGCTACGAGAGCCGCCGCCTTGCCGCGAAGGACTTCAATGACGACAAGAAGGACGCGGGCGAAATCGGCTCCGGCCACACGATGACGGCGTTCTACGAAATCGTTCCCGCAGGTTCTGACGAGAAGGTCGCGGATGTCGATCCGCTCAAGTACCAGAAGCGCACTGAGTCCGGGCGTGGCGAGGTCTGCACCGTGAAGCTCCGCTGGAAGAAGCCGGATGGCGACACGAGCATGCTCAAGGAGATTCCGATCGCCGAAGCCCAGATTACTTCGAAGACGCCGTCGGAAGACTTCCGCTTCGCATCCGCGGTTGCAGAGTTCGCGCTGATTATGTCCGACTCGAAGTTCAAGGGAGATGCGTCCTTCGACAGGATTCTTGACCGTGCGCGCCATGCGAAGGGCGAAGACCTCGAGGGATATCGCGCCGAGTTCATCCGGCTTGTCGAGACGGCACAGCTTCTCACGCCGCCCTCGCCTCCGCCTCATCCCGCCCCAGTCGGGAATCACCCCGACGAAGACGACCTCTGATTCTTCCGCCGCGCGCCGTGATTTTGGCGCGCGGCGCCTGTTTATGCTATAATACCATTGTAAAACAAACTCCAAAATACAATGGATAGGGAAAGGGGAACACTATGAACAAACTGAGCCGGGTGGCGTTGGCTTTCGCAATGTGCTGCGCGGGTGTTGCGGCAAGGGGAGATAACATGAGCGTGACAGTCTGGCGCGGCGAGAGCAGGTCCGTCTTCGTGTCGGACGAATATCCGGAAATCGGCGGCGCGGCGACTGGCGTTACGGTGCGGCGCGGCACTCTTCTTCCTGTCCGTTACAACGAGAACGTAAAGTCGCTTGAATACAAGTTCAAGGCAGACCGCGCCGTATATGCCTCAAAGGCCGCGGGGCTCCACTTTGCGACAATTACCGCCGCGCCGGACGCAAAGGCGGGTGAGTATGATTTCGGGCAGCTCAAGGTGAAGGTTCTCGACCGCGTTCTCCCGCCGCCGCGCGAGTGGAAATACTTCCTCGACCTCTGGCAGCATCCGTGGGCCGTCGCGCGCGTCAACGGCGTGAAGCCGTTTTCGCCCGAGCACTACGCCGCGATGGAGCCGCTCTGGAAGATGCTCGCCGACGCCGGACAGAAGACGCTAACGGTCACGCTCGTCGACCAGCCCTGGAACCACCAGTGCTACGACGCCTACGGCTCGATGATCGGCCGCCGCAAGCTCGCCGACGGCAAGTGGACGTTCGACTACTCTATTTTCGACCAATATGTCGAGTTCGGCCGCAAGTGTGGGCTTGGTCCAGATATCGCCTGCTACACGATGTGCCCATGGGGCTACAAGGTAGACTACGTCGACGTCGATGGCAAGAAGGTCCGCGTCGAGGCGAGGCCCGGGCGGCCTTTCTTCGACGAATATTGGGGTGCGTTTCTCGTCGACTTCTCGAAGCACCTTGAGGAGAAGGGGTGGCTCAAGGACACGTTCATCGCGATGGATGAGCGTTCGCCAGAGGACCTCGCCTACATCGCGAAGTTCGTGCGTCGCGTCGCGCCAGGGCTCAAGATCGCTATGGCAGGCAATCGCAAGCCCAGCGAGTTCAAGGACATCGAGATCAACAACTACTCCCAGTCGATGGGCCATGTCGACAAGCCGTTCCTCGACGAAGTTCCCATGCGCCGCGCCTCGGGGAAGACTACCACCTACTACATCTGCTGCGGCCCCGCGAAGCCAAATACGTTCATGCGCTCGGGTCTCGGCGAGGCGTTCGTCTGCGGGTTCTTCCCGGCGGCATGCGGGCTTGACGGAATCCTCCGCTGGGCTTACAACAGCTGGGGCGAGGATTCGAGCAACGACATGACATACAGCCGCTGGACCGCGGGCGACATCGCGCTCGTTTATCCCGACGGCTCCCCGAGCTGGCGGTTCCTGGAGCTTAAGAACGGCATTGTCGCTGCCGAGAAGTTCCGCATCCTGCGCGAGCAGGGCGGGCGCGACGCCGAGCTTGACGCCCTCGCAGCGAAGTTCGATTTGAAGAAGCTCCTCGACGGCACCGACTACGAAAAGCTGTGCCGTGCGGTGCAGGACGTGGTGAACCGCTGATAGGTCTTAAATGAAAGGAACATAAAATGACTAACGAAACTTCTGTGGTGGAAAAGGTTACTGGCGCTGTCTGCGCTCAGTTCAGCGAAGGCAAGGACATGGCCGAGCAGATCACGACCTGGCTTACGGAGAAGGGTCTCGACTTCGCGATGAACCTTGTGTTCGCGCTCGTGATACTGCTTGTCGGATGGCTCGCCATAAAGCTGATTTCCCTCGCCGTTCGTAAGGCGCTTATGCGCGGCAAGGCCAAGGGGCGGCTCCTCGCGGACTTCGTCGTCTCCGTCGTAACGAAGGCCTGCTGGGCCGTTCTGCTCGTGATGGTACTTGGTCGTCTCGGCGTGAATGTTACGCCTCTCATCGCCGGCCTTGGAGTCACTGGCTTCATCCTCGGCTTCGCGTTCCAGGAGTCGCTCGGCAACCTCGCCTCGGGCATGATGATTGCGCTCAACGAGCCGTTTAAGGTCGGCGACTTCGTTGACGCCGCTGGACATTCGGGGGTTATCCTTGAGGTCAATATGATGGCGACCGTCATGAAGACGGGCGACAACAAGCGCATTGTCATTCCGAACAAAAGCGTCTGGGGCGGGCCCATCGTCAACTATAACACTCTGGGGCTCCGCCGCGTCGATCTCCAGGTCGGCGTTGACTACGGCGAGGATGTGTCGCGCGCGGTCGATGTGATTCGCGAGGCCGTCGCCCATGTGCCTGGTGTTCTCCAGGATCCCGCGCCCGCCGTTGCCGTCGCATCGCTCAACGACAGCGCCGTGCAGATCAACGTCCGTCCGTGGGCGAAGAGCGCCGACTACTGGCCTGTCGCCGCGGCGACGCTTACCGAAGTCAAGTCCGCGCTTGAAAGGGCTGGCGTGAAGATTCCGTTCCCGCAGATCGAAGTCCACACGGCTCCCGCGAAGTAAGACATGCTTCACGTCGTCGCCACTCCAATCGGAAACCTCGCCGACCTCTCTCCGCGCGCTCTCGACGCGCTTAGGGGTGCGGCCGCGATTGCCTGCGAGGACACACGGCGAACGTGGCAGCTCCTGACGCACTTCGAGATACCGCGCCCTGCGGAAATGTTCTCTTACCGTCAGGGCAACGAGGAGCGCGTCACCGAGAAGGTGCTGTCGCTGCTCGTCGAGGGCAAGGACGTCGCGCTTTGTTCCGACGGCGGCTATCCCGGCATCTCCGATCCCGGATACCGGCTCATACGCGCATGCGCCAAGGCGAGCATCCCCTACGATGTCGTTCCTGGCGCGAGTGCTGTCGAGGTCGCGCTTTTGATGTCGGGGCTTTCGACTTCGTCGTTCACTTTCCGCGGCTTTCCGCCGCGCGGCCCCGGCGCTCTCCGCAACTGGTTTGCCGAAGACGCCGACAAGGAGCATACGTTAATCTGCTACGAGTCGCCGTTTCGCGTGGGCGCGACGCTCGAGGCCGCATTTGACGCGCTTGGCGACCGCGAGGCGGCAGTCTGCATCGAGCTTACGAAGATGCACGAACGCGTCTCGCGCGGATATCTTTCCGATCTCGTCAATGAGTTTAAGGACGCCAAGGTCAAGGGAGAGGTCGCTCTCGTGATCGCGGGGTCGAATCCGAAGTTTGCACGGCCTGCGGAAGCGAAGTAAAACCGCTCCGCGGAAAATCCGCCGCAACGCCCAACCACCGCTTTTATATAAATGCGGTGGTTGCCATTCGCCGTGCGATTTACGCAAGTTCAAAAATATGATATCATTGCCGGCATGATGAAAACGGCATTGACGTTCGGACTGCTCTTCGGAGCAAGCGCCTCCCTGTCCACCCTGGCGGCGACCGTCCTCTACGACTTCGAGACCGACGCCGAGCAAAAGGCCGTCCCGCGTCTCGACGGAAAGGACTTCCAAGTCGGCGTCACCAACGCCTACGCCACGTCGGGCGAACACGCGATCGGATTCGTCTGCCGTCCCTGGTCGGAAGGCATGAACGAATGGCCGTCCTTCACCATCGCGTCGCCTGTCGCCGACTGGCGCGGCTACGACCGGCTCGTCGTGGACGTGGTGAACGCGGGCGAGGCGGGCGACTCGCTCTCCACCTTCATCGCCGAACCCAAGGGCCGCATCCAGAACGGACTGCACGCCACGATGCGCCTTCCGGGCAAGGGCCATGCGCAGTGGACCATCCCGCTGAAGGACTGGCCGCAGACCGCCGCTCCAACCAACGTCGCCCGCATCCACTTCTTCGCCACAAGACCCATGAGCTTCGCCGTGGCGCTCGACCGGCTGACGCTCCTGAAGGCAGGCGAGACGCCGCCGCTCCCCGACAGCCCGTGCGTCGCACGCGACCTGCTCCCGCTCGCCGCCGAGGGGCGCGAGCAGACGAAGCGCCAGGTCGCCGAGATGGAGGAGTGGAAGTCCCACGCCCGCGACTACATGCGCTTCCGCACGGCCTGCCAGACGTCCGGACTCTCCTCTCCCGCCTTGCTCCTCGGCAAGGCGTCGTCGATGGAGAAGATCATGCCGCGCGGAAGATTCTCCGCCCTGCCCGTGACGAAGGACGGACTCGCCGTGCGCCTTGCGGGCAACGAGTACGAAAGCGTGCAGCTGCTCGTCGCGCCGACGGACAGCGACCTTGCGGACGTGAAGGTGCGCATGGAAGGCGATCTGAAGGGCCCCAACGCCACCTTCGCCGCCACAAACGTCGCCTGCGACGTGACGGGCTATGTGAAGACGACCAGCCGTCCGCCTTACAAGGTAGGCCGTGCGGTTCCCGCGAACGGCGAACCGGGCTACACGCGAAAGATTGACGATCCTGTCCTTGGCTGGTGGCCCGATCCGATCCTCGGATTCCTGGACGGAATCGAGATCAAGGACATCGACGTGCAGAGCTTCTGGATCCGCGTGCACTGTCCCGCCGGACAGCCGGCCGGCACTTACCGCGGCGCGTTGCTCGTCTCCGCAATGGGCGTGGAGACCGTGCGCGTCCCCTTCGCCGTCCGCGTGAACGGCTTTACGCTCGGCCGCACCTCCGCGCTGCCGCTCGCCGTCACATTCAGCCCGGAGCCGAACGTCCAAATGGAGCCGCCCGAAGGTCTCGCCGCGGCAGGCGCCCGGCGGGCCGACCCGCTCTCGCCCATCAACATGTGGCGGAAGCACGAGCGGGAGTGGGTCTCGTTCCTCGCCGACTACCTCATCCCGTACGACAGTCTCTACCACGGCAGCGACATGAACCGCCTGCGCGCCATCAAGCAGTTGAAGGAGGAAAACCGCCTCGGCTGGTTCAACCTCGGCTACTGGTCCTACCCCGCATCGACCAACGCGGACGAAATGGCGAAATGGCGCGAACGGACAATCCCGCGCCTCGTGAATTTCTACGAGGGCGCGAAGGCGATCGGCACACAGGACTATGCCTACGTGTACGGCTGCGACGAGGTCTCCAAAGATTTCTTCCCCGCCATCCGCGCCGCCGTGCGCGAACTCAAGGAGGCCCTTCCCGGCGTCCCCGTCTCCACCACGGCCTACGACCACGAGTTCGGCGTGGACACGCCGCTCGACGTGATGGACTGGTTCACGCCGCTGACGCCGAAGTTCGATCCCGTGAAGGCGGCGGCCTCGCGAAAGGCCGGACACCAGGTGTGGTGGTACATCTGCTGCGGACCGCACACGCCCTTCGCCAACATGTTCATCGAGTGCCCCGCCATCGAAGGCCGGCTCCTCATGGGCGCGCAGAGCGTGCGCCAGCGCCCCGACGGATTCCTCTACTACCAGATTTCCATCTGGAACTCGAAGCGGTGCATCGAATCCGGCCCGTTCACGGACTGGGATCCGCGCAGTTGGACCAAGTTCCACGGCGACGGCTCGTGGACCTGCGTCGGTCCCGGCGGCACACCGCTTCCGACCGTCCGCCTGGAGAACTTCCGCGACGGACTCGAGGACTTCGCCTATGCAAAGCTTCTGGAGGCGAAGCTCGCCCAGCATGCGGCCGCGGACGATGACTGGGCGAAGCGCGCAAAGGAACTTCTCGCCGTGCCGCGCGACGTGATGGACACGATGGAGAACTACACCGGCGACCCGGCGGCGGTCTACCGCTGGCGCGACGCCATGGCCGACTTGCTGGAATCGCCGCGCCCCCTTTAAAACAGGCACAAATCTCAACCACGCCACCAGGCAGATCCAACTCCCAGGACCTGACGAAACGGCTGCCGGTCGGGTTTTGGCTGGCTGTCTGCGGAGCACAAAAAGCAGGCGCAGATTATGGTATAATAAACTGCAAAGGAGAAAACATGAAAGCTATTGCAGCAGTCGTTCCCGTCGCGCTTGTTGTCTTCGCGGCGTGGATATGGTGGGGATGGCGCATCGAGCCCGAGAACGGGCAGATCGCAGTCCTGATGAAGAAGACCGGGAAAGATCTCCCGCCTGAGGCAATCCTCTCGCCTGGGCCCGAGTACAAGGGCATACAGGCGGATGTGCTGCCTGAAGGCCGCTACTTCCGCAATCCGTGGACATGGGAGTGGAAGTACTTCCGCGCGATGGACATTCCCGCGGGGAAGTTCGGCGTCCTCGTGAGGAAGTTCGGCAAGGATCTTCCCGCCGGCGAGATAATCGCCCGCGACGATTCCTTCAAGGGCATCGTCCGCGACGTCCTCGGCACTGGCCGCCACCGCATAAATCCCTTTGCCTACGACATCAAGCTCTATGACGACATCACGATCAAGCCCGGACATGTCGGTGTCGTGACGCGTCTCACGGGCTCCGACATCCTTTCCGAAGGCGCAGATGCTGCGACTGGCACGGGCTTTCTCGTCGGAGAGGGCGCGAAGGGCGTGACGGACGGAATCCTCAAGGAAGGCACGCACCGTCTCAATCCGTTCCTCTACTCCGTCTCGATAGTGAACGTGCAGAGTCAGCGCTTCGAGCTTTCCGGCGCCGATGCGATAACGTTCCTCACGCAGGACGGCTTCACGGTGCAGGCCGAGGGAACGCTCGAGTTCAACCTACAGCTCGACAAGGTCGCGCTCCTCTCGCACGAGGTCGGTGACATGGACGACATTCTCCAGAAGATCATCCTTCCCTCCGCGCGCGGATTCTCGCGCATTGAGGGCTCGAAGAAGGTCGCGACCGAGTTCATCGTCGGCGAGTCTCGCCAGGCGTTTCAGAATTCGCTCGAGGCGTACTTGAAGGGCGTCTGCGCACCGTGGGGCATCTCGCTCAACTCCGTCCTTATCCGCGACATTTTCGCGCCGCAGGAAGTGGCAGCGATCATTCGCGCGCGAGAACTTGCCGTCCAGGAGGCGAAGAAGATCGACCAGCAGATAGTCCAGGCGATGTCGCTCGCCGAGCTCGGCAAGCAGAAGTCGCTCGCAGAGCGCAACTCCAAGGTAGTCGCGGCAGAGACCGAACGCATCCAGAAAAAGATCGCCGCCGAGCAGTCGAGGGCAGAAGTCACGATTGCCGCCGAGACGCGACTGACTGTCGCCGCGACAGAACTCAAGGCGGCGGAAGCCGAGGCCGCCGCGAAACTTGCCAAGGCGGAAGCCGATCGCAAGGTCGTCGAGGCGCGCACGACCGCAGAGGCCGAGGTCATGAAGCGCGAAGTCGCGGTCTATTCCGACGAGCGCGACTACCTTAGGGCGCGGCTCTACGAGAAGACTGCTCCTCGCGTGACGGACGTCGTGACAGCCGACGATCCGCGCGAGATGATGGGGATTCCAGCCAAAAGCACTTTCGCCAACGAGAAAGGAGGTGCGAAATGAATAACTTCGGAAAGTTCGCATCTATGCTTATTGCAGCGGCCGCCTTGTTCGTGCTTGGCTCGTTCGCATTCGTGTGGGTCTTCTGCAGGGTCTATGTCGGTCCTGGCGAGATGGCCATCGTCACTTCGAAGACCGGCGACGAACTGCCGCCTGGCGCGATTCTCGCGGAGCCGGGGCAGAAGGGCGTCCAGAGAATCCCTCTCGGAGAAGGACGCCATTTCCTCAACCCCGTCACGCACGACTGGCGCATCGTAGCCGCTATTACGATTCCTGCTGGCTCCGTCGGCGTCGTTACCTCGAAGAACGGCCGCGAGCTCGCCCCGGGCGAAATCCTTGCGCCTGACCGCGATTCGAAGGGTGTGTGGAAGGACGTGCTTGGTCCCGGCAGGTATCGCCTCAACCCAGAGGGATACGACGTCAAGGTGATGAGCGCGATAAACATACCGATCGGCTATGTCGGCGTCGTGACGAGCCAGACCGGAAAGCCCGCCGCGTCCGGCTCGTTCGCTGGTCCTGGCGAGAAGGGCGTAATGGAGAAGGTCCTGCAGCCGGGGCTTTACTACGTGAACCCTCGCGCCTACCAGGTTGACGTCGTCGAAATCGGCATGAACCAGGTCTCGATTGTCGGCAAGTCGGGAACGGTCGTTCTCACGAAGGCGCAGAGCCAGAGCGCGAACGGCCTCGACGAACTCCAGCGCATGACGCTTCAGAAGCAGGTGCAGAAGCGCGCAGAATACGTGACGCAGAACGCCGATCTCGGAATCGTCGACGAAGACAGCGCGCGCAACTTCTCCAACCTTTCGCTCAATTCCCTCTCCCGTGCGCCGGTCGCGCGCAAGGTGGCGGGCGATTGGAGCGATGGCAAGACGCGCGGCGCACCTGCCGCCGCCGCGTACGAAGCATCCGCGCCAGCTCCCGCGCGCGTCGGCGCCAGCCAGTCGCAGCTTGCAAACGACTCGGTCGCGTTCGGCATGAACCAGTTCGTGCAGTTCCCGTCGTCCGACGGCTTTGCGATTATGCTCGACATGACGGTAGAGTTCGAGTTGATGCCCGAGAAGATCTCGAAGATCTTCATGCTCTACGGCGACCTTCCCGCCGTCGTCTCGAAGATCATCATGCCGCAGATTCTCTCGATCTCGCGCATGAAGGGCTCGGACTACAAGGCACGCGAGTTCATCGACGGCGAAGGCCGCCAGAAGTTCCAGGAGGAGATGACGGCCGAGCTCGTGCGCGTCCTTGGCGAGAAGCACATTCTCGTAAGAAACGCGATCGTCCGCCACGTCGAAGTCCCCGAGGAGATTCTCGCGCCAATCCAGTCCGCTGCCGTCGCGAAGGAGCAGGATCTCACCAACAAGACGCAGCAGAACACTGAGAAGCGTCGCGCCGAGCTGAACACCGAAGTCGCCAAGGTCGACCAGTTAAAGCGCGAGGTCGAGCAGGAGACGGCAAAGCTCGTCGCGACAGTCGCCGCCGAAATGAGGAAGGACGTCGCCGAGATAACCGCCGAGACGAAGCTCAAGGCGGCCGAGATCGACCTCGAGTGCGCGAAGATACAGGCGAAGATTACCGAGACGCGCGGCTCCGCAGAGGTCAAGGCGAAGTTACTCGTCGAGAACGAGGAAGCGCTCGGCATCAAGCGTCGCGCTTCTGCGTTCAAGGATCCGTCACTTTGGGCCGACCTCGTGTTTGCCGACGCGCTCAATCCCGCCGTCAACATCCGCGTGATCCACTCTGGCGAGGGCACGCTTTGGACGGACTTGAAGGGCGCATCCCTCGCTGTTCCGGCGCAAGGCAAGAAGTAAGGATCTGGGGGGGGGGCTTTATGAAACGCTATTCCGCAAATGTCTGGGAAACGCTGATCGAAGCGCTTCACATCTACTGGCAGGTCATCAAGGAATGCTGCCCGTTGCTACTGGCTATTTTTGTTCCGTACCAGCTTGTGATGGCGCTCTATCGGTATTCTGTCGCGTCGAGCGGCGTTGAGAATCTCGGCAACTTGAGGTTCGAGAACATTATCGCCGCAGCGCTCGGCCTGACGCTCGGGCTCGTCGCAGTCGCGATTGTCGTAGACTGCGTGTTCCGAAAGTGCACCGGCCAGCGTCGCCCGTCCGGCGGCGGAATCGCCGCGGCCTGGGGACGCATGATGGCGACGGGATTCGAACGCATGCTCGTCGAGGCCGCACTTGTCATCGTGGCAATCATTGCGCTTGTCATCGTAATGATCTTTGTATCCAACGCACCGCTTACCCAGGTTGGCGGCTCGGCGTCGGCGTTTTCCGCCATTATCGCGTGCATCATATTGGCTCCGTTGGTCGTTGCCATCGTCTGGATACTCGTGCGCTGGAGCTTCGCTATCATCCTAAGCGCCATTCATCCGATTATGGGCTTTACGGCAATGGGCGAGTCGTCGCGCTTCGTGCGCGGCCGGTTCGCATGGTGCCTTCTCATGGTTGTTGCCGCTTGGCTTGTCATGTCGGGAATTTCTGCGATTCCCAGCTCGTTAGCATCATGGTATTCGCGAGGGGAGATGGTGGGTCTACCCGCGCCGTCCGGCACCGTGCTGGCGCGCACGGTTGTGCTGTTTTTCGGCGACCTCTTTGTAAGTTTCGGCAGTCTTTTCATGCCAGTTGCCTTGACGACTTTCTGGGTTCGCACGGTCGAGCCGTACGATTTGCCCGAGAGCATTCGCCGCGGTCCAACGCGTTCGATAGTAGTAGCGCTGCTCTTGCTGGGAGTCTTTTCCTGTTCGGTCTCCGGCTTGTTTGGCGCCAAGGCGGCCATCCGTGCAAAAGAAGAGCGGGATCAGCAAAGAGCGGCCGAGCGTGCGGAGATGATCAAGGCGTTTGAAGAGTTGCGGAAGAAGTCGGTTGAAACGAATTTCGTGCGGTCCGTCGTCCACCCGCTCCCGGACGCCTACAAAGGCGAGCTAGTCGTTGATTCGCCATTCGATCTGTGCATCGGCTCAACGGAAGCCGCCAAGATGCTCGGCACGCAGCTGACCTCTTCCCCCGTGAACAATACTTACTCTTACGGCACGAATCTGCAATACTACGGCTTCGCCCGCCTTGCTACGCCCTACTTCGGATTTGACAAGATGAGTCTGACTTTCATGGGTGAGGAGAAAGCTCTTTTTGCCATCAATCTCTTCCAGGATGACGACAAGCTTTCGCTCGACGACTGCCGCAAGACGGTGCGCGATATTGCAGCCGACATTGAACAGCGCTTTGGCGTCAAGATGGACGGCGCCTTAGGAGACATGAGGGATGAAGTCGCGCTCAAATTAGGCGATGAAGATAAAAGGGTGGTCTCCAGCCAATTCATGATACGCCAGACGAAGATGAAGAACGGTGACAAGATTGTCCAATATGAAGTCCGTGGCATGATAAGAACCAAAACCAAGCAACCCACCATAGAGTTCGAGATTGCGAAAGAGAATGAGCGATGAGCAAGCTGGAAGAGTTGAGGAATGAAGTCGACGCGGCGGATGACGCGATTCTCGCCGCGCTTATGCGGCGCTTTTCCATCACCGACCGCATCCGCGAACTGAAAGCCAGCGAGGGCGTGCCGCGCACCGACAAGGAGCGTGAGCGCGAGATACTCGCGCGCGTCGCGGCAGCAGTTCCTCCGGCGAAGCGCGACACGGTCTGCGCCATCTGGGAGCGTCTCTTCGCCGGTACGCGCGGCGAGATCGAGACGATTGCGCGCGGCGTGTGCGTGAAGGACGGAAAGGTCCTTCTCTGCCGCGGCAAGGGCGCGTCCTCGACCTACCTCCCCGGCGGACACATCGAGTTTGGCGAGACAGGCGCAGAGGCGCTTGTCCGCGAAATGAAGGAAGAGACTGGGCTCGACTCGACGGCAGGGAAGTTTCTCGGCGTCGTTGAAAGCTCGTTCCTCCAGCACGGCGAAAAGCACTGCGAGATAAACCTCGTCTACGAACTCTTCATCGAGAACAACGATGTCGCGGCGCAAGAAGACTGGATCGGGTTCGAGTGGTGTCCGCTCTCCAAACTCGATGCCGCCAACTTGCTACCAGTCGACATTCGCCGTCTGATCCCGGAGAACGGTTAATGGGCTGGGTAGGAGGAACAATTGGCTTTTTAGTGGGCTCCCGATTTGGTGCGCTCGCCGGGATTCTTGGCGCGGTAATCGGGAACAAGATCGGCAACTTTGTCAGCTCGGGCATAAGCAATATCGCTAGCGAAAGCCCGAGGGGGAAAAGGCCGTATGCCAACGCGAGGGGACACGGCTCGTCGCGCGCAGGTTCCCCGCGTGAACGCGAGATCGTCTTCCTTACCGCCGTCGGCGCGATGCTGGCGAAGCTCGCCAAGGCAGACGGCCATATAGACGAGTCGGAGATCGCGGCCGCGGAGCAGGCCTTCGAGCGCCTCGAGCTCACCCCCGCCAATCGCGCGATCTGCATACGGGCGTTCCGCGCCGCGAAGGCCGACTACCACACGATCTTCGACTACGCCGAATCGTTTGCATCCGTCGCGCGTGGCGTCGTAATGCGCGAGCTGATGTATGACATTCTCTGGGATGTCGCCTGTGCGGACGGCGAAGTGTCTGCAAGCGAGAGACGCATCCTCGAGATGATCGTCACGCAGCTCCGCATACGGCCGTCCCTCTTCGCCGAGGAGTGCCACCGTCGCCTGAACGAGCAACGGTCTTCGCGGCGGAGCTATTCGTACGAGCCGTCGCCATACGACATCCTCGGCTGCGACTCGAGCGCCACGGACGACGAGTTGCGTCGCGCCTATCGCGCGCAGGCGAAGAAGCACCATCCCGATCTCCTGCGCGCCCAAGGGCTTCCCGAAGAGATGATCGCCCGCGCGACCGAGCAGATGGCCCGCATCAACAACGCATGGGAAGAGATCAAGCGCGCCCGCGGCATTTAGGCCGCGATATTTTCGGCGCGAAGTGCGCTTGCCTTATTTCTTTCCTGCGACGAAGGCGGCGAGTTCAGCAATCTTGCGGTCGGGCGTCTTGCCCCTAAAGTCGCGCACGAATGCGACATCGCGCGAGCCGACTTTGTAGAATACCGCGCGGCGGTCTTTCGCGTCGATGTTGCTGATCTTCGCCGCGGCACATGCGACGCGGAGCTTTGCAAGCGCGACAAGCCGCTTCGCCGCTGGCG
>Ga0265298_10000863_pt1 | contig 45113 bp, 74 predicted proteins | sample AusTroGonzalo_MG_3_FD_193486 | JGI IMG/M metagenome (GOLD analysis project Ga0265298, IMG submission 193486) | Bovine rumen microbial communities from tropical cattle in Woodstock, Queensland, Australia - Gonzalo_01 | ecosystem: Host-associated > Mammals > Digestive system > Stomach > Rumen ...
GATTTTCTATCCTCTTTATTACATCATCAGCTGTCAGCCATCCGCAGACGCTGTCTCCGTCTTCCTCTGTTACGATCGTTCCGTAGATTTCTATCAGTCCCTCTTGAAATCCGTATGATCCTCTTTGGCAGATTGCGTCCCATTGTCTTTTCCCGTTTTTGTCATAAACAACGATCTGATGTTTTTCCCAGTATTCTCGATTTTCGTCTTCCCTTATAAAATCAAAGCCTTTTTTTATGAGGTATTTTTCCAGCTTGTCCAGTTCGCTCATTCTTTCACCTCCTGTTTGCATGAAATCTTCTCGATTCCGTCAATTAAGTCATACCAAGTCTTTTCCGCAATCTGTCAAACTTAAAATCAATCCTCTGCTGTATCAAATCCTGCGGCACAGCGCAAAGTCTTTTTAACTGTTCAAGCATGATATAAACATCTGCCATCTCATCCGCAATCTCAAAAAAATTATCTTTTCCCCGCTTGAATTTGCAGATTTCCTTTGACAGTTCGCTCATCTCTTCGATGACCATCCATAATTGTGCATCCTCCCCATAAGTATCTATTGCTTTTTGAATTACATCTTCTTCCATACTTCCTCCAATTCACTTAAAACGTCATTTTCTCCACTTCTTCATCCACCACGTCTCGATCGGCTCGACAACCTCGCCCGTGGCCCAATGGAAATGTTCGGAATAAAAGCCGATGTCCTTCAGCTCTCCTTCATGGCCCACTGTTTCCGCCCACGGCGGGATCTCCGGCCATTCTTCATTGTTCGCCTGGACAAATACTGCTCTGTGCGGATCTGCGCAGCTCGCGTAATAATTGAGCACTGTCCGATAAAAGTGCATAGTGTAGTGACCGTCCCGGAAAAGATGCTGTCCGATGATCACCACCGTGCCTGCCGGATACTTGTCATCCTGACCGGTTCTCTGCAAGTACATCCGTCCATACTTGTCGTCCAGCATGTCGATAACCCGGATCTCCTGTTCCTTCTCCCTGGCCCACTCACGCTTTCTGCGTTCTTCTTCCTGCCAGTCTGCTTCCAGCAACAGGCTATCCATGGCCAGTTGCTTTCCTTTCAGTTTCATCCGCTTCCACCGCCTCACTCCAGGCAGAAATACACCGCGATCGCCAGCGTGAAGAAAACAGCCAGGAATATTCCTATTAAAAGCATCCGTTCATCGTCTGTCATGCTTTCACCGCCTGTCCGCAATGCCTGCAGAATCTGTCCCCGCGATCAATTGCTCCGTGGCACTCCGGACAAACGTACCACCAGCTGGATCCTCCGCCTTCCATCTCCATTTCCTGCGGAATGTTCCTCCGTAAAACCTCCGCGGCTATCCTGCATGTTTCTGAAATCTGAAACGCTCCGACGCAGATGGCGTTCGGCTCCGGTCCGGTGTTGTCCCTCGCCATTTTGATGAAACCATTCTGGATCTCTTCCAGCTGCTGGATCAGTTCTTCCATCTTATTCCCCCAGGAATTCCGTCTTTATGTACCCCCGATTCGTCACGCACCATTCCGGCGTCCAGTACCAGATCTGCACCGTCTGTCCAGGCTTAACCCAGCCGCCTTTTCCGCTGATCCGCGGCCCGTCGCAGTATTCCCGGCAGGCCACCCGTCCGTCCGCGATGATCTCCGCGGCCTCGCCTTCCCTGGCCTCCGGTTCCCACGCGCTGACGTATCCGACATAGATCCATCCCTCTGTAATCTCCAGGCTCAGGTCCTTCGCGTGGATCCATCCGTCCCGAATCTCCCAATCCGTCCGGAATTTGTCCCCGGCGTCAAACCGTCCGATGACCTCCGCCCGCTTTCCCGGCTTTTCCCGAACGTTCACAAACTGCCCTGGCCTGCAGATAATCCATGCGTCGCTCTCGTACCCGTCCGCCAGTCCCAAACCTTGCACAAAATACACAACCAGCCATATGGCCCCAGCGATAAGCGCCAGTTCCACGCCCAGCTTGACCCATTTCATCCACTCCCGTTTCACTCCGTGACCCTCCCGTCTTTTTTCAGCTTTACAACCCCGCCGAACTTCCGCGCCGCCCTGCATGCGTGTTCATGGTCCTGGAATACCCGCGCCGCCTGCAGTTCCTTGCTCCAGAAGTTCCCGCTTGCGTCCGGCTTCGCACTCTTGCATCCCTTCCGCGCCAGGTATTTGTCTCCGCGCTTGATGATCAGGCCGTTCATCATCTCAGCGCACCTCCGCCAGCTGTTTCTCTCCCCTGTATGCTTCCGGTTCGTCATCCTCCATCAGCTCGTCCATGCTGATCTGCCCGTTGACCAGCTTCCAGCCGTCCCTGCTTTCCAGCAGCCTGCTGCTTTCGGCGATCGTCGCGTCCATGCTTTCCTTCATCGGAACACTGTACCCGGCTTTGTATTTGAACACCGGCATCCGCTTCAGTTCGCCCGTTTCCTGGTCCACCGCCGTCAGAATGTCAAAACTGATCCGCAGTGTCGCGCTTCCTTCATCGCTGCCGGTGAAAATCGCTTTTCCGACCGCCTCCCGCAGGCAGATGTCGAATGCCGCCTTTGCGCCGATCATCATCGCGTGATCGATGCTGATTTCAAACTGCTGCTTTTTCATGCTGCTCTTCCTTCCTGGCCTTCCACTCCTGATAGGCCCGTTCGTTTTCCGGATCCTGATAGAACTCACGGCACCGCGCCAGCATCTGCGCCGCTGTCTTTTTGTAGTTCGGCTTCTTCCCGCTGGACCTCGCCGTGATCCGCAGCTCTGTCATGCCGCCGTCCTCCTTCCCGTATGCATTCGTGTGTGTCTCTGATAATGATCCCGTAAGGTACGCAGAACGTGCTCCCGGCGGCAAACCTCCGCCCCTCCGGGCACCGTCCGCAGATCATTCCTTCATTCCGCACGTTTTCCGGTGCGGCCTGTATGCCGGTTCGGCGTAGTCGATTTCGTAGTCCGCCTCCCGCGCCTGTACTTTGCTTCCGTCCATCCGCAGGAACAGTTCGCCTTCCGGATCCGGCACGACCATGACCGCCTCCGCGTCCACGACCTCTTTCCGGTAAACGCCCCAGGTAATGATCCCGATCGGCCTCCCGCATTTTCTGCATTTACTGATTCCCTGCGCTCTCATCTCCGTCCCCTCCTCGGTGCCTGGTATCCGGTCTTCCATTTCCGGATGATCCGGATGTTCTCCATGATCACCGGCGCTGGCTGTTCCGTGCGCAGTTCGTACACCGCCGTCTGCCCGTCCGCGAAGCTGACCCGGATCTTCTCCGGGATCTCGCTGCATTCGTATTCGTAAATCGGCAGCACCCTCGGCATGATCTCCGGTCGCTTTTCGTTCTTTCCCCGCTCCATGTCGATGAACCGCTGCATGGCCTCCGCTTTCCTCTCTTTTTCTGCCGCTTCTTTTACGATGTCGCTCGGCATAAAATGCGGTCTGTACTGCGCTTTTTGGCAATCTGTGCATATTGGCAGAATTGCCCTGCTTGGTCTGAATTTGCAGTTGCTGCATGTCCTTTCAATTTCTTTCATTTTTTCCACTCCTTTCATCTGTACCCCGGCGCTCTTGTCCGCGCCTGCCGGTTCCGAAACTGCCCTCCCTCCGGGCAGGTTGCGAAATGACTTTCGTATGCCTCGACCACGTTCGCGTCCGGATCGTCGTCCCAGGCATTCCCGACCTTCCGCCCGATGATCACCGTACCGTCCAGCTGCACGAAACTGTCCGTTCCCGCGCTCAGCAGCACGTCCACCGGCTCCGTGTTGATTGGCATCTTCCGCCCGCTGATCTTCATGCGGATCCATTGGATTTCCGCCCCGCATGCTTTGCATCGATACGTCATGCCTGCACCAGCCTCTCCGCGTCGGCCTCCATCTCGTTTGCCAGGTTGCACAGGCTGTTGTATTCCTCCAGCGTGACCTCTTTCGTGTTGTACAGAAAATCGAACACGACATTCATCTCGTACACTGTCTGCTTGATATCCTCTATCGGTTCCCCGTCCTGAATGTCTGCTTCCAGGTATATGAACCTTGAGCTGATCTCTTCGTACTGTTCCCCGCTCAGGTTGCAGTGCGGCGTGAAGATCTCGACCAGCTTCCTGTCTGCTCCCTTGTAGTAGTTTTTCATTTTTTTCCACTCCTTCCGCGTTTAGCCGATTAAACGGCTTTCCGAAAAAAAAGATCATCCACTGTCGTTTCCAGCGCATTGGCAATCGCCAGCAGCGTTCCGGCTTTCACGTTTTCACGCACCTTGTCGTTCTCGATCGCCGATATCGTCTGTCTGCTGATCCCGCTGCGCCGTTCCAGTTCTTCCTGGCTCATGTTTTTCTGTTCCCTGATTTCGCGTACCCGGTATTTCATTTTTTCTCAATCCTCCCTTGTTAAACCGGCTTTACATTAAATAAAATACGCTCGTTTGTTTAGCTTGTCAAGCCCCCTTTACAACAATATTTTTTTCGTGTAAAATGTCCTTATGTAAAACACCCTTTACAGGAGGCTTACAAATGAAACTCAGTGATATCATCATCGATTACCGCAGGCGGATGAATATCTCCCAGCGTGAATTCTCCCGCCGTTGCGATCTGTCAAACACATATATTTCTTTTCTCGAAAATGAAAAGAACCCGAAAACCGGCAAGCCTATGGTTCCCACTCTTGAGATCTATAAAAAGCTGGCTGACGGCATGGAGATCACGGTCCATCATCTTTTTGAACTTCTGGACGCAGATGCTCCTGTCGATCTTCGCTCTTCTTTCGCCCCCATCTCCGAATATCCTGAGCAGCCGAAAAACGAAGATATCCGCCTGCTGATCAACGGCCTGAACCGGCTTTCTCCGGATCAGATCGCCCAGGCGAAGGAAATGATGAAAATAATGTTCGCCCAGTATGCGGACTATTTTGAAAAGGAGGACAACCAATGACCCCCGATTATCAACGCGCCGCCATCGCGGCCACGGAGATCCTCATCTCCCGCGGAATCAATTCCGCGCCTGTCTCGCCTCTCCCGATCCTCAAAAGCCTCCCCGGCGTCCTTGTCGTTTCCTATCAGTGTATGTCCGTAAACGTGGCCCAGGACCGCCAGTGCCTGCTTTCCCGCTTTTCCGGAAATCAGGACGCTTTCACCTCTGTTCACATAACGGACGGAACGCCGCACTATATCGTCACCTACAACCAGCAGCTCTCCCAGGTTCTGATCCAGCGCTCCCTGGCCCGTGAACTGGGCCACATCGTCCTGGGCCACGACGGCACCCGCCCGGAGGATGTTCGCAATGCGGAGGCCCGCTGCTTTGCCCATCATCTGCTTTGCCCCCGGCCTCTGCTCCACATGGTGCAGGCCTCCGGCATCCGTCTCACCGTGGAAGTCCTCGGCAACCTCACCGGCTGCTATGATTCCTGCCTTGCCTGCATGCGTGAAATTCCCGCCGTTCACGTCCCGGCGGAACTGAACCGCGCCGTGCGCGATCAGTTCGCCGCCTATTTCCGCAACTACTTTGAATACCATCGCACCGTTGCCGCCTCTGACGGCTCCCCCCTGGCGTATCTCGGCACCTATATGGACGGTTATGAGGAATAAAGGAGGATTATTTATGCGGCGTTTTGTTCTTTTTCTTCTTCTCTTTTCCATTCTTTTCAGCTTTTCCTTCGCCGAAACCCCTTTTGCTCCCGGTGTGTATGTCCGGTCCTTTTTTCCAAATTACGGTTCCGAAGAAATCACCGTGTACCATTTTTATCCCGATCATACTGTTTATCATCTAAGCCATTACTATTCTCCTTCTTCTTTTGATGAAAAGGATCTTTCCGCGCAGATGTTCACTTGGGAAATAGACGGTCGAAAGATTAGCATATACGGCGACCTTGGCCTTACTAATGTTTTGTATTATGTAAATGGTTCTTGTCTTTCCGAAATCGACCCGGACAAATATTCCGGATGGAAATATGCTATTTATCTCAGGATTGACGATTCCATCCAGCAGACGCTTGATGATCTTCCTTCCGATCCATGAAGATTTAACGTTCTAATCTGATTATTCCGAAAATGTCGGAGGTAATATGAAAAAGGCCGCCGTCCCGTCCTGCTCTCCCCGCACCGCCGTCGCCTATGCCCGCTATTCCTCCGCCGGTCAGCGCGATGTCTCCATTGACCAGCAGCTGGCGGACATCCGGGCCTTTGCGAAGCGCGAAGGCTTCACCATCGTGCATGAATACGCGGATCATGCGCGTTCCGGTTTTAAGAACACCTCCGCCCGCACCGCCTTCCAGACGATGATGTCCGCCGCCGAATCCGGCGCTTTCGACACCCTGATCGTCTGGAAGGTCGACCGCTTCGGTCGTAACCGGGAAGAGTCCGCCGTTTTCAAGGGCCGCCTTCGCCGCCACGGTGTCAAGGTCCTTTATGCCATGGAACCGATCCCGGAAGGCTCCGCCGGTGTCCTTCTCGAAGGAATGCTGGAAGCCACCGCCGAATGGTATTCCCGCACCCTGTCCGAAAACGTCACCCGCGGCATGACGGACAACGCCATGCGCTGCCTTTATAACGGCACCCGCATTCTTGGCTACACCCGCGGCGCAGACGGTCGCTATGCTATCCAGCCGGAAGAAGCCGCGGTCGTCCGGAACATCTTTGACCTGTACCGGTCCGGCTATTCCGCTGCCCGCATCTGCCGCCAGCTGAACGATCAGGGCCTCCGCACGTCCCACGGCAAGCCCTTCTCCGAAGAAGGCCTTCTCCGCATCATCTCCAACGAAAGATATACCGGCGTATACATCTGGGGAAGCATCCGCGTTCCGGACGGCATGCCCGCCATTGTTGAAAAATCAGCTTTTGAGGAGGCCCAGCGTATGAAAAAGAAAACCGCCCGCCACGTTGAGCAGGGCGCTGTCGATTATCTCCTGACCGGAAAGGCGTTTTGCGGCCACTGCGGCGCCGCCATGATCGGCGACTCCGGCACGTCAAAGGACGGAACCCGCCATTATTATTACACCTGCCAGGCCCGCAAGGCCCGCAAAGGCTGCGCGAAGAAATCCGTCACGAAGGATTATCTGGAGTCCACCGTCATCTCTTTTGTCCTGGATCATGTTCTTTCCGATGATCACATCGAATCCCTTGCTGATGCCGTCATGGCCCTCCAGGAGGAAGAAATGAAGTCATCCCCGCTTGCCGCCATGGAGGCCGAATACGCTGAAACGAAGAAAAAGATCGACAACATCAACGACGCGATCGCCGCCGGGATCTGGAATTCTTCCACCTCTGCCCGCCTGAAAGTCCTGGAGGATGCCGCGGAAACCCTCCGCGTCTCTGTCGAAACCCTCCGCTATTCACAATCCCAGCTTTTATCCCGTGACCGCGTCCTGTTTTTCCTCCGCCGGTTCACCAAAGGAAACCGGAACGACCCCCTGCTTCGCCGCAGCATCATCGAAACTTTTATCAACGCCGTCTACGTCTTCGATGATCATCTCGACCTTGTCATCAATAACTGCGAAGGCAACCAGCGCTTCCCTCTCGAATCCCTTCCCGATCCCGGCCCTTCGTGTTCGGATATCCTTGCATCTGGTGTACCAGCAGTAACACATCCGAACACGCAGGTCACGATCTTCCGGATCGCGGTCTGACGGATGGAAGAAAACCGGCCCCCGCGGCCGGTTTTTTGCTATGTAAAAAACCCGCCCGTTTCCAGGCGGGAAAGGTTCCCCTTTTTTAGCGCTGATCCATCTTGTCCATCAGCTTTTTGATTTCCATCCGCGTCACGTCGTCCGGCGCGTCTTCCATCATCTCTCGCAGCTGGTCGTGCATGTCGCCCGTCCGGCTGTACCCGTTTCGGTTTTCGCGGCTGTATCTGTTCCGGCTGTATCCGCCGCGGTTTCCGCTGTACCCGTCCCGGTTTTCATAGCTGTTTCCGCCGTCCCTGCGATCCCTGCCGTATGTGATGCCCGGATTGTACGTCGGCATATAAGCACCGCTGTACCCTCCGTCTTCTTCCGCTTCCAGCATGGCGCAGGTAGTGACCAGGCTTTTCAGGCTGTGGCTCAATTTGTCCACGATGTCGACGTCATCATTTGCGATGTCTCCGCCATTGGCCTTGATTTTCTTATTCGCTTGCGCGATCTTGTGTCCGACCGTTTCTTTAAGGTCGTACACTTCTTTAAGCAGATCCATGGTTTTCTCCTTCCTTTACTGCCTGACCCCGGCGAAGTCAAAGACGATATTTGCGTTTTGCACCTGGATCGCCTGTGTGCTGACGTTCCGGATGCCGACGCTGGAGCACCGGCAAATGCAAGGCACCGCCACGATGACATCCGCGCCAACGTTTCCCAGCTCCTCCGCTGCCGCCGGTGTGAAGGTCATAATGCTGGAAGGATCCACCTCGCCATCGATCGCCACGGCCAGACTGATCGGTTCCACCGTTCCGTCTGCCGGGATCTGGATGTTCGCGTGGAAGGCTACCTGATAGTTTGCTGTCGGATAATCCGCGCAGCAGCACCGTCTCCTGCATGTCCGACCCATCGCACTGGGAGAAGCGAGGCGGAATGCCCCGCTTTCGTCCCGGTGATAGATCAGGCCAGCGTTGCATGGTACCGGTGATTCCGTGAAGATCACGCTGCCGCCAGCGGCGACCGTCTGGATGGCATTCGCGCTGTATTCAGCTGCCATGTCGGTCACCTCCCCTTAAGCCGCGAAAGCGCCGCAGCCGCATCCGTTGTTCTGGCAGGTGAAGATCGGAGTCCGTCCGTATACCGGAGTGCTCGGCACCGGGCAGTTGTTCAGCCGGTTGTACAGCGCATCCACTTCATTCGAGAAGCCCTGCTGAATGAACGCGTTCTGAGCCGTCTGGCTTTCCCGCAGCGCTGCCATGTTCAGCTGGCTCCGCAGCTGATCGTTTTCACGCTTGTAGCCGTCCAGTTCCAGAGCGCACAGCTTGTCCATGATTGTCTGGATTCCGCGAGTCTGGCTGTCGATGATGTCCCTGGTGTTGTTCGCGCTGGCAGAGCGTGTCGCGCACTCCTCCGCCGCGATCGTGTACTTCAGATCGGCAGCGCTGGCCAGCTGTTTTGCGGAACCGTCCGCGATGGCAGTCTGCACGCCGAACAGCTGCTGCATGTTCGCCGTTGCCCGTCCGTTCGCCGCGATCTCCGCGCCGTAGAAACCATCTCGCACCGCGCCGGTGATGTTGTTGCCCGTCTGGCAGATGTTCTGGTTCACGCCCGCCAGTCCCAGCTGAACGTCACCGAATCCGCTGGTAATGGATCCCTGGATCCCCTGCAGCTGTGTAGCGATCTGCTGATCCCGGAAACCGTCGGAGATGTGCTGACTGTTGTTCAGCCACGGGTACAGATAATCCATCCCGAAGCCTCCGCCCATGCCCATCATCCAGGGCATCATCATGCCGCCAAGTCCGCCGCCGAAGCCTCCCCACATGCCGTTGCCGCAAAGCAGCAGCACCAGCAGCAGGCCCCAGATGCTTCCGTCTCCGCCGAAAAGGCCACCGCCGTTACCGTATGCCGTGCCCGCAGGCGCTACCGGCATATAGAATCCGCCGCCGTTCCCTTCGTTCAAAATACCCATTGTTCTATCCTCCATGATTGATATATTTCATCCTCGCCCCGTGCACTGAGCGCCGATGTCGTCCCCTCATAGCTTGATGCCCATTCTTCCCAGAATCGGCGCGATCATCCGCATCACCGGTCCGCCGACCTGGCCCGTCTGGATCAGGTGCATCACCGTCTTCTGCTGATCGCCCATGATCTCTTTCGGAACCTTAAACCCCGCCGCCCGGAAGCATTCCTCCGGATGTTCGTTCACCTGCCGCAGTGCGTCCTGGATGGTGACCCCACTCTGATCACCGCCCCGCTTTCCGGCTCCCCGCTGCAGTCCGTCCATGATGCTCATCGTCTTTTCCCTCCGTTCGTGCTCCGCGTCCTCTGCACGGGCCGCGGTGCCGGTGTTTCGTATTCGCTTTCCTCATCCTCCGCCGTTTCCGGCTTCAGCACCCTCAGCGGTGTCCGTTCCGGTTCCGCCTCCCAGGTCCGTTCCTGTTCCGCCCGGATCATCTCCGCGATCCGTTTTTCAAACTCTGCCCGCGTCACGTATTCCGGTTCCGCCGGTTTCTCCGCTTTCGGCTGTTTCCGGTAGATGTCCATGGTGGTTTCCCCGTTTGCCAGCACGCTTTTGATCAGGATCGTGCTCTCGTCCTTTGTGATCATCATTTGGCTGGTTCCCGCGTCTACCGGTTCGTTTTCGCCCGCGGCTTCATTTTCGATCTGTATGATGTCCGCGTGCACCGTCGGTTTTGTCATCTGCGGCGCCTGTCCCGGCTGCTGCATCATCTGCTGCTGCGGTCCCGTCTGCATCCCCGGCCATCCGTATCCGGGCACCTGGTACCCGTTCATGGATGGCAGGTATGGATTCTGGTATGCCCCGTATGGATTCCGCCCTGTGATTCCCGCCATGGTTCATTCCTCCTCATTTCATTTTCCAGAAGTAGGTCGGCACTTCGCTCCCGCTGTCCCAGCTGTCGTAGTAGTCCCCGTCGATCACGGCCACCGCGTGACTTCCGGTCCCGATCACGTAAACGCCCCGCGGGTATCTCTCGCAGAAGGCCCGCACCGTCATGCATGTCGGGCACGTTTCCGGCAGCAGGAATTGTTTCCCGCCCTTCTCTTTCAGATCCATTCCCCAGATCATGTTGCTGCTGGGCATGTCGCATTGTATTTCGCCGATCCGGCAAAGGTCCCGGTATGCTTCCCGCCAGCTGTGATCCGTCGCGATCGCGATCGCCCGCACCACGCAGTCTCCCGTCTGCCGTCCCATCGGGTTTGGATTGCATCTGACCCACATCCGCTGTTTTCCTCCGCCTGTTTCTGTTAATATTTTGCAACAAAAAAAAGCCGACCGCGAGTTCGCGATCGGCTCATGTTCGATGTTTATTCAGTTCATTTCCGGTTCAGTTTCGGATTTGATTCCGGCAGGTACCTGTAGATGTAGCTGCTGCGGTTGATGGCCCGTTTCACCGTGGACACGTCCACCTCGCATTCCTCCGCGATCCTTTCCAGGCTTCCCGGATGGTTTGTCAGGTAGATGGCCATGATCTCCCGGTCTTTCCGCCTGTGAATGTATTCTTCCAGGACCTCAAGGATCCGCGTTTTGCTGTCCATTGTCCACCTCCGCCGTGGTGGTCTGGCTGACGACCTCCTTGATGGTCTCCTGCCACATCTGTTCCCGCTTTGTCTGGTTTGTTGTGAAAATCAGCACGATAATGATCGCCATGATGCATACGGCGATCAGCTGGATCATGCTCCGCCGGTTCACCCAGTTGTAGTGCATCATCGTGTTCTGGTGGTCAAAAAACGGGATACATTTTTCCTGTTCGCTGCAGTTTTTGCAGTCCTGGCATTTTTTCTCCATGGCTTTTTCCACTCCTTCTCCCGTTTTACTGTTCGTCAGGCGGTTCCGTTTTCTTGACCTCCGGCAGTCCTGCCAGCGCCAGCAGGATCGCCATGACGAATCCCATTCCGCCCGCGCTCAGTGCCGCCAGCCAGTTCACGTCCCCCAGGACGACCGCGCCGGTCCCGATGTACGCCAGCATCGCCTCCGCAAACGTCCGGATTCCGCGGATCACCGCTGCCTTCAGCCATTCCTTCCAGTCGACCATGTTCCTGTTCTCCTTATCCTTTGATCAGTAAAGTGATCGCCGTTGTGATGATCGCCGTGATCGCGACCGTGATCACCAGGTCCCATCGCTTTCCCGGCTTTTCCTTGATTTCGTTTATGTCACCGGTCAGCGCCGTGACCTGTGTGTCCGTCTGCGCCTGCTGCACCGTCAGGCGTTCCACGCTCCTTGCCAGCGTGTTCACTGATTCCGTCAGCTTTTCCAGGTTGTCCATCCGTCGGGCCAGTCCCTTGATCTGTTCTTCCTGCCTCGCCAGCGCTGCCCCGATTTCGTTCGTGTCCATGGTCCTCATCCCCCTCCGTTGTCATTTCTTTTCGCTTGAAGTTTGGACACCAGACGCACACCCGCCGCAGCTTCCGTCCGCTGGCCCCGTAGCACTTGTTTCTTTTTCCCGGTTCGTAAAGAAGGCACATTTCATGTTCCGATCTTTCCGATTGCATCATCCAGCGCTCCCCACGTCTTTTCTCCGACGATTCCGTCCACCTTCAATGCCCGTCCGTCTCTGTCGTCATGGTCCTTCTGGAATGCTTTCACTCCGGCTTCCGTGTTCTTCCCGAAGATCCCGTCCGCTCCGCTGCTTCCTACGCTGTATCCCAGCGCCATCAGGTCCTCCTGGCACAGCTTCACGTAGGGCCCCCGGTCTCCTCTCCGGATCGTAGGCTTTTTCTCCGGCTCCGGTCCCGGCGGTGTCGGTGTCGGTGTCGGCGGCACCACGTCCACGCACGCCGGCACGCCCCACATCTCCCACTTCTTGTTCAGGGTCTTGCTGTGCTGCACGCCGCTGGAGCATTCGCAAGTCTGACCGTTGAAATAAAGACCGGTGTGGGCGACGGTCGTGGTCCGCTTTCCGTTTTTGTCCTTCTTCCAGTAGAACAGGCAGACGATCACGTTTTGCGGGATGCCGTCTGCCACTTCTCCCTTGGCTTTCCAGTTCGCCGCGTTGTTCCATTGGCTCGTGCATCCGGCTCCCTGAAGCTCCCATCCGTAGATCTGGAGTAAAACCCAGTACGTGAATCCACGGCAGTCGAAGCCCCTCACACGTTTCCCGCCAGGAAACCATTTACACCCGCTGCAGCTGCCAGTCGGGTTATTTTCCCGAATCGCCTGGCAGGCTTTCCGGACATTTTGGTACTCTTCCTTGCTCGGGTTCCGGTTGTAGACCTGGCGTCTGTAGGACGGCGTGCACAGCTGCCCTCGCGCGCCGAAAATATACGGCCAGCCGACGCATAAAAGCGCCGCTTGCCAGGCCGCCTCGCTCAGTGGGATGCCGCCGCTGGCCTTGATCTCCGCGATCGTCCGGTCCACGTATTCAGCTGTGTTCACGCTTCTTTCGCCTCCGTTCCTTGATCATCGGTATCCATGCGTAAAGTCCAATAAACGCGAAGAATCCGAAATAAGCCAGCAGGGCCGCCATCGCGATCATCCCCGCTGCGCTCACTTCTGTTCCTCCGTTTCCTCTGCTGCCGGCTTTTCCTTCGGCTCCGCCAGCTCCGTCAGCCTGTCCGCGCACATCCTGATCCTCGCGCCGATCTGATCGTATAGCGCTACCGGGCAGCTGATCCCCATCAGCACCTGAGCAACCTCCCTGATTTTTGCCTGCAGTTCTTCCATTGTTTGTTTCCTCCCTTTTTAATATCCAAAAGCGATCCAGCGCACGCCCATGCCCCGGCTGTCCTCGCTCACGAGATAGAGGCTGAACCCTGTCGTGGCGATGTCCTGCACGGAGATCGTGCTCATGACCGCAAATTGGGCCAGTGGTTGTGCCCAAACGCCCAGGCAGGCGCTCGGGAAAGCATTTGCAAATGTGACGGCGGTCACCGTTTCGGCTTCCACGCCCTGGTCCCCGGTCTGCACGATCAGCTGCCTCGCCGTTCCGTTGATGATCGGCAGCAGCTCGATCGCGTGGTACCCGTCCACCTGGTTGGCGTTTCCGTCCCCGTGCTGGTCCCGCGCCACGCCGACGATCTGCACCATCTCGTCGTAGATGTCGATGATGTCCTCATAGGTCGGCACGCTGCCGGTCGGCGCGATCGGATCGTCGCACCCGGTGTCGATCACCGTGCCGTCGATGATCAGCATGGTTTCCGTCACGTTCGGATCGGTCACCTTGATGCTCAAAGTGAATTGCCCCTCGTAGTTGTAGCACGCCTGCGGCAGCTGCACCCAGGCCACGTTTCCGTCGATGCCCGTGTAGTCCGCCCCGCTGATCAGGATGTGCTCCCCGATGCTGTTGATGAACAGACCCGTGCAGCTGGCGTTCGTCAGCGTGACCGCCTCTCCGTTTCGCGTCAGCCGCATCCCGTAGCGGTTGCCCATCTTGTCGCCCTTGCCCAGCGCGTGGTTGATGAACGTCCGGAAAACCGTTCCCGTTTCCAGCTCAATATTGATGATTTTGTTCCGGTAGATCGCCATGCTTTACGCCTCCTGTCCGTCCGCGTCCGGCACCGGCCTGCGGTCGTAGAATTCAAACGGCTTGTAATAGTATCCGTCGCTCCTCACGATCATCGCCCCGTGGTACAAGTCATCAGAAACCGCCGCCACGCTCAGGATGTAGTAGTAGTGGGCCTCCGCCCGGTTGGCGGCAGGCTGCTGTCCCTCCTGCTCCTCAAATCGGAACCCCTGCACCGCCGCGTTCCCGTCCTTGTCCGTCCATGTCTCGAATACTGTGTAGAATACCTCCGGCATTTTCCTTTTCTCCTCTCTTTTTTAGGTCTGCAGATATAGGATGCTGATATAAACCGTTACGCTGGTACCGCTTGCCGCGTTCACGTTGTGAACGACCACCGCCGTGTTGCTTCCCGTGGCGGTCGCGTCAAAATTGGAAACCGCCACACCACGGGTCGTGCAGTAAACTCGTGTCATCGCCACTGGCGTGTACCCACTCGGCGTGGAAATCCCGAAACCGTTTGCCGCGCTGATGAACGTGTCGTCTCCCTTCGCACCGATATTGAACGTGCTGGAATAGGCTTTCACCTGATATCCACGCCATGTGTTGTTGTCCTGCTGGGTAAAGGTGAATGTAGTATCGTCACACCGTGTGGCTGTAAACGTGGTTCCACTTCTGCTGATGCTTTTGATTGCTTCGGTTCTTTTTGCCGTCCCTTGGAATTTCCACGCTTTCCAACCATTATCGTTGTAAGTTCTTATCCAGAATCCTTCCGTATATGCGCCTTCAGCATATGGGATCACAATTTGCGTTCTGTAACTACTAAGAACGTTGAAGCTGATAAAATATCCAACGTCAGACGAGGTGCTAAACGGAGAATTTACCGTATTGCCGTTTATCAACCCCATTCCGCACATCACGTCGTTTAGGTTGTGCGTGTTACCATAATAATTCCCCAACTGCGGAAGGTATCCGTAATCCTTATAATTTCCGGCGTGTAGCATTGTCCAATAGCTTGTGGCATCATAATAAGTCGGGCCATATGTAGATATCGGCCTTCTGATACCAATGAAGGTTACTGTGTTGTTTGTGTCTTGAAACTTGATCCACGAGTCACCAGTTGGTCCAGCTCCGTATAGCCTTACCGGCCTGTTGTTGTGTACGCACACCTCTTCCTCTGTCGTAACTTCTCCGGAAAAATTCAAGCCGGAGCTTGTGGCTGTTATACGTTGCGCTCTGTCGCCCGTGTCTCCGTCTGTAAGGTGGAAGTCGATATACTTACCAACCTCCATCACTCCGTCCGTTTCAATCCACGGGATACAGCCAAATCGGTCGCCGCTTTTTGACAAAATCGCAGAGAACGTTGTCCCCGAAAGGCTTATCCCATTTCCTGCTGAATATGTTGTATTTGTATCCTGTTGCGTAAATGTAAACGTTGTTCCATCAGCTCTTGTTGCAGTAAATGTTGTTCCTGACCGTGAAATGGACGATACTGTTTCATCTGCGTTCGATACCCTTTTCCAAGCATTCCATCCGCCGCCAGTATCTCCGCTTCTGTTTCTAAAATACAGGTTTGTTCCGTTGTATTGTCCCTGTATTTGCAGTCTATAGGTGCTATTGTCTGACGATGCAAAATCAACCAGCATCCCGGTTGTTACTCCACCGTGTTTTGAGTATACAAATGTTGCCGCACCAACAAGATCGTCTGCATTATGCGTTTGTTCATATACCCACCATGCATCACGCCTGATGTAATTTGAGCTTCCAGATGAAGGCGTGTATGTCGAAGGTTTCCCCGTTACTTCATTCCACGTAGGCCATCTTGTTGCCGTATCCGGCTTGCTGGTTATATCGCTCCACGCATAATGGTCTGTGTTGGGGTTTGCTGGCATCGTCAGCTTTACTTCATTACCGCCAACGTTGGCGATCGTGTGTGTCTGCCCCCATGCAAGGGTTGTTGTTCCTCCGCTGAATGTTGGCTTACTTGTTACCTCACTCCACGAAGGCCAGCGTGTAGCCGTGGCTGGTTTGTTCGTGATATCGCTCCAGTCGTAATGGTCGTTATCTTGCTGTGTGAACGTGAACGTGGTTCCGTCCATGCAAGTTGCCGTGAACGTTGTTCCGCTCCGTGAAATGCTCTTTACCGCCTTGGCGTCGTAATAGCTCGGCTTTCCCGTGATATCTGACCATGCGTAGTGGTCCGTGTTCGGATTCGCAGGCATCGTGACGTGGATGTCCGTTCCTGCAACACTCGCAACCTTGCTCCGTGTCCCCCACGCAAGGGTCGGATCACTGTCCGTAACAACGGTTGTCGAAAGCTCAATATAGGCAGAACCGCTCCACCGGTACGTCTTGCCTGTGTCAATCGCGACGTAAATTTTCCCCGTTTCGCCTGTCGCCGGAAAGCTGTTTTTGTTCGCGTATTCCAGCACGTCGTCCACGTAGCTGGGCAGCTGTCCTGCCGGAACCTTTCCGGCCTGGTCCAGCTCCGCCACGCCGCCGGCGGCTCCCTTTTCGCTGGTTGGAATGAAGCCGGTTACCGTCTGCTCATCGCGCCAGCCCGGGTTCCCGCTGCCGTCGGTTTTCCATACCTTGTTGTAGTTCGTGCCGCCCTTCGGCACCAGGCCGTCCTCCGTGGCGCTGTTGATCCCCGGCCTTACTCCCTCCGGATAAACGTATTCCGGCATGATCCCGACGACCTCTTTCACGATCTCGTCGCTCACCTGCCGCGTCAGTTTCTCCGGCGTGATGCTGTTGTTGGCCACGTTGTAGCCCGTCACGCTCCTCCGCCGCGTGTCTCCCGTAACGCTCAGCTTCACTGCCGTGATCTTTTCCTTCACGAAATCATACTCGATCTCGCTCACGAAAAGTTTTTTGCTCATCCCCAGGCGCTGGTTTTCCGCGGTGACCGTGTCGTAGAGCAGAATGTCCTTCTTTCCCTTCAGCCAGGCGTATTCCTCCGTGTCTTCCAGCATCTCGACCCGGATCGTGACCTCCTCCGCGATCCGATCTGCCTTGTCGATCGTGAACCGCTCCGCGGCCTTCGCCCGCATCTCGTCCAGCAGCTCCGCCTCTGTCCACACGCTGCCGTCCCCGGTTCCTTTGTCCTTTCCGACCTGGCCCTGCACCTGCAGCCGTTCCATGATGATCACCGGGTAGTCGCTTATGTCCTCGCTGTCCACCCATTTTTCTGGCAAGTACAGGTCGTTTCCTCCCGCGTCCTTCGCCACCGGCACGACTCGGTTCACCAGGCTTGCGCTGCTCTGTTTCCAGTTGATCCCGCCGGCGTTCACGCCGTATCGGATCGTGTATCCCCGGTCCGTCTCCGTCCGGTTCATCACGAACATGTCCCAGTTGTCCCTCGTGAATTTCGCACCGAACGCGCCCACGATGCCCTTGTCCGGGTCCAGCAGCGCGAAGATCCCGTTTTTCCCCTTCAGCTCGCCCGTGTAGGTCCGCGTGTCGTTGATCATGTTCGTTGCGATCGTCCCGCGGTATGGGATCAGCAGGCCCTCCATCAGCCGCCCGATCGCCATCGCCGGCGCTGCCTGGCTGAGGCTTACGTCCAGGATCAGGTCTCCCGCCAGGTCGTAGCTCACGTGCTGCCCCGCCACCGTGACCAGGTGCTTTTCTGTGTCGACCGCCGGTTCCTTCAGCCGGAACAGCTGGTCCTTGATCACCCTCGGCTGGTTTTCGCTCGCGCTCACGTGCCGGTCGAAGGTCACCTGGCTTTTCAGCACGTACCCTTCCAGGCCGTAGTAGGTGGACAGCTTGTACCACGCGCTGCTTACGTCTTCTACAAAGTACAGTTCTGTCCCCGCCGGCAGCGTGGCCAGCACCGCCGCCCCGCTCGTGGTGTCCGGAATCTCCTTCCACCAGCTGCTGGCGTACGGCGGCACCATGCTCTGCGGGTTCTCCCCGTCCCAGTAGGTGCACTGATAGTTGTGGTGCGCCCAGTGCAGGGAGCACGTCACCTTGTTCCCGATCTCATATCCGGCGTTATCGCTCCATTCCGCGTATGTGATCGCCGCCGGCGCAACCGGGCTTTCCCGCATTTCCGCCTGTGTGTTCGTCTTGTAGATGTCGGCGTCGTATCCGCTGAAAGAATTCTCGATCACCTCTGTCGGCACCGGCAGCTTCACGATGGCCCCCGGCACAATGTGCCTCCATTTCCCTTCCGGATCGATCGGGCACACCATCGTCATGTCGTAATTTCCGCCCGCGACGTTCCTGTGCGTCCCGCTCACCGGCTGCAGGATCACGTCCCCGTTCTTTTTGAAATTTTCGTTGCCGATATCGTAAAGGTGAATCATTTTAACCCTCTTTCCTCACAGGAACCGCTCCCGCTTCCGGATTTCGATCTCGCTGGCCCCTGCAAACAAAATCTCATTGTCTCCCGGCATCAGCTGCGGAAACTCTCCCGTGCTGTTTTTCGTCAGCAGCACGCTTCTGTCCGCGTTCATGATTTCGCACGTCCGGCTGTCGATCCAGATTGCCTCCCCGCTTGTCAGCCCGTTCACAATCAGGTTTTTCCCGCCCAGCGTGATCCCCATGATGCTCATGTCCGGCACCGCCCTGATCAGCGGCTTTGCGATCACGTCCCCGCTGTTTCGGATGTTCGTGCGGCTCTCCGTGATCGTCTGCGTTTCCTCCCGCAGCTTCTCCTTTAGCGGCTGGCAGTAAAACTGCGCCTCTCCTTCCCAGTGATCCACGTTCCGGCTGTGCCTGTTGAGCGTGATCGCGCCGATCACCCTGGCCTGCTGCCGCCTGTCCGGTTCCCCGCTGAACGTTACGTATCCTGCGCCCCGCAGCCACTGGTAAACCTCCCGCACCCGCCACGCGTCGCGCACGCTCATGCTGACCGTCTGAATATAGCTGTTATAGATGCTCTCGCCTTCCGTTTCCGTCAGGTCACCGCTCGCCCCCGGGATCGTGATGTGCTGTACCCGCTCCTCCGGCCTGACGATCGGCACCGGCCCGCGCAGAAAAATCCCCATGGACCTGCAGTCCCTGTCTTTCCAGATAAAAAAACTCTGTCCCATCTTTGCACCTCGTCAGCTTCCGTATCCGCTCATCGTCCGCCGCTGCGCCGCGGCCATCGCCGCCGCCAGTCCCTCCGCGTCCGTTCCGTTGTTCATGATCATGCTTTCGACGTACAGGTTGCTGGAGTAGCTCCGGCTGCTGCGCTCCCTTTCCCGCGCCGGCACCACGCGTTCCCCTTTGTGCAGCACGGCCCTGTACCCGTCAAACGGCACCGCCCAGATCCCGTTCGCCTCGCTTCCGTCCTCTCCGCTCTTGCGGAATCCTGTGTTGTAATCGTTGCTTCCCATGGCGCTGGGATAGTATTCCACCTGCACCGGCACCACGCCGATCTTTTTGGACAGCTGCTCCGCCTCGTCCTCGTCCACCGTCGGGTCCACCTGCACCGGCACCCCGCCGTTTTCCTCGTATTCCTTCAGCCATTCGTCAAAGCTCTCGCTGAATCCGAACGCTTCGTCCGGCAGGTCCTCCGTGGCCCTGTCCAGTTCATACAGGAATTTCGCCATCTTGCTCAGAAACTCTTCATACTGCTGCGCGTTCATGCTGCTCTGCAGGTCGGCCCAGTCCTCCGCCGTCGCCGTGCCGGTCCTGTACTTGTCCCAGTATTCCTGCATTTTGTCGTACAGGTCGTTTTGCCCGAACATTTCCCTGTACACCACGGCCATTCCCATGCCCCCGGCGTACTTCTGCACCATTTCGTCCAGCCATACTTCCCGCGGCGACCGGCCCGCCAGCTCTTCCTCCTGCGCCTGTTTCTCCTCCTCAATCGCCTGCGCAAGCTGTGTCGGGTTCCCGTTTTCGTCCGTCAGCGTATCGTCCGCCGTCTCCGCCGGGTTCAGCAGCGTGTACAGGAAAACCAGCCACGGGGCCGCCTTCATCACCGCTCCCGCGAATCCTTTCCCCCAGCTCGCGCCGACCGCTTCTCCCGCGGCCTGTGTTCCCGCTGCGCCCAGGCCTTTGATCCCTCCGACCAGTTGCATCAGCGTTGTCACGCCTTCGACCGCCTTGATCGTTCCCCACGCGGCACAGATCGCCTTGATTCCTGTTTCCACGCCCTGCCAGTTTTCTCCCAGCCATTTCACCGCGTCCACCACGCCCGTGATGATGCTGGCGAAGCTGTCCACCGCCGCTGCCGGGTCGAAATCCTCAATATTCCCGAAGATACTGGAGATCGCTTCCCCCAGTTCTTCCAGTTTCTGCTGCCCTTCCGGTGTCTGCAGGTAATCCATCAGGCTCCCCAGCACCCCGTTGATCGCGTCCGCGACCTTTGTCAGCGCCGGTGAGATCCCGCCCAGCAGCTCCACCTTCAGCGCCTGGAACGTGTTTTCCAGCTGGATCACCTTGTCGTTCAGCGCCGCGTTGTTCTTCAGCGCATCTTCCGTTGCGGTCGCCTGTACCTCAAGCGCCTGGTTAAAGGCCTCCCGGCCCATGCTGAAAACGCCGTTCAGCGAGTCGTATCCTTTGCCGAAAAAGAGATTGCTCCACGTCTCCGCCTGGTCATAGCTGATCTTTCCGCTTGCCACGTCCTGCTGGATCGCTTTGCCGATGTCCCACAGCACGTCCTCCGCGTCCCGCGCCGCGCCCCGAACCCATCCTTCTTTTCCCCAGCTTCCCTCGTGCGTATCGATCCCCAGCAGTTTCAGCACGTCCGCCTGTTCGTCCGTCTGGCTGTAAATCGCATTCTGGACCTTCCGTTTTGCCTTCTTCCATTCCTCGACGGTCATGTCGCCCACGGAGTCCAGCACGCCCTTCAGCTGCTGGTATTCCTCCGTGGACATCCCCATCCGGGTCGCCGCCGTCACCACGTCGTCAGAATAGGAGGCGGTGTCGATGATGTTGTCCCACAGCTGCTTCCCCAGTTCTATGGCTTTTTTCGTCGCCTGTTCCAGTCCGCCGCTGATGCTTTTCACCGCGCTGTTCACCTGCTGCAGGCTCACCTTCCGGTTCAGCCCGCCCAGGCTGGTTTCCAGTTTGCTCGCCTTTTCCGCCGTGTTCGCGGTTTCGTTCCCCAGATTGCGGATCTGCGTCTGCGTGTCGATCATCGCGGTTTCCGCGTTCAGCAGGCTCTGCGCCATTTTCTGGTATTCCCGGCTCGCCGGATCCACGCCGCTTCTGACCATGACCTGCAGGGCCTTGTTCGCCTGGTCCACCTCTTTTTTCTGTGCGTCCAGCTTCTGCTTCAGCAGGTCGCTCTTGGTGGCCATGTACTGCTCCGCGTTTCCGCTCGCCTTCAGCTGCGCCTCGTTCTTCTTCAGCGCCGCGTCCATGGTCTTTACGCTCTGCTGCGCCTGCTGCATCCCCTGCTTAAACTGGCTGATGCCGCTGACACCCATCTTGACGCTTACGTCCGCCATTGTTTTTCCCCTCTACTCAAATTAATACCGTCCGAAGGGGATCTGAAGGGGGCGATCGGAAAGCCCCCTTCACTCCCTTCTGATCCCGTGCTGCTGATCGTCATACGATCTTCGCCAAATGTACTGGTCCAGGATCATTCCCGGTCCCATCTCCTGCATCTCCGTGTAGCTCAATCCGGCGACCAGTCCCCAGTGAATCACCCGCCGGTATGTAAATTCACGGGATCTTTTTTTGCCTCTATTTCCTCCATCACCAGATCCCGTTCCTTGTTCTCGTTTTCTTCTTTGACCGCTTCGCTCGCTTCTTCTTTCGACAGCGCGGCGATCACCGTCGCCTGGTATGCGATCATCGCGTGCGGATCCATGTTTTCCATCAGCCATTCGTCCGTCAGGTCCGCTTCTTTTCCTTCCGCTTTCAGCCCCGCGTTCCCCATGATCCGGATCACGCCGATCATGTTCCGTCCGCGTTTTTTTCCTTTCAGCAGCAGTTCCCGTATGTCTCCCAGGTTCCCGATCTCTTCTTCGATCGCTAAAAATTCCGGCATTTTAAACCGCAGCGGGATGTTTTTCCCGCCGATGATGATCCTGACCCCGTCCATCTTTTCCACTCCTTTTCTTAAAACCTCAAAAAGGGCAGCACCGTTTTCGATGCTGCCCATCTGTTCCCGTTACTGAGACGGCGGCGTATATCCCGCCTGGGTGTTGATCCAGGTTTCCGCCGCGCTCTGCGTGTCAAACTCCATCCAGCGGAAGTATTTCGCTTCCCCGCTTGAGTCGATGTACACGCCGATCCCGCTCGCGTCCATGGTCGGGTGGTTCCAGGTAATCTGCTTTTCCTTCGTGCTGGCGTTCTCGCCGCCGTCGGAGAACTGCAGCGCATGGAAGAAGAACGCTTCGTACTTCCTTGTGCCCTTGAACATCTTGACCCGGATGTAGCTCAGTCCGCCTTCCGGCGGTTCCGCGTCCGTCACGTCGTAGTAGTCCACCGTCGCCGGTGTCCCGCTGGTGTGCGCTTTCCATCCCAGGCACGCAGCCCGCGCTTCCTTGCTGATGTCGTTCGTCTCCAGGCTGATGCTGTAGCCGTTGACCCCCTTGTCGTTGTCGATGACCACGTCATCGCCGTAGTCCGGGTTGTCGGCCACATCAAAGCTCACGTTCGCGCCCACAGCCGGTCCGATCACGACCGGGCTTCCGTATGCGATGGTAGTCCCGTCCACTCTCGGCGTGCTGATCGGCCAGAACTTCGGATTCCGCATTCCGATGTATGCCATAGTGTTTCCCTCCTGTGTTTTTTATCCGTTGATGATTTTGTCGAACATTTGTTCAGCTTTGGCTACGATGGCGGCTTTCGCCGCCTTCTCGCTGGTCGATTTCGCCCTCCTGAAAACCGGCTGTTTTTTCATGAAGCTGGTTCCGCTGTTGATGGACCGTGCGATCATCCGCACGGCTTTCCTTTTTCCGTTCACGTCGGCGTAGCCCGCCGCGCCGCTGATGCCGATGATCGTGTCGACCTCGCTTCCGTTTTTGTCGAACTTGGCGATGCCGCTTTTGCCCATCAGCGCGGCCTTCTCTTCCGGACTCGGCAGTCGTGTCTGTCCGGGCGGCGCATACTTGAACGGCGCGGTCTGTATGTTCCGCACCGCCTGTGTGAACGCGTCCGCCACGATGCCCGCGCCGTCATACAGCGACCCCGCGGCCACGTCCTCCGCCTGCTTCCCCAGCTGCGTCAGCATCTCGCTGACCTCCGTCAGGCCTTCCGTCTTGATCGTCATGGCCATCCGGATCACCTCGCCTCAAGCTGAAAAACAAACTCCCTGTGAATCAGTCCCGTCTCGTGTTCGTACTGTTCGCTGTTCATGTACCAGCTGCCCTCGCACACCGTTTCCAGTGCGCTTTCCACCGCGGCCACGATCATCATTTCCTTCCCGCGGGTGAAAAGGTCGACGCTGCCTTCCCAGGCTCTGTCCTGCTTGCAGTCGTCGCCGTTGTCATCCGCCGCTTCAAAGTCCAGCTGCACCGTGCCGTGGTTTCCGTTCGGCCTGGTCTTCCATTCGTATTCCTCGAACTGTACGCCCTTGATTGCTTTCAGTAAAGCCACCAGCGTGTCAAACATCACGGTTCACCGCCTTCCGTCTCCTGCGCCGCTGGTTCGATCTCTGTCGCGTTTCCGGTCACTGCCGAATCCGCGCCCTCAATCGTCGCGTCTTCGCCGCTCGTTTCGGTCGACTCGTTCGGGTCGCTTTCGCCTTCCGGCGAATTCCCCACCGGGGAATCGCTTCCCTCGCTCCCCCCTTGCTGCGCTTCTTCCGGATCCGGTTCCGGCTCCGGTTCCTCCGCCGGTGCAGCGGCGTTTCCGCGCACCCGCTCCAGCGTCAGTTCCGTCGTGTTTCCGGTTTTTTCGTCCCGGTAGTCGCGGATGATGCTGTACCGCTCTCCCTTGTATTCGCACAGGGTTTCCTTTCTGTACTCAAAGTCCTGCGGAAGACGAAGGCGGAAAGTCGGAGAAAACCCGCTCGCTCTCGCCTGGTAGACTTCAGACATGCTCAGGCTGATTTCCTCGCAGTAGGTTTTCCTCCGGGTCTCCGTCCGTTCGTCCAGCACTCCGGCTGCTTCCGGACTCTCCGTGATCAGATGAACGATTCCCACTCGCTTCATGCATCAGCACCCGCTTCCGCATCTTCCGCCGTTTGTTCCTCCGCCGGTTCTTCCTCCGCCGGTTCTTCCGGTGTCGGTTCCGGTTCCAGGAAATCGGTATAACCCGTCGCGTTCGCCAGCTGCCGCCGCTGCAGGTCGTAGCTTGCGTCCAGTTTGGCCCGTTCGTCCGCGCCCGCGTAGTTCCCCCGCGCTCCCGCGTAGGTGATGATGGCGGTGATCACCAGGTCGTCTGTGATCGTGCTTGTATCGTTTGCCGTAATCACGCCCGTCTGCTGATCCTCCGTGATGGTGATCAGGATCTCGCCCTGGATCTTCACCCCGGCGATTTCCAGGTCCCGTTTCCCGGCGATCAGCAGCCGCTTGATGTCCGGCGCGTATTCCATGTCCGTCACCCGCAGCGCCAGCATGGCTTCCTTCAGCATGGTTTTCCCTCATTTCCTTGATTCGTTTCCCTTTTTCCCCCTTGCCCTTTTCAACAGGCCGGAGGCCGAAGGTGGTTTGGAGGGCGATCGGAAAGCCCTCCAAAGGAAACCCGGACGCGAGGAGTGGATTTCGCGTCCGGGCGGCGGTGTATCACAAGGCTTTCGCCCGGTGATCGTTCATCAGGTGGCGGTTACCGTGATCGCGTAGGTCGTGTAGACCTCGCCCTGGTAACCGTTCTGCACCTTCACGGTGACGGCGTTTTCTCCGCTGTCTGCCGTGCTCCACGTGAATTCGTACTTCCCGTCTGCGCCCGCGGTGACCGTGTCGTCACCCAGTTTCACCGTTACGGTGGCGTTCGGATCCGTGGTCGTGATCGCCAGCTTGTCCTTCGCGTTTGTGGTCGCGGCGGTGTAGCTGGTGGTATCAGCGTCGAAGTCCGGCGTCAGTTCCAGTTCTCCCAGCGCCAGAGCGCTCAGGCTGGATGGGTACAGATCTTCCAGGATCTCGGCGATGATGTTGCTCTTCGTGGTCTGGGTCAGGGTCAGCCCGTATTCGGCGGCGAGTTCCTTGAGTTGGGCTACCGTCAAGGCGGAGAGTTCCGACTCGGACAGGATGTCATCGTCCGGGTTGTTGTCAGCCGCGCCGCCGATTACTGAAAAGTTACTTTCACGAAGGACAGCGGATTCTCAAGGCCTGCATCGAACAGGCTGTAGCCCGCGATGATATCCTCGAAGGTCTTGGGATCCATGGCCCGGTTGATGAACAGATCCTCGAAATTGTTCGCAAGGATCTTGCTGGGAGCGCCCGCGTAGATGACCTTGTTGCTCAGGTTGTTGTCTTCCTTCACGGTGTAGCCGTAGACGACGCCCTTGGTCACCGGATCCGCCTGGGGAGAAGGAATGAACGCCTTGTTTCCGGCTCCGTCGTTGATGCCCGCCAGAATGTTCCAGATTGTATAGGCGTTGGCATAAAGCACCTTCGCGCCGGTACCGCGGACTTTCGCCAGGTACGCCCGGATGTTCGCGTCGGTGGCTTCCACGCCGGTGCCGATGTTGGCGGCTGCAATGCCGTAGGTGGCATCCGCCAGCTGGGAGAGGATCCGGGTTTCCTTGGCCACGCCGATGCGCTCCGCGATGTGGCTCACGACCCAGTCCTCGAAGGCGCTGATGCTCTGCCACTTCATCTTGCGGCTGATGACGATGTGCTTCTTGATTTCCACGCCGGAAAGCGGCAGGTAATCGAAGGTATCCTGTTCGTCGCTGTTCGCGGCGCCTTCATTGGTGGCGGCAGCGTCACCGGCGGCGATGGCGGTGTGGCGCGGAATCTGGAATCCGCTCACCATGGCGCTCTTCGCGGCGTCGTTATACATGGGGTATTCGCTTTCCACCAGTTCGACGATGCGGTTCATCACCGCGGTCGGCACCACGGCGCCGGTGTTGGCGGTGGTGTGAGTGTAGGCGCGGTTCTCCGCTTCGGTCAGTTCGCCGAACAGGGCCACGCCGTCCCGCACGGCCATTTTCTTCAGCCACGCGTTGCGGTATTCCGCGCTGTCAGCGCCCAGTTCCCGCTGTTCCTGCTGCTGCGGCTGACGGGCCAGCACGTTTGCGCCGACCATGCCGGCGACGGCATCCCGGCGCAGCTGCTCCCTGGCAGCGGCGGCACGGCGTTCAGCCAGTTCCTCATCGATGGCGGTGCGTTCCTCCGCCAGCTGTTCCAGTTCATCAGCGGAGCGGTTTTCCGGATTCTCGCCGATCTTCTTCAGCTCATCGCGGCGGGCGATCAGCTGTTCGTTGGTCATTTTCTTCAGCTTTTCCTTCATGGTTTTTTACCTCCTCAAAATTTCGAGCGCCTTGTTCCTGCGCTCATCGTTGTGTTTGGCATCCCTGACTTCCTGCAGTTCCCGCTTCAGTGCGCTCTCCAGCGGATCCTCATCGCTCTCCAGCGTTGGATCTTTTCCCGCGGCCTGCAGTTTCGTCTCATCGTATGCCGGGAAGGCGACGGCGGAAACCTCGAACACCTTGTCGATGTGCATGATCCTGCGGATCGGGTTGTCGCTGTCCTCGTCTTCCCACATACTTTTATCCACGGTGAACATGAACGACATCCCGGTAATGTCGCCCCTCTTCACCGCTGAATACAGTGTTTTTGCGTCCTGGTTGTTTTCGATGTCCAGATCCACCCGGATCTCCACGCCGTTGTCAACCGGTTTCAGCTGCATGGTGCTGTTTTCGTTGTTGTTCCGGCTCCTGGCCAGCGGCACCATGTTCACATTGTGCCCGATCAGGAACTTCACGTCCTTCAGGTCGGTGTTCGCGTCCACCGCGCCTTTGTTGATCGTCTCCCGCCGCCATCCGTATTGAATGACCTGTTCGTAAACGATCGGCATTCCGACCAGGTGCGCACCGTGCTGTTCGTTTTCCTCCGCCCTGACCTCAAACGTCAGGCTCCGGATTTCCTTCTTAGGCATCTTTCTTGTCCTCCTGTTTCGTGCTGTCCGGTCGCCCTTCGTCGACCATGTAGTACTCGCCCCGGATCGGCGCGTGCTGTCCTGCTCCGTTCGGCAGCGGCCCGTAATTGAACAGGTCCCGGATTTCATCAATCAGCAGCGCCCCGCGGTCTCCCAGCTGCTGGGAAACGCTCACCTTGTCCGCGATGCTCATGTACTGCAGCCGGTTCGCTGTCAGCATGGCCTTGTTTCCGGCAATGTGCTCCCGCTCCGTGTAGATCATCCCGGTCATGCCGTCGCTGAATTTGATGGCGAATTGCTCGATCTCCCCATCGAAGAACGTGGACAGCTGTTCCGGCGTCGCCGTGTTCATGATGACTCCTTCGTTCACGCCGAAGTACCGCCAGACGTTCTTTTCGATCAGTTCCTGCTGGTCCTTGTCCACCAGGTTCTTTGCCGCTTCCAGCTGCTTGATGTTCGTCACGTTGTTGTTGAACAGCAGCAGTCCTCCGCCTTCTCCGCTTTTGAAGTTCAGCTCATCAAACCGTTTCCGTTCTTTGGTCAGGTCCCCATCGAACATGAAGTTCGTCACCTGCGCCATGAACCGGTAGCTTGCCGCAGCCTTTACGCTTTCGTTTATGCTCTGCTCGAATGTTGTCTGCAGTTCCATCGTCGGAGCCAGCGGCCCGTTTCCATCGCCGAAGAAATCATTCTTCAGCTGGTGCTTCCGCATGATCATGCACCGGCTCAGTTCCATGGCCCGCCGCTGTCCGTTCTGCAGCTGGTAAACCAGGAACGCGATCCCGTCCGCTTCCCGAATCTCACATCCGCTGGGGAACACCGGCCAGAATCCCTTTGTGTCGCCCAGGTCGTCCAGCACCGGAATCACGATCAGGTTGTTCTCCGTCTCGTAGATGTTGTTGCAGCGTTCCAGGAAATCCGGCCAGGTGCTCCACGGGTTCGGGCGGAACCTTACCGTGTTGTAAAGGCTCCGTTTTGCGCCGCCGATCATGTCAAATTTCAGCTTCATGATGTGCCGCGCTTTCGCGTAGATGGCTTCCCGCACCAGGGCGCTTTCGTAAAGCTGACCACCCCAGCTGGAAAACACCGGCGAATAGGCCGTGAATGTCTCCACCGTCGTCATCTGCTTTCCGTTGTCCGCCGGTTTTTTCTTGAAAAGCTTTTCAATCAGTCCCATCAGTTCTGACCTCTTTCGTTCCGGAGCAGGTGCTCCATTTCCGTGTAGTAATTCCGCCGCATGGTCATCGCGTCCAGCAGCGCCGCCATTCCGTCGATGTGGGCCGTGCTGCTGACCTTAACCAGCCTCCGCCGGTTGTCCTCGTACATCTGCAGAGCGCTGTCCATCATGTGGATCTTCATCAGGTTGTTGTCCTCCGCGCTTTTCAGTCGTCCGTCCTTGATCATGCCCTCAACGTCTATGATCACCCCGGTCAGGTTGCTGCCCTGGCTGACGGATTCCATGTGGAACCCCATTCCTTCCAGGTCCTGCACCAGGTATGCCGCGCTGTATCGGTCGTACCCGTTCTTCTGCGGCAGGATCTCGTACTTCTGCACCAGGTCCTGGTAGAATCGTTCCACGTCGTGGTAATCCACCACATTTTCCCCGCTCAGGATCAGGTATCCCTGCTCCACGTACTTACGGTACGGGATCCCGTCCCGCGCCGTCGCTTCTTCGATTTTGTTCTTCGGCATGTAAAACCGCGCAAAGAACCAGACCACGTCCGCCTTTTGCACCAGGAGGATCGTGGCGGTCAGGTCCGTGCTCATTGAAAGATCGAGTCCGGAAAGCGCATAGGTGTGCCGGAAATCCTCCAGCGTCTTCCCCGTCTCGCTGAAGCACAGCTGCACGTCTTTCGCGTTCATCCACGCGGCGCTGCTGTTCTGTCTCAGATTGCAGACCTTGGTTTTGAATTCAGCCGCCTGGGAAAGGCTTTGTTCCGCCGCTGCGATTTCCTCCAGCATGTTGTCAACCGTCAGGCTGACTCCCAGGTTCGGATTCGCTTTTGCGATCTCGCTGATGTTGTCCCACTTGTCCGGATCGTCGATCATATACAAAAACGGAGCCAGCCGTGTTTCCCGGCTCGTTCCGTTGATGACCGCCGTGGCCCTCCGGATCATTTCGTCGTAGATCCCGTCAGAAACGTACCCCGCCGTGGTAATGCTCACCAGCATCGGCTGTTTCCGTGCGCCCAGTGCGCTTTTGATCACCTGGTATTGCCGCATGCCCTGTTCGCCCTGCCATGCGCCCAGTTCGTCGCAGACCGCCCCGGAAGGGTTCAGACCGTCCGTCTTTTTTTCGGAGAATGCGATCGGCATCGCGCTGCTGTTTGTCTCCGCGATGTAGATGTCCGTCCGGCGCTTCTGCGTAATTTCCGCCAGTTCTGGTTCCTTGAGGATCATCTGGTACAGCGCTTCGTAAGAAAGCCGCGCCTGGTCCAGCTTCGTGGCTACCGTGTACACCCGTTTGCCGTAGTCCGGATCCATGTAAAGGATCAGCGCCATGATGCACGCGGCCAGCAGCGTTTTCCCGTTTTTCCGGCCCATCACAATCAGGATCTCCCGGAAAACCCGGATCCCGTCCTCATCCACGATGCCGAAGATCACGGAAAGCAGCGCCTTCTGCCACAGTTCCAGCCGGATCCGTCCCGGTGCCAGCGCTCCCTCATGGTGCCGGCAGAACGTCTGCACGAACCGCACCGCCATGTTCGCCTTTTTCTGGTTGAAAAAGAACCGCCGCTCCTGCAGGCCCGTCACGATCTGCCCGTACCATTCCCGGATCCAGTGACCCACCGTGACGCTCCCGTCCGTGATCGCCTGGTAATATTCCAGGATGTAATTCTTTGCTTCCGGTGCTTTCGTCCCTCCGCGTGTCTGCTTTTTCATCCACTCCCGCCTATTCTGCCGGTTCGCTTTCCTCGCCGATGCTGCAGAACCTCCGCAGTTGGCACTCCGCCAGCTGCTTCCTGCATTCCTCGCAGGCCCATCCGATGAAGTCCACCTGTGCCAGGATCCGCAGCTCCCGTCCGTGCCCTCCGCACAGTTCGCAGGTCCCGTTCCTCCGCGGATCCGGGTTGTTTTTAATCATCGCCCATCTGCTGCATCAGCTTGTACAGCTTGCTTTCCTTCACCTGTTCCTCGCTCATCTTTTCGATGATCTGGATCAGCGTGCTCACCGTGCTGTTCGCCGCGGTGCTGGTTTTGTTGTACTCCGCGATTGCCGGGTTTGCGCACAGGTTTTCCCGGCCCTTGACGTAGGTCTTTGTGATCATGGTCCCGGTCGTCTTCATCTCCGCTTCCAGATCTGTCAGGATCTTCAGCTGCACCTGGTACCGCTTGAAGGTCGTCACGAAGAAGAAGTTCCCGCTGACGCCCTTTTCCTGTGCCCGCCGCAGGATCTCGTTCGCCTGTTCCTGTAGCGTCATATTTTTCACGATTCGCTTCCGCGCCATCGTCTCACTCCTTTACGCCGCCTGTATTACGCGGTCTTTAAGTACCCCCCCCGGTGGTGTAACCGTTGACTTTCAATGCTTTCAGCCCGGTCAACTTCTCCCACCGGTCGACGATCACGTCCGCGTAGTGCGGATCGAATTCCATCATGAAACAGCGCCGGTCCATCTGTTCGCAGGCAATCAGCGTTGTGCCGGATCCGCCGAAAAGATCCAGCACCTTTTCACCCGGTTGGCTGCTGTTCCGGATCTGCCTGGCGATCAGCTTCAGCGGCTTCATCGTCGGATGCAGTTCGCTGACATTCGGTTTCGCTTCATGGATCACGTCCGTCGCGGTTTCCTCCGCGTAGATCTCTTTGAGCAGCGCTTCCATCTCCGCCTTTTTCATGTGCGCGAGATCCGGCAGCAGGTCTTCGATTACCGTCGACTGCTTCCGGTTGTCCAGGAAGTAGTGTGCCGCCCCTTCCTTCCAGCCGTACAGGCACGGCTCATGCTGCCACTGGTAATCCTGCCGCCCCAGCGTGAAGTGTCCCTTCACCCAGATCAGGATCTGCTTCACTTCCAGCCCGGCTTTCCTCAGCCCTTCCAGGAATTGCTCTGTCGTCCGCGTTGCGTACCAGACGTAAAACGCACCGCCCTCCCGCAGTGCGTCTTTCCCGTTCCGCATGGCCTTTGTCAGGAATTCCACGAATTCCTTTTCTCCCAGGTTGTCGTTCAGCAAGAAGGCGCCGTCGTCCTGTTTCTTCCGGCGCTTGCTCATCTCATCGGTGCTTTGCGCGGATCCGCTTTCGTCTCCGCCCAGGCCGATGTTGTACGGCGGATCCGTGACCATCAGGTCCGCCTTTTCGCTGTTCATTAGCGCCGCGACCATCTCCGGATCCGTGCTGTCTCCGCACATCAGCCGGTGACCGCCCAGCTGATAGATGTCGCCGATCCGGCTCCGCGGTTCCTCCGCCCGTTCCGGTTCCTCCGCCCATCCGTCGTCCTGGATCTGGCCCATGGAGTCATCAAACCGCAGATCCGGATCAAACCCTGTCAGGCTGATATCAAAGTCCGCGTCCGCCAGTGCAGCCAGTTCCTGCTGCACCAGTGCCATGTCCCATTCGCCCATCTCCGTCAGCTTGTTGTCCGCCAAGATGTAGGCTTTCCGCTGTCCCTCCGTCAGTCCCTCGACAAACACGCACGGCACCGTTTCCATGCCGATCGTCTTTGCTGCCAGGATCCGTCCGTGTCCGGCGATGACGTTCATTTCCTGATCGATCAGGCAAGGGGAGAGGAAACCCATCTCCCGGATGCTCCGGGCGATTCTGTCCACCTGTTCCTTGCCGTGCTGCTTTGCGTTTCGCTCATAAGGCTTGAGCGCTGCGATCTCGACTTCCCGCAGTTCGACCGCTTTTCCCATTTTCCACTCCTCCGTTCTTTCGGCGCCCGCTTTCCGGTCCGTCAATCTCTCCCGGATCTCCCCGGAAGTTTTCTCCTCCTCCGCCGAAGTCTTCCCGGCCTCCGCCGATCTCTTCAAAAGTCCATCAAAAATCCGGCCCTCCGCCGCCATCGGAAGCCGGTATTTTGACCCTCAAATTGTCCGCTGAAATCCTCCGCCGGCACCCTCTGCCGGAATCCAAAAACCACGCGCACACGCACGAGCGGTTTTTCTCATGGGACGGCCCGACCTGCCGCCCGGAGACTCCGGCCCTTGATCAGGGGGGATCTCTGAGCACCACGTTTCCGTCCGCGTCCACTGTCCAGCGCTTTTCCTTTCGGTGCTCTTTCATGTGGCAATCCTTGCACAATGCGATCAGATTCCGCCAGTTCAGCGCGATCTCCGGCTTGTTGATGTTCTCCGGTGTCAGGTGGATTTTGTGGTGCACCTCTTCCGCCGGAACGATCAGGCCGTTCTTCCTGCATCGCTCACAAAGACCACCGACCGAGCGCCTGTAGCTTCTCGCGCATCTCTTCCATGCCGGTGATGTATAAAAATCATCCGCGAAGCCTTTTTCTCTTCCGCGGATGTCCACGGTATCAGTTTGACGTCTTCTCGTGCCCATTTCAATACATTTTGCCTATAGCTTTAAATTTTTCTTGCGATCAGTTTATCCAGCGTCTTGTTCCGCTGCTGCTGGACCCACTGTGGACTCATGTCCATTTCCCTGGCGATCTCGTAGTCGCTTGCTCCCTCGACGTAATAACAGCGAATAATCACCCGGTTCTTCCGCTCCATGATTCTTTCGATGATCGATTCCGCCCGCTGTACAATGTACAGGCTTTCCTCCCGCTTTTCGTTCAGCTTCTGGATCAGACCATCCAGCTGCTGCAACTGTCCCGCGGTTGCATTGTTTGTCTTCCGGTCCCCGGCAGGCTCCAGTGCTTGCGATCCTATTCCCTTCGGCCCGCCGATCTGAAGCAGGCGATCTATCTGTCTCGCTATTGCCCGTTCTTCCATCGTCGCCATCTTGCATTCCTGGAGGATCTCAACGTCCGTCATTGTCCTGCCCCCTTCCGTCGCATCATCACCCGTATGTAGACGCCGTCTGTGTAATCCGAAAACCTGACGCAGCTTTCGCTCATGGTCCCGCTTTCGTTCTCCTGGTACCGAAGGCCTCGTACAAACTCGAACCCCGGATATACTTTTTCCATGATCGTCTGCGCCACGTTGTTGAAATCCCGCGCCATTCTCCGCACTTTCGCGTTGCTTACCTTGCTCATGCTGCTGCGGTATTTCGGCTCCCGCATGTTCTTTGAGCATGAATAATGCCGTTTCCCTTTGGTCTGTTCCTTTCCCCGGTTCTGATCGTAGATGTAGAATGCCAGCTTCCTGAGTCCCTCTTTTTCCGGCTGCAGGTCGTCGCAGTTTGCAAACCCTCGCGCCTGCGATCCCTTCCGCCATATCTTCTCGACTTCCTTGCGATCAATCCCGCCGCTCATGACGATATGGCAGTGCAGCTGCTTCGACTTCCCGTCCTTCTCACTCTCGATCGCGTAGATGTATTTCATTTCCGGCAGGCCCCTCTTTCTCCGTTCCCGCCGTATTCGCTCGATGAAGTTCTTCACGTCCTTCCGGATCTCGTGCTCCGTCGGCTTCTCCGTGTATGTCAGTGTCAGGCTCTGATCCTCCGATGTGAAGTTCTCATCCATCATCAGTTCCAGCCGGAACTTTGCCCGCTCCGTGTTGTACCTCCGGATCCTCTCCGGTGTCAGGTTTTTTTTCGCCGCCCTGACCTTTCTCTTTCGTTCTTTTCCCCAGGCTGGAAAGATCTCCGCGACCAGGATGTCCCCGGCCATCGTCGTGATGGTCCGGTATCCCATCTGCCCGACTCGAAGATCGCAGCCTTCCCGTTTCCACCAGTCCGGATCCCGCATGGCCAGTTCCAGTTCCGTCGGTCCCGGCATGTCAAACAAGGCCGCGTATTCCCACATGTGCGATCTTCCTCCTATACGGTCAGGGGCAACGGAACGCCTCCGGCTGTCCGGTCCCGGATGTCGTCCTGGCGTTCCGTTTCCCCCGACACCCCCTTCTTCCCGGTAATGGTTGCCGTCATCCTGTGACGGCGGCTGTTCTGACTTTCAAATGCTTCATTATTTAATACATCATACAAGCCTTCCAATGCGGAACCCGTCCCGCAGTTCCGGAGGCTGTCCCTCCGTGGGTGTCTATGCTCCTGATTGTCAGCCGCCGGAGTTGAACCGGCCCCAGGACCGCCGCTGGCATGCTGCCGGATCTCTCCGGCGTGTTTCTTCTATAATAAGAAGTAATCAAATCCCGACGCTCCGTCTCAGTGAAACCTCTATCCTTCCTGTCTGCAGTTCCCTGAGTCGTTCCTCGCATTGTTCCTGTGTTTCATATCCCGAACAAAAGACCATATTGTCTGGACCCTTCAACCTGTACTTCAGATCTATGATGAAATAAATCACGGTCCTCTTCGGGTTAAATGGTTTTGTGCAGATGATGAATCTTTCGTCCCTGCATCTGACTCTGTACGGGCGAACCTCTCCTGTCACGTATACCCGGTCACCCTGTTTCAGTTCATCCCAGTTCATCACCAGAACCCTCCCGCTTTCAGAATCCAATACAGCCCTATCTTTCCGATCAGTTCCGCCCAGAAGTTGTATTTCGAGTCTCTTTTCTGCCCGTGCAGCAGCGCCGTGCAGATCAGGTCGATTGTAATCAGAATAATCATGATTATTTGTGGCACTCCCATTTTTCCACCCCTCCTATTTCGCCACACAGTCCCGAACGCGCCGAATCTGCAAACCCAAACCCTCTATACGCGTCCCTCGCCCTCCGCGGCGAACAGCGCCAATTCACCCGGCAACAAATCGATTTTCTATCCTCTTTATTACATCATCAGCTGTCAGCCATCCGCAGACGCTGTCTCCGTCTTCCTCTGTTACGATCGTTCCGTAGATTTCTATCAGTCCCTCTTGAAATCCGTATGATCCTCTTTGACAGATTGCGTCCCATTGTCTTTCCCCGTTTTTGTCATAAACAACGATCTGATGTTTTTCCCAGTATTCTCCATTTTCGTCTTCCCTAAAAAAATCAAAGCCTTTTTCTATGAGGTATTTTTCCAGCTTGTCCAGTTCGCTCATTTTTTCACCGCCTGTCCGCAATGCCTGCAGAAAAGATCCTGGCTGTCGATCGCCCCATGACATTCCGGACACACATACCACCAGGTGCTTCCGCCGCCTTCCAGTTCAATCTCCTGCGGAATGTTCCGCTTCAGCTCCTCCGCGGCTTTCCTGCATATTTCAGCATTCAGAAAAGCCCCGTAACTCACTCCGTCCGGCTCCGGTCCTGCCTTTTCCCTTGCCATCTTGATAAATGCTTCTTCAAACTGTTCCAGGTTTTTGATCAGCTTCTCCATTCTTATGCCCCTATCATTCTCTTTTGATTCACAATCGGATTGAACAGCACCATGATCCCGCCAGTCCTCCGCGCCATCGCCCTGGCCTTTTCCATGTCCCTTGTCCGCCATGCGTCCGTCTGATAAATGCTCCAGCGCAGATCATTCGACCATAAGATTTTCCCGACCAAATACTCGCCGTTTTTCCGGATGATGATGCACGTTTTCTTCCGGATGTCATCTTTCATTCCGGATCCGCCTCCAGATATTCCTCCATGATGTAGCCCCTGTTCGTGATGGCCCAGCCGTCTGCTATTGCGTACACGTATACGTTGCTGCCGTTCGTCAGCCAGCCCGTCCCCGCTACCCGCGGGCCGTTCATCCATCTCCGGATGGCCACCCGTCCGTTCGACACGCACACGTACCGTTCGTTAATGATCTCCGGCTCCTCCGTCACCACAAAACCTGCATATATCCAAGCCGTTCCGTTTTCTCCGATCCCGTAGGCCCGCAGGAAGCCGTTCTTGTTCTTCGCGTCCGTCTGGAAACTGTACCCGTTTTCCAGGTATCCCACTGCCTCGCTGTTTGTGCTGGGCGCGATCCTCGCGTTCACATAGTGCCCGCCGTCTTTCGGATCGTTCGGCTGGCACAGGATCCAGCAGGTGATCGTCTGCCCGTCCATCGCCCCCAGCGTCGCCCCGTAGGCGATCCGGAACACGACCCCCGCCAGGATCACCGCGCAGATCATAATGATCAGGATCTTCCTTGTCCTGTTTGTATTGTTCGTGTTATAATTCATCTGCAAATCCTTTCTGTGCCATCCGGCACGGCATGGATCGCCGCTGATGTGCCACCATCAGCGGCCTTTTTTTCTTCCCTCTGATCCTCGTCCCGCTCAAAATGCTTCCAGCCTTCCCTGCTGCATTCATGATCCTCCCGGATGATGATCCCGTACTGGAGGCAGAAAACGCTTCCCGCCGAAAACCTCCGCCCCGCCGGGCATTCCCTGCATCTCATACGTCCAGTCCGCATGTTTTCCTGTGCGGTCTGTATGCCCACTCCGTTCCTGCCTGAATCAGTCCCGGCTCCGCCTCCCTGGCCTGTACCTTGCTCCCGTCAATCCTCACGAAGTCCTCTCCCTCCGGGTCCGGGACAACCTCCACCGCCACAGCGTCCACCAGGACTTTTCTATAGACTCCCCAGGTGATGATGTTCACCCGTCTCCCGCACTTCCTGCAGACGTGGTACAGCTGTCCTCTGTTCATTTCTTTCTCCTCCGCCTCAATGGCTGGTTCACGTATCCGGTTTTCCATTTCCGGATAATCTTCACGTTCTCCACGATCACCGGCGCCGGCTGATTCACCCGCAGGTCGTACACCGCCGTGCTTCCGTCTCTGAAGCTCACCCGGATCCGCTCCGGGAGCCTGCTGAAGCTGTGCTCATATATTCCCTGCGGTTTCGGCAGCATCTCAGGCCGCTTTTCCGCTTTCTCTTCATCGCTCTCAAAGTATTTTTCCCAGTAATCTTCCCAGTTCCGTCCGTCATAGCAATCAGCGCATGGTTCGTCTTTCGGTTTCGTGCCGTAATACAAGCATGTTTTGCAGATGTTTATCATCCTCACAGCACCTTCCCTTCCTCCATCAGCTCGTCCATGCTCACCTGCTGGCTCCCGATCATCAGCTTCCCGGCCGGGCACCTCTGGAGGATCAGGCCGCGCTGCATGTTTCCCTTCATGCTGTCCTTCTCGCTCATGCCCATCCCGATGCTGTAATCAATCTCCGGCATCCGCACGACCTCGCCGCCGTCGTCTATGAATTCCTTCATGTTGATGGTGATCTTCGCGTTCACCGCGCCCTTCATGATCCTGGTCGAGATCATCCGGTTGATCAGGATCTTCATGGCCGCGTCGATGTTCGTCCGCAGCTCCTGGAACATCTCCCCGTTGATCGTCAGCTCCTGCGTCTTCATGCCTTCACCTCCGTCTGAAATACCGGATGCGTCCCGGCCATCATCTGGATCTCCTCGTCGCTCATCTGATACCCGAATTCCGTCAGCCATGTGTAGCAGAGTTCCAACATCACATTCCTCTTAAATTCCGGAAATTGATAACCCCGTGACCCTTCCGAAAACATCGGCGGCTTCGCTTTTCTTTCCTTCCAGTCGCCCTCAAACATCATCAGGATCAGCCCCGGCCATTTGCTTTGTGGCATATCCATCAGGCTGTTCGTTACTTCCGCGATAATTTCCGGGATCACATGGCTTTTCGACCCCATCACGTCCTTGATCGCCATCGTCGGCGTCGTGTAGTTGATCATGCACCCGAATGCTGCCGCCAGTGCATGCTGCATCATCCGCATCGCGTTTTTCGGACTGACCGTCAACCCTTCCGCGTACTGTTTCCGCAGTTCCGCCGAAGCCTCCGCGCACCGGTCCACCGTCTTCCAGGCCAAATCCCGCTGCCGTGCTTCCTCCAGTTCCTCCGCGCTCTTTTTGACCGGCTCCGCCTTCTGCTTCTTCTTTTTCAGATAGAAGCAGATGTCTGTTGCGTCCTCTGTGTAGTACAGTTTTCCGTCTGCTTTTGGGATGATGTTCCTTTTCCCGTCCCACTTGTCCAGCTCCACGTCCATCTTGTACAGACGCTCGTATCCTCCGCTGTACAGGTTGTATTTCTCCTTCTCCGGTATCTTCTCGACCTTCGCCTCCTGCAGCATCTGGTGTGCTTTCCCCTTGACCTTCTCGGCCTTCTGTACCTTGATCGCCCTGTTCAGGTTCCAGTCAAAATTGTTTTCCCCGTATTGCTTCAGCAGCGCGTTCCGTTCCTTCACGCTGTCCAGCTGTCCCAGTCTGTCCAGGTCGTCCATCGTGATCTGCTTCCCTACGGCCTTCTGCAGCGTGTTCTTGTCCAGTTCCGCCATCTTCAGCCGCCGGCGTACCGTCGTCTCGCCGAAGCCGGTTTTCTCCCCGATCTCCTTCGCGCTGAAGCCCAGGTCCATCATCATCTGGAAGCCCTGGGCCTGCTCGTATACCGTCAGGTCCGTCCGCTGCATGTTCTCCATCAGCATCGTGGAGATCTGCGTCCTGTGGTCCATCTCGCTGACCACACACGGAACCTCCGCCAGGCCGGCCTTCTTCGCCGCTTCCATCCGCCGATTGCCGATCACAACCGTGTACCCTTCGCCGCTCCAGGCGTCTCCCGCCTCATAGGTTCCCTTGGCCGCCTCTTTGCTCACGCCCTCGGCCGCCGCGATCCGCTCCCATTCCTGCCGGCTCGGCCTGTGCCCCCTGACCACCGTCAGGTTCTGCATGATGCCGTTCGCCCGGATGCTCTCCGTCAGCTCCGTCAGGTCGCCCAGATCCAGCCGCGGATTCTCCGGATGGTGATGCAGCTGCTCCACCCGGATCATTTGAATGTTGTTCATGCTTCCTTGCTTCCTTTCATGTTTTTATGCAGATTCCGCCGACACGCCTGTATCCGCGGATTTTTGCATCTTCATCTTCCGGATCAGTTCCCTGGCCAGCGCTTTCCTGTCGATCTCCGGCAGCGGAGGCGCTTTCCCTTCCGTCACTTCCACATACAGCGGCACCGCTTCCAGCGGTTCCCCTGTCATCGGGTCCCGCATGGCCGTCATGCCCACCTGGATGAACTCGCTCATTTTCATTCCTCCAGCTCCACCGTCAGTACAAATCCGTAGGGTCTCACCATGCAGATCTTGATGTTCCGGATCGTGTAGTCCCGCGGGCCTCCGCGCCACTCCATCCGGATCACCGCTCCGTCCATGTCCACCCGCTCCACGAATATCGGGCACTTCGTCACCGCCCGCAGCTCCCTGACCGTCATCCGCGTCCCCCTCTCACCGGCGCCGGAACCGTTCCGCCTGCGGACAGGTCGCGAAGTGGCTCCTGTATCCGATCCGGACCGCCTCCGCGTCCTCCTGCCTCGGCTCCCGGCCCCGCTGGATGCTGCCGTCCATCATCACGTAGGTGTTCGGCCCGCCTCCCGGGATGAAATACACACTTTCCGGATCCACGGGCATCGTCTTCCCCTTCACCGTCTTGATGAAGGCGATCTCCTTCCCGCAGCCCCTGCACTGTGCGGTTCGCGTCAATCCTGCCATCGTCAGGCTCCTTTCTCACAATCCTTGAACAATTCCGGAATCGGAACGTCCACAGCTGCCGCCAGCGTCGGCACCATGTCCGCCCTGATCACCTTCCGACCAGCGATAATGTCGGAAAGCATCTGTGCGGAAATGCCTGCACGCTTTGCCACTCCTTTTTTGACCAGGCCTTTTTCGTCTATGATCCTGATCAGGTTCCCCTGCACCAGAGACATCTTTTTTACCTCCTTGATTCTCAAGTTTCTTGAACTCCTAACTAAAATAACACACGATACTTGAACAGTCAATATAAATTTCTCAAATTTCTTGTATCTGATTATTGTGTTTTTAATATTGATGTGTTATTCTCAAATCCCCACGAAAAGGAGATGATGAAATGTCAATCGGTCAGCGGCTTAAAGAAGCCCGCCTCTCCCGTAATATGACTCAGGAGGATCTCGCCTCTGCTGTTGGTGTTACAAAGGGCGCCATCGGAAATTATGAGACGGAAGTGTCCAGCCCGAAGGAAACCATTCTGATCAAATTGATGGATGTTCTGCAGGTTGACGCGAACTTCCTTTATCAGGATTATATTCAGGTTCATTATCAGCTGTGCGAAGATGAACTTGTTCTTATCAACTTGTACCGCCGAGCCGATGACCGTGCAAAAGAGGACGCCGTCCGTATGTTGTCCGAGCACCAGAAAAAAGATACATCATCAAAGGCGAAATAGCCTATATAATATTATAAGGAGGTCATCATTATGCTTTCCGATTTCTTTGGTCATGTCTTTCTGTATGCCTTCATTGGATTCTGCGTGATTCTGTTGTTTATTCTGATTCCTGTGTTTAAACGTCGCAAGGCCGCACGTATTGCCGCGGAACAGCAGCGCGCTCGCCAGGAAGAAGCCCGGCGCCGTATTGAGGAAGACAAACGCAAGGAGGCCGAAAGGGAGGAGATCAGCCGTAAAGCGCGCGAAAAAATTCTTGCAGAGACTGAGGCTGCTATTTCCGCCAATCCAGATTCCCGTCAGTATCGTCTTGAAAATGCTCAATCAGAAGTCAGTATTCCCGGCCTGAACATTACGCAGTTCACCCCTGTATCAAAAAAGCGTTATGTTGCCTTTGACCTTGAAACAACCGGCCTAAGCACCGACTATGATTGCATTGTCGAGATCGGTGCCGTCCGTGTTGAAGATGGTACGATCACAGATGAATTCCATCAGCTGATCAACCCCGGTGTAAAAATGCCCGCTGAAGCCTCTGCTGTTAATCACATCACAGATGATATGCTTTCCGGACAACCTATGATCCACCAGGTTCTTCCAGCGTTTCTTGCTTTTGTCGGTGATGATACGCTGGCTGCGCATAACGCCGCTTTTGATATTAAATTCATCGCCCAGGCATGTATGCAGAATCGTTTCCGTGTTCCCGTTTCTTATTTTGACACGATGTCCCTCGCCCGGTATTGGCCCGAATCAGAGGACAAAAAATTGACCTCTCTCTGCGCAGCTGCCGGCATCGAAGTGAACAATGCTCACCGGGCTCTCAGCGACGCCCGCGCCGTTGCTGACCTTATCGCCGCTACTAATATAAGGAGATCTGCAAAGGCAAACAAATAAGGAGGCTCATATGTCCACTGGAACGAAAGTGGCTGCTGTCTACGCACGATACAGCAGCTCCTCCCAGACGGAACAGTCCATCGAGGGCCAGCTGCACGACGCGTATGATTTCGCCGATCGGAACGGATACACCATCGTCAAGGAATATATCGACCGCGCCCTCTCCGGCACCAACGACTCCCGCCCGGCCTTCCAGCAGATGATCAGGGATTCGGAAAAGAAAACATTCCAATATATCCTTGTCTGGAAGCTGGATCGCTTCGCCCGGAACCGCTACGACAGCGCCGTCTATAAGCGCACCCTCAGCCGGAACGGCGTCCGCGTCGTCTCCGTAAAGGAGAACATCACGGACACCCCGGAGGGCGTGATCCTGGAGGGCCTGCTGGAGGCGATGGCGGAATACTATTCCGCCGATCTCTCCCAGAAGATCAAACGAGGCCGTCACGAATCCGTCCGCAAGGGCCTTTTCCCCGGCGGTCCCGTTCCCTACGGTTATCTGGTCGAGGACCGGCGCCTCGTGCCGGATCCACGCACCGCGCCGGTCGTGAAGGAGATCTTCACCCGTTACGTGGACGGCGAGCGCCTGGTCGATATTTTTACGGACCTGAACGCCCGGGGCCTCCGCGCCCGCCGCGGCGCTCCGTTTCAGTATGCCACCCTCTCGCATATTCTGGATAACAAGACTTATATGGGAGATTACTATTACGGCGACACGCTGATCCGCAGCGCCGTCACGCCTCTCATCGACGAGGATACTTTCAACCGCGCCACCGCCCGCCGGGCCTTCAATCATCGCTGCCCGGCTGCTTTCCGCTGTGAGGAGTCCCGCTCCCTGCTGCTCGGGAAGCTGTTCTGTGGCGAATGCGGCCATAAGATGACCGGCGCCCGCGGTTCCAGCGCATCCGGCTTGTATTTCTATTATCAGTGCGACGGCAAAAACCGCAGACATACCCGTTGCGGCATGAAAGGCGTCCAGAAGCATGATATCGAATACGCCGCCTGCCGGATCGTTTCCGATCTGTTCCTGCACAAAAGCCGGTCCACGCTGTTCGCGCTGGCCGATACCCTGATGGAGGCCTACGCGGCTGACATCGATATGACGGAACTGGAAGCCCTCCGGTCCCAGCTGAAGCAGACCGAACGCGATCTTGATAAGCTGGTCGATTCCCTGATCTGTATGCCGGAATCCGCCCGCCCGCGCATCGCCCAGCGGATGGAAGCCCTGGAAGTCCTCAAAAAGGATCTGGAGTGCAAGGTCGCCCAGAAGGCTGCCGAGCAGAGTATGTATTTCAACCGTGACGACTTCGTGAAATACCTGCAGGTCACTTTTGAGGACCTGTCTGACCGCGGAAACCAGCGTTTTATCATCGATCACTTTATCAATTCCGTCTATCTCTATAACGACGGCCGGCTGATCGTCTACCTGAACCAGCTCCGCGGGCTTCCGTACAGGTCTCCCGATGATGATCCTCCCGGGACCGACTTCTATAAAGATGTATCCTCGATCCTCCGCGAGGACAGCCTTCCCGCCGAAATATCGAAGCTGTCCGGATTCTCCTCGTGTTCTTCTTTATACACGTATGCTCCAACGTACGTTAATAAAGACGAACAAAGCGCCCCGCTGCTGTTCTTCCTTCACGGCCGTGTCGGTGTCATCGCCTGGCGTCATCCCGTACAGAATGAGCTCGTCAGGGATCACGGGAAGATCATCAAACAGGTGAGCCCTCTGAAAAAATGATTTTGTTCCCCTTGTCTTTCCTTCCGTCGCGGATTAAAATTATACCGTAACCGAATAAAAAAGAGCGTTCGCGGCTGGCACCGCTCGCGCTCCGGCGGAAGATGTGGATGTAGCACACCCTCCAATGATGGATATTATCACATCCTTCCGCGCACCGTCAAGAAAGGATGTGTTTTTTATGTCTTACGAATCCTTCCGCGCCGACTTTGCCTCCAGGCTCCTGCCCGTCATCCCGGATCCTGATCGCCTGAACGAAATCCTCCTGCAGCTGGACGCCGTGGCCGCCGGCTATGACTTCACGCTCAGATGCACGGATCTGATCGTGTCGGACGGTCTTCCGGACGCCGTTCGCCTCTATCTCGCCACCAAGTCCATCCAGAACCTGAAGAAGGGAACATTGTCCAATTACTTCTCCGTCCTCCGCGATTTCTTCACCTACGTGCGCAAACCCGTGGATCAGGTCACCGCCGCGGACGCCCGCCTTTTCCTCGCATGGGACAAGAAGACCAAAGGCATCAAGGACGGTACCGTGGATCACAAACGCATTGTCCTGAACAGCTTTTTCGAGTGGTGCGTGGATGAGGAGATCCTCCGCAAGAGTCCCATGCGCCACGTCCAGCCGCTTCGCATCGCCGACCCGGAGCGCCTGCCCATGACGGCCATCGAGCTGGAGAAGGTGCGCAAGTCCTGCCAGACCCTCCGCGAAAAGGCGCTCGTGGATTTCCTGTATTCCACCGCCGCCCGCGTCAGCGAGGTCTGCGCCCTGGATCTTCGCAATATCGACTTCACGGAGCATACCGTGCGAATCGAACACGGCAAGGGCGACAAAGGCCGCACCACCTATCTGAACCCGGAAGCGGAGATCTCTCTCCGGGCGTATCTCGCTTCGCGCACGGACGATTGCCCCGCCCTCTTCGTTCCTGCCCGCGGCGAAGCCCGCCACCTGAAGAAAAAGACCGTGGAGAACGAGATCAGCCGCATCGTTTCCCGCTGCGAGCTGTCCGTTAAGGTCACGCCCCACGTTTTCCGTCATACGGCGGCCTCCCTGGCGCTCCAGCGTGGGATGCCTATCGAGCAGGTGCAGAAGTTCCTCGGCCATGCGCGGATCCAGACCACACTCCGATACGCAAAAGTGCTTGACTTTGAGGTCAAGCTGAACCATCAAAAATATGTCGCATAAAAAAAGCGCCCCGGGATTTCTCCCGGGGCTTTCCTTTATCCGTTCGTTTCTTCTTGCTGCTCGGCCTTCCTGTACTGGTTGCTGCTGATCTGCAGCACGGCGCCCATGAACGCGTCCACCGCGCAGATCGTCGCGGTGATCTCCGCCACCAGCGGCCATCCCCAGATCTTCCCCAGCGCCGCCCACAGTGTGGCCAGCGCCGGCAGCACAATCTGGGCGATGAATTTCAGTACATCATAGACCTTATTGCTCATCTTCATGTTCTGTCCTCCCTTTATCCTTTGATCAGTAACGCGATCCCCGCGCCGACCAGCGCCGATATGATCGCAGCCACCACCGTCTCCCAGCGCTTCGCCGGTTTATCCTTCAGTTCTGATACGTCCGTTGTCAGCGCCGTGATCTGGCCCTCCGTCGTTGCCTGCTGGCTTGTCAGCCTCTCCACGCTGATCGCCAGCTTGTTCACGCTCTCTGTCAGTTTCTCCAGGTTGTCCATCCTCCGGGCCAGCCCCTTGATCTGTTCCTCCTGCCTTGCCAGCGCCGCCCCGAATTCCTGCATGTCCATGATGATCGCCCTCCGTTTTCTTTTTTTGTCTTTTTAAGTTCGGGCACCAGACGCACACCTGCCTCAGCTTCCTGCCGCTGGCGCCCGGGCACCTGTTCTCCTCTCCCGGCTCGTATGTGAAGCACATCCTGTATTCCGTTAACCCCTTTGGACTTCCATCGTTGCTCCACGCCATTCCCTGCACAACTCCTCCGCCTGTTCTTTCAGCAGGTTCGGGATCGTGACCGTGAACCGGTCCGTCTCGCCTGTGATCAGGAATCTGCTCATCATGTACCCGCTTTGTCCGGCCCAGATGATGCTGCTCCACTGGTCTCCCGGTTCAACCAGCACCACCTGGCTCCCGATCGGCACATCCCAGTACAGCCTGCACAAGGCGGAAGGCTTCGCCCGCATTTTCACGGTGCTCCCGCTCTCCGCCCAGACTGTCGCCCATTGTATCTCCGGCTCAGGTTCCGGATCCGCGCCGCTGTCCACCCACGGAAGCTCTCCCTTATACTTCCAGTTGCCGATCTTCGTGTCTTTCTTCGCCGTCGGGCTTGTCATGTGGGTGATCTCCAGCGGATTCTCCCGGGTCACGGTCCCGATATGGGTAAAGTTTGTCTCGCCCACGTCCCGATCGTAATCCGCGCCGCCCTTCCGGTACCGGTCCGGCAGCGGCATGTCCTTGTCGTCCTTGTCCCT
>Ga0265298_10000864_pt1 | contig 45096 bp, 52 predicted proteins | sample AusTroGonzalo_MG_3_FD_193486 | JGI IMG/M metagenome (GOLD analysis project Ga0265298, IMG submission 193486) | Bovine rumen microbial communities from tropical cattle in Woodstock, Queensland, Australia - Gonzalo_01 | ecosystem: Host-associated > Mammals > Digestive system > Stomach > Rumen ...
GAAGAAACTAAAAAGAAATTAGAGCAAGTTGTTCCTGGAATTACTTCAGAAGGCTTTAATAGAATCACGAAGGAGCAAGCTTCTGCAGTTCTACCAATTCTTTTGGAAGATATCTATGTACCAGAAGCTAAGAAGTTTGTAGGAGAGAACTGGGATAATCTTCCAGAGCCTGTTAAAGAAGTTGTTATAGATATGGACTTTAATATGGGCTATGAAAGAACTAAACCAGATGGAACTAAAGGTGGCTTAGTTACTTTCAAGAACTTTAGAGAAGCTCTCCAAAAAGGAGACTTAAAGAAAGCTGCTCAAGAAATTGAAAACAGCTCTTACTTTAAGAATAAAGGATCTCATGAGAGAGCAGTAGCTAACATCGATAAGATCCTTAGAAGTCTCTAGTGAATATTATTATTAACGAACCTGAGCAGCTCTTCATTCGTGGAGGGCTGTTCTAGTATTGCTATAGGAGTTTCTTCATCAGCTATAATAAATGTTGGCAGAACTTTAATATTAAATCTCTCTACAGCATTTGTGCAGTCATCATCTGTGTCTATATAAATAAACCCTAAGTCCTCTGCAGTCTTCTTAAGAGCTCTACATTGGCAGCACCAAGAAGCTCCTATCATATACTTATTAATCATTCTTACATTTCTCCTTTATCCATTGTTTACATGCCTCTAAAGGCCCTGCAAAACGTTCTACATGCATAAGATGACCTCCAGTGAAGTACAGTACCACTTCAAAGAGATCCTCTTGTATGAGCTTTATACGGCCTTCTAGCAGCATTCTAGTAGCTTTCGTCATTATCTGTATCAGTTAACACAGTGTGCTTAGTAGCTGGTGTAGCAGAGAAAGCAGAAGGGCCTATAGTAACAGTAGTGTACTTATTATTTTTCCAATTACCTATAAGTTCTGCTCCATTAGCTGCATAGCCTGCTAAGTCAACCCAATTATCATCCTTGTGAGGACTGCTTGCAACTCTAGCAATCTTTAACAGGGACATCATTGCAGCTACATCAAAGTCTTTAATAATACCATTGATACCTCTACTGTGTAAGTAAGCTGTCCAGTACTCTGCAATAGTTCCAAAGTTCTTCTCAGGGGTACCATAATCATTCTGTCTATCTTTTGTGACGATTTTAATAGCCTCGTCTAAGCATTGTTTTCTGTCCATTTTAGTTCCTTTCAAGTTGTCTTTCAATTTTTTGTTTGCGTGCTATGAGTATCATAATCCTGTTGTTGTACTTTACACATTCTTCATAGGACTTAGGCATCTCATAACAAGAATGATAGCGAGCAACCTTATGAATCTCTCTTTCAAGATGTCTAAGTTCTGCTCGCATATCGTCTTCAGTCTCATTAGAAGTCTGGGAAGTATTCATCTACACTACCTTCTGTAAATGAACAACCTCTTAAGAAGTATGAGAAGATTCTTACAACATCTTCTAAGCTTTCTGCAGAGAACTCCATAGTTACCTTAAAGTCTCCACAGTCATGTGTAAATACAAAATTATTCTTTATGTCCATCTTCTGCATCTCCTTTACAATTCTTTGTAGCTTTCTCTTCTAAGAACCATACACGTTCTTTAAACTCAGACACTTTGCCAGGGTTGTATTGAGAAACAGGTCTGAAATATCCCATACAGCGTGTCCAACATTCTACTACTTGTCTTTCATCATCTCTTAATTCCATTTTAATCTCCTATAATATCTAAATAATATCTTCTACAGTATTCTGCAATGAGTAAAGCTTCTGCTCTACCATCTTTAGAGGCTGTTAACAATTCACTTGCTTCTGGAAACAACTCCTTAGCAAGTTCTATAGATTCTTTTTTATTCCTTGACAGTCCAAAGTACTTCTTCCATTTCTGTGGTGTTACTCTTAAAGGCTCTTCAGCTGCTGCAAGATTAAAAGCAAGCAACTCAGCCTTTCCAACATTCTTTCCAAAAGTAAAGCCAGCAACTGTGGACTGTCTTGGAAGGGCATGAACATCTTCTATAGCACAGTAACTTAAAGGACCAGTGTAATCAATCTGTAGTAAGTCTAACCAAGCTTCATCAGTCTTTGGAAGATCTTCTACTAGTTTGAAAACACCTTCAGAACTTATACAAGCTACTGCACCCTTAGCACCAGGGTCAATTCCATAGTAAAAATCAGATGTTCGCAAAATCATTTAAGTGTCTCCTTATAAGGTGTGCTAAGTAATCCTCGTAGAGTTCTTCTGGTGTTAACCCTAAGATCTCTAAGACATCTTCTACTGAATACCCATCAGCGAGTCTCTGCCATAACGTAAACTCAGTCATAGTTGAGCTCCTCTTCAGGCATCTTAACAGGTAGCTCCATAAACTCCCAATGAGGTTCTTTGCATGGCTTTATAGATAGTCTCAGCCATCCTGTGTCCCACTTGCTACAGCCTGAATAAGCCCACTCAGGTCTGTCAACAGTAGCACACGGAAGACAAATACCAAAGATCTTATGACCTTCTAAGTCTCTGTCCTCAGCAACCTCTCGAACATGTCTGTGTCCTTGTATACAGCTAATATGAAAGTCCTTCAGCATTCCAGCACAAGTTGTATGAGCGATACCAGAGATACCTTTATCAAAAGTATGAGAAAAGCTGACACCTTCACTGCTGAAGATATCTTTATTGTTAAACAAATATATGCAGTTCTTAATTCTCTCTGACATCTTTTCAAAGAAACCTTGGAACCATTTGTATTCTAACTTGTCATGATTTCCTAGCATAAACACTATAATAGGTCTGTAGAGTTTCTTCTTCATAGCTCTGCGAGAATCATTATAATCTGATAAAGGCTTAAAGAAGTTCTCAGAGAGTACTTTAATAATGCTCTCACGTTCCTCTTTAAGCTCTGATGTACCGAATAATTCAGACTTCCTGTTGTGGCTGTCAAAGGTACCTATGTCACCAACACAGACAATGACGTCAGGGAACCTGTTGAGGATGTCTTCAGTGATGTGTCTAAGCACAAAAGAAGATTCCTCAACAGTTGTAGGAGATATATGTAAGTCACTGAAACATATATATTCCATCCCTTAAGTCTCCTTATTCAGCTTTGCCTTCAGCACTTTTAGCAGCTTCTTGAGCAGCTTTAAATTCTGCTTCACGAGCTTTAGCTTCAGCATCTCTACGAGCCATTTGTTCATCTGCAAGCTTCTTAATGAAGTCTACAATTTCTTGAACAGTTTCTTTGACAGCAACAATAGCATTATCTCCACCAGTAGCTAAGATAACTACAGTATATTTGTTACCATCTTTTTCTTCTTCACCCATAGCTAAGATAGCATTGATATCTACATAGACATCTCCACCACCTGTAGCAGCTGTTAATAAAATTTTAGAAGAACGTGAATCAAAAGCATAACGAACCATTTTTAATCTCCTTTATTAGTTCTAGGTTGTGGCTCTTTAACAATTTTAGTAAAGTACTCTGAGCCTGTAGAATACTTATACTCTTTAACATTTGGAAAGCACTTCAGAAGATGTGGACAATGTTTACAGCAAGTAGCTACAACTTCATTACCACTCTTTCCAAAAGGCTTAGGAGGTTCACAAGGCTCCTTAGGCATCTCAGTAGAAGCTTTCTTTGCAACTTCTATGACTCTATCAATGTTTGGTAGGTCAAATTCAGGGTCAGGATAGTACGTAGCCAGCTCTCCAGTAACTTTATTAACTGCTAAGAAAAAGCACTGGTCCTGTTTAAGAGCTGTTTTATAACCTGAAATCTGTGGCAGATACCCAAAGGAGTCTTGTGTGGGCAGTTTAGCATCTTTAAATTTCAAGAAGGATTGTGCTGAGCAACTCTTTACATCACACAACACACCATCTATAAGAGCATCAATAGACCCTGTAATACCAGCATACTCTACAGGTTTTTGTTGGTCTGTAACAGTATGCCCTGATTGTCGACACAACCAAAGTACTAGAGTCTCTATGATATCTCCGTAAAGAAACTTAAGACGTGCTGCTCCATTAGGTTTAGTGACATTGTGTAAGTCCATGAAGATTCGTCTAGGAGCTTTACCAACACTAGACATACTCAGAGAAGGCTCTCTGAAGTGCTGCAGCTTAGTTAGGATAACCGTCTTTAAAGCTTGTGCGAGCTCTTCAGCAGCCTCTGGGGAAACCTCTGGGTAACTTTCTAAGTAGTTGTAAATATCTTTTACGAGATCTGTCATATCATCACCACCTTATCTTAGGCCAAGTCATCGTCATCATCAGAGTCAGTGTCAGCAGCAAGATTATTAGCAACTTCATCATCATCTAACAAGTCCTGAATGTTATTGCCTGAGTATTCTTTTAAGTCAATAATACGAATATCTCCTAAACCTAAGAAGAATTGTCCACGAGCTTCATAAGAAACAACTCTTAAGTTTGCAATAGTTCCATTACCAACCTTTGCAGTTTCTTCATCAGTCATCGCAACACAATCTTTGTCAAGCACTCTAGGTTTAACAGTAGACTTTAATGTTACTTTATAAAGCCCATTGTCTTCTTCCTTGAAGTGTTGTTTAGTAGAACGTGGGAGAGTCTCTAACAATTTCTTTTGGTCTTCATTAAAGATTACATCAACTTGATACTTACCTGATGCATATTCTCCTTCAGTGTTTGGTTTAGATAACCAAGGCCATCTGAGTTCTACGTGTTTGATTACTACAGTATTTTTAGTCATTTTTAGTTTCCTTTCTTATTAACTACAGTACCTAATGTAACCCACCTTTAAACATTTGTCAATTACTTTTTTACATTTTTTACAATTCATGTACAAAACCCTCTGCAATCGCTTACAGAGGGCCCTGAAAGGTAGGTAAGTAAATGACAGTGGAGGTTCTAATATCGCTCTGCCTCCACACAGCACGACTGCATGCCTTTTTAATGTCCTCCTGCAGTAGATGTTGACAGTTCCTTCTGAGCTCCAGAACAGTATAATTATAACATCATTATGTGTCTCTGTCAAGAACTTTATTAATTCTATTTTACATTTCTTACACTTTTAACAGTTTTGTAAAATATAATTTACAACATCTTTTGTATTATAACTTTCGTGTTCTCCAACAGCAAAAGACTTATGGCTGTTAGCAATTAAAAAGTCTTCATACTTAATACCGAAGATCTTACAAAGTCTCTCAATATCTTTCACAAATAAATAATTATAAAATCTTTTAAACTCTTTTTGCATTTTATTTATCACCTCCTAAACATACTTTTTACATTTCTTTTGCACTTTTTACTTGACAACTCAGAAAAACAAGATATAATATCCTTAAAAAGGATGCCAGAGGTGACTATATACACTACACAGGGGCATCAGTGGCTCTCCTTCCAGTTGCTACCAATCTTGTAGTCACCTGCTAAAGGACATGCAGTATGAAAATATTCTCCAGCATCCTTAAAGCACTCTGCTACAGTCTTAGCAAGAACTTCTGCTTGATCTTCTCTAACCTCATACTGTATCTCATCATGAACTACAGCAACCTGATGAAAGTCTAGTCCAAGCTTCTTAAGTCTCTTATAAGCTTCTACCATAACCCATTTAACAACAGACTGTTCAAAGCTTTGAAGATGTGAAGACATTCCTAAGTGTGTATTAGCAAGCTTAACCATTCTTCCGTCTAAGGCTTTGTAACAACCTACAGCAGCTTTGTGTCTGAAGCTATCTTTAAACTTCTTAAGACCTTTAATACCTTCTGTAAGGTTGTTCATAACAGTTCTACCATCTTTACCAGTTATCTGTCCTACCTTAGCAACTCCAGCACCCATAAGAATAGCATACGTAGTAGTCTTACCAACCTTACGAGCCTTCTTAAGCTCTGGTATATTCTCATCATACACAGCATCCTTAGGCATTAACCCATAGATCTTTGCAAGGTGCACGTGAATGTCTCCATGAAGTATCTGGTGTATTAAATCAGAGTCTCCAACATAACTTGCAAGAGCTCTTAACTGAATACCTGCAGCATCACAACCAACTATCTTGTATCCTTTAGGAGCTATGAACAGGGCTCGAATGTCCTCTCCGTATAGACCTGCAGAAGGAACATTAGCAGTGTTAGGTTTAGTGTGTGCCATTCTGTGAGTAGCTGCACCAATGCTTGTTACAGTTCCATGAAGTCTGTGGTTACTATCAGTGGCATCTAGAAAGCTCTGCAAAAGGGTGCTACGGCTTGTGTCTATCTTACAACGTACTATCTTCTGTATGCTCTCAGGTGCCTCTGCAGACACTGTTTCCAGGTTCTCTGGACATACTTTAGGAGTGCATGTACCATCTGCTTTAGGTTTGTTAAAGATTACTGGATGCCAATAAGGTTTAAGTCTCTCTACAATCTGCTTAGGGCTGTTAATATCAAACTCTACCCACTCTATGATGTTGTATGTACCATCTCCATTAGGCTCTGCTACATCACTCTCAACAATTCTTTTAGAGACTGCACACATACTTCCATCTTTGTTGTAGCGTGGTGTATATACTCTTACAACCTTCTTAGTTTGTGGAAAGTCTTTCTTAATCTCTGACAGAAGCTTGAAGTAATCTGCATCAATCTCTGCTTTAAGCTTTAAACATTCCTCAACATTAAAGTAGAAGCCATACTCCTTCTGTTCCTCTAAGAGATACTGACAGACATGCTCACGTCTTATAGTCTCTTTAGGTATTTTAGACATGTGAGGTACAAGATACTTATAGACACTCTCAGTAACGTTAACATCCTGCTTACAGTAGTCTTCCATCTCTTGTGTCCACTGTGACCAGTCCTCATAGTGATCTTTGTAGTTGCCTAAGAACTCTCCCCACTCTCTTAAGGAATGCCCACGTTCTCTCTTAGCATCATCAAGACGGCTTAAGATAATAGTATCTGTGACTTTCTTAAGAGGTATGTTACAGTGCCAGAGTCTGTTAAGAACTCTCATATCAAAGCTTACGAAGTTGTGTCCAATAATCTGGTCACAGTCTTTAAAGAACTCTGTAGCTTTCTCAGCATCACCATCTCTAAAGATTGTAAACTCTCCTGTATGCAGGTCTTTACAGACACAACACCATATCTTTGTAGCATCTAAACCATCTGTTTCAATATCACATAATACTACCTTTGACAACTTTAAGCACCTCCTTCTGCATGATCCTTTCTATATTACTGTAAATATAACTCGTGAGATATGTTAGAGCTTCGTGGTTATCTGCATCTACAGTAACTCCAACAGTCTTTAGTATCTCATAAGCACAATGAACACTCTCATGAGCTACAAACTCTCCGAATCTGCCTTTAGTATCTGGTGCAACATACACACAGAGCTTTCCTTTATACCAGTAGACAACTCCACCAAGCTCTCTACCTTCCCCTTTAAGTTCTTCAACCTGTTGAGTGTGTTGATAGTCTGTTACATACACTCTGAAGTTGTAGATAGGAACTTTAAACATCTTCTCTATCATAATTCGTCACCACCTTTCATAGCTATTAAAGTTTCTGTATCAACCTCTGATAATCTTGTAGTATCTTTATCATATACAGCACCACAAGCAATACCTTTATCTCCAAAGTCTCTGTTCTTAAGGACCCTGATAGTAGTTGTGTTAGCAAGCTGTGCATTCTCTGCTTGAGAGTCTCGTTCAAGACCTATAACAATATCAGAGAGCTGTTTAATACTAGAGGAATCCTTAAGGTCATCTAGAGTTACTCGACAACCTTCTTCATGGCTCTTAGTACTTCCTAAGGCTTTACGTAAGTGACAAGCAGCTATAACAGTTATACCTAAAGACACACACAAATCATGCAAGCCTTTACATAACTTATTAAGGTCTCGTCTAACATCTTCAGAGTCATCTACAAGATACGTTAGGTGGTCTAAGAAGATGATAGAGCACTTCCTAGCCTGATACATATACCTAATCTTATCTATAATATACTCTGGAGAAGCTGTTATCAGGGGGTCGAAGAGTTCAATACGTCTGTTAGCACCACACTCTTCAAAGTACTTCTTAAGCTCTTCTTCACTCGTTAAGTCCCACACTTCAGGCTTCTTTAAGTTCCTTCCTGCATGCAATGACATAAGACTGATGACAGTTTCTTCAGGCTTCTCTTCCATATACAGAGCTCCTATGTGTTCCTCTGTAGTCTTTACTAAGAAGTCCATCCAAGTCCTTAAGAAAGCACTCTTACCCATACCAGTACCACTTGCAAGAACTACTAACTGTCCTGCTCGAGTACCTGTAAGCTTATCGTTAACACCACTCCAAGGTGTTGGTATGTAATGATGTGTCTTTCTGTAGTCCTTAACACGATCATACATATCTCCAATGTTTACTAGGTCATCTGGTCTATACTCTTCAGCCTTCCACCATCTGCTAATAAACTCTTGAACTTTACCTGCCTTTAAGTATTCATTAGGGTCTTTCATGTTAGGGTCAAGCTTAACAATTCTTACCTTCTCTGGTGGCAGAATCTGTGCAATCTCTTTAACACCCTTCTGTCCTGCTTTATCAGCATCAAAGACTAGCACAATGTTGTCAAAGCCACAAATCCATTCGTAGTTGTTTAAGATAGCTTGCTTTGAAGTAGCTCCATTAGGTATACTAACAACTGGATACAGACCTCCAAACATCTGATACACACTCAAACAGTCTAGCTCACCTTCAGTAATGCTTAAGTACTTTCCAGAGCTAGGGAAGAGGGCTTGACCAAACAATGCGCAGTTCTTCATAGCTCCTTCAACATAGAACTCTTTAGAAGCTACAACACGAGTCTTAGTAGCTATACGATTACCTTTAGCATCATGATAAGGGTACTTGTGTTCTACTATGACACCGTTCTTCTGTATTGTTCGAACTCCATACTTCTCGCAAGTAGTCTTTGTAAGGGCTCTTTCAGGTATGTCTCTGAACTTCCCTTTTTCAATACTCTCTAGAAGTTTCTTTTCGAACTCCTCTTCAGATATTGTCTGCACTTCACCACTAGCCTTACGATATCTCTGGCAGCTGAAGCAGTAACTACTACCGTCATCATAGTAGCTCTTAGCATCAGAACTTCCACAGTCCTCACAAGGCTGATGTGCTCTTATTAAGTTTGACATTATTTACTCCTTTTAAATGCTTTACAACAACAAGTTCCAGTCTCTTCAATTTCTTTGAAGCACTTAGGACCTATACAACCCCTACCTTTTTCTTTAGCGGCACAAGGGCAGACTGTAATAGGCAACTTCATATTCACTCTAGCCCTTGCAACCTTCTCAAGATTTTCAGTAGGAACTACATCATCTTCTGCAGCAGCTTTAAGCATATCTGCAATCATTCTTATATGCTTTTGACGATATGTTTTAGCCTCTACAAATCTGTTAACATCACTTACGAAGTAACACGGAACACCATCTACAAGAGGGCATCCTTGACCGTAAATAAACTCTCCAAAGTCTTCCATAGATATGTTGTGCTCTTGTAAAGTCTTTTCAAGTTCTTCTGGTGTGTAATAGTTTTTATCTTCTTCCATTTCTTTTAAGGCTCCTTCTTTTGTAGGTGTATTCATTCTTCTTTCTCCTATTCTTCATAAATCCTTATAAGTCTATAATAACCATCAGTAGGAACTCTTTCAGGGACACACTGAAGTCCTTCATCTCTTAGTAATCCTTTGATACAATCCTCATAGACTGCATTATCAATCCTAAGAATAATATTACTACCAGACTTAAACACTGTGCAAAAAGTCTTGAGTGGTCGTAATACTTCTTTAATGTCTTTTACCTTTAGTTTCATTCTGCTTTCTCCATAAACTCTTTGATTTCTTCTTTTGTGAGTGGTCGACAGTGCCTGTAATAGCCTATATTGTATGCATAAAACTCTGTATCCATATCAATACTTTTTAACACTGAAGCCATTCTATAATTTTCATCGCCATCCCAGAACCAACACAGTTTTCCAACATCCTTTTCAGTGGCTTCCTGCATAGGTTCTTCTTCAATGGTGTAGAGGTCTTCTTCATCACACGTAGTGGGGCATATTGTCCAAGAACCATCATCGTCAAAGGCACACCATATTCCATTAACAAACTGATAATAACCAGTAACATTTTCTGCATATATCTTTGTATCAGTATCTTTAAGCGCCAATACATCTTCAACTGTTTTTAAGTATTTCTTTTTCATTTCTTTAACTCCTTACAATATTTTTCTAACTCTTCCAAGTGCTCGTAAGCATCTTCAAGTTCACCAAGACAAATCTCATTCTTAATATAAGAACAGTATAAGTCCCATGCAAGTATTGATAAATGCTCGTTAGTAAATCTCGTACAGAACTTCTTAGGTTCTATACAAGTTTCTGTTTCAATCTTTTTCATTTCTTTAGTCCCCTTTCATAAACACTCTTTTGATATTTCTTTTTAATGGTAACTTTACATAATCTAGCAGCCCATAGCAGAGCCTGGTCAACAGTCTCGTTGTGTCGTCTCATACGATTCCTTATACATAACTCTACAGAATCATTAGGTTTCTCAACAACCTCTCTAACTCTCTTTAGAAAATCTGGAGTAGGTCTTCCTTTATGTTGACGTATATGTATTACGTTGAGAGCTTCTGCATCCGTAGCACCTGTTTCCATGGCTCTAAAGAACCTCATATACTCTGTGTTATTTTTACAAACACTTCTAACAGTCCTGCCATCAGCAAGTCTAAAACATGTCATTTGTTACCTCCAATAATCTATTTAGCACATTCTTCAGGTAATGTCAAGAACATTTCTAAAGTATTTTTTAACATTCTTAAGAAGTCCTCATCATTACAAGCGTCTTCAGTATGTCTAGAGAAGCCATCATCAGACTGCAAACACAACTCTGCATACTCCTTAGCCTTCTTTAGCTCATCTTCTACTTGTGTTTCATAAGCTTCAAGCACAGGTCTTAAGTATTCTACTGTGCTCTTCCTATCTTCTGGTGAAGCTTCTCTTAAGTAATCTATTAAGACTCTTAATATCTTTTGAATAACTGTTTGTTCCATTTCTAACTCCTTACAACAAATCCTGTTGTGTCTTTCTTTCCACGACCTTTAGCATGTAATCCTACAATAACTCCTTTAGGGTCTAAGAATCTTAAGTCGCTATCATCTCCGTTAAAGACTTTAATACCTTTGTATCTCTTAGGTAATTCCCCTGCAAAGACAACTGCAGAGTTCTTTCTAAGAATCTTTAACAACCATAACTGCCATGTCTTAGTATTTTCATGTCTGCTGTAGGTCAGGTAGTATCTCTTTTGATTATTAAACACAACCTTCCAGAAGTTCTTAGTGTAATCATAGAAGACTGTTGAAGACTTCCTGAAGTACTTAATCAAAGGGCTGAAGTCTATGTCAGAAGTTCCATTAAGTCTTACGCAGTTTCCAAAGCCTTCTTTATCAGCTCTCTTTTGCAGTGCTATAATCTCTCCGATAAGTCTTAAGAAGAACTTCTGTTTGTTTCTCTTAAGGTCTTGTGTTCTCTTTCTACGAGCTTTCTGCACAGTGTTCATCTGTCCTCTACCAGCAGACCATAAACAACTAGCTCGGCAACCTTCAGTAGAATACGGACACAACTCTAAAGATGGTTGCAGATACATAACACCTGTTAGCCAACCTTTAGCTTGTCCTTTAACAGTCTTGTGGTCTTTTCCAACACCTAATAAGTATTGTGTTTTAGTATTTGTAGTCATTTTTAATCCTTTCAGTTTGTAATAATATATAAGAATCATGTGTAATATGTTGAGACTCTAAGTAATTTTTAGCATCACTAAGAGGAATGTTAGTAGCCATCACTTCAGGCCAACAGTCTTCATCCCAAGATGCTATAGGAACATCCTGCACAATAGTTGTTAGTGGGTCTCCAATAATAACTATACAGTTGTATCCGTATTCTTTACACAGGTCTTCAAGAGCTTTCTTAGCTACTTCAATAGCTAACTCAGTTTGGATATATTCTTTTGCCATTTCTTTACCTTTCTATAAAGTAATCCCTCCAGTCTACGAGCAGCCCTGTAAAGTAAAATGAAAGGAGGATAAAACCTTTACAGGGCTGCTCGTAGACTGGAGGGATTGTTAGCAATTATCTACGTAACATTGTAGGTTGGTCATAAACTGTCAGAGACTTCAGCACATCTCTATCAGGTTCATTAGTAGCTTCACCAATTACTTCGTATCTACAAGTCCGTAACTTGCTGTTGTCATAATCAGGTGGAACACTAACAACATCTTTAGGATTAACCTTACAGATCATCAAGTGTCCTCCTTCACCTTTAAAGTCATCAGCATACTCAAAGCGACCTACATGGAATCCTACAGAGCATGTGTTCTCTCTGTTATCATCTACATCTTGCCGCAGCATTTCCATTACAGCACCTACTTTGTTCTCGTAAGTGTGTGAGTGGTGGTCAAAGTAATCTTTATCAACTCCTTTGTATGCTACAAAGCAACCATCATCTGTAATAGGTAAGTCGTTACGCTCTAAGAACAAATACAACTCATCTATCGCATGACGAGCAGGATTCTGATACAGATTATCTAAGAACCTACACAGATACTTAACAGGCTTTCCGTCTGCTTGTAGCTTTAAGATACGTTCAACTAAAGAGCCATGTAATATATTCCCTTTGTTGTCCTCTAAGTGATTATCTACAATCTTAAAGCGACCTTTACCATAGATGTTAATACAGGTAGAAGTGCTGATTAACTTCAACAGCTTGCTCTCTGTAATACCTTCAGTCTCTAAGGCATCAACAACCTTTTGATACTTCGGGTGTGTTTCCATAATAGTGTAAGCAGTTCCTTTTAAGATTACTGTTACTCTGTCTGAGTGTTTCAAATATGCTATCATTTTACTTTCCTTTTTACAACGTTGTAGAAGTACTTTCTGAGGAGACTTCCTTATCCCCTTTATAAGCTGCCATTAACTGACAACGAACAAACTTTTCTATCATCATTGGTGCTTTGTTAAAGTTACTCAGTCTGCACCACGTGTCTAATTCCGAAGCCTTATCTGAGACTCGAAGGACTCTTAATAACAACTCCTTAACCCTTCTATCATTATCTGTTTCAGGCACAAACTCATTTAAGAGCTGATAAGAAGGCAAAGAATTATAGGTTCTTTCGAATGCTTTAGAGTTAAATAAGCTTGTAACCGAAGAAGTCCCACATGAATAAGTGTGATGAGGAACTCTGTGAAGATATTCCAGTAACTTCTTACGACACTTCTGATATGTAATTCTGTTAGCATCTAAGTTGTTCTTCTTAAGATACTCTTCAAGAGGTATAAAGGGCAAACCAATACGCTTCTTATTAGTTTCAGCAACACCATACACATGGACTCCTATATCTTTTAAGGCTGCAATAAGATTCAAAGTCTCTTCAGATATTCTTCTTTCCTTAAAGACTATGTATGGAATTTCTTTCTCTCCACTGAAGTCATTCTTAGAAGAATACTTAGCACAGATACCAATACTATTTAAAGACCACACAGTAATATCTTCTGTAGGTTTCTTTGTAGACTTGTTCTTAGCCCTCCGTTTATTCTGCTTCTTAAGATACTCATACCACTCATTAAGCTGAGACATATACACAGTCTTAAAAGCAAACTTAGGAACATTCTTTTCCTTCAGTATAAAGTATTTATCAACTGCAAAAGACTTATCCCAAGCTCTAATTAAAAACAAAGGCTTCACAATAGGCTCTACATCTTTAACAATACAGCAACATTTATAATCTCTTATAACTTGGTCATTAACATAGTGGTCTGTATGAGAGCCATACCTTCCATTATTTTTATAGAAAGTATTAGCAGTATTCCAATAAGGCATAGTAGCTACTGGAAACTTCTCAGCTATCCTTCTATTAAGCCCTTCAAATATCTTAAAATGAGTAGATCTGTATAACTTATGCAGGCTTGAGAAGGTGTTGTAATCATCTAAGTTAAAAGAGTTTACATACTCATCAGCAACTTTCATAACTTCTTCGTGGAACTTCTGTCTATTCTCAGGGTTGTCTTCAATGTTCTCTCTGTTAGCAGCTATTGCAAACGTGCCAATAGGAACTTCAATAGTAATTCCACAGCTTCTGTCAATGTCTTCACCCCACTCACTAGGAACATTATAGAGAACCTGACCCATTCTTACACGATTAGGATTACACCAGCCGTCTACTATATGCAGACCTTTGTAGTTAAACGCAAAGCCTTCCGTACTCCAAAAGAAAGTCTCTTCATGCGTATCTACAAGGCTCTCATCAACTCCTTTAAAGAAGTCATGAGCTTGATTAACAAAAGATAAATAGTTGTCGAATGTAAAAGGAACTGTGATAGTCATTCCGTTGTGTTCATCAGTCTTAACAGAGGACAACTTAGTACATACTGGCAAGCCTTTCTGTTTGTAGCAGTGGTATGTTGTAGCCACTCCATTATATCTACTGACTACAGAGAACTCTCCAGTGACTGCAAAAGGACTCTTACTTCCTATGCCTAAAGCACCAATAAAAGCATTAGAGTTCTGCTTAGAAGACATTCCATAAGTTGTGTAAAGATTCATTACATCTTCTTCAGACAACCCTGTGCCATAGTCTTTAACGATAAACCTGTAATCATTAGCAAGACTTGGAAGCCACACATCTACCTTCTGAGTATTTCCTGCAGCTACGTGAGCATCAATAGCATTACACACAAGCTCTCTACATACAGCTTTAGTGGGGTTTGTATACAGTCTCTTAGATAATATCTCCATCATGTGAGCTGTATTAGCTATCTTAAAGCCTTCCGTTTGAAAGGCTGTAATAGTTCCTTTAACTTCTTCTGACGTGTTTGTAATAATCATCTTCAAATCTCCTTCTAATCTGTTGACACTCGTGCCAAAGCCTTCCATATTCTATTGATAAGTCTTCAAAGGCTTCATACAGTTTGTAATAAGCACACCAAAATATAATACTAATAAACACCAAAGCAAATACATATAACATCTTTAGCACTCCTTTATAGGTCTTCTAATAATCTCATCACAGTATGCTAACATTTCTTTTTGCTGTGGTGTCCACACTTCTACAACAGTCTTACTACGAGAAGCACAAGCATTTATACAAGATACTTTCTTAGGCCTTCTGTGTATATGAACAGGAGTTTTATAGTTCCTTCCATAGTCATTACAGAACTCAGGCACAGAATCATTTACGATATCTTCTAAGTCCTCTACAAAATTACTTTTAAGTTCTACTAACATTTCCTTTTCCTTTCTTTTTATGTTGCTGTTAGAGCTACTCTTTGTTTCGCTGAAAGTAAAACTTAGAGTTCCGAGAGCTGTTTACAGAACTCTAACAGCTATGTTTACATAAACAATATATAGTAATAAATTAACAGCTCTTAAAAGGCTTCTATAATCTCTAAAAGCTTTTTAAGAACTGTTATTAAGAATAATATTAAAGAGTATTAAAAGTCTTTAAAGGACTCTAACAGAACTCTTACACCCCCTTCTTAATTCCCCCATTGTGTATACTAACATAAATGACCACGATGTCAATACCCTTTTTATACTTTCCACAAAAGCTGTCAGTGTTATGTATAAATACCTGTAAAATAGACATAAAAAAACCACCGATGTTTCCACCAGTGGTCTAGTATAATTTATTTACAGTGCTTACAGGCTTCTTCGTATGACATACCAGAGTCCATTAGAGCCTTTAATAAGAAAGTAGACTCGTAATGACTTCCTTTGTATCTTACTGTTCGTGTATAGAGTTTGCTAACAGGTCTACATTGCCATTTCAAACGACTCTGTTTAACACTCTCTAGCACTTCCGTAGGACACAACGGATTTTTGCCATAAGTAGTATAAGCTCTATAAACTTTTTCAGGCGTTCTCATTTCCGTTCCTTTCATATCTTTTGAAATTGACAAAAATATATACGCTTTACAAAAGTTTGTAAAGTTTTAAAAAAGTGTTGTTAATATGCTTTTAAAGTCGTTAATAGTCGCTTGCTTTTCTTTACTTATTCAGGCTTGTAAAGTAGCCTTGTACAATATCTTGTACTTGCTTTAAAGGAAGCCCTTTAAAAAGAGTACTTAATCTTTTATTATAATCTATAACGGGCTTGCTTTTCTCTTCAATGTTTTCTTTAAAGTTTTTAAAAGATGGATAATCAGTTGTTAAGAATAATCCACCATCTTCTTTAATAACCTTTAAAAAGTCTTTTTTAGCATCGTATTTTAAAAATAATCCGATGTACTCAAGATAATTTTCAAAAGTCTTGTAAAGATTCGTACCGATTAAAAGTCTTTTTAATGGCGTTATATTGCCAAAGTCTTTGTATATCCTTAAAGCATAGCTTAATGATTCGCTCTGTATTGTAATTTTATTGCGTGTATAATTAAGCCCATTTTTAAGAACACTTAAAGACTCTTCAAAAGCTCTTAATAGTGTATCTTCATTTATATTGTTAGTAGTTGTTTTATTTTCTTTTGTCATTTTATTTTATCCTTTCATTTTATAAAATAGTTAATAAAAAGACTACTAACGACTTAAAAAGCATATTAACAAAGTTTAACAACCTTATAAAAGACTTACTTTAGCTTACTTTCATTAGCGTAAAGACTCGCTAAAAGTCTTTTATACTCACAAGTTGCCATAAATAAAAAAAGATTACAAGAAAAAAATATAGACAAGCCCTTTAAAAAGTTGACAAAAGATATTCAAAGCAAGCATACAAGCCAAGAAAAAAAGTTTAGACAAAAGACTTGACAAGTATTTGTAATTACTTTGTAATAACATTGTAAAGGGATTTTTTATAGTCCTTTGAAAGTTTAACCTTTAAAGACATACGGTATTATAATACCACATAAAAGACTCTTTAAGAAGTCTTTAAGAAGTCTTTAAGGATTCTTTAAGAAGTCTTTAAGAAGTCTTAAAAAGGTTGACAAAAGAGCTTTGAAGGGGTATAAGGGGTTTTGGGGATCTGGTAGGGATCTTCTAGCACCTTAAAAATTTCTAGCAGAAATGTTGCAGATTTCAAAGGTCCTCTGAAAGAAATGTTGCAGATTTGAAAAGGTCCTCTAACAGCCTTCAGAGAAAGGTCTACAAAGATCTCTTGTACTCCTTTTCAGTACCTCTAAAATTAAATACCCTCTAAAAGCCCCGCAAATGGCCCTTAGAGAGGCAACTCAGTATTCTGTGGTACAAGGGTAGCTTAAACACCTACTTGAGGCTGTACGGTACCTTTCTGTGGATTTCTGAATTCTGCCCCCTATCAGAGTCCTCAGAGAGTTCTCGTATAGGCTGCAAGCAGCCCCTCTTTAAAGTTATCTATTATATTATCTCTTACATTACTATTTACACTCTAACAACTCTTATGTTATCTCTTATACTACTATTTACACACTATTAACATAACTATTATATTTATTCTTATAACACTCTATTAAAGATCTTTAAAGTATATTATAAAGAAATATATAAAGAAAGTAATATTAAAGGCTGTTAAAAGCTATTAAAGACCTTTAAAGATAATTTTATACTTGACAACATATTTTTATTGTGTTATAATACTCTCTGTGTTCTATAAAAGAGGTACTAATGACATTAGAAGAAAAACTTAAAGACTTAAAAGAACGTTTTAAAAGATGTCCTACTAGAGGAATAACACCACTTATTAAAGAGTTTGCTAAAGACCCTTACAGCATTGGTGTTCTTTTTAATCTTACAGATGCTGATGACGCTACTACATACTCTTTAAGGAAGCTATATATGTGTTTCTTAGATGATCCTACAGAGATAGACTTTGTAGATAATGTGTTATTTGGTAAATATGACTTCTTAGAGGGGCTTAAGAAGAATACACAGCTATCAGCATTCTATAAAAGCATTAGAACTGAAGCAGAACAGAGAAGGATTGCTAAGAATATTAAAGAAATCTCTGTAATTGCTAGAGGTGATGACCAAAAGAATAAGATGGCAGCTCTAAAGTACCTTACAGATAACTCATTTAACACCTTTGAAGCTACTATTAAGCGTGGTAGACCCTCTAAAGAAGAAAAAGAAGGGGCTTTAAAGCTCGCAGTAAAGGAAATGACAGAGGATGAACAAGACCTTGCAAGACTCCTCCAATGATCAGAAGGATGTAAAGAGCCAAGTCAGAGAATTATGTGAAGCTGACTTAGTAAATTACATTAAAACTGTAGCACCTTATGCAGTAATGGGTAAGGTTCATGAGGATGTGTGTGAGTTTTTAACAGAGAAAGAGTCTAAGCAACTCTATAAGCTTGTGTTAATGCCTCGAGGACACAGAAAGAGCTTCTTATTAGGTATGTTTACAGCTAGAGAGATTGCTATTAACCCTGCTATTACAATCCTCTACATCTCTGCTACATCTGAACTTGCTGAAGCTCAGTTAAGAATCATTAAACAAACCTTAGAGAGCCCTAAACACCAGAAGTACTGGCCTAATCTTATAAATCCTGATGAAGGTAAGCGAGAGAAATGGTCAAGTACTGAAATAAACGTAGATCACCCTGCTAGAAAGACTCAAGGTATTCGTGACTGTACTCTTAAGGCTGCTGGATTAACTACAAACATCACAGGTCTTCACGTAGATCTTATTATATTAGATGACTTAGTAGTTCCTGATAACAATAATGCAGCTGGTAGAAGACTTGTAGCAGAGCGTTATAGCCAATTACAGAGTATTCTTAATCCTGGTGGTAGGATTGTAGCAGCTGGTACAAGATATGACCCTAAAGACCTTTATGGAACTCTAATGGGCACTAAAGAGGAGATCTACAACAGGCAAGGAGAGTTTGTAGGTGAAAGAGATCAGTGGGCAGTCTTTCAAAGAGTTGTAGAGACTGATGGAGAATTCTTATGGCCACGTACTAGAAGGTCTGATGGGAAGTACTTTGGGTTTGATATGAAGGAACTTGCACGTATTAAAGCAGGCTACGAAGACAAAGTACAGTTCTATGCACAGTACTACAATGACCCTAACCAAGTTGGTGTAGCTGATATAACTCCTGATATGTTTATGTACTATGACCCTGAGAAGCTCTCTTGCACTGGTGGTGTCTGGCACTACAATGGAGATCTGTTAAATGTCTATGGAGCCTTTGACTTTGCATACTCTCTTAAGGATGGTGCTGACTGGTCTGTTATAGCTGCTGTAGGTGTAGATGCTTATAAGAACTACTACATACTTGGCTTAGATAGATTTAAGACTGATAGAGTGAGAGAGTACTTTAGCCACCTGATAGAGATGCACAACAAATGGAACTTTAAGAAGGTTCGCTTAGAGGCTACTGCAGCTCAGTCAGTGATTATTAAGGAACTTAAGAGGACTATGCAAGAAGAAGGTGTAAGAATGCCTATCGAAGAGTATAAGCCCTTAAAAGATAAGATAGAGCGTATGGCAGCTGTGTTAAGACCTAAGTATGAAGACCACAGAGTATATCACTACAGAGGTGGTAATTGTGAGCTTTTAGAGTCTGAACTAACTCAAGCACGCCCTGAACACGATGATATTAAGAATGCTGTAGCAGATGCTTTAGAGATATCTGTAGCACCTACTGCAACGTTTTATAAGAAGAACGTACAGAATTTTGTTAAAAGACTAGGAAGATTTGGAGGAACCTGTATATGCCATTAAAAACTTTTGATATTCAATCTTACATTGGTGATAATGCTGACCCTATCTCTAGAGCAATCTCAGAGAAATTTCAGTATTGGTTAAATGCTAAAGAAGGATGGGAGAGAAATTATCAGTCTGCTCTTCAGTATTTGTTTGCTACTGACACAAGAGATATTACAGACTTACAAGGATCTCCTTATAGCTCTTCTACTCACATACCTAAACTTACACAGGTTCGTGATATTATTACTACATACTACTTAGAGTCTCTGTTCTCTTTGTCAAACTATGTGAAGTGGCAAGGAATGACTTTAGATGACTTATCAATTAAGAAGACAAACCTCATTGAAGACTTTGTAAAGCAGATGTTAGATGATGGTAACTTTAGAGATACTGTGTCTCAGCTTGTAGATGACTACTTCGATGCTGGTAATGCCTTTGCAATGCCTGTCTGGAGAGTTGATAAGAACGATAAAGGGACCTATTGGGAAGGTGTTGTAGCTGAACGTATTGATCCTTTAGACATTGTATTTGACCCTGTTGTACGTCACTTTAAAGATACTCCTAAGATTATTCGTACAATAATGTCAATGGGAGACTTAAAGGTTCTTGCTGAAGCTGGTGATGATTTAATGAAAGAAGCATTTGAGAAGATGAGAAAGCAACGTGAGAACATTAGAGCTATCTTTACAAATGGTGATGAGATTATTAATGATGGCTTAGCTATTGCAGGTTTCTCAAGCTTGTCTGAGTATTACAGATCTGATACTGTAGAGTTGTTAACATTCATCGGTACTCTGTATGAGTGTGACACAGATACCTTGCATAAAGATAAAAAGATTACTATTGTAGACCGTAGCATACTCCTTAAAGAGGAAGACATGGAAGGCATTTGCAATAACAACTACATCTTTAAAGCTGGCTGGAGAGATCGTAAAGATTGCTTGTGGTCTATGAGCCCTGTAGAGAATCTCTTAGGTATGCAATACCGTATTGACTTCTTAGAGAATAAGAAAGCAGATGTGTATGACTATGTAGCAAACCCTGTAGTAATTAAGAAAGGTGAAGTATCAGGTCCTGAAGTATTGTGTCCAGGTGCTGAATACGACTGTGATAAAGACTCTGATGTTCGCTACTTAATTCCTGACACAACTATCTTAAGTGCTGATAACCAAGTAGCTGTGTATGAGAATCGTATTGAGATGTTTGCAGGGGCTCCTAGAGAAGCTGCTGGATTCCGTACTCCAGGTGAAAAGACTGCTTTTGAGTATGCACAACTTATGAATGCATCTTCTAGAATCTTTAACAGAAAGATACAGAAGTTTGAACATGAGATATTTGAGCCTCTTATTAATGCTTGCTTCCAGTTGTACTTAAAGCGTAAATCAGGTCAGACAGTAGCTCTAAGGACTTGGGATGCTAAGTTAGATGCTCCTACAGTTGTTACAGTAAGTATTGATGAACTTCAAGGTCAAGGAGCTCTGAAGGCTGTTGGAACTACTTACTACTCAGATAAGTCTCAAATAGCTCAGAACTTACAAATGCTTGGACAGAACCCGTTGTTCATTGATGAAGCTGTAAGAGCTAACTTCAGTCCTACAATGCTTGGAAGAATCTTTGCTAATGTAACAGGCTTAGACAAATACAATGATCTGTTTAGAAAGAATGAAAGATTGTATGAGACTGCTGATCAACAGAAACTTGTAGCTAACTTAATGCAACAGGTTGATGTAGAGAATGCTAAAGGTGTCATGAGAACACAACAGATGAAACGAGAAGCTGGCATAGAGATGAATGCTGCAGAAACGGAGGCACCTATAAATGGCTAATGCTTTAATCTTAAACGGCCTTAAGGGAAAAGAGCGAGAAGATATGCTGAATCAAATTACAGCCTCGCAGCCTCTCTTAAAGCGTTTAGAAGAGTTGTTAACAAAAGAATTGAAGTCTGACACAGAACCAGACTTTAATAACCCTTCATGGGCCTATAAGCAAGCTTTTGACTTAGGATACAAAAAAGGGTTGACAAGAGTTCTGAAATATGTTATAATTAACGGTGTATAGGAGAAAACTATATGGATAACACAGATACAACAGCGACTACTGTAGGATCTGTAGCAGTAGAGGGGAATACAGCTACAACGGCAACTACCGAGAGTACGCAAGAGCCCTTCATAGTTGGAGAAACTTCTGTTTATAAAGACGTTCCTTCATTGTTAAAAGGTGCTATAGAAAAGGAGAAAGTTATTGGAGAACTCAAAAATGAAAACAGAGAACTTCGAGAAGCTTTATCTAAATTTAATAACATTAATAACTTTAAAGAGGAGTTTTTAAAAATGACAGAAGCAAATATTTCTAATAATGGGACAGAGAATACTAGCTCTATTTCTGAAGAAAAGATCCAAGAGATCGCCTTGCAAGCGATGTTAAAGAATCAGCAAGAAGCTAAAGAAGCCTCTAACGTTGCACAAGCTATGCAAGCAGTTGAAGCAGCATTTGGTGGAGAAGCTGAGAATAAAATTGAGAGTAAGTCTAAAGAGTTAGGGATGACTAAAGAGGCTTTAAAAGAGTTGGCTAAGAGTAGTCCAGCAGCTTTCACAGCCTTGATGGGAGTTCAGGAACCTAAACAAGTTCACTTTGAAGACTTAGCTAAGTTTGGCAGAAGTGTTGGTCAAGTTCAAACACAAGAACCTAATGAGTTACAAAAGCTCAGAGACAACCCTAATCTGTACAACGATAGCAAGTATATGGGAGATTTGTTTAAGAAAGCCTACAACAATCCTGAGATCTTAAAAGACTTTGAATGGAAACTTTAAATAAAAGGAAATAACTAAAATGGATTTAAACGGTATAAATACACAAAATAACTCCGCAGCAATCCGAGCAACTATTTACTCTGGTGTTTTGCGGACTCAGTTGGAACCTGAATTGATTGCCATGAACTATGTAGATGTCATTCGTGACTTCCCAGATGGTGATAAATGGCAAGATGCTGAAATCGGTTCTGCAACTATTCACGATTATGTAGAAGGTGAAGATGTAACATTTGACGGTGTTGCGATTGGTACTCGTGAATTTGAAATCAATCGTTACATGTACTCTGGCCACTTCATCACAGAGAAATTCTCGCAAGATGCTTACTTAGCTGCTCAAGTAGCTGCAAAGATTCCTGCGATCGAATCTCGTGCGATTATGGCTAAATTGGAAAAAGACATCTTTGCATTACAAAGTGAATGCCAAACAGCTGCTAATGAAAACTTAGTAGATGGCTATCGTCATCGTTTCACAGCTGGTTATGTAGATGGTGTCAATGATGCTTTTGGAACGATTACACCTTCTGACATTTCTTATGGTGCTGCTGCTTTGGATGCTTTGTTGTACACAGGTCCAAAGGTCATGATTGTTCCTTCATATCAACAACACTTAATCGGTACCTTCGGAGACTTAGCTAAGTTGTCCTTTAACCCGAAATGGGAAGGTATTGTTCGTGAAGGTGCTATCTCTGGTATCCACTTCGCTTTCAGCATCTACGGTGTTGACGTTTATGTTTCTAACTTCTTACCGAAAGTTGCTTCAGAAGCTAACAAAGTTGCTATCGGAAGCACATCAAAAACTGTTGCTAACGGTGCAGTAGCTTTGATGTTCGCTAACATTCCTGATCGTAGACCGTTCCGTATGGCTTGGCGTATGATGCCGAAGTTCGAAGGACGTTGGGTGATGGAAAAGAGACGTGAAGAATACTTGACGGTTGGCCGTTATGGTGTTGGTGCAGGTGACTCAAAGAACTTGATCTGCATGGTTTGCAAATCGACTCCTGCAACGACTGTTTCTTAATTTTAGAAGGAGAATATAAACATGGCAAAATATGAATCAGATTTCAATATTGGTGTCTTCACAGGTATTGATGAAGTTGAAAACCAAAACCAAACATCTTCTTTGTTAACTTATGGTGCTGTTAGCCAGCTCATAGTTCCTTTGAAAGTTGTTTCAGGTACTTTGTGTCCTGCTGATAACGCTGCTAGTGGTACTGGTTTTGGTCGTGGTGCTGCTAAGATCCCTGCTGGTGCTGTGATTAAAGCTTGCTACTTAGTCATTCGTACGGCTGGTGCAGCTTCTTCTACGGTTGATGTAGGAACCTATAAAGCTAATGGTACAGCTATCGATGCTGACGGTTTGTTAGACGGTGCTGCAACATCTGCTACAGGTTTAGTATCTACTGTTGCTGGTGCTTTAATTGGCACGAAAGTTGCAGAAGACAGCTACATCAAAGTTACTGGTACTGCTTCGAGCTTTACTGATGCAGACATTGACATTGTTGTAGAATTTATTTAATATCTTAGGTGGGCTCTGGAGATTTAAAAGTCTCCAGGGTCTGCCCTTATTAGCAAAGGATTTTAAAATGGCTACTTCAAACGTTATTGCACATAAGAACTTAACAGATCCTCAATTACACGAACCTAAAGGTGTTGCTGCAGCTGAAGAAGACACAGTGTATATGGCTGATGGTAATGGCTCTGGTACTTGGTTAAAGGTTCCTTTCTCAGCTCTAGATTATACTCCTCAAGCTACATCAGTTGTTACAGGGTATCAAACAATAGGGACTATTACAAACGTTAATTACTCTGTGTTAACTCCTAATATTACTGGAACTGTTGCTGATGCTTCTACTTTCAATGCTTGCAATAAGAACTTAAAAGAAGTAGGTACAGAAGTTGCACAGCTTCGTACAGAACTAATAAAGGCTTTTGCTAATACGGATGCTTTAAAGGCTTGTTTAGAGGGGCTAATAACAAACCTTAAGAATTCAGGCATAATTACACAATCATAATAGGAGGACTTTCATGGGCTCTAAACCTACTTTAAATAGAATTGTACAAATCTCAAATAATGAGGAGGCTGCTCTCAGACAGCTTAATGCTAACTTTGATACTCTCGAAGGAGTTATTACAGATGCTGTTTCAAGATCGGGTTTAGTGCCTACTCAGATGCAATCAGCTCTTGATATGGGAACTCAAAGGATTATTAACTTAGGAACTCCTATAGATGAAAATGATGCAGTAAGATACAAAGATGTTAGAGATGCCTTAGAAGAATTATCACATGCTGCAGAGTATGCTCAGAGTGCTGAGAATGCTGCTATTAGAGCTAATGCTTCTGCTGGTGAAGCTGCTAATAGTGCTACAGCTGCTGCTACTTCTGAGGGCCATGTACAAGATATGTATGATGCTTTGTACAATAATCCTGTACTGACTACAATATACGCAGACTTATCTCAACCAGACCCTGCTGACAGTGTTCTTATTTCTATTTATAATGACTTACCAGATATCGTAAATGTATCTGAGCATCTTAATCAGCTTGTATGGAACTTATCAACAGCTGCTAATGCTCTTACAATCTTTGGTACACCAACTACTGAGGTTGGTAACATTAACATAGGTCTTAGTAGCTCTTCTACAGGTTATGCTTCTGTAGCCATTGGACCTGTAGCATCTTCAGACGATTATGGTGTTGCTTATGGTGGTTATGCTACAGCCACTGGTGGTCATTCAGTAGCTATCGGTAGTGGATATAATTCAAGCACAGGTCCTAGAGCTACTGGAGGATACTCTATAGCTATTGGGTATGGCTCTTTAGCTGCTGGAGATTATTCTACTGCTTTAGGTATTAGTGCTTTAGCTTCAAGTGACTATGGAGTTTCTATTGGTAGTTCTTCAAGTGTAACAGCAGCTAATGGAGTTGCTGTAGGTCGTAATGCTGTTGCTGCTGGGGCTTATGCGATACAATTAGGGTATGGTACTAATAGCACTGCTAATAGTTTATCTGTAGGCTTAGACAATTCTCACAACTACATTTTGTTGCATAATGATGGTCAAGTCCCTGAAGAACGCCTTGAAGAGATTATGATTAAAGGTGACGTAGATCCTTTAACAAGTACAGTAGGTACTGTAGGTTTGCTCTACAAGAATACTGAAAGCGGTAAGTTGTTTGTTTGTATTTCTGCTAACGATCCTCTGTATGTATGGAAAGAAGTAGGAACAGGTTCTGGAGGTGGTAGTGGAGCTGCTGAAGTCTACACAAATCCATCTTTAACTTCTTCTAACAATGTATGCTTATGGACTATTACACACAACTTAAACTCAAGAGATATTGCAGTAGCTATTTATGATACTGCTAATTACTCAGAACCTGTAGTAACTATTGCAAGACCTACCACAAGTACTGTAACAATAGCTTTTGTATCTCCTACAGGAATTAATGCAGGGGCTTATAAGGCTGTTTTATTAGCTTCTAGTGCTTATGGAACTCCTTTAGTAACTCTTAATAATTTAGAGGATGTTGTATACACAGGTACGGTGACTGACGGAGATGTCTTAGTCTTTGATGGTAATACTGGAGATTGGACAAACAACTCTAATGTCTTCTTCAAGAATAAGAATCAGACTGTAACAGGAAACACAACTTTCTCTGGTACTGTGAAGGTTCCGACTCCAGCTGCTAGTGATGATTCTACTAACGCAGCCAACACAGCTTGGGTACTTGATGTCGCAGATACTTTAGTACATCTAGCAGGAGCTGAAGCTATTACTGGAAATAAGACTTTTAGTGGTACTACAGCATTCTCTGGTGCTGTCTCACTAGGTTCTTCTGCAACAGCAACAACTCCAGCATACTCTGCTAATAACACAAGTGTCGCTACAACAGCTATGGTCCATAACTTAAACGATACTCAAAGGTCTAATTGCATCACAGAAATTCCACAAGATATACACTTATCTTTATCTGATCCAGGAACTTCTTCAGCATTGATAACAGCCTCTTCTGGTACATATTATTATAAACCTAATGGTGTTGGTACTTTTGATAGATATGTTTTAACAGGATCAATATCGTCTCCTAATGGTTTTGCAGATGGTCTTGGAGCTGGTAAAGCCTTTTTATACGTTAGTAGTTCTGGTAATGGTCTTACAATGTCAAGAGCCGAGTATACTTATTCAGGAACTACTCAACCAACTTCAACATATCAATTCCCTACTTGGTATGATACTGCAAACAATGTTTTTAAGGCCTCGAGCAGTTCTGGTTCAAGTTATTACACAGCCAACTACTCTTTGCCTCTAGCTCTCATTAGTGTAGATTCTAATGGCTATATAGTTTCTATTGACCAAGTATTTAATGGTGTTGGCTTTGTTGCTTCAACTTTATTTACTTTGCCAGGTGTTAAAGGTCTAATACCAGATGGAAGAAATGCTGATGGTTCTTTAAAGAGTATTGAATTTACAACTGGGGGAGTTTACTTATGGCCTGTCGATGGAGATTTCATTAACAGAACTTTCTGGTTGAAATCAAATAATATAGGAGGTGCCGAAGGTACTTATAATGAAGACACGAACTACAACAGTTATCCTGATTGGTGTATAGCTGGTTACTACTCTGCAACATCAAGTAAAGTTACAAATGTAACACTAAAGAAAGTCTTTAGAGCTGTTGATTATAGTGAAGCAAGTGTAGTTATAGAATCTTATAATGATACAGTAAACCATTATTGGTATAGAGTCTGGTCAGATGGATGGATTGAGCAAGGTGGTTATGTAGGTGCCAATACAACAGTAAACTTATTGAAACCTTATAGCGATGGTTATTATACAATAGCTTTTGGTTCTATGGGGACTGGTTACACTTATGCAGCTCAAGCTACACAAACAAACCGTACATATTTTATAACTGGCAGTTGGGGTTTCCCTGCTTTCTGGTATACTTGTGGATATTAAAGGAGAGAAAAGATGAAAGAATTTTACATAGGACAGATTTTTGATGGTGTTTATCCACCTGAAGCAGCTATATGGTGTAATTTAAATAATGCTAGAATAGTTACTAATGAAGAAAATAAGTATGCAATTGAAGAAGTACCTGAGCATATAGAAACTGTTCAAGAAAAACTCAATAGACTAGAACAGGAATACCAAATGAATCGTTGGCAACGTGAAGCAATCCTTGCAGAAGGCAGCCCTTACACAGACTTTACAAAGGCTCGTGCAAGAGAATTAGAAGACCTAGCAGAACAGATTAGAAACATTGAGGAGGAAAACTAATGGCACTTTATTCACCTGTGTATCCTAATAACCTTATAGATACTATCAATCAAATCTTAAGTGATGTAGGAGTTCTTTCAAACTTATCAACAAATGTTAAGACAAGCCTTGTAGCAGCTATCAATGAAGTTAATAACTCAGTAAGCTCTATACAAAATGAGGTAGGTTCTTTAACAGCCTTAAACACGACTGATAAATCTAGTGTAATTGCAGCTATCAATGAAGTTGATGGAATAGCCACAGGTGCTGCTAGTAACATTGGAACTCTCTCAAGTTTAAATACAACAGATAAATCAAGTCTTGTAGCAGCTATTAATGAGGTTGATTCAGATGTTTCTTCAAAGCTTGAACAGAAACCTGATGGTACTCATGACTTAATTGACAACAGTAACAAGATCTCTGTAGGATACTTACCAGATTTCATTTTAGGGTCTCTGTTATACGGTGGTGTGTTTGATCCTACTACAGCTGTTGCAACTCTTACAACTAATGCTAAGACTAAATTAGGAACCTCTTCGAATACTATTACACTTACTAATGATACTACACCTATTACAGGTTATGAAGCTAACGAAGGTATCTTCTACATCTGCTCTGGTCCTGGCACATTTGCAAGTATATCGTTCTCTAATGGGGACTGGTTAATTTCTACAGGGACTGGCTGGAATCGTGTAGATACTTCTGATGCTGTTACATCTGTAGAAGGCCGCACAGGATCTGTTACAGTTATTGACGACTCTAAGGGCTCTGGAGATACAACATACACATGGAGTGCTGATAAGTTATCCTCTATCCTTTCTGCAGGAGTTGTATCTGATGTTAAAATTAATAACATTAGTGTAGTTACTTCAGGAGTTGCTAATATCCCTTATGCATCTACAAATAATGGTGGTGTTATTAAACTGTCTCCTTCTTATTATGGAACTGATATTGGAACAGGTGTTCAAGAAGGTCGTCTAACAAGTGTTGTATATTCTTATGCTGGCTATGCAGGTATTTCGAATCTTGCTTTTGTCTCCAAAGGAACTCTTGAAAATATCCTCGCAGGTAAAGAGATTCTAACTGGCGTTCCATCGCAATCAGGTCAGAGCGGAAAGTTCTTGACAACGGACGGGACTGATGTAAGCTGGGCATCTGTATCAGGTGGCACTAGTAGTTTATCAGACATAGCTGTTGCGGGTGATAATGTTACCTTTACAACACCGTCTAATACAGACTATGTAAGTTCTTCAGATAAGATAAATAGTGCAACCATATCTTCAACTGGTATCTTTGCACCAACAGGAAGTCAATATATTCAATTTACGAGTTCAAGTATCCCAAACTATACTGGCTCAATCTTTACAGGCAACTATGATTGGTCTTGGACATTTAAATTTAAATCACCATCAGATGTGACTGAAGAGCATTCTATTTTTAAAGCTGGGTCTTCTCTTACAAACTTTAATATCTGGTGCGCTTTATCAGAAAGTAACAGTATTAACAAACGACTTAATGTTGGTGTACACTTAAGTGATGATTCTTGGTCTAATGGTTTATATCAAGGTGGTGTAACAGATTTAACTCCTAATACTTGGTATTGGGTAAGGTTGTCAAGAACAATATCTTCAAACACTTATAAATTAGAATTATCTACTGATGGAACAAATTGGACTACTGAAATATCCTTTACATCATCTTTAGGATTATATAATACTTATGCTACATTCTACCTTGCTAATTCGTACGGTTCTGCTGCAGGGACTGATGAGTATGATATGACAGGCTGTAAGTTTACGACGAGTTATTCTTATGTAAATGATTATGTAGCATATATTGTCGATGATAGAACGACAATTTCGGCGGCTGGGTTACCTTCTCAATCGGGTCAATCTGGTAAGTTCTTAACAACTAACGGTACAGCGGCAAGTTGGAGTTCTGCTCTAACAAACACGGCAACGGGTACAAACAATGCTTTAGCTCTCTTTGGAACTGCAACAGGTAGTAAAGATATTGCTATCGGCGATGGTTCACAAACATCAGGTGGAAATGGTGTTGCTGTTGGTGCTTCTGCAAAAGCGACTTATGGTTCTTCAACAGCTGTTGGTTCATCTGCACAGGCTACAGCAAGTGCTGCAAATGCTTTTGGAACATCTGCACAAGCTACAAATGCAGGTGCGACAGCTTTAGGGTATGCTGCGAAAGCTACAGCAGCTTATGCAATACAACTTGGCTACGGAACAAACTCGACTGCAAACACTCTGTCAGTAGGCCTTTCGAGTTCTAACAACTACAGATTATTAGACTCTGATGGAACTATACCAGGTGGTCGTGTGCCTCGTTCTGTTTACGATAGAGTAGAAAGTATCTCCAGTGGTACAATAGCCCTTGATGACGGAACAGTTTTCTATACAGATGCTCCAACAGTAGCTACTACATACACCATAGATAGCTCTGCATTAACTGTCAGTGGGCTTAATTATAGATACTTTAATGTTCTTATTGAGATGCCTGCAACAGCTGTTGGTATAGACTTTACAACTAATAACACTATTGTATGGGCTGAAGGAAGCACTCCTGATATGTCAATAGGTGGTAGAACTTACTTACTAGCTTTCCAAACATTTGATGGAGGAACTACTTGGATAGGCTCTTTGTGTACTTGGTGGACAACACCGACACCTTAGGAGGTCTTTAATGGTATTACCTTATAACTTAAACAGATTTGGTGGAGGTCGTGGAAGACCTTATTACTGTGAAGTAGAATGGATAGAGAACTCTGTAACATCCACCAATACATTTGCTTTTACTACTAATATGTATCCTCGTGCTGGTACTTCAATAACAATGGAGGTTATGCCAACATTACTTCAAAATACAAGACGTTTAACTGGTGCTACTGGTACTCAAGGGAATGGTTGGGGTGCTACATTTATTGAAATAACTGGAACAGGCTATTGGGGTATTGGTAATAGTGCTAGTAGTGTTGCAGCAAGTACATCAAGACGTGATAAAATAAAGGTAGAGTTTGAAACAAATGCTCATAAGCTTTACGTAAATGATAACTTAGAGATTACTTATACCTTGAATACTCCTCATACAACTGACCCTTATGGTTGGTCTCTAGGTTGTGTTACTTCTTCTACAGGTTACAGAATGCCTGCAAGATGGTATAGAGCTTATCAACAAGACTCTAATGGAAACATCATACACGATATAGTACCTGTATTAGACTGGGATATGATTCCTTGTTTCTATGATAAAGTTACTGGAGAATTATTCTACAGGACTCAAATAGTTGGTAGTGGAGATATCTCGTATGGTCGTGAAATACACTATGTAGATTGGCTGCAAAGTAATGGAACACAATATATAAAGACTGGTATATTTTCTGCTATTGGTTTAAAAGCTCATTCAGTATTTGAGTTCGATGAAAACTATTCTTATGCAACTCCTTTCTGTACTCAGTCACCTGCTGGAAATTACTATGGATTACGCTTAAAGCATACTACTTTAGTTTTCCAAGCACTTGCTGGTAGTTCTCTTGTAGACTGTGGATCGGCTGCTATTAATACAAAATATACTGTTGACTTTACAGTTACGGCAGATACGATGACTGCTGTAATAAACGGGACAACTTACACCTCATCAGTTACGTTTAATCCGACAGGTACAAATGACATTTATTTATTCTGTGCAAATGCTGGAGGATATGCTGCTAACTACTTAAGAGGTAAAATATATGAGCAGCAGTTTACAGATTCAAATGGAGTTTTGTTAGCAGATTACAGACCAGCTGTTGATGAGTTTGGTGTTGGCACTATGTTTGATAGAGTTACTCATACATACTACACTGTGTCTGGTTCAGGTGTCTTTAACTATCCTGATGTAGAATGCGAAAAGATTATTACAGATGGTACAGCATATTTGAATACTGATATTATCTTTAATGGTAATGAAACTTTTAAGATTATTGGTATGCGAAAAGGTACTTTAGGTAGATCTTTGTTTGGTGGTAGAACACAAGGAAACGTTTATAATGGCTTGTATGAATATAACAGAGCTATTTATGCGTGTGTAAACAATACCTATACAAAGGTTGATGACGTTTGGACAATAGATGAAGAACATGATTTAAGCTATACTGGAGACACTTTAACTCTTGATGGCTCTCAATACACCTTAAGAAGCGTTGTTAATACTGTGAACTTTACATCTTTGTTTGGCTTAAACAATGGTGGTTCAATTACAGCTAATGCAAGTGATGGCTCTTACATTAAGAATGTAGAGTACTACAACACCAGTAATGAGCTTGTGAGACACTATGTTCCAGTCTGCCATAGTGGTGAAGTGTGTATGAAAGAGCTTGTAGGTGGAACTTATATCACAAATGCAGCAGGCTCTGGTAAGTTTAGAGCAGTAATTAAGGAGAATAAATAATGTATGGAAAGCTTGTAAATGGAGAATTAGTGCCAGCTCCAAAGAACTTTAGAGGTATTATTAACTACAACTTATACCCAGCAAGAATGGTAGAAGATGGATACAAGCCTGTTGTGTACACTCAAATACCTGCAGATGGTGTTGATGAAATTGATGAGAATACTTTAGAAGTCTTAAAGAAAGCTGAGAAGAAATACAAGAGCACCTTTAAAGAAAATAGCAGAGCAATAACACAAGTGTGGGTAGAAGATGTGGAAGATTCTGTATAGTGTTTTTGAAGGGGCTTGGAGGAGACTCTTTGGCTCTGATGTGATACCTAGGCTTCTTTTGCATATAATCAACGTTGTAGCAACAGGAGCCCTTTTAAGGTACATGGGTAGCTCATGGATTCAAGTTGCCTCTGTAGCAGCCCTTTACGAGGCTTTCTACTGGTCTGTAGGGCATGGTCCTGCATTTGATATGGGAAGAGACGGACAACCCTCAGAAGAAATGATTAAGAGATACAAGAAGTACTTCTGGAATTCTTGGTGTGAAGTTATAGTATCTCCAGAGAACTGGTATACATTTAGATATGACTTCTTGTGGATGTTCTTTAGATATGAGATTCCTGCTGTGTTAATAGCACTCTGCTTACTGTCTCCTGTGTTCTCTTTAGCAGGACTTTGTGTTGCTTCTATATACGCAGGATGTTGGTGGCTGCATGACAATGGCTACTTAAAAGAATTAGGAGCTACTGAGCTTGCAGAAATTGTTGCAGGATTTGTTACAGGAGTATTATTATGCCTCTCTTAAAAGGATCTTCAAAGAAAACTATATCAGCTAACATTAAAGAATTAAGAGCAACTGGGAAATACTCTCAGAAGCAAGCAGTTGCCATAGCTCTTTCACAAGCTCGTAAGAGTCGTAAGAAAAAGCTTGACAAAAGAAAACGAGTATGATATACTAAAGCTATAAAGGGTATTAGAGATGATAGATTCAACAAAGGATACTGTTATTATGACTTCAGGAATTAGTGCACAGCTTTATCTGTGGCTTGATAAGGCAAACTTAATACTCTCTGTGTGTGTTGGTATTGTAACTTTAGCATACTCTACAATACGCCTTTATGATTACTTAAAGAATAGGAGAAAGAAACATGTTTGAGAACTTTTTAAATGTCATTGCAGAGAATCAATTTGCAGCTACTGCTATTGTTTTAGTATCTGCTATTATTCTTTTCTTTGTAGCTTTAAAGCCTTTGTTGGACTTTATTGTCACTAAGACACAAACTAAGAAAGATGATGAAATTGTAGAAGCTTTGTATAAAGCTATTGAAGCTCATAAAGAAGAAGTTGAAGCTATTCACAAAGCTGCTAATAAGATTAAAGAAAAGAAATGCAACAAGTAATTATAATTCTATTAGCTTGTGTATTATCTTTCATAGTTGGAAGAGTTACTAAGGAGAACAAGGAAATCACTGATGAGATTAAAAAGTTTAATAAAGGTGCTGCTGCTGGTGATGCTGCTGTTAGAGCCTATAGGGTGTGCCGTAAAAAGCTCTCAGGGAGTTCCTTGCAGTCTTCTTAAGTGCACTGACTTTTCTTCTGAAGATGATGCATACGATAATGGAGTTATTAAAGAGATCTGTGGAAAGGATTGTAGAGTAGAATGACTAAGCCAACTTTATTAGATTTAACACAACGTGTAGCAGTATTCTGTAATGCAGGATCTGTTAATGGTATTCATGACACTAGAGAATCTTTACAGATTGCTCAGATTATTAAAGAGACCTTTGAAGATCTTGTAATGCGTAGTGAGATTAGGACTACTCAAGTTCTATTACAGCTTCAATCTGTGTCTGACTTAGCTAAACCTACACATTTGTTAATGCAGTCTGAAGTTCTTACTGTAGACTTATTAAAGTATAAGAGTCCTAGAGGAACTTTAATAGATCTTCAATATAAACCTTCAGTAGAGTTTGTTGAGGATAGCTTACATTTAGATCCTACACAACCTAATATACAAACTGTTGAAGATTTCTCTGGTATTCTTTTTAATATTAGAACTGACAGAGACCCTAAGTATTGGACAATATTTGAAAATGGATCTGAAGAGTATGTTGTATTAGACTCCTTAAATAGAGAATTTGAAGACACTATTCAAGGTATTCACGTAGTAGCCTATGGAAAGATTATGCCAGAGTTTAAATTAGAGGACAGCTTCATTCCTCCTCTGAGTACTCAACAATTTCCTGTGTTGCTTTCTAGGGCTAAAGTAGCAGCTGCTAAAGAACTTAAGAATCAAGAGAATGGCATAGAGTATGATAAAGCTCGTAAACAATTCATTCAAGTCACTCAACAACACAAGTCACAGTTTAGAGGAAGTACTACATGGAACAACAGATTGCAGACGGGGAGACGTTATCATTTCTAGAGCACACAACAGCTGTTAAATTCTGTAGAGGTTGTTATAGTTGCAAAGGTGTTGAAGGTAGTTATAGTACTCTAGAGAATCTTAAAGAGGCCTGGATAGATAAACTGAGAGAGGATAAGAGAAGAGAACTAAATAGGATTGCAAGAGAACTTAGGCATACTAAAGTAAGAAACTTAAATGGTGTTGGATACGGACATAAACTAAAGTACTTAAGAAGTGAGAAAGAAAGATGGCAAATAACAAAGCTTGGCAAGTAATTCAAACAGCTCCTTTTATAGGGGGCTTAAACACTGAGATAAACGATCTTCAAGATGCTACTCAGTTCACTTCTGATGAACTTAATATGGTCATTAAAAACAATGGTACAAGATCTAGAAGGCTTGGAGTAGACTATGAAGAGGGTTATAAGATGTCCCTCAACACTCTTGTACAATATATTAATGGTGTTAAGATTAAACCTGCTTTTAGTGCTGCAGAGTGGTTGTGTACTGCCGATAATACTCACACATACTACATAGTTATTCAAGAGGGCCCTAAGATTCTTTTTTACAGAAACGAAGGTACTCCTTTCTCAGCTAATCAAGAAGACTACGAGATTGACTTAGCAGATTATAAACTCTCAGAAGATGTTGACAATTTAGACTATGCAGAAACTCCTGTAAGTTTTACTACAGCTTACGGAGGATTGTTTATAGTCTCTAAAGCTATCTATCCTATTCTTGTAACTAAACTAGAACCTCAAGAAGAATACGATCCAGATCCTATACCAGCTACTGCAGTCTTAGATATGACAGCAGGATGGAACAATAAAGCCTTCAGAGAATATCAGAGTGAAAAGAGATTTAAGATTAATGGTGTTACTGTTGGAACTTCTCAGATTTTAGGAGATTACACGACATGGCAATTTGATACTCAGAATCCTCATGGGTATGGTTATGATGACTTTGGTAATCTTATAACAGATGGTGGAGAATATTGGAATATAGGTGGGCATGGAGTCTTTGGTGATATCTATATGCGTTCTGCTAACTACTATGCAAGATGGTGGAATAGTCTTGATTCAACTGTTAGAAGGGGCATTACAGCTACTGCAATAACTCCTTATTCAGGTGACTGGATGCTTCCTGCAGAACAAGCAATGTATGGAGGGTATGCTCAAGAGTACTTAGAGTTTACCTGTCCAGTAGGTCCTTTATATTCTGGTATAAAAATTAGTGTAGAGACTGCTGCAAGATCTAATAAGCTTTCTAAACAATATGCAATCTATTACACAAAAGAAGCTATTACAGGAGGATTTGTTCCAACAAACATTAAAAGTAGATTAGATGTTCAGATTAGAGACTTCAAAGGTGTTAAAGATATCTATGATGGTCGTATAGATCTGTTGCTTGGTGAAGGAGTCTCAATCAGACCTAAATGGCCTAAATCAGAATCTGATATGACTGATGAAGAAATAGCAGAGAGTCGTGCACATACTTATAATCTATGGAATCAAGGGTGGAATCAACAAGAAATCACAGACTACTTAAATGCTTATACATTTACTGAAGACAATATTCAAAAAGCTTTTTATCCTTCTAATAACTACCAATGGTTCCTTGCAAAGGACTCAAGTACTCTTGCATTTAAGCCTACAGATTTAATAAAGATAGCTTTTGGTAATACTAGAGCTCCTTCTGGAAGAACTATTTTATATTATTTACACCAAGATAGAGAGGATGCTAGTGGTATAGTAGGACTTGAAATAGAATACCCTAGAACTCCTTATTATGTTGATATAATAGCTTATGCAGGTCGTGTGTGGTATTTGTCAGGAGATACTATATTATACTCTCAAGTACTCTTTGATGATATTACTAAAGCTGATAAGTGCTATCAAGAAGCAGACCCTACATCAGAGAAGATTTCAGACTTAGTAGACACTGATGGAGGTATGATACAGATTCCAGAGCTTGGTGAAGGTATAAGATTCTGTTTAGTTGGAGCTGCATTAGCTGTAGTAGGTACTAAAAGTATTCAATTAATTTCTGGTGGTCAGAACAATGCTTTCACAGCTACAGCGTACACAAGAGGAGCTATGCAGGCATACACTACTGTGTCTCCAAGAAGCTTCGTAACTACTGAATACGGTACTTTCTTCTGGTCTGATGTTGGAGTTGTGTTGTTGTCTTATCAAGAAGGATACGCAGCTCAGAATATTACTGAAAACACTATTAACACTTTCTATCAGAAGATTCCTGAATGGGCTATGGAGAAATGTGTAGGTGTCTACAACAGAGCTCAGAAGCAGATAGTGTGGATGTATCCAGGGGATGAAGATAATCCTATTAATCTTAATAAAATGCTCATATATGATGTATTAAAAGGCTCTTGGACTCCTTTTGAAGTTGCTTCTTCAGGTTCTCTTGAGGATGGTACTTCACTGCCTTGGATTGTTGGTGGTGTTACATTAGAGACTTCTTATAAGAATGACAACATCTATCCAGTGTATGTAGATGGTGCTGAAGTAGTTGATGATAGAGGCTTTAGAATTCTTGCTGATGAGCCTATTGAAAGAGAAGACCAAGTATTTAAGAGTGCTGTTTTAGTCTGTTTTGATAACTTTGAAAGTAAAACAACATTTGGTAACTTTGATAACCTTAACTGTCTTGACTGGGCTGCTGGAGATATCTATGGTCCTGGTGTAAACTATAGCAGCTACTTAGTATCTCATCCAATTAACTTAGATAGCACTGCTTATAATAAAACTATACCGTATATCCTAGCATACTTTAGAAGAACTGAAACAGGATACACAACAGATGGTGTTAAAATCTATCCAAGTGCTTGTCAAGGGGTTATTCTGTGGGACTGGAACAATACTGGAAGATCTGGTAAATGGGATGCTCAGCAGGAACTCTACAGATACGAGAAAGATACTTTATTAGATAATGATTATGTGTTCTCTAAGACTCGAGTATATGGTGGTGGAAGAGCTTTTAAGGTTAAGCTGTCCTCTAAAGATAACAATTACTTTGTTGTAGAGAACATTGGATTTAATATTTATGGAGATGCGAGGATATAATGGCTAAGGAAGTTGGAAAAGAAGCTGGAATGTCAGCAGCCTCTGGAGCTACAGCAGGTGCTACTTTAGGTACTGCTATAATGCCTGGATGGGGTACTGCTATTGGTGCGGCCATTGGTGCTGTTGTTGGAGGCATAGCTGGTGCTTTTTCAGGTTCTTCTAAAAAGAAGGCTAAGAGATACCAAAAGCTTGCAGCAAAAGTGCAACAAGAAAGAGAAGCTAATAGAGACTACGAACAATTCTTACAAATGATTAGACAACAAAGAATTGCAAGAGCTACCACAATGTCTCAAGCAGTCTCCTTGGGTATAGAAGAATCTACAGCACTTCAAGGAGCAGTATCAGGACAACAATCTCAAACTGCACATGGAATTAATTATTTAGCAGAAGACAGAAGACTTCAGGAATTGTATAATAGTTATATGAAGAGTGCTGGAAAAGCAGCTAGTATAGCTCAAGACCAGTCAACAGCTTTTAACACTTTGAATAACCTAGTGATGGCTGCTGGAAACACTATGATGAAAGGTAATGCCACTTCAACAACCACAACTACAAATACACAAACAACATCACAACCAGGAGTTACTGGAACTTTCTCAATGAATCCTGTAATAAACTACTAGGAGATTACTCTAATGGAAACTATTAAAGACCTTACAAGATTTCAAACAATTAAAAACACACCTGTAGAAGAGATTGATGAGAGCAGTTTAGAAACAATTCCAGAGAACTCTCAGAACTACTATCATGGTTTGTGTTCAAATGCTTTTGATACTGAAGTAGATCCTCCTATGAATGCTGATGAGATTGATGCAGACTACGAATTAGGGGCTTCGATAGTACACGATAGAGTTCAAGAGGACCGTATAAATCTCTTAGAGGGTATGGTAGGCTCTGGTTCTCTTAGTGGTTCCATAGGACCTCAAATAGCTATTGATGTTATGCAGGCTCCTTATCCTGAGAAAGACATCTCTTTACAAACTCTTCAAGCAGAGAACTATAAACTTAAAGCAGGTTCTGAAGATATTGACAGAGCTAATCAAATCTTAGACAATCCTGATGAAGCTGATAAAAGAACTAAGTACACAACTAACTTAGGCATCTTTCAGACTGTGTTAAATGATGTAGATGCAGCTGCTGATAAAGCTGGTGGTGGTGTTGGTTATTTCTTAAGAGGCTTCTTACCTTTTGTAGATACTTACAGAGCTATGACGACAGACTTGCCAGGGCTTAATTCAGGTTCTTTAGATTATGCTTCTAAGTTAAACATAGAGATTAACAACAGAATGCAATCAATGGAACCTGAAGACTTTAACAAATGGTTAAAAGGTTTTGTAGCATACCAACAGAAACAAGGGCAATCTTTTCATAGGATTTCAGAGCTCTTAAACAAAGCTGTGGTTCCTTCTAATGAGATGTATATGAGTGTCATTGGAGATATCTCTGATATAGCTACATTAGGTAGTGCAGGAATAGCTGCTAAGAGTGCTGGTGGAGTTATTCCTGCAGCTAAAGTACTTGCTAAAGGAGCTATGGAGACTGTTCCTTTCTTACCAACAGCTGCTAAGCTTACTGCAGGTACTCTTAAAGCAGCAGGTAAGATACCTCAAATAGCTACTGATGTTGTGTCTGGTAGAATCTTTACAGGTAATATTACTGGTGCTACTGCTGCAGCTCTTAAGAAGATTGAAGCAGCTGTTGAAGCTGGAGAAGCAGGAATAGAGACTGCTGAAGAAGCTGTTAAACAAGTTACAAAGTATATGGTAGATCCTTTTGCAACTGGTAATGTTCCTGTTGGAATTAAACTCGGTAAGGCTGCAGAAGGGATACAAACAACTGCTGATTTATACAGAGAAGAAGCTAAATTAGGATGGGTTTTAGGGCAAGGTTCAAGCCTTAAGAAGTACTACACAGATATGTTTGAGAGTGCTTGGAAGTCTCATAATATAGAACCTCCTACAAACCTTACACAAGTCACAGATATGCAACCTATTGTAGAGTCTACTAAAGTTTCTGGAAGAGTCTTAGTAGGACCTAAGGCAGGGCATTCCTTTGTGTCTGAAGAGCAAGCTACTAAAGCTCTTAAAAGATTTATGAAGAATGCTGATAAGTCTTCTGTGTCTGCTGAAGTTGTGCAAGCAGCTCCAGGTTCTTTCTTCATTCAAGCTGATGTTAAGTTAGGTAACACCATTGGAGAGATATTTGAGAATTACTCAGAGTCTACTGGAAAGTGGTCTCCTAAGTTCTTATTAGGAACACAGAAGTCTATGCCAACAGGTGCTCAAGCTTGGAGACAGATTGCAACAAGAGACTCTAACTTCATCAGAGAGAAGCTATTGACATATCAGAAAGCTGTGAAGTCTCTTAACAAATCTGAACAGAAAGTATTAGAGAACCTTAAAGAGATTAGTAAAGAGAAGTGGTTTACTCCTGAATACTTAAGAGCATCAGGTATCTCTGATAAAGTTGTTAATGCCTATGCAGCTGCTAGAATTGTAGAAGACACTAACTATGCTGTAAAAGCTGTGTACAATTCTAAGAGATTAGCTGAAGAAGGTTGGACAAGGATTGTTACAGGGCTAGATCCAGAGAATCCTGTAATGACTGGTAAAGTTGTTTCAGAAGATAATATTGAGTTTAATAAAAGATGGTTTAGTTTAGGAGATGGTACAGAACCTCGTAAGATTACTCCTGCACAATTTAAAAAGAACTTTGCAGATAAATATGCAGTAGTAGAAGGTTTGTATGAGCTTGATAATGTACCTGCTAAGTATGCTTATTTGCTTGTACCTAAAGATAACTTAAGAGTATTTAAGCTTGACCAATACTTTGGTAGTTATGTTCCAGGCTTTAGACACTTTTATGATCCTGATACATACTTCATTAAGCAGCCTATATTTAAGACTCTTCCAAGTGGTAGAAGAGTTCTATCAGATATTCACACAATCAGAGGTGCTACTACTTTAGCAGAAGCTCAAGAGTACGCCAAAGAAGTTGAGAGAGTTAGAAAAGCTGTTGGAGAAGTCTTAGGTACTTCAGAAAAGAGTAAGAAGTTCTTGCCACTGAAAGCAGCAGCTAACAAAGCTCTTCAAGGTATGGATAACAAATACTTAAACTTTAATAATGTTGATGATGCTGTTGCATGGGCTAAAGAGAATGGTGTAGATTTGCTAGCTAAAGAGAGTGTAGTAGGTGTGTTAAAGGAAGGAGAAGCTTCTAATGTCTTTAGTAAGTCTTTAAATTACCTCTCACAGGAAGAAGCAGAAGACTTTACAAAGTATGTTAAGAACTATGAATTCTCTAGTCCATCTGCAATAGCTCGCTTAGAACGTGGTGAAGGTGTTAAAGATGTTGCAACAGATGCTCACTTACCTTGGATGGATGTTAATAGGGAGCTTAATAGTGTTGTTAGAGAAGTTGAACGTTATGGTGTCATGAATGACTATACAAAGGTATTTGCAAGTGACTGGGTAGATACCTTCAGAGATGTTGTAGATACCTCTGTAGACCCTGTTTCCGCCCTTTCTAGAGGCCTTATAAATAAGAAAGGAAATCCTGCTAAAGTTGCTCAAGCACAATATGCAAAACTCATGCACGATTATATTAGAGGTGTGCCTAATGCAGTAGACAAAGCTACTGAGCAGTGGTTAGGTAATCTTTTAATGTCTGTTGGAGAGAACCACGAGTGGCTTAAGAATGTTCCTTTACTTGGTGATGCTTTCCAAGAAGGCTCAAGAACCTTTAAGACTCTTACAACTCTAAAGCCTATTGACTGGGTTAAGACATACACTTCTCATTTCTACTTAGGTATGTTGAGAGCTAAACAATTACTTACACAAGGTTTGGCAGTAACTCAAACACTTTCAATATCTCCTATTGCAGGTACTAAAGCTCTGCCATATTCCTTTGTAACTCCTTCTTTATTAGCTAAGGCTGATGATGAAGCTTTTGAATTTGCTGCTAAGATGTTAGAGAATAGTGGAGAAGTTGTTGGCAAGTCTAAGATTAAAAGATTAGTAGAGAACTTAAGACACTTTGATATCTATGGACAATCCATTAAAGGTGGTGCTTTTGCAGACATGGACACAAGACTTGGTAAACTTAATGAGCTCTCTTTCTGGTTCTTTAGAAAAGGTGAAGCTTTTAACAGAGTGCATTCAGCTACTACAGCTCTGATGGAGAAGGGCTTAGAGTTTGCAGACTTAAGTAAGATATCTTCTAAAGAGATGTCAGAGCTTCTTGTACGTGCTGAACAGTTGTATATGAATATGGGTAAGACTGGTGTTAGTGCTGCACAGATGAGTGGTGTTGGTAAAGTATTGCTACAGATGAAAGGTTTCTCTTTAAGAGGTATTGAAGCCCTCACAAGTAGCTCTTTAACAGCTGCTGAGAAAGGTCGTTTACTTCTCTTTAACACAATGGCAACGGGCTTAGCAGGTACTGTTGGAGCTAAGTTTGCATACAATGTATACGACTGGATGACAGATGATTTAGGTGTGTCTGATGAGACTGCTTTGATGGTTCAAGAAGGGCTCTTAAATACTCTTACAAGAGAAGTTATGGACCACCCATTAGACCTAGCATCTCTAATGAATCCTGAGTTTGGTAGTTTCTTTGAAGACCTTTATGATGTAGCTACTTCAGGTGCTATGCAGTTTGTAGCAGGCTCTACAGTAACTGGTAAAACTTGGAACACAATATCTACAATAGCTAATGCAATGTCTGCATGGGTTAATGAAGAAGCTACTACAGATGTCATTAAGAATACATTTAAGATTATAGCAGCTCAAGGAAGTCTGCCACCAGCATTTAATGAATACTCTACAGCTTTCCACATGATTACAGCAGGGCGTAAAGTAACTACTTCAGGAACTCTGATAAGTGAAGATATGTCTGCTATGGATGCTGTGTATGCTATGATGGGCGTTAAGACTTTACCTGAATCAGACTACTATGAATTTGTAGCAAGACTGTCAGATGATAGACAGAAGGTTACTAACGCTATTAATGACATGAAGAAGATCTTTACATCTGTTATCACAGACCCTGGAAAAGACTTTAACATTGCTATCTTTGATAAGTACTTTGCAATAGTCTGTGATAACTACCAACTGACTCCTAAACAGAGACAAGAAGTCTGGAATCAGTTAAATAAAAGAGCTGGGGAAAACTTTGTAGGCTACAAACCTAAACTCTTAAAAGGTGTTGTAGAAATGTATGGAAGAAATAAAGCCGAAGAATATTTGAAAGCGAGGAAAGAATGGCTGGATTAATTAATTATGACTTGCAACAATCTCCTGAATCTGCTATGAGAACTGGAGATCCTGTAGACAGATACGAGTGGGCTCCAGGAATTCAACAACTAGGTCGTACTGCTGAAGGTGCTCTTGATGCCTATAGAACATATCAAAAAAGACTTAAAGAAGATGCTGATAAACAACAGAAGATTCAAGAGAACATTGATGAAAGTAACTACGAAAGAGAAATAAGACAGCTTTCAGTAGAGCTTGACACAATATCTGGTATAGGACCTTCTGAACGTATTAATAGGATTCAAGAGGTTGATGATAAGTACTTTCACTTAGATCCTGCTAAGAGATCTGCAATCAGAAAAACAGTAGGCTTAGGAGACGAATACAACATCTCTTATAACTTAAGCCAACAAAGAGGCCAAGAGTATGTAGCACAAAAGAAAGAAGAAGATGCTGCTTACATGAACCTTGCTAGAGCTTTTAAAGGGGCTGCAGTAGATACTATGTCTCCTGAAGAACAGATACAATTAGGTAAACAGATTGAGAATGAAAATGTTTTGAATAACTCTAATACTCAATACATAACTTCAGGTAATGTTAATGAATCTCTAGTACCTTCTGTAAATACAACATCTGCTATCAGTCTTCAGAGTGCTGTGTCTTCAGATGCAGAAAATCAAATAGCTTCTGGAGGTTCCTTAGATTATGAATGGGTTAATAATGAAGCTGCTGTTATGCTTAACAGATTACAAGCAGCAGGTTACAGTCCTGATCAAGCTGCAGCATTAACTCAAAGATCTATGTATTACTACAAAAAGAATGCAGATTATCTTGCAAAGAACCAAGATGAAGCTGCTAAAGTCAAAGCAAACAATAAAAAGATGATGACAGACCAATATGCAATTAACTTGCAAGAGCTAACAGGGATGCCTTTAGAGGTAAACTTATCACTCTTAAATAATCTTCAATACATTTCTGATGAGGGTACTAGAGGAAAAGTATTAGGAACTATGGATCAGCTTTATGCAGCAGGTTTAAACAACTATGTGAAGAACTCTTATTTGACTCCTAGTAAGCTGTATACACCAAGCGTTTTAAGTACTGTTGCAAGTCCTGGTACAAGCATACAAGCACCTGCATCAGCTCTTCAATACGCTTTAGGTCATGAAGGAGAATTTACTAGAGGTCAAATAACAAACCAAGGACTTGTGCTTAATCAAGCTCTTTCTACAAACCTCTTAAGTTCTGATCAAAAACTCTTGTATTCTCAAGAAGACTTAGATGCTTACTTGAATTCTAGTGCAGACAATGCTAAAGAGTGGACTCGATTAACTCAAGAAAGCTTGCCAAGTGTTACAGATCAGTTTGCGAAAGCGACACCAGAAGAACAAAAAGTAATTAAAGATAGCTATAACAAAGTGATGTACAACTTCTTAGAAGATGCTTTAGAGAAAGTTGCTAGAGATACTAGAGGAGCTATTACATACTCTGATGGTGTGTTATCTTCTAATTATACTCTTGATAGGGACTTAATAAGAGACACAAATGCTATCTTAAGTGAGATGAAGAATGTCTCATGGAATGCAAAAGGAGCTGTTGACAGCTGGAAAGAAGTTGATAACAGAATTAAACTGATGGTTGCTGAGAAATCTCTAGGTCTTGAGAACAAAAGTAGTGTTTCTAGTGACCTAGCAGCTATGATGAACCCTGTAGCAGCTGGTTTAGGTTCTGTTGCAGGTACTGAACAGGGCATGGCTTTTGGAATGACACCAAGAGAAGCTGCTAGAACTTCTGCTAACATGAGAAGGATGGGAATAGGTACTGAAGGATTTAGAAAGTTTGTTGAGAATACTCTAAGTTCAGCAGCTGCTGTGTCTCCTACTCAGTATTTATCAGAAATACCACAGGGAATCAAGAATGTCTCTGATAGAACTAGAGAAGTCGGTGGGCAGCTATTTGGAGTTGGTGTTCAGAAAGTTGAAGATGAACTTAATAAAAGATCTGGTAACTTCTTAGACTTTATTAAAGGCTTTGAAGGGTTCAGAGGAGAAACCTATGATGATGTAGGACAACCTGCTATAGGTTATGGGTTCCGTAAGAGCACTCTTCAAAACGCTCCTGAAGAAACTAAAAAGAAATTAGAGCAAGTTGTTCCTGGAATTACTTCAGAAGGCTTTAATAGAATCACGAAGGAGCAAGCTTCTGCAGTTCTACCAATTCTTTTGGAAGATATCTATGTACCAGAACCACCG
>Ga0265298_10000865_pt1 | contig 45017 bp, 51 predicted proteins | sample AusTroGonzalo_MG_3_FD_193486 | JGI IMG/M metagenome (GOLD analysis project Ga0265298, IMG submission 193486) | Bovine rumen microbial communities from tropical cattle in Woodstock, Queensland, Australia - Gonzalo_01 | ecosystem: Host-associated > Mammals > Digestive system > Stomach > Rumen ...
TTTGTGGCAGTGCTTGCAGTTTTCCGTGCCGGCAAAACCAAAGATCTTCTTGCCGTCCTTTTCAGTCACCTTGTGGCATTCTTCGCATTTGAATTGAAGAGTGGTGCCCTTGACTTTGAAGGGGCTGTGGTGGCTGTAGGCTTCGGTCACCGTCTTGTCCTTGGAGGAGACTTTCTTGAACTTATAGTCCACTCCGTCAATGGTCAGGACTCTGTCGCCGGCAGGAAGCATCGGGATCTTCGCGATAAAAACGTTTTTATCCTGAAGATCTTTGATGGATTTACCTTCTTTGAAACCGTAGAAGTGGGTTTCATAGTCCTTCCAGCTGTCATCAAACTGAGCGATATCCACAGTCAAATTTTTGACTTCCTTACCGTCCAGAGTGATGGCTGGCGCCGGAGCTTTTCTGTCTATCACCCCAACGATAACGAGGGGTTGATCCTTAATATTGCCATCCCTTACAGAGGGATAGATCAATTCGTGTTTGGCTGCTTCTTCGCCGTCGGCCTGCGTACTAGCGGTGTAGCAGAACAGAGCGGGAATAGCCACTGCGGCAGCGACGACCGCCACCGAAATTCCCCAGTTATTAAAAATACGTCTCATAATGACAAGAGGGATAGTACGATTTTGGGCGCGTGAAATCAACCTAAATATGTAAAGTTTTATAAAAAAAAGAAAAAATTCTTACAACCGGCCCGAAAAAACGGGTAAAAAAAGAAAAAACTTAGAAAATAAAAAAAATTTTTAAGAATAGCATTGACTCAAAACGCCTGCTGAATTATTCTGTGGGGACTGACAAGCGAGTGTGCTCAGGGACATAGCGAGAGAGGATAGTGCCGAGAAGGTCTCGACACTGTCGGTTTTTTCGCTCAGAACACGCTGATGGAGCTTGTGACAAGGCCATCCGGTGTTATAACTCGGATGTAATGTTGCTTCTGTCGTTGTCCTTGGTTCTCTGAGTCTATAGTATGTCGTTTGATAGAGCCCACATAGCTCAGTCGGTAGAGCACATCCTTGGTAAGGATGAGGTCACCAGTTCAAGCCTGGTTGTGGGCTCCATTCATCAGGACAGGGGCTTTCAGAGAGGGCAACGGAGCGTTAAGTCTTAATAATTAAAAATTAGCAAGATACAGGAATTGCAATGGGAAAAGAGTCGTTTCAACGTACTAAACCCCACGTGAATGTGGGTACCATCGGCCATGTGGATCATGGCAAGTCAACCTTGACGGCAGCCATCGTCATGGAGCAGGCTCGCAAAGGTCTGGCCAAAGAAGTCAGCTATGCGGAAATTACAAAGGGTGGCACGGTCCGTGATGAAACAAAGACCGTCACGATCGCCATCTCTCACGTAGAATATGAGTCAGAAAAGCGCCACTATGCGCACGTTGACTGTCCGGGTCACGCTGACTATATCAAGAACATGATCACGGGTGCCGCCCAGATGGACGGTGCTATTTTGGTTGTGAGCGCAGCGGATGGTCCTATGCCTCAGACCCGTGAACACATCTTGTTGGCCCGCCAGGTCGGTGTGCCGGCAATCGTGGTGTTCCTGAACAAAGTAGATTTAGTGGATGATCCTGAATTGCTCGACCTGGTCGAGATGGAAATTCGCGATCTCCTCACCAAATATGGTTTCCCTGGTGATGAAATCCCCGTTATCCGTGGTTCCTCTGCCGCAGCGCAGGCCGGTACTCCGGAGGGTGTGAAAGCTATCGATGATCTGCTGAATGCTCTGGATACTTATATCCCCGAGCCGATGCGCGAAGTCGACAAGCCTTTCTTGATGTCACTGGAAGACGTGTTCAACATTGAAGGTCGTGGCACAGTGGTGACCGGCCGTGTGGAACGTGGTGTGCTCAAACGCATGACCGACGTCGAACTCGTAGGTCTGAGAGAAACCCGCAAGACAGTTGCTACGGATATCGAAATGTTCCGCAAGCTGCTGGATGAAGCTCGCGCTGGTGACAACGTGGGTGTTCTGCTGCGTGGTGTGAAGAAGGATGAAGTCGAACGCGGTATGGTGTTGGCCAAACCCGGTTCCATCACTCCTCATACGAAGTTCAAAGCAGAAGTGTACGTCCTCTCCAAAGAAGAGGGTGGCCGTCACACTCCGTTCGTGAACAACTATCGTCCTCAGTTCTACTTCCGTACAACTGACGTAACGGGTTCCATCCATCTGCCTGAAGGCGTGGAAATGGTTATGCCCGGTGACAATATTTCAATGAGCGTTGAATTGATCGCTCCGGTGGCTATGGAAAAAGGCCAGCGTTTTGCTATCCGTGAAGGCGGCAGAACGGTCGGTGCGGGTCGTATCAGCGATGTTGAAGAATAACATCTGATTTTTTACAAGTAGAGCGGGTTTTGCAGCCCGCTCTGCTCAGATTTTTTTCTGCCGTGGCCGCAAGGCCATTGGCTGGGTAGGGCAGTAGCTCAATTGGTAGAGTACCGGTCTCCAAAACCGTGGGTTGGGGGTTCGAGTCCCTCCTGCCCTGCCAAAGTCAGATGGAGGGGTGGCAGAGTGGTCGAACGCGGCGGTCTTGAAAACCGTTAAGGGTAAAATCCTTCGGGGGTTCGAATCCCTCCCCCTCCGCCAAGATTTCTGAGGTAATTATCGTGGAAGGTAACAAAGAATTAATCAGTTTGGCGATCTGGACGGTCGTCATTGGTGGTCTTTTTGCGTTCGCGTGGTGGAAAGGTTGGATCAAAAAGATCGCGATCTATACCGCCGAAACGCGTGAAGAACTCCGCAAGTGTACTTGGCCGAGCATGACGGAGCTGAAAGGCTCAACGGTCGTCATCATCATCGCGTCTATGATCTTAGGACTTATGACCGTTGCGGCTGATTTCATCATTACTCTGGTCATCAGCCAGATTGTATCACTCTAAGACAACTGAAAACAGCGGGCTAATATATGAAAAAATTCCAATGGTTTGTGATCCATACACTTTCAGGACAAGAAATGAAGGTGAAGGAAGGTATTGAACGCAGACTGGCCATTCAGGAAGAGGCTAAAGACTACATCCGAGAGGTGATGGTGCCCGTCGAAAAGGTTGTTGAAGTTCGGAATGGCAAGAAGAGTGTGATAAACCGGAAGTTGTTTCCGGGTTATGTGTTTATCAATGTAGCTCTTTACGGAGAAGGTAAGAAGATCAATGATGTTCCCTGGTATTTTGTCCAGGCGACACAGGGAGCGATCGGTTTTGTGGGGGGAGAGCACCCCATGGCAACTCCGGATGAAGAAGTGGAAGAGATCAAGGTTCGGATCACCGAATCCGAAGATACGGAGAAGCCAAGAGTCAATTTTGTGGTGGGCGAAACTGTAAAGATCAACGATGGTCCTTTCTTGAATTTCAGTGGCGTGATCGAAGAGGTCGAGCCGGAGAGAGGCAAGTTGAAAGTCATGGTCAGCATTTTCGGCCGCAATACGCCTGTTGAATTGGAATACTGGCAGGTGGAGAAAGTAGTATAGTTCAATTTTCAATCAGTTTTTCCGAAGAAAAGTTTTTTTTACAAGATTATGGCAAAGAAGGTTGTCGGTCAGATCAAGTTACAAATCCCCGGTGGACAGGCCAATCCTGCACCTCCGGTCGGCCCTGCGCTGGGTCAGCATGGTGTGAATATCATGGGATTCTGCAAAGAGTTCAACGCGGCTACAAAGGATCAGCCCGGTATGATCATTCCTGTGATCATCACGGTGTTTCAGGATAAGTCCTTTAAGTTCATCCTGAAGTCTCCTCCGGCTGCGGCGCTCCTGAAGAAGGCCGCAGGCATCGCCAGTGGTTCCGGTACACCGAATACAAACAAGGTGGGCAAGGTAACACGCAAGCAGGTGCTGGATATCATCAAGCTGAAAGGCAAAGATCTGAATGTAAATAGTGAAGAAGCCGCCATCCGTGTGATTTCGGGTACGGCTCGCAGCATGGGTATCGAGGTCGTTGGCTAGTTCCGGCGCTGTATATCCTGCAGAGAATAGAAAGGCGGGAGGGTCCAATAGGCCCGAAAACCGCAAATAAGAAATGCAAAGAAAAGAAAGTAAACGTTATAAAAATGGTCTCAAGGTGGCAAACCTTGAGGAGCGTTATCCGTTGAAAAAGGCCGTGGAGATCCTCACGAAGTTCCCGCGCGCCAAGTTCAATGAGACGATCGATCTGTCTTTCCACTTGGGCGTAGATCCCAAGCAGTCAGATCAGTTGGTTCGTGGTACAGTACCGCTGCCGCACGGCAGTGGCCGCGTGATCCGCGTGGCAGTCTTCACCAAGGCTGGTCCTTCTTTCGACGCCGCTGTCGCAGCGGGCGCCGAGAATGTCGGTTTTGAAGATCTGATCGAAAAGTGCAAAGGTGGTTGGGTGGACTTTGATGTGGCCATCGCGACACCTGAAGCCATGGTTGAAGTGCGTAAGCTGGGTAAGGTGTTAGGTCCTCGTGGTTTGATGCCGAATCCGAAGACGGGTACCGTGACCGATGACACCGGCAAGGCTGTGAAAGAATTCAAGGCCGGCCGTGTGGAATATAAGGTGGACAAGACAGCCAACATCAATATGCCTGTTGGCAAGATCTCTTTTAACGAGACACAGATTTTTGAGAATGTGACGACAGCTATCTCGGCGATCGAGAAAGCTCGTCCTTCTGCGGTAAGAGGTACATATATTCAGAGTATCACTCTTTCGACTACGATGAGTCCTTCCGTGCGCATCGCGCTGAAGGGTGGAACGGCAGTACTTGAATAAATATAGGAGATATTTACAATGAAGAAAGGTGCGAATAAGCTGAATAAGATTAAGGTGGCAATGGGACAGGAGTATGCGCTCCGTTTGAGCGATTCTCCGTTTTTCCTGGTAGTAGATTACAAGGGAATGAGCGTTGGCCAGTTTACGGATCTGCGTAAACGGCTGAGAGATGCCGGTGCTGAAGCTCATGTGGTGAAAAGCACGGTGTTCCGCACGGTCGCTACCTCTGCCGGTTTAGAGAACGTGGGTGAAGGTCTGTTCGGTCAGGTTGCAGTGGTGACGGGTCAAAAGGACGTCGCTTCCGCGGCCAAAGCTGTGAAGACTTTCAATAAGGATACTCAGAAGGGTGTTCTGCTTTTCGGTTATATCGATGGAGCCCGCACAGATGTGGCCACATTGAATATCCTGGCAGATCTGCCGCCTCTGGATGAACTGCGCGCGATGCTGCTGCGGACGATCCAAGCTCCCGCGACGAAGTTGGTGGGTACTCTGGCCGCTCCTGGTCAGCAGTTGGCCCGTGTCATCAAGGCTCACGTAGATAAAGAGTCGTAATCAAAAACAATTTTCTCTGTCCTTTCCAGCCGAAAGGACAGGGAGAGAAACATAGGTGTCGGACGGGATGCGCCTGACTAATTTCCTGACGCTTCAGGGACGACGCCGGAAAGTATAAAATGGCTGATATTAAAGCATTAGTAGAAGAATTGGGTAAGCTGACGGTGATCGAAGCCGCCGAGCTGGTGAAGAGTCTGGAAGAAGCCTGGGGCGTGACCGCCGCAGCTCCTGTCGCAGTGGCCGCTGTTGCCGGTGGTGCCGCAGCTCCTGCTGAAGAGAAGACCTCTTTTGACGTTGTTATCGCTGGTATTGACGCTGCCAAGAAGATCGCGGTGATCAAGGCTGTGCGTGAGGTGAAGGCCGGACTCGGTTTGGCTGACGCCAAGAAGATGGTGGAAGAAGCTCCGAAGGCCATCCTGGAAGGTGTGACCAAGGAAGAAGCCGAAGCCGCCAAGAAGAAGCTGGAAGAAGCCGGCGCCAAGATCGAGATCAAGTAGTTTACTCGAACACAAGCTCTCTGTTTTTCAGAGAGTGTTATTTGCACAGGGCAGGACGCCTGAGGTTTCCTGCCCTGTTTTTGCACACATGAAAGGCAATATTTTTTTTATTTTATAAAGAAAAAGCTTGCTTTTGTTTTTTTAAACCGCAATAATGGTTCGGGTTCGGAATCCTCGGATCAAGGATTTCCATTACGTATGCGTTTAAATCCCAGGGTTTTAAATACTCTGAAAAAATATTAAATAAGAAGCGAAACATCCTTTTTTGAAGGTCAGGGGGATGTTGTCGTTTTGTTTTGTCATAAAATTTGATCTTCAAAATCTTCACAGAGAGGCTTAAATGTCATCGAAAGTGCCACAAAGAGTTAATTTTGGAAAAATTCGGGAAGTGATACCGCCCCCGATGTTGATAGAGTTACAGGTCGATTCCTACAAGGAATTCCTTCAGGCGGATGTAGCTCCGGAAGAACGGTTAGACATCGGTTTGCACGCGGCTTTTTCGGAAGTTTTCCCCATTGAAAGCTACGATGGTAAGATCATTCTTAATTATAAGAGTTACACGGTTTCGGAGCCGAAGATCACGTGGCTGGAAGCTTTGCGCGAGGGATTGACCTATGGTGTTCCTCTGAATGTTACTTTTCTGCTGAATAATAATGGGGTGACCCAGGAGAAAGTGGTCTTCATGGGTGAGATCCCGATGATGACGCCTCAAGGTACTTTTGTTATCAACGGAGCGGAGCGTGTTATTGTCAGTCAGCTGCACCGTTCTCCCGGTATCGCTTTTGAATCGACGATGCATCCGAATGGCAAGAAGTTGTATTCTTACCGCATTATTCCGGATCGCGGCTCTTGGTTCGAGGCTAAGTTCGATACCAGTGATTTGCTTTATATTTATTTAGACCGCAAGAAATTACGTCGTAAATTCCTGATCACGACTTTCCTGCGTGTCCTGGGTTATTCCACGGATAAGGACATTCTGGAGCTCTTTTATGACATCAAAGAGGCCGATGTCAAGAAGACGATGGATTCCGAAGGACTGGAGAATCTGGCTCTGGTGGACGATGTTGTGAATTCTGAGACCGGCGCTACGGTGGGCCGTGCGTTCGAGCCGCTGTCCAAGGCGGTCCTGATGGCGATCCTGGATGCCGGCGTGCGCAAGATCCGTGTGATCGACGCTTCTGTGGATGAGGGCATTATGATCAAATGCCTGAAGAAGGATCCGGTCAAGAATGAGGAAGATGCTCTGAAGGAGATCTACCGTCGTCTGCGTCCGGGCGATCCACCGACCGTCAGCAATGCTAAGTCGCTGATCAAGCGTTTGTTCTTTGATCCTCGCCGTTACGATTTAGGTCGTGTGGGCCGTTACAAACTGAAACAGAAACTGAACTTGAAGGACGGCTGTGAAGATGTGCGCATCATGATGGCGGATGATGTGGTGTACGCGACTCGTTATCTGCTGAGACTCTGCACCGGACATGGTTGTGTGGATGATATCGATCATCTGGGCAGCCGCCGTGTGAGAACGGTGGGTGAGCTGCTGGCCAATCAGTGCCGCATCGGTCTGGCTCGCACAGAGCGTCTGGTGAAGGAACGCATGACGATCTTTGATCAGACATCGGATCACATGACCCCGGATAAGCTGATCAATCCGAAGGCACTTTCGGCAGTAGTCCGTGATTTCTTTGGCCGCAGCCAGTTGTCTCAGTTTATGGATCAGATCAATCCGCTGGCGGAGATGACTCACAAACGTCGTCTTTCCGCATTAGGACCGGGCGGTTTGTCCCGTGAACGTGCCGGATTCGAGGTCCGCGACGTTCATTCTTCACACTATGGAAGAATTTGTCCTATCGAGACTCCTGAAGGTCCGAATATCGGTTTGATCGCTTCACTGGCGACATTTGCCCGCATCAATGATTTTGGTTTTATCGAAACTCCTTACCGCAAAGTGGTGAATGGAAAGGTTTCATCCGATGTGGAGTATCTGACGGCGGATAAAGAGGAAAATCTTGTTATCGCCCAGGCTAACACTCCGATCGATGAAAATGGAAATTTCCTGACGGATAAGGTGACCTGCCGGCGTTCCGGTGACTTTTTGACCGTGGATGCTCAGAGTGTGGATTATATGGACGTTTCACCGAAACAGGTGGTGTCTGTTGCCGCAGGTCTGATCCCGTTCCTGGAACACGATGACGCGAACCGCGCTCTGATGGGGTCTAACATGCAGCGCCAAGCGGTACCTCTGCTGATGGCGGACGCTCCGCTGGTGGCGACGGGTTTGGAAGGCAGTGTGGCGCGCGACTCATGCGCGGTGATCATTTCCGAGATAGACGGTATCGTGGCCGCGGTGTCGGCAAACCGCATCGTGATCACGACCGACGGCAAGATGCCGGATCTCACTACCAAGAAGCTGAAACATGATCCCGCTAACGGTATTTGCGTTTATTCCGTCCGCAAATTCATGCGTTCCAACGCGGCGACCTGCATCAATCAAAGAGTGCTGGTGCTGCGCGGTGATGTCGTCAAGAAGGGCGATGTGATCGCGGATGGTCCTTGTACGGAAAACGGCGAGCTGGCTCTGGGTAAAAATGTGCTGGTCGCGTTCATGCCGTGGAATGGATATAACTTCGAGGATGCCGTGCTGATCAGTGAGCGCATCGTGAAGGAAGATATCTTTACTTCCATCCACATTGATGAGTTTGAGATCGGTGCCCGTGACACGAAACTGGGACCGGAGGAAATCACTCGTGATATCCCGAACCTGGGTGAGGAAGCTCTGAAGAATTTAGGCATGGATGGTGTCATCCGTGTGGGTGCGGAAGTCAAGCCCGGTGATATCCTGGTGGGCAAGATCACGCCCAAGAGCGAGACGGAACTGGCTCCGGAAGAGCGCCTGCTCCGCGCGATCTTCGGTGAAAAGGCCGCAGATGTGAAAGATACGTCCCTGCGTGTTCCTTCCGGAACTTACGGCATTGTGATGGATGTGAAGGTTTCGGCCAAGAAAGAATCTGAAAAGGCTCAGGAAAAACGCAGAGAGGGTATGATGGGTGCAGCGGATTCCAAGAAGCAGTCCCGTCAGATCCATGATGAGTACAAGACCAAGATGGAAGATCTGCGCGAGCAGCTGACTGAGGCTTTGAGCAATATCCTGCTGGGTGAAAAGATCCCTCTGGATGTGGTCAACAGCGAGACTGGCGAGATCATCATCCCGGCCAACCGCAAGATAACCAAGACACTTTTACGCAAACTGGCATCAGTTTATGACCGGATCGAGATCGATCCTTCGCCGATCCGCAATAAGATCAATGAGATCATTGGCGGATTCCGCAGAAAATTCGATGATGTCCGTGCTCAGTATGAAGATGAGATGGGACAGATCGAAGCGGGTGAAGAGATCAACACCGGTGTTGTGAAATCTGTGAAGGTTTACATCGCCTCCAAGCGCAAGCTCTCTGTAGGTGACAAGATGGCAGGCCGTCACGGTAACAAAGGTGTGGTCGCCAAGATCGTACCGGTGGAAGATATGCCATTCCTGCCGAACGGTCAGCCAATGGATATCGTGCTGAATCCGCTGGGTGTGCCTTCCCGTATGAATGTGGGACAGGTTTTGGAAACACACCTGGGCTGGGCTGCCAAGATCTTGGGGCTGCATATCGCGACTCCTGTGTTCGATGGTATCGATGAGAAGCAGATCCGCGCTTATCTGACTCAGGCCGGTCTGCCCGAAAACGGCAAGACCCGTTTGATCGACGGCCGATCCGGCGAATGGTTCGATCAGGAAGTGGTCGTGGGCTACATCTACATGATGAAGCTGGACCATCTGGTCGCTGACAAGATCCACGCCCGCGCGGTCGGACCTTATTCTCTGGTCACTCAGCAGCCTCTGGGCGGTAAAGCCCAGTACGGCGGACAGCGTTTCGGTGAAATGGAAGTCTGGGCTATGGAAGCGTATGGCGCGGCTTATGGCCTGCAGGAAATTTTGACCGTCAAATCGGATGATGTCCAGGGTCGTACACGTATTTATGAAAGCATCGTGAAGGGCGACAATGCTCTGGATGCCGGTGTGCCTGAATCCTTCAACGTACTTGTGAAGGAAATGCAGTCACTGGGCATGGATGTGCGTGTGGGCACAGGCGGTGAAGAGGGAACGCTGCTGGCAACGGCGCAGCTGCTGCAAAGCGGTATCCCGCCTCAATCTTCATTCAATGTGGAAGCCGACTCGGAGGACGAGAAGGATGATGAATCAGAAAGCTCTGACAAGACAAATGATTTGCGTGCCTTGTTTGGAGACGACGAAGAATAGTTTAACCGGAATAGAACACGAAAGAAAACAATGAGTACAACGACAAATACGGTTGTTACCGCTAACATTCAGAAAGACGCTGCCCGCAAACTGCTGGGCATGGAGAAGGTCAATCAAGTGGATTTTGTCTCTATTACGGTGGCTTCGCCAGAGACGATTCATTCCTGGTCCAAAGGTGAAGTGAAGAATCCGGAGACGATCAATTATCGTACTTTCAAGCCTGAAAAGGGCGGTTTGTTCTGCGAACGTATTTTCGGTCCTGTGAAGGACTGGGAGTGTTCTTGCGGCAAATATAAACGCATCAAGCACCGCGGTGTGGTCTGCGACCGCTGCGGTGTGGAAGTGACACTGGCTCGTGTGCGCCGTGAGCGCATGGGACATATCGACCTGGCAGAGCCGGTCACTCATATATGGTATTTTAAGTGCGCTCCTTCCCGCATCGGATTGATCCTGGATATGAGCATCAAGGATCTGGAGCGTGTCATTTACTACGAAGATTACATTGTGGTGGATCCCGGTGATACGGGACTGACCAAGCATCAGCTGCTCAATGAAGTCGAGTACATGGAGACTTGCGAACTGTACGGCCGCGACGCTTTTGTCGCCAAAATGGGTGCCGCCGCTATTCGCGACGCTTTGGAAAAAGTGGATCTCCAAGCGGATATCGACCGTATCACTGACGAGATGGCCGCCACCAAGAGCAAACAGACCAAGAAGAAGCTGGCCCGCCGCATCAAACTGCTGCAGGGATTCCTTTATTCTCATACCCGTCCGGAATGGATGGTGCTGACGGTACTGCCGGTCATTCCGCCGGATCTGCGTCCGCTGGTCCCGCTGGAAGGCGGCCGCTTTGCGACATCCGATCTGAATGATCTGTACCGCCGTGTGATCAATCGTAATAACCGCTTGAAGAACCTGCTGGCGCTGAAGACCCCGGATGTGATCGTCCGCAATGAGAAGCGCATGCTGCAGGAAGCGGTGGACGCACTGCTGGATAACGGCCGTCATGGGCGCGCTGTTTCCGCGGTGGGAAATCGTGATTTGAAGTCCCTCAGTGATATGCTGAAGGGCAAGAGCGGACGTTTCCGTCAGAACCTGCTGGGCAAACGTGTGGACTATTCCGGCCGTTCCGTGATCGTTATCGGTCCTGAGCTGAAAGTCCATCAATGCGGTCTGCCCAAGAAGATGGCTCTGGTTCTGTTCGAGCCGTTCATCATCCGCCGTCTGAAAGAGAAGGGGCTGGTGCATACGGTGCGTTCCGCCAAGAAGATGATCGAAAGACAGCCTCGCGAGGTGTGGGATGTGCTGGAGCAGGTGACTAAAGGTCACACCGTTCTGCTGAACCGCGCTCCGACGCTGCACCGTCTGTCCATTCAGGCGTTTGAACCGGTGCTGATCGAAGGTGAAGCTATCCGCGTTCATCCTCTGGTTTGTACGGCGTTCAACGCGGACTTCGACGGTGACCAGATGGCTGTGCACGTTCCTCTGTCTGTGGAAGCGCAGTTAGAGGCGCGTCTGCTGATGCTCTCTTCCAATAACATTTTCAGTCCGTCCAGCGGCAAGCCGATCATGATGCCGACTCAGGATATTACCCTGGGCTGCTACTATCTGACAGCGGATCCCCGTACTCCGGAAGACAAACGGGAGCGTCCGTATATGTTCGGCAACAAATTTGAAGCGATCTTTGCCTACACGGATGGTTCCATTCGTGTGCATGAAAGGATCCTGCTGGCGAATCCGGACTTGGGGAAAGAAACCGTTTTCGGCGATCCCAAGAGCCGTTTGATCGAGACGACAGTGGGCCGCGTCCTGTTCAGTGAAGTCTGGCCTCTGGAGCTGGGATTCTACAACAAGGCCGCCGGCAAGAACCAGATCGCCTCGCTGATCAGTGCCTGTTACAAGAAGTGCGGTCACGCCAAGACGATCGAAACACTGGATCACCTGAAGGAATTCGGTTTCCGCTACGCGACCGTGGCCGGTGTCTCCATCGGTATTGATGACATGATCATCCCGGATGAAAAGAACCAGCAGATCGAAGCGGCTCAGAAACAGGTTGACGAGACCGAGAAACAGTTCAGCCGCGGTATCATCACCAGTGGTGAACGTTACAACAAGATCGTTGATATCTGGACCCATTGCGGTGACGAGATCGCGAAAGTCATGCTGAAGACCCTGAAGGACAACCACGGCAAGGCCGAGTACAATCCTCTGTTCATGATGGTGGATTCCGGCGCTCGTGGTAATAAACAGCAGGTGCGTCAGCTGGCCGGTGTGCGTGGTCTGATGGCCAAGCCCTCCGGTGAGATCATTGAGAACCCGATCTTGTCCAATTTCCGTGAAGGTCTGACCGTGTTGGAGTACTTCATTTCCACGCACGGTGCCCGTAAAGGTTTGGCCGATACGGCGCTCAAGACAGCGGACTCCGGTTACATGACCCGTAAGCTGGTGGATGTCTCCCAGGATGTGATCATCCGTGAGGAAGACTGCGAAACCACGAACGGTATTTGGGTGCAGGCGATCACAGACGGTGATGAAGAGCGCGTCAAACTGAGCGAGCGTATCATCGGCCGTCACGCGTGCGATGACATTTATGATCCGCACGATCCTAACAAGATTTTAGTCCCCGCTAACGCGGAAATCGATGAAGCCGCGGCGGAACTGCTGGACAATGCCGGTATCGAACGGGTGAAGATCCGTTCCGTGCTGACATGCGAAAGCCGTTTCGGTGTATGCGCGTGCTGCTATGGCCGCAATCTGGCCACCGGCACCAAGGTGAAGATCGGTGAAGCTGTCGGCATCATTGCCGCACAGTCCATCGGTGAACCGGGAACCCAGCTGACGATGCGTACATTCCACGTCGGCGGTACGGCTTCACAGACATTTAAACAGCCGGAAATCAGAGCTCACCATGACGGTGTCCTGCACTACGCGGATATACGTTCGGTCGAGATCGAAGGCGGTCACATCGTTCTGAACAAGAACGGTTCCATCGCCGTTATGGATGAAAGCGGTGAATCCCTGGAAGAGTACAAGATCGTGATCGGTGCCTGTATTCTCCGTCCGGAAGGCGCTGAAGTCAAGAAGGGCGACCTGCTGGTCCGCTGGGATCCGTACAATGTGCCTGTTATTTCCGAGCACGAAGGTATCGTTCAATTCCAGGATATCATCGAGGGTATCACCGTGGAGCATGAAAACAGCTCCGCAGGTTCCTCCAATCTGGTCGTTCTGGAATACAAGGAAGAACGTCCTCAGATCAACATTTTAGATAAGAAGGGAAAGATAGTGGGAGTTTATCCCATTCCTTCCGGTGCCCACATCGTTGTGGAAGACGGTTCAACCATCTACGCGGGCAGCCAGCTGGCCAAGACGCCTCGCCGTCAGGCCAAGACCAAGGATATTACCGGTGGTCTGCCTCGTGTGGCTGAACTCTTTGAAGCTCGCCGTCCGAAAGACGCGGCGGAGATCGCCCGTTTCGATGGTATCGTGGATATGGGCCCGACCCAGCGCGGCAAGCGCACCATTATCATCACGGATCCGAAGACCGGTGAATCCGAAGATCACCAGATTCCCATCGGCAAGCACGTCATTGTGTTCAAAGGTGACTATGTGAAGAAAGGTCAGCAGCTGACAGAAGGCTCCGTGGTTCCTCACGAAGTGCTGGATGTCTGCGGACCTCAGGAACTGCAGGAACATCTACTGAACGAAGTCCAGGAGGTGTACCGCACACAGGGTGTCTCCATCAATGATAAGCACGTGGAGATCATCATCCGCCAGATGCTTCGCAAAGTCCGCATCACGGAACCGGGCGATTCCCTGTTCCTGTGGGGTGAGCAGGTGGATCGTGTCGCCTTTGAGGAAGAGAACAAGCGCATCGATCAGATGGGCGGCCGCCCGGCGGAAGGTCAGCCGGTGCTCTTGGGTATCACCAAGGCATCCCTGCAGACCGATTCCTTCCTGAGCGCGGCATCCTTCCAGGATACGACACAGGTGCTGACCGAAGCGGCCACGACAGGCCGTGTGGACGCGCTGCGCGGATTCAAGGAAAACGTGATCATGGGTCATTTGATCCCTGCCGGCACGGGATTCCCGACTTACCGCTCCATCAAACTCAGACCTCTGGTCAAGCCGGTGGAAGAACCTGCTCCGGAGAAGGAAGTTGAGGATGACAGCAATCCGGATAAGGTATCCGAGCTCAAAGCGAGCCTGGGTATGGATGAAGTCTATGAGGAGGAGACTCCCATAGATGAAAACGATCTCGGAGATGAAGATTTTGATTCCTAAAAGGTGACAGCAAGGATTTGTGACGCTTTTTTGGAAGAATTAAAACAAGTTGATAGGGAGAGGGTTGACCTCTCCCTTGAAAAAAAATTAAGAGAAGTGTTTGCCAAAAGCCGGCAACACTGCTAGTATAGAGAGCTCTGCCCGCTACTAGGGCAGGATCGCAAAAACGATAGTTAAAGAATGCCAACAATTAACCAACTCGTCCGCAAGGGACGGAATAAGTTGAATGAGAAGTCCAAAGCACCGGCTTTGGATAAATGTCCTTTTCGCCGTGGGGTATGCTTACAAGTTATGACTCGTACCCCCAAGAAACCGAACTCCGCTATGCGTAAAGTAGCGAAGATTCGTCTTTCCAATGGATTTGAAGTGATTGCATATATTCCTGATGAAGGTCACAACCTGCAGGAACACTCAATCGTTCTGGTACGTGGTGGTCGTGTAAAAGACTTACCTGGTGTGCGTTATCACATTGTCCGCGGTACACTTGATACCGCCGGTGTGGAGAAACGTCGTGTGAGTCGCTCCAAGTACGGAGTGAAGAAACCCAAGGCCGCGGCCAAGAAATAGTTTAAGATATGTCTCGTCGTCGTCGTGCTGTACGTAGAGCAGTTCCGGAAGATGGTAAATACCATAGCGTTCTGGTTGCTCGTTTAATCAATAAAGTGATGAAATGGGGACAGAAGTCCAAAGCCCAGAAGATCGTTCATGGTGCTTTTGACGTTCTGGCAGAGAAGAACCCCGGTGTGGAACCTATGGCGATCGTTCAACGCGCCATTGACAATGTGAAACCCCGCCTGGAGGTCAAAGCCCGCCGCGTAGGTGGTGCGACCTATCAAGTTCCTCTGGAAGTTCCCGTTGACAGACAGATTTCCCTGTCTATCCGCTGGATCGTCTCCTTGGCTGCTGCCCGCAAAGGCATTGCCATGAAAGACGCTTTGGCAAATGAAATTTCTGAAGCTGCACAAGGGCAAGGCAGCGCAATCCGTAAACGTGACGATATGCACAGAATGGCTCAGGCCAACAAGGCATTCGCTCACTTCCGCTGGTAATTCATAAAGCGGTTTCCAATAACGCCCCGATGTTTTTTTGAGCGGGGCGTTTTTATTCAGTTTTTTTTAGTAGGTGCAAGATACTGACAACATACAAGCTGAGGAAATCAATCCGAATGCTTCAGATCGAGCTTATCCACTCGAACGCACTCGTAATATAGGTATTGCGGCGCATATCGATGCCGGCAAGACCACCACTACAGAGCGCATCCTTTACTATACAGGTCTCATCCACAGAATGGGTGATGTCCATGATGGTAATACGGTGACGGACTGGATGGAACAGGAGCGTGAGCGTGGTATTACTATTACTTCCGCGGCCATCACTTGTTACTGGACTCAGAAGGAGGAGCCCGGCATGGTGAAGAGTTTCCCCGGAATCGCCCACCGCATCAATATCATTGACACTCCGGGTCACGTGGATTTCACCGCAGAGGTGGAACGTTCCATGCGTGTTCTGGATGGGGCGGTTTCCGTATTTTGTGCTGTAGGAGGCGTGCAGCCGCAGTCTGAGACTGTCTGGCGTCAGGCCACCAAGTACAAAGTTCCCCGCATAGCCTTCATCAATAAGATGGACCGCACGGGAGCCAATTTTGACGCAGTTGTTGCCGAAATGCGCCGCAAACTGGGAGCTTATGCCTACCCGGTGGTGCTGCCGATCGGCAAAGAAGATAAATTCAAAGGTGTCATCGACATCATCAATCAGAAAGCGATCGTCTATGATGAAGCGGATCCGGAAGGTCTCCGCTATAGTATCACAGAGATCCCTGATGAGATGAAAGACAATGCCCGTCTGGCATTGGAAGAGTTGATAGACGCCGTATCCAACAAAGATGACCAGATCGCTGAAATGGTCATCATGGAGAAGAAAATCAGTCCGAATATCCTCAAAACGGCCATTCGCCGTTTGACCATCGCCCTGGAATTCGTTCCTGTTCTTTGCGGAACGGCCTTCCGCAAGAAGGGGGTACAGCCCCTGGTGGACGCGGTGGTGGACTATTTGCCTTCTCCGCTGGATGTTCCACCCGCAGAAGCCCATGATCCTCTGGATTTTGAAAAGACAATGGCGGTTAAAACTTCCGATCACGGCAAGTTTACCGCGCTGGTTTTCAAGCTTTGGAGTGATCCTTATGTGGGCAAACTGGTATTCATCCGGGTTTACAGCGGCACTCTCAAGAACGGCGATACCGTTTATAACCCGCGTATCCGCAAGAGAGAACGCATCAACCGTCTGATGATGATCCAGGCTGATGAGCGACTGGAACTGGATAAGGTACACGCGGGCGACATCGCCGCGGTGGTCGGACTGAAGAACGTGACCACCGGTGATACGCTCTGCTTTGAGGATTCGGCCGTGCTGCTGGAGCCTCCGACCTTCCCGGAACCGGTCATCAGTATGGCGGTGGAACCGAAAACAAAGGCTGATCGTGAGAAATTAACGACAGCGCTGCAAAGACTTTCAGAAGAAGACCCGACTTTTCGCTGTTTTACCAACGAAGAAACGGGTCAGCTTATTATTGCCGGCATGGGTGAACTCCACTTGGACATCATTCGCGATCGCTTACTTCGCGAATTTAAGGTGGAAGCTTTTGTCGGCGCGCCTCAAATTGCCTATCGCGAAACGATTACCAAAGCCTCCAAGGGCGAAGGTAAATTCATCCGTCAGTCCGGCGGCCGCGGTCAGTACGGTCATGCTATTATCAGCATCGAGCCGAATACCCGCGGAGCTGGCGTGGAAATCGTGAGCAAAGTCGTTGGGGGAACGATACCTAAGGAGTATATCGCCCCAACCATGGCAGGCATCAAAGAGGCCATTGATACCGGTGTTCTGGCCGGCTATCCGATGGTCGATATCAAGGTCTCGATCCTGGAAGGTTCGTACCACGAAGTGGACTCTAGCGAGCTCGCATTTAAAATGGCTGGAATTTTTGCCTTGAAAGATGCGGCGAAAAATGCTAATCCTATCGTCCTCGAGCCTGTAATGAAGGTCGAAGTAAGCACGCCCGATGAATATCAGGGCGATCTTCTGGGTGATTTATCTCGCAGGCGCGGTAAGGTTTCGTCGATTGAAGCGAAAGCAGATATTACGTTGCTGAATGCCGAAGTACCGCTTGCGCAGATGTTTGGGTATGCTACGGCTATACGGTCCCTGTCCAAGGGCCGTGCGTCGTATTCAATGGAGCCGTCGCACTTTGAACCGGTGCCGGCTTCAGTGCTTGAGGTAATACTAGAAAAGTCCGAACCGAAAGTGTCTCGGACAGTTTAGAAACCAGGTGGGGGCAGAAATGCCTGCCATCCGGGAAATTAATTAGAAATATATATGGCTGGACAAAGAATTAGAATCAGGCTGAAAGCTTATGATCACCGAGTCATTGATAAGTCCGCGAGTGAAATCGTGGATACCGTCAAACGTACCGGTGCTCGTGTAGCCGGCCCGATCCCTCTGCCGATGCGCGTAGAACGCTATACCGTGCAGAGGTCTCCTCACGCGGACAAGAAATCACAAGAAACGTTTGAGCAGAGAACGCACAAACGTCTTCTGGACATCCTTGATCCGACTGCAAAAACCGTGGATGAATTGAAAAAACTCAATCTTCCTGCGGGCGTTCATATCACCGTCAAGGTATAAGGAAAGAATATGGTAGGTTTAATTGGTAAAAAACTTGGCCACACTCGTATTTATGATACCGAAGGCAACATTGTCCCCGTGACAGTGGTCCTTGCTGGTCCAAATCGTGTGGTACAATGCAAAACTGTTGAAAAAGACGGTTATAGTGCGGTGCAGCTCGGGTTTGATGATCAAAAAGAAACTCGTATCAATAAGCCGTTGGCTGGACACTTCCAAAAGCACAATGCGGCTCCTGTAAAGAAACTGCGCGAATTCCGCGACTTCTCCCTCAAAGTCAACGAGGGTGATGTGCTGAACGTGGATATCTTCGCACAGGGTGATTATGTGGACTGCATTGGTATCACTAAGGGTCATGGATTCGCTGGCGTAGTCAAGCGCTATGACTTCCACGGAGGTCCCGCTACACACGGTTCTAAAGGTTGGAAACGCAGAACAGGTGCATTGGGCTGCCGTTTGTTCCCCGGTAACATTGCCAAGGGACAAAAGATGCCCGGTCACATGGGACAAGTACGCCGCACGGTGCAGAACCTGCAGGTGGCGGCTATTCTGCCTGAAGATAACGTCATCCTCATCCGCGGCTGTATGCCCGGAGCCGAAGGCGATTATGTCATCATTCGTGAATCGAAGAAAAAACCGAAAGTCGCCAAGAAATAAGGAGTAGGACATGACGATTACAGTTAAAGATTTACAGGGAAAAGAACAAGGACAGATCGAGGTCAGCTCTCAATTAGAGAAGTTTGAAGAACTCGGCAAGAGACTTGTAGGTACCCAGGCCGCTCATGAAGCGGTGACAGCTATCCGCGCAGCGCAACGCTCCGGAACAGCCTGCACCAAGACCATGGGCGAAGTGGCCGGATCCGGTAAGAAACCGTGGCGTCAGAAGGGCACAGGCCGCGCTCGCGCGGGTTCCTTTGCCTCTCCGCTGTGGCCCGGAGGCGGTGTGGTCTTTGGACCGAAACCGCGCGATTATTCCAAGAAGGTGAACCGCAAGGTCAGCCGCTTGGCTCTTCAGAAGCTGATCAGCACCCGCGCATGCGCCGGTGACCTGGTAGCTGTAGATGAACTGAAGATGCAGTCTCCCAAGACGGGTCAATTCGTTCAGATCCTTAAAGATATGGGCCTGGACGGAGCCAAGGTTCTCTTCATCGCAGCGATGGATGAAGACATCAATACGAACTTCTGCCTTGCTTCCCGCAACGTGCAGAAAGTTAAAGTTGTGGATAGTGCCACAGTGAATCCTTACGACGTTTTGGCATCGACCAAAGTCGTGGTGACCCGGAAAGCCTGGGCCAAAATAGAAGAACGCATCATCACCAAGTAAGAGCATGAATTCTTTTGATATTATTAAAACGGTGCGCATCACCGAAAAGGGGACTGCTCAATCCGAACAGAACAAATACACCATGATAGCTGACAAGAGGGCTACCAAGATCCAGATCCGTCAGGCTGTCGAAGAACTGTTCAAGGTGAAGGTGGTCAAGGTCAATACCATGAATGTCCGCGGCAAACAGCGTCGTCAGAGAACGGCCGCTGCCGGATGGACCTCTAATTGGAAAAAGGCCATCGTAACATTAAAACAAGGCGATAAAATCATATTAACCTAAAAACTATGCCTGTTAAATCATTTAGACCCTTAACTCCTTCACTGCGGTACCTGACCGTATCGTCTTTCGAGGAGATCACAAAAGATAAACCAGAGAAAAGTCTGGTTCAAATCCGTAAAAAGACCGGTGGCCGCAACAGCCAAGGTCGTGTGACATCCCGCGGTCGCGGCGGTGGGCACAAACAGAAGATCCGCTTAGTGGATTTTCGCCGTAATAAATTTGATGTGGAAGCCCGTGTGGTAGCCATTGAATATGATCCGATGCGCTCAGCTTATCTGGCGCTGCTGGAGTACAAAGATGGTGAGAAACGCTACATCCTGGCTCCTGTGGGATTAAAAGTAGGTGCCCGCGTTTCCAGCGGTGCGGCCGCTCCTGCAGAAGTGGGCAACAGCCTGCCTCTGAAGAGCATTCCCATTGGCTCAGTGATCCACAATATTGAATTGATCCCCGGCAAGGGCGGTCAGCTGGTGCGTGCCGCAGGCGGTATGGCCACACTGATGTCCATTGCTGACGGATATGCGCTGGTCCGCTTGCCCTCCGGAGAAATCCGCAAGGTCAAAGAACAGTGCTATGCGACACTGGGACAGGTTGGCAACACCGATCATGAGAACGTTGTGCTGGGCAAGGCCGGCCGTTCCCGTCATCTGGGTATCAGACCTCTTTCCCGCGCTGTTTGTAAGAACCCTGTTGATCACCCTATGGGTGGTGGTGCAGGCAGAACGGCCGGCGGCGGTCATCCGGTGACTCCGTGGGGTGTTATTACCAAGGGTTTCAAGACCCGCAAGAAAGTCAGATATTCAAATCGCTACATCGTGACCCGTCGTGATGGACGTCCGATGAAAATGAAATAAGTGAGTAGTTATGGGACGTTCAATTAAAAAAGGTCCGTTTGTAGACCCCTCCCTGATGGAGAAAGTACAAGCGATGAATAAAGCCTCTTCCAAGAAGCCTATCAAGACTTGGTCCAGGCGTTCGATGGTGACCCCCGAATTTGTGGGATTAACAATTAATGTTCACAACGGCAGAATGTTCCTGCCGGTGTTCGTGACTGAAAACATGGTTGGTCACCGTTTAGGTGAGTTTGCATTGACCCGTACATTCAAGAAGCACGGTGTCCATACAGCCAAAGCGGAGGCGAAGTAAGAGAAGCAATGAAAGTTTTATCTGTAACAAAAAATATCCGTATGTCTCCTCAGAAAATGCGCGAGGTGACAAGGCAGATCCATGGAATGAAAGCGATCGACGCGCAGGCTGCGCTGGCTTATGTGCCGCGTAAATCCGCCCGTGCCGTGCTCAACACCCTGAAGTCTGCTATTGCAAACGCAGTGAATAATTTCGGTCTGGATGAGGGATCTCTCTGGATTGTCGAGTCCGTGGCAGGTGCCGCCCGCACCTACAAACGTTTTACCCCTAAAGCTCGCGGTTCAGCGGGACATATCCTCAAGCGGGGATGTCACGTCCGTATCGTACTCTCTGATATAAGCACCGAGAATTAATTGACTAGATATGGGACAAAAAACTAATCCAATTGGCCTGAGACTTTCCTTGAATAAGGACTGGCGTTCACGCTGGTACGCTTCCAAGAGCGAGTTTAGCAAACTCCTGGCGGAAGATGATAAGATCAGACGCTTTTTGAAAGAAAAACTGGAATCAGCCTCTGTGCCGCGCATCAATATCGAGCGCGCCGGAGCCCGTTGCCGTGTTTCGATCCTGACGGCTCGTCCGGGTTTAGTCATTGGCCGTAAAGGCCAGGATATCGACAAGCTCAAAGAAGCTCTGTCGAAGATGACTAAGAAGGAAGTGTACGTTGAGATCCAGGAAGTAAAAAGACCTGAAACAAACGCGCAGCTGGTCGCTGAGAATATCGCCCTGCAGCTGGAGCGCCGTGTGTCTTTCCGCCGCGCTATGAAGAAATCCATCCAAACTGTGATGGATGCCGGAGCTCAGGGAGTAAAGATTCGCTGTTCGGGCCGCTTAGGTGGAGCGGAACTCTCTCGTTCTGAAAATTATCACGAGGGTAGAGTTCCTCTGCACACTCTGCGCGCGAACATAGATTATGGTTTCGCGGAAGCGAAAACTTTGTATGGTAAGATCGGTGTGAAATGTTGGGTATGCACCGGTGATATGATGGAGAAAAAGCAGGCTGCCCAACAAGCCGCCCGTTAAGGGTAAGGAAGGACGTATATGCCTTTAATTCCTTCAAGAGTTAAATATCGTAAACAACAACGCGGCAATCGCGCCGGTACGGCCACACGCGGGAATTTCCTGGCGTTTGGGACCTACGGCCTGATGGCATTGGAACGCTGCTGGATGGATACACGCCAGCTGGAAGCCGCCCGTGTAGCCGTTACCCGTGCTATGAAACGTCATGGCAGAGTATGGCTGCGTGTGTTCCCTGATAAACCGTTCACTAAGAAACCCCTGGAAGTACGTCAAGGTACCGGTAAGGGTGCGGTGGAATCCTGGGTGGCAGTGATCCGCCCGGCCAACATCATCCTGGAAGTGGAAGGCGTGACCGAGTCTCAGGCTCGTGAAGCGATGCGCTTGGTAGCTTGCAAGCTGCCGATCCGCACCAAATTCATTGCCCGCCATCACGCAGAAGCATAAAGAGAGTAGGAGATCGAAATGAAAATATCTGAAATCCAAGATTTAACTGTACAGGAACTGTTGGTCAAGGGACGTGATCTGCGCATGGAGCTGTTCAACCTCCGTCTGCAGAAAGCCAGCAGCCAATTGGAGAAATCACACCGCATTCGTGCTATTCGCAGAGATATTGCGCGCATTGAAACGCAGCTCTCCAAACAACGTAAAAAATCAGCCTAATTATTGAGATATGGAAAATACTGAAGTCAAGAAATCAGTTCGCAAGGAAAAAGTAGGCACGGTCATCTCTAACAAGATGAATAAGACCATCGTGGTGGAAGTGGCCCGCCGCCATGCACATCCTCAGTTTAGGAAGATTGTCATCACCAAGAAGAAATTCTACGCTCATGATGAAAAGCAGGAAGCGCAGATCGGTGATACGGTGTGCATTCAGGAAACCAGACCTCTTTCCAAGCTGAAACGCTGGAGTCTGGTGAAAATAGTAAAACACGACGTTATCTAAAGAGAGAGAGGCTATTAGATGTTACAAGTTCGTAGTATTTTAGACGTTGCCGATAATACGGGTGCCCGCAAGGCTGCCGCTATCGGTGTACTGGGGTCCAATCAGGAGTATGCCCGCATTGGTGATGTCATCAAGGCGCATATCAAGGAAGCTACTCCCGATGGCACGGTGAAAAAGGGTGATGTTGTCAACGCCGTAGTCGTTCGCACAAAGAGAGCGATCTACCGCGCGGACGGATCCTGCGTGAGGTTTGACCACAACGCCATCGTGATCGTTGACAAGGACAATAATCCGAAAGGAACACGTATTTTCGGCCCTGTGGCTCGTGAGTTGCGTGAAAAGAAATTTTTGAAAATCATTTCACTGGCTCCGGAGGTTATCTAATTATGGAAAATAAAAAGAGTGCTCTGAAGGCTATCAGAAAAGGTGATGAAGTCGTCGTCATCTCTGGCAGCAGAAAAGAGAAAAACGGAAAACCGGCCCTGCGCGGCAAGCGCGGCAAGGTTCTGATTGTAATGCGTGATAAACAGCGCGCAGTGGTGGAAGGTCTGAATATGATCAAACGGCATACACGCCGTTCCCAGGCCAATCCCAATGGCGCTATTATCGAACGCGAAGGCTCCATTCATATCTCTAACCTGATGAGGGCAGAGCTCTATGATGCCCGTCAAAAGGCTAAAGCCGCAAAGTAAGGATGTAAATGAAAGCGACTAGACTTTATCAAAAGTATGTAGAGACCGTTCGCCCCGCTCTGATCGAGAACTGGAAGTACACCAATGTGCACCAGGTTCCTCAGGTGGAGAAAATCGTCATCCGTATGGGTTGGGATACCTCTACGGAGAAGGGTGCCGTGGATGAGGCCGTCAAGGAATTGATGACCATCACCGGGCGCAAACCGGTATTCGATCGTGCTCGCAAGAGCGTTGCAAATTTCAAACTGCGCAAAGGACAGCAAATTGGTTGCCACGTAACCCTGCGCAGAGAAGTGATGTTTGAATTCCTTGACCGACTGATCTCAACAGCGCTGCCGCGTATTCGCGACTTCCGCGGGATCTCTCCCAGAGGTTTTGATGGCCGCGGCAATTACTCTATCGGTATTGCCAACCAGGTCATCTTCCCGGAAATCGACGCTGACAAGGTCAAAAGGAACCAGGGTATGGATATCACTATCGTTACCTCTGCAAATACTAACGCAGAGGCCCTTGATCTACTGAAAAAACTCGGCATGCCTTTTGCCGAGAGACGGTAAATTATTATGGCTAAGAAATCTTGGATCCAACGTGAAAAGAAAAAACGCGAACTGGTGGCTAAATATGCCGCTAAGCGCGCAGAACTGAAGGCCAACCATGATTACGCCGGACTGTCCAAGTTGCCCCGCAACTCCAGCACAGTTCGTCTCGTAAACCGCTGTTCGCTCAGTGGTCGTCGTCATGGATTCCTTCGCAAATTCGGTGTCTCCCGTCTTGCTTTCCGCGAGATGGCAAGGAATGGACTTATTCCCGGAGTAACAAAAGCAAGCTGGTAATCAAATTATATGGATACAATTGCTGATTTTCTGACCGTTGTACGCAACGCTGGTGCTGCTCAGCACAAGACCGCGACGGTTCCGTACTCCAAAATCAAGGAGTCCATTGCCCGCATCATGAAAGATGAGGGGTATATACTGGATTATGTGGTGGAAGGGGATAAGATCAAGAATCTGACCCTGACTTTGAAATATCAAAATCGTAAGCATGTCATTCAGGCATTGCGCCGTATCAGCAAGCCCGGCATCCGCTGCTATGTGCCCGTCAAGAGCATTCCGCGCGTCCTGGGCGGTCTGGGAATCGTCATCCTGTCCACACCCAAGGGTGTGATGACCGGTGTGGAAGCCCGCAAGAATAACTGCGGCGGTGAAGTGCTGTGCTACATCTGGTAGAAAGGGAATTAGAAGAATATGTCTAGAATTGGTAAAGTTCCCGTTCAGCTGCCGGCTGGTGTGAAAGCTTCTGTCAAGGGACAGGAAGTTTTTGTGGAAGGTTCCAAAGGCAAGTTGTCCTTTAGTATCCTGCCTCACACCTCTGTGGAAGTAGAAGCTGACAAGATCGTTGTCAAGCGTGATAATGACAGCGCCGTCTCCAAGGCAATGCACGGCACCTGCCGCGCTCGTATTGCCAATATGGTCAAGGGTGTTTCCGAAGGATATGTGAAGAAACTCGAAATTCAGGGTGTCGGCTTCAAGGCCAGCGTTGCTGGTCAGGTGGTCACGATGATTTTGGGTTATGCTCATCCCTGTGTTTACAATCTGCCGGCTGGCGTGAAAGTGACCGTGGATGATTCCAGCACGAAACTCACCGTTGAGGGTATCGATAAGAATGATGTGGGCCGTGTAGCCGCTGAACTCAGAGCCTTCTATCCGCCTGAACCTTACAAAGGCAAGGGTGTTCGTTATGTGGGCGAGCATGTCGTTCATAAGGAAGGTAAAACTGTTCAATAATTGATTTGAATACAACCCGGATACGGTTCAAGCCGTGTCCAATAAAAGATGAATAATATTCAGAAAAACAGGTTGTTGAGAGTTCGCCGCTGGCGGATTCGCAAGAAAGTAAATGGAACTCAGGAACGCCCCCGTATGAGCGTTAAGTTCACCAATATGCACATCTATGTGCAGTTCATTGATGACGAATCCGGTAAAACACTGGCTTGGGTCTCCACCAATAACAAAGATGGTAAGAGCGCAAAGCTGTCCGCAAACGTGAAGTCCGCTGTGGAAATCGGCAAGAAAGCCGGTGAAGCGGCCAAGGCTGCGGGCATCACCAAGGTGGTGTTTGACAGAAATGGTGCTGTTTATCATGGTAAGGTCAAAGCTCTTGCGGATGCCGCCAGAGAGACCGGTCTAGTATTCTAACTTGTAATAGGAGAATTTACTGTGTCAGAAGCAAAAAATGTGAATCCTCGCAATGGAGGCAGACAGGGACGCTCACAACGCCGCTCTTTTGAGCAGAAGAAGGGCGAGTTCCCTCAAGAGCAAGGACCGGAGCTGCATGAGAAGGTTGTTTTCATCAACCGTTCCTCTAAGGTAGTCAAAGGTGGCCGTCGTTTCAACTTCAGCGCGCTCGTCATCGTAGGTGACCGCGCCGGCAAGTACGGTCTGGCTTTGGGTAAAGCAAACGAAGTGTCTGATGCGATCCGCCGCGGTACAGAACTGGCCAAGATGCGCATGGAGAAGATCTCTTACAAGGGATACACCATTCCGCATGAAGTCAGCGCCGCTTATGACGGAGCCAGGATCCTTCTTCGTCCGGCCTCTGAAGGTACGGGCATCATCGCCGGCAAGACTGTGAGAGCAGTCCTGGAGGCGGTAGGGATCAAGGATGTACTCAGCAAGAGCATGGGTTCCAATAACCCGGCCAATGTGGTCAAGGCCACAATCGCCGCTCTGAAGATGCTGCGCACTCGTGATGAAATCCAGCAGGTTCGCGGACTCAACCGCAAACCGAAAGATGAAACAACAACTGTAGCTTGATTGGTATGCAATTACACACACTTAAACCCCGCGCTGGCGCACGCCATCGGGTAAAACGTCTTGGTAAAGGTGAGTCAAGCGGCTTGGGCAAGACCTCCGGTCGTGGTGGCAAAGGTCAGACCGCTCGTTCAGGTTCATCCATCCGCCCCGGTTTCGAGGGTGGTCAGATGCCTCTCTATCGCCGTATTCCAAAACGTGGATTTAACAACATCCGTTTTGCAACGATCTATTCCGTTGTGAATCTGAGTGATCTGAACCGTTTCGACGAAGGTGCTCGCGTTGACGAGACAGCCTTGCGCGCCTGCGGTCTGGTCCGTGGTCACAATGACGGAGTCAAGATCCTTGCGACTGGTGATTTAACCAAGAAATTGACCATTGTCGCTGATAAATTCAGCGCGGCGGCCAAACAAAAGATCGAAGCCGCCGGCGGTGTCTGTGAAGTCGCTCCGGCAGCGAGGAAAGAATCCAAGGCCAGCGCCTGTTCTTCCTCCGAGAATAAATAACGAACGCTGTTCATGTTAAAAAATATTGTCAATACATTCGCTAACTGCTTCAAGATCCCGGAGCTGCGCTCCCGTATCTTCTTTACCCTGATCGTTCTGGGTATTTGCAGGCTCGCGGCTATCATTCCCTTGCCGGGACTGGATAGCAGCCTCCTAAAGCAGTATTTTGATTCACACGCTGACGTAGGTGGTGGCCTGCTGGGTATGTACAGTATGTTCACTGGTGGTGCGCTTGAGCGCTGCGCCGTGGGCACATTGGGCATCATGCCTTATATCAGTGCTACGATCGTCCTGCAGCTGCTTACCGCTGTTGTGGGCAAGCTGAGCCGTTTGGCCCGTGAAGCCGGCGGACGGATCAAAATCATCCAATATGGACGTGTGTTGACGGTACTGCTCTGTCTGGGACAGGGTTTCGTAATGGCGTTAGCTTTCGAGCATCCGGGTAAATTATTCTCCGGTTTCGAGGGAAATCTAGTATTAGTGGACAATCTGTGGTGGTACCGGATCCAGACAGCGATTCTGCTGACGACCGGTACCGTCATGCTCATGTGGCTGGGTGAACAGATCACTGAACGCGGTATCGGTAATGGTATCTCTTTGATCATCACGATCGGTATCCTTTCGCGTATCCCGCTTGCGGCTCAAGGTGTTAAGGATATGTTCTTCACCAGTGCCGACTCTCAGTTCAACATGGGACACATGGTGCTGATGATCGTCCTGATGGTGGTTGTGGTCGCCTCGGTGATCGCGATTACCCAGGCACAGCGCAAGATCCCCGTTCAGTACGCACAGCGCACAGTGGGTCGTAAATCCTATGCGGGAACGACTTCCTTCCTGCCGCTGCGTGTGAACTATGCGGGCGTTATGCCGATCATCTTTGCTCAGGCGTTGCTGATGTTCCCTGCTACGATTTTCACCTATCTGGGAAGCGCTTTCGAGGTGAAACTCTTCAATGAGATCGCCCGTCAGCTGCATTCCGGCCAGCTGCTGTACCTGATCGTATATGCCTCTATGGTTATCTTCTTCACCTATTTCTGGGTGGCGACTCAGTTCAATGAGCTGCAGATCTCGGACGATCTGAAGAAGAACGGCGGTTATATCCCAGGTGTCAGACCCGGCCAGGTGACCTGTGATTTCCTGCACCACGCGATGAGCCGTTTGACTCTGGCGGGTGCGATCTTTCTGACGATCATTGCGATTATTCCGATGACGATGTATGGCTACTTCAAGATTGATTATAATGTGGCCAGCTTCTTTGGAGGAACAAGCATTCTGATTCTTGTCGGTGTAGTATTGGACACTATGCGTCAAATCGAGTCCCACTTGATGATGAGGCACTATGACGGCTTCCTCAAGAAGGGACGCATTCGCGGACGCTTCTAAAGCGTTTTACGAAGTTGAAAATTTTTGTTGAATAACAACGGCCTGTAAGAAGTATCATGAGGATTCCGATCAAAGACGAAAAAGGAATACAAGGGATGCGGGCGGCAGGCAAGGTTTCGGCTCGTGTACTCCGGGATGTTGCCAAAATGGTGCAGCCCGGAGTAACGACCCTGGAGATCGACCAATATGCTAAGGAGCGCATGGACTACTATGGTGGAAAGAGCGCTTTTTATAATTATCACGGATTTCCGGGGCAGATCTGCATCTCGGTGAATGATGTCATCATCCACGGGATCGGCAGTGCCTTTCAAAGACTGGTCCTGGGCGATATCGTCAGCCTGGATGTCGGTGTCTCTTATGAGGGGTACATCGGCGACAACGCGATGACGGTGCCGGTCGGGGGATGTTCTATGGATGCGCAGGAGTTGCTGAATGTGACCGAAACTGCTCTGAAAAAGGGGATTCAACAAGCTAAAAAAGGAAACAGAATTTCGGATATTTCTTTTGCCGTGCAAAAATGGGTTGAAAGCCATGGCTGTAGTGTGGTAAAAGAATTCGTGGGCCACGGAGTGGGGAAGCATCTCCACGAAGAGCCTCAAGTCCCTAATTTTGTGGATGGGTCTAAATCACCCTTGCTGGTGCCCGGAATGACGATCGCGATCGAGCCGATGGTCAATGCCGGGGACGATGCATTAAAGATTTTAAGAGATGGCTGGACAACGGTGACCAAAGATGGTAGCCTTTCAGCCCATTTTGAACATACGGTTCTAATAACAGATGGGGAACCGGAGATACTCACATGTCCAGATTAGGAGCGGTACACATCGCAGCGAAGATCGTTGAGCAAAAACGAGATAAGTTGTGGGTTGCTGAACTGATAAATGGGCATCGAGTCATCGCTTTTTTTTGTTCGGAGTTGAAGAAGGACCCGATTGAACTCCGTATCGGTGAGTGGGTCATATTAGAAGTATCGCCTTTTGATCTTTCGGAAGGCAGTATTTTGAGTAAATTAAACTAAGCGATAACATGAAAGTTAGAGCATCGGTAAAAAGAATGTGCGAGCACTGTAAAATAGTGCGCCGCAAGGGCGTGATTCGAGTGATTTGCTCCTCGAATGCACGGCATAAACAGCGTCAAGGCTAAACAATATAGAATATGGCTAGAATTTTAGGTGTAGATATACCCAGTGAAAAGCGCATTGATATTGCGCTGAGGTATGTCTATGGTATCGGCCCTTCCATAGCGAAGGAAATACTTGCAAAGGCTAAAATTGACCCGAGTGTTCGGGCCAAAAACCTGACAGATCAGGATCTGTCTCAGATCGTCAGCATTATTCAAAATGACGGCTATCTGATTGAAGGCGATTTAAGACGCGAAGTCGGAATGAACCTCAAACGGCTCCAGGGCATCAAGTGCTATCGTGGCATCCGCCACCTGCGCAGCCTGCCGGTTCGTGGTCAAAGAACATCAACTAATGCTCGCACCCGCAAAGGTCCGCGTAAGACCGTCGGTGTGCAGCGCAACCCTAACGCCAAAGCTGGTATCCACTAAACGATTATGGCTGACGAGACCAACAAAAATACGGCTCCTGCAGAAGAGGAGATTAAGAAAGCGGCTCCTGCTGCGGAAGAAAAGCAGGAAACAACAACAGAGGCCAAGCCCAAGAAGGCTAAGGCCGCTCCTAAGGCAAAGGCCGAAGGAAAGAAGACAGAAGGTAAGGCAAAAGCTGCTGAACCCAAGGCTGAAGGCGAACCCGCCAAGGAAGAAGCCAAGGAAGCAGAAAAAGCTCCCGAACAGCCTCAGGTGGGCGTGGTTTCCGCTCCTACAGTGGCGGAACTGCTCGGTGAAGACCTTACAGCCGCGCGCAAGATCATCAAGGTCAAAGGCGCAAAGAATATCGCAAACGGTATCGCACACATTGATGCCAGTTTTAATAATACCATCGTTACCATTACCGATATGCATGGCAACACGATTGCCTGGGCAACGGCCGGCCGCGTAGGTTTCAAAGGTTCCCGCAAGAGCACCGCGTTCGCGGCTCAGCAGGTAGCCCAGGACGCAGCCCGTCAGGCTCTGTCTCATGGTATGCGTGAAGTGGAAGTGCGCGTGAGCGGCCCCGGTGCCGGACGTGAATCCGCCATCCGCGCTCTGCAAGCTATTGGTTTGGATATTAATACAATCAAAGATGTGACTCCGGTTCCGCACAACGGATGTCGTCCACGTAAACGTCGTCGCGTCTAAAACAAATAAATAGATAGGAGATTTAGAAATTATGGCACGTTACAAAGGTCCGAGAGTTCGCATTAGCCGTCGTTTCGGCGTAGCAATTTTTGGTAATTCCAAGTATCTTGAACGCAGACAGTATCCCCCCGGAGTCCATGGTCCGAGAGCTCACCGCAAGAACAGTGAGTATGCCATGGGGCTGATGGAGAAACAGAAGATGCGTTATTATTATGGTCTGTTGGAGAAACAGTTCCGTAATATCTATGAAGCCGCAGCTCGTCGTCGTGGTGTGACCGGCACAATCATGCTGGAAATGCTGGAGACACGTCTGGACAATGTTGTTTATCAACTGGGTTTCGGTCAAACCCGCGCTCAGGCTCGTCAGATGGTGGTCCATGGCCATATCCTGGTCAACGGCCGCAAGGTGACGATCCCTTCCTATGTTGTCAAAGTTGGCGACACGGTGGACGTTAAAGAAAAAGCCGTCTCCCGTCAGCTGGCTGCTCACAACATGGAGCTGAGCACGAACCGCATCATCCCCGCCTGGCTGGGTCTGAATAAAGATTCCTTCCGCGGTACGATCATGCGTATGCCGACTCGTGAAGACATTCAGCCGATCGCGAATGACCAGGCTGTCGTTGAGTTCTATTCCCGTTAACATTTGTTTATTCATTCAATTTAGCAGGTATATGGGGCTTGTTCTCACGGGATAGGGGACAAGCTCAGGTTAAAACTGCTTTTAGAAAGATATATTATGCCAGTAAGATTAGGCCGTTTTGAAATGCCTAAGCGGTTGTGGAAAGATGAAGCGACCGCGACCCCTACCTATGCGAAGTTCGTTGCTGAACCGTTTGAAACCGGTTACGGCTATACGCTGGGCAACGCTCTGCGCCGGGTGCTGCTTTCCTCTCTGGAGGGAGCGGCCATCACGAACGTCAAGATCGACGGTGCGATGCACGAGTTTACCACCATTGAAGATGTGGTGGAGGATGTCACCGAGATCGTTCTGAACCTGAAGAAGATCCTTTTCAAGGCTTTTACACGGGATCCGCAAACTCTTTATCTCTCTGTGAATAAAGAGGGTCCTGTGACTGCCGCGGATATTCAGACCAATCAGAACGTGGAATGCGTGAATCCGGATCAGCTGATCTGCACTTTGGACAAGAAGCGCAAGCTGGATATGGAATTCGATGTGCGCATCGGCCGTGGATACTGCCCCGGTGATGAGAATAAGAAGCTGGATCAGCCCATTGGCGTGATCGCGATCGATTCTCTGTTTTCTCCGGTGACACGTGTCCGTTATGCCGTGGAAAGCGCCCGTGTGGGACAACGCACGGATTATGACCGTCTGGTCCTGGAGATCTGGACCGATGGACGTATCACTCCGGATGACGCGCTGACTCAGGGGGCTGCGATCCTGCACCATCACTTCGATGTCTTTGTCAATTATGACAGAACTTCGATCGAGTTCGAGGAAGAGGTCGCCCAGCGCGATGATCAGCGTGCGCAGCTGCGCAAGCTCTTGTGCATGAGCGTCAACGAGATCGAGCTGAGTGTGCGTGCGGCTAACTGCTTGAACAACGCCAACATCACTACAGTCGGCCAGCTGGCTATGAAGAGTGAACAGGAAATGCTCAAATACCGCAACTTCGGTAAGAAGTCGCTGAATGAGATCAAAGATAAGCTCACTGCCCTGGGATTGAGCCTGGGCATGAAATTCGATAACGAGCTTATCGAGTCAATTAATAAAGAAGTTAAAGATAAACAACCGAATCAGTAATTATACTTTATGCGTCATTTAAAACGTACTGCTAAGCTTGGGCGTACCACTGCCCACCGCAACGCGATGCTGGCAAACATGGTTTGCAGTCTGATCAAGCACAAACGCATTACCACTACTTTAGCAAAAGCCAAGGCTGTTCGTCCTGTCGCCGAAAAGGTGATGACTCTGGCCCGTAAATCTCTGGCTCGTGAAGCTCTTATTCGTGAAAACCTCACCAAAGAGGGTATCACTGATGAGAAGGCCATCCGCAAAGAGATCGGCAAGAGAGGAGGACTCCATTATCGTCGTCTGGCTGTGGCGGATCTTCGTCAGGAAGATGCCGTGACCACTCTGTTCAAAGAGCTGGCTCCTGCCCAGAAAGAACGCTCCGGCGGTTATACCCGCATCATTCATGCTGCTGTCCAGCGCAGAGGCGATGCCTCCCGCGTGGCCATCATTGAATGGGTGGAGGATAACGTGGCAGCGACTGCTGCTGAGGCTCCGGCCGCGACCAAGGATATTCCGGCTCCCGCTACCGTTGCGGAAGTGAAAGCCGAGGAAGCCAAGGCTGCCGCTGACAAACCCGCTGAAGGCGAAGCCAAAGCGTAATAGAAGTTTGTAAGTTTTTTCAGAGCTCTTCCGTTGGGAAGAGCTTTTTTGCTTTATGGAATCGCTCAAAACGGGTATAAGGAGCCGGGTAAATTTTTGGATATGGATCGTATTTCATTGCCGATAGCGCTGACGATAGCCGGCGCGGATACAGGCGGCGGTGCCGGGATACAGGCGGATCTTAAGACCTTTGCCTCTCTGGGGGTGCATGGCTGTTCCGTATTGACCTGCATGACAGCGCAGAATCCGGCGGAAGTCCTGGCGGTCATGCCGTCTTCCGTTGATTTTCTGCATCATCAGCTTCAGGCTGTTTTCAGAGAACTGCCTCCGTCCGCGGTCAAAACGGGGATGCTCTACAGCGCGGATCTGATCCATACTGCAGCGGAGTTTTTGAAGGATAAGTCCCTGAAACTGGTCGTGGATCCGGTAATGATCAGCACCAGCAGAGCCAAATTGCTGCAAAGCGACGCGGTCCAGGTTCTGTGCCGGGAGTTGTTCCCGCTGGCTTCACTGTTGACCCCGAATCTGGATGAAGCCGTTTATTTGCTGGATCATCCGATCCGGAACCGCTCTGAATTATCGGATGCTGCCCGCGAGCTGTATCAGCGGTTTGGATGCCCTGTTCTGGCCAAAGGAGGCCATCTGAGAGATTCCGATCAGGCGGTCGATATTTTGTGGGACGGCAGCCGGGAATCCGTATTCAGCAAACCGTTTATCAACGGTGTATCCACTCACGGTACAGGCTGTACTTTTTCCTCGGCCATCACGGCTTTTCTCAGCCGTGGCCTTTCGCTGGAAGAGTCTGTAGGACAGGCCAAGGAATATGTCAACCGCGTGATAGCCGACTCGGTTCGGATCGGTCGTCACTACGCGCTCAACTGGTTTGGACAGCACTGAATCCCAACAAGATAGATGATCGTTCGGGTCGCAACAGAAATCGCTCTGAATAAGTTCTTCGATTACGAAGTGCCGCCGCAGATGGAGCGTCTGGTCAGTGTCGGCAGCCGGGTCAAGGTCCCTTTTGGTCATCGGGAGATACTGGGCTATGTCACAGAAGTGATCGAAAAACCTTCTCTGTCAGCCCCTTCGGGAGAAGGTGTGCTGCCCGGCACGGAAGTTCCGCTCAAACTCAAACGCATCATCAAAGTCATTGGCGAGCAGAACCTGATCACTCCCAAGGTGATGGCACTGGCGGTCTGGATGGCCGGTTACTACTGCTGTTCGGTGGAAGTGGCGCTGAGGAGTCTGCTGCCCAAGATGGTCTGCCGCGAGCAGGAAGGCTGGAAAAAACAGCTTTATGTTCGCTACAATCAAGGCGTTCCCGAACCGGCCAAGCTGACCAAGAGACAAAAGGAAGTTTTAGATTTTATCCAGCAGAAGCGGGAATTGCCGCTGACGAAGCTGGTAGAGGAGATGGGCTGCACGGCTGACATCGTGCGACGACTGGAAAGAACGGGCAAGGTCACGCTGGCTCCGCTCAAAGTGCTGCGTGATCCTTATGCCAATATGGAGCTGATCCCCACTCAGCCGCGCAAGCTGAATCCCGCGCAGGAGGCTGCCCTGCGGCAAATCGTCTCCGCCATGGACGCGAAGGACCGTAGTCAGGTGAAGCCGTTTTTGCTGTTCGGCGTGACCGGCAGCGGTAAAACGGAAGTCTATCTGCAAGCCATCGCTCACGCGCTGGAAAAGGGGCAGGGCGCGATCGTTTTAGTGCCGGAGATATCTCTGACTCCGCAGACGGTGGAACGCTTCAAGGCGCGTTTCGCGGAAGGACCGCTCCGTTCCCAAGTGGCCGTCCTGCACAGCCATCTTTCCGACGGAGAGCGCCACGATGAATGGCACAAGATCCGCAAGGGCAATGCCCGCATCGTGATCGGAGCCCGTTCGGCGGTCTTCGCACCAGTGGATCCGCTGGGGGTCATCATTGTGGATGAGGAGCATGAATACTCCTATAAACAGGAATCCGAGCCACGTTACAATGCGCGTGATGTGGCCGTAGTGCGCGCCCAAAAGGAGGATACGATCGTAGTTCTGGGCAGCGCTACTCCCAGTATGGAAAGCTATTACAATGCACAAAAGGGCAAATACACACTTTTAACTCTGCCGCACCGGGTCGATAACATCAAAATGCCGGGTGTCCGCATCGTGAATATGAGTTCGGAAATGCGGATGGAAGGCGTTCCACAGTTTTCCACCATGCTCAAGGAGGCGATCCGGCTGCGCCTGGACGAGCACCAGCAGGTGATCCTGTTCCTCAACCGCCGCGGCTATGCCACCCAGCTCCAGTGTCCGGCCTGCGGTTATGTGGCTTATTGTCCTTACTGCAGCGTGGCCTTGACCTATCACCGCCGGGACTGTCTGCTCAAGTGCCACATCTGCGGCTACCAGGTCAAGGCGCCTTACAACTGTCCCGAATGCCACGAGCCGGGCATCCGCTACAAGGGGACCGGCACTGAGCGTGTGGAGGAGACTTTGGCCAAACTGTTTCCGTCGGCCCGTATCCGCCGGATGGATACGGACACGCTGAAGAAAAAAGACGATTATCAGAAGATACTTCGTGACTTTGGGGTAGGAGAAATAGACATTCTGCTGGGCACCCAGATGATCACCAAGGGACTGCACTTTCCGCGGGTGACACTGGTGGGGATCATCAATGCGGATATATCCCTGCACCGGCCGGACTTCCGGGCCAGTGAGCGCACTTTCCAGCTTATCACCCAGGTGGCAGGTCGAGCCGGCCGCGGCAATGAAGAGGGCGAAGTCATCGTCCAGACTTTTACTCCCTGGGCACCGGCCATTTCTTACGCCAAGGATCATGACTATGTCAGCTTTTACGAAGAAGAGATCCAGCACCGTGCCGAGCTTTCCTATCCGCCGTTTGGGCGACTGGTGCTGATCACCATCCTGAGCAAAAATGAAGAGCTGCTCCAGCGTACGGCAGAGGAACTGCGCCGCCAGATTGAGACCCGTGTTCCGGCGGAGGCGCTCCAAAGTCTGAAAGGCCCGGTCCCGGCCTTGCTGGAACGTGCGGAAGGCTACTACCGCTATCACATCCAGATTCAGACCCGGAAAATGCCCATTCTGAGCCGCCACCTCTTCGACATCTGCCAGGAATTCCGCTGTCCCGAAGATGTCAACTTCACCGTGGACGTAGACCCCGTCAACATGGTTTGACATCACAAAGCAAAAAAAATGCCCGGGGTTATCCGGGCATTTTTTGAATAAGTTATTGAGAAATCACTTATTTATTTTCTTTTCTGCGGCGTTTCAGGTAAGCGCTTGCGGCACCGGCCAGAGCGATCGTTGCCCAGACACCGGGCAGAGGACTACCAAGATTAGGACCCTTCTCTGAAGGATCACTCGCTAAGCCAGGAGCTACACCTTCGAGATGAATTTTGATGGCTGCTTCAGTCTCTTGTCCTGGATATCCATAACGCCTATCCCATTGGCCTCCATCATAAAAAGAATCATCAAACCAGACAGTTGCCCTGCCAAAGGCTTTATCATTAGCCGTTCCATCAACATAACCTTCGGTGTATTGCATACGCGAAAAAGTTGCTTCGGTAACGGGAATAAGCTCAGGATAGGCCTTGTCTCTAGCAATCTCTTCTTGCAACGCTTTCACCTTATCCGCATTATCCGGGTTGTTCTCATTCTCTAATTCCGCTAACTTCGCTTCTAAGCCCGCTATATAATCATCTCGATAGGCCTTTGCTAACGCATTGTACTCTTCTTCATCAAAATAATTAGAACCATTATAAGTGTCGACATTCCCCCGAATGTAATCAGCAACAGTCTTAGAATTAGCACCATATTTTAAGGTTTGGCTATTATCACTGAGATAAACGAGATCAGATCCTGTTTCCTGAACCCAAAGACCAACGACTTCATTAGCCTTGAAAGCTCCTGAGTAAGCTGTGCTACCACTAGCTGTTACTCCAGCTGCTGCATTGACTGTAGTTGAGCCATTACCATCTACAGTACCTAATAATGTCGTACCAGTGATTCTACCCGTTTGGGAGTCATAAGTATATGTGCCAAATGAAAAACCATTTGCGGTACTATTTCTTTCAATAGAAAGGGAAAGAACAGAGCTTTCATGCAACGCTGTAAACGTGGAACTTTCTAAATATCCAATTTCACTTCCACCCACAAGGCCTCCCTGAAAATTTCCATACCAAGCACCAGTAGTCTGATCCTCATAGATTCCATAAATATTGTCGACCGCCGTGGCGTTCCATGCAAAAGCAAGTCCCGCTGTGAGACTTAGTACTGTTACTAAATTTAATTTTTTCATATAAAAATGTTTGCAGTCACTATAACTGCTCAAGAACAGTGTACAATAAAATTCCAAAATGTCAAACAAACGGGTGTTTTTTTCAAAATATTTTTAGGGGAATGGTAATCTAAATATTATTTATAAAATATAACATTCTCAACAATAATAATTTACCGTAGAGACGCGAGATCTCGCGTCTCCAAAACGCGCGCTAGCGCGTTTCCCTGTAAAATCCAAAAAGAGCGACAGGTTCTGTATCAGAAAATCCCGGTGGGATTTATTCTGAAACCCCTCCGGTTTTTCAGAATGAGACCCGAGACTCGCGTCTCTACGGTAAGTTTTTATTATTAAGGATATTATTTGTTATTTTAAATGGCTTTTGGATTTTTAATGATGATTTCGGGATTATTTTCGCCATTGACGAGCATCTGGATATAAGATAGCTTCCGATTGCGATGGAAAAATACAAAGGTTTATATCGAATACCATCAGCACGATTACGTTTTACAAATTACGGCCGCAACGGACCTTATTTTGTTACCATTTGTACGGCGGATAAACGGTATTACTTTGGCAATATTTCCAGTCCGGGAATCATGAATTTATCTCCTGTCGGGAATTATGCGCAGCAGTGCTGGTCTGAGATTCCAAAACATTTTCCATTCGTTTATCTCAGTGAATTTGTTGTAATGCCTAATCACATTCATGGCATACTGGTTTTTAGAAAGTCAGAAGCGGATCTAAAAAATCTTACACCGGGAAATAGATTTCAAAATCAGGAACAGAATTTAGCTTCGATCATAGGTTCATTTAAAAGTGCTGTTACCAGATTTGCCAGGCAAAAAGAAATTCCCTTCAAATGGCAGTCTCGTTATTACGATAGAATCATACGAACCCCGGAAGAATGCGATTCAGTCAAAACGTATATCCGCAATAATATTATTCATTGGATAACGGACGATTTAAATATAGAACATCTTTAACAATAATGATTTGCTGTAGAGACGCGAGATCTCGCGTCTCCAAAACGCGCGCCAGCGCGTTTCCTTGTAAAATCCAGAAAGAGCGACAGGTCCTGTATCAGGAAATCCCGGTGGGATTCATTCTGAAACCCCTCCGGGTTTTCAGAATGGAGACGCGAGATCTCGCGTCTCTACGGGACTCATTGTTTTTCAATGGGTTGTCTGTTATTTCTGAAAACAAAAATGCCCGGAATAACCGGGCATTTTTTGAATAAGTTATTGCAAAATCACTTATTTATTTCCTTTTCTGCGGCGTCTCAGGTAAGCACTTGCGGCACCGGCCAGAGCGATCGTTGCCCACACACCGGGGAGGGGACCACCATCAATCCCAGAGAGTTCAACATTTTCATGGCTACCATCAAAAAAGATTGTTATTTCGTATTTGGTTTTATTCTTTCCGGTAGTAAGATATGCATCATGTCCCTCACTATGTCCATTATCGGTGCTGGTAATTAATCCTAAATCTTTTCCAACAGTGTTGTCGGTGAGATAACGCTGACCTTCTTCTTCGATCCAAAATCCGACCAACTGATCTTTATCGAACTTTTCAGACCAAGAAGATGTTATAGAATAAAAAGTATCTTTCTTAGACTCTATCTTTTCAGCTAAGCCAGGATCATTTAGTGTATCTTCTGTTACTGTACCTATTTGTATAAATTTTGATGGATCAGCAGGGATAGAACCATCTTCGTATACATAAAAACCATACGTGAAGTTTACATCACTGCCTGGATTCCTTAATTTAATCTCAGGAATAGAAAGTACAACACCATCTGACAAGGCTGTGAAAGGTGTTGCATTTCCACTGTTGCCTATTGAGAATGCGTACGCATTGTTGTTTACACTGGGGGTGATATTATCATCTGCTATCGCATTTCCCGCGAAAGTCAATGCCGCTGTGATACTTAAAATAGTTACAGTATTAAATTTTGTCATACTTTTAGTGTTTGCAGCCACTATGGCTGACCGCGAAAGGATGACGGAAAGCAAGGAGGATGTCAATGACAGAAGAAGATTTTTAAAAAATATTTTTTTTAGAATGGTGATTTAAATATTTTTCGACTATAATTTTCCTCTGTATGAAAAAGATGCTATGCGCGATCCTTTCTCTGGGGATGGTGGCGGCCTGGTGCCAGGCGGCTGAGCCGGTCAAGCCGGCCAAAGAGGTCAAGCTCGATCCCAAGTGGAAACTGGTTTGGAATGATGAATTTGACTACACCGGGCTGCCGGATACGAATAAGTGGACCTACGAGGTGGGGTATATCCGCAACAAGGAGCTCCAGTACTATACCAAGTCCCGTCTGAAGAATGCCCGTGTGGAGTCGGGCTGTCTGGTCATCGAGACTCACAAGGAGTCGTATGAAGGCATGGACTATACCTCGGCCAGTGTCATCAGCAAGGGCAAAGGCGAGTGGGGCTACGGCCGTGTGGAGATCCTGGCCAAGCTGCCGGGCGGCCGGGGTATCTGGCCGGCGCTGTGGATGCTGAACGCCAAGGGCGGCTGGCCCAAAGGCGGCGAGATCGATATCATGGAGCTGGTGGGGTATGAACCCAATAATGTCTATTGCACGGTGCATACTTATGACACTTATGTGAATAATAAGAAAGAGGGCCAGAGTGGTCATATCAGTCTGGATACACCCCAGAACGGCTTCCATCTGTATGCCGTGGAACGCTATCCGGACCGGATGGACTTCTATGTGGACGATGTGAAGGTGCTTTCCTATCCCAAGAAGGAGAACACGATCGAGTCCTGGCCGTTCGACGGCAAGTTCTATCTGATCATGAACATTGCCTACGGCGGTGCCTGGGGCGGTGTCAAGGGTGTGGATCCCAGCGCATTACCACAGCAGATGGTGATAGACTACGTGCGCGTGTACGAGGAAAAGAAGGAGGCCGAACCCGCGGCGAAGTGATAACTCGCTTGACATTTCGCGGCGCTTTCTTCAGACTGTGCGCGCGTTTTGATTGAATACGGTGCAGAAAGTCACCGTCTAATGAAACAGGAAACGAAAGGTTTTCGGAATGAAAAAACTATTCTTTACAACCGCAGTGCTGGCCGCAGTGGCCGCGCTCAATACGACGAACGTTCAAGCCGCTGAATTGCAGAACTACACCGAAACGGTGAAGGTGAGCGATTCCAAGAGCTTCAAGATCGAAATGATCGCCATCCCCGGCGGCAAATGTAAGATCGGTGCCTCCGCTGATGATGAAGATCGCGGCGAATATGATCTGGATCAGGAAGAAGTCGAGGTCAAGCCCTTCTATATGAGCAAGACTGAGGTCACCTGGGGCCAGTTTGAACCCTGGGTGTGGGACGGTGATATGCCTGTCAAACTGACCAAGGAAGTGAAGAAAAAGGAAAATGTGGATGGTCTCTGCCGTCCCAGCTCTCCTTATGGAACCATTTCCCGCGGTCTGGGCGACAGCAGAAAACATCCCGCTTTCGGTATGACCCGCTTCAGCGCGGAGAAATACTGCGAATGGCTGAGCAAGAAGACCGGCAAGAAATTCCGTCTGCCCACGGAAGCCGAATGGGAATATGCCGCCCGCGCTGGCAGCACGGATTCCTACTATTGGGGCAATGACGCTGAAGAAGCCGGTGAGTATGCCTGGTACACGGACAATTCCGAGGCCGATACGCACCAAGTGGCTCAGAAGAAGCCCAATAAGTTCGGTCTTTATGACATGCTGGGCGGTGTAGGCGAATGGGTGCAGCCCAAGACCAAAGATCAGGAATGGGCCATCCTCCGCGGCGGTCACTGGGAATCCGAAGTAACGGCTATCCACAGCTATTCCCGTGACGAAGAGGGACCGGAGTGGAATGAAATGGATCCCAATCAGCCCAAGAGCATCTGGTGGTTGTCTTCAGCCAACTGGACCGGCATCCGTCTGGTCTGCGAGCCTGCTTGCGACGAAGAGAAGAAGTAAGGCTGAAAGAAGTTTGATTTTTTAATTATAATATTAACAGCAAAAGGCGCTTCGAGTGAAGCGCCTTAATTTTTTCCTAAATCAGGGTGGAATTTATTTTTTCACCTTGCGCACGCCGATGTGGTTGGCGTTGTTGCGCAGATAGCCTTTGATGTTCGCGTTGCCGATGGGGCTGTTCAAAACCTTTGTTTCACCTTCCGGAGTGCGGATGACCATAGTGGTAGAGCCGCCGCCGTCCAGGTTCAGACCGTCCCAAGCTCCCGCCTTTTTCAGCCATTTGGCTTCGTTCTCCAGTGTCGCGCCGATACTCTGTACCTGGCGGCCGTCTATTGTTATAAAGTACACATAGCGATTATCTTTGGAGATGCCGACACCTGTCCGGGGATTTACGGTCTCATCACTTTGTTTTACGATCTCGCCGTCTTTGAGGATGATCGGTCTGCCGGCGACCGCGGTGCGGATCCCGTCCAGAGAATCTTCTTCTTTGATCGCACGGATAGTCTTGACTCCGTTGGAGTTGACCGTAAAACAGGGACAGCTGCCCTCAGAGCTTGAGACCAGCACGCCGTCTGAGATCGCCAGCCCGATGACGTTGGAAGGACCTCTGGTCGTGCGTGTTGTCGCGTTGAAGGGACTGTAGAAATTAGCGTTGACGGCTGCCAGCATATTGTTTTCGTTCAGGAAATCCACCGCCGTTTCGCGCAGTGTTTCGCTTTCCTCGTCTTTGTAATCGGGATGTCGGCCTGTCGTGTAGAATTCCAGATCCTTGTTTTCCGTGTCGATGCGCAGGATGCACACCTTCTGGATGGGAGAGGTGGATTCGCAGCGCATGAAGTCTATTCCGTCATAAAGAGGGATCCACTCGTCCGTTTTTTGCAGTTTGGCCGGATCCGATTTGGGAGCCAGACGGATCTGAGTGGCGTTCGTTTCCGTTGAGACGGCAAAGAGCAGCGCGGCGGCCAGTAACGGTAAAGTATATCTCAAGTATTTCATTTTCTCTTGGTTTGAGCCTAAAAGAAACACCCATCTTTTCAGATGGGTGCCTCCAATGGTTATATTAAGTTATGATAAATATGATTATGTCAATACAATGAAATTCTAATAACCGGGGTTATTGCCCAGATTTTGGAGCATGAAAGAAGTCACCACACAGGCGATCGCTGTCAATGCCACCGCAATAGCCAGGATCTGATCGATCAGCTGGACTTTGCTGCCGCCGCTGCTTGTTTTCGCGGGCTGCTTGGCTGCTGTCACCGTCTTGCTGGGAGCGGGAGCCGCTGACATCTTCAGACCACCAGCCTGAGCAGGAGCCGCTGCCGGAGTGCCGGGAGTGGCGTTGGCGGCCGGAGCCGCTGCTGCCGCGGGAGCTGCCGCCGGCTTCGCTGCCGGTTTCGGCGGAAGACTGATACGGATCGTTTCTTTCTTAGCCTGCGGTTTGGGTACAGAAGGGGTCGCGCCTGCCGCGGGAGCGGCTGAAGGCGTAGTCGGCACAGACGGAGTGGCCGGAGTCGGATTGGTATTCAAATTTTCTGCCATACTCAACAAAAATCCGCACTCACTCTACCTTTTCCGGCAGTGTCTTGTCAACGGAAAATCTTTCTCAAAATAGAAAGATGAAAAAAATTTTGAAAAATTTCTTGTGAGATAAGAAAAATATGGTATCTTTTCTCTCGTTCTCGACGTTCACAGGATCACAATGGATTTTGTGAAAAAAAGGAGACGCGAGATCTCATATCTGTTTATCATAAATTATTTTATTACAAGGAACTTATAATGAATCGAAACATTCCATATCATCCAAAACAATATCGAAATACACAACGAAACAAAGCTGAAATGAAATACACTATCCAAACAACTCCAACTGCTTACAATTCCTTAGCCGACCGTGCTGATCTGGCAGGTTTGCTGGATTACATCCTCAGCGCTCCGGCGGAACAGCTTCCCGAGGCGGCGACCGGGTTTCAGGAGACATCGGAACTGCTTTCGCCGAATCTGAATACTTTTCGTAAGAACCTGACAACTCATTATTTAGAACCACTTTGCGAACGGGTGGAACTCAGCGGCGATCTTCGGGTAGGGCGGTTTTTCCGGTCGGATTCCTTTCGACTGCCGCTGGTGGATTATGTCGTTACGCCGCACGGTTATGACGGCACTGACTCTTCTTTGCAAGATTCTCCTTTTCTGGGATTTCTGCGTTGTTATCAACTGATCTGCTGTGACGGCGTTTCTCCGCTGCGCCGTCGGTTTGCTCCCGATCTGGGGCTGTACTGCTATAGTTTTCTCACAGTTTCCTGCCGTCTGAGGCTCTGGCTGGCACCGAGGCAGTCGTTTGGAGCGGTCTGGCTGCTGACCACGGGGCCGCGTGCGCATCTGGGCGAACTTTCTCTGCTGGCGCGCCGTCTGGGTCATTCGCCGCTGATGTCCGGCGGACTTTACACCGCCGCTCACCGGTGGGCCTGTGCTGAGGAGGCTGACATCTATCGCGCTCTGGGACTGGAATGGATACCGCCCCGGCAGAGACTGGTTTCACTGTCCCGTTCACGGAAGGAGGTATGGCATGGAGACCGATAGCCGGTCGACCGCAGAAGCCCAGGGCGCTCTGCTGGACCGCAAGACCGCGGCCCGGCTTCTGGGAGTCAGTAAGATGCACATCTCCAATCTGATAGACACAGGCCAACTGCGAGCTTTCGACGTGGCGGCCGCCGGAGCCCGCTACCGTCAGGTGCGCATTCCGCTGAGTGAACTGAAAAAGTTCCTCAGTACCAGACTGTTGACGTAAAAAACAGAATATGCCGCGCGGCAGGTACGGCTCCGGGGAGTGGATTTTTCTTTTTGCGAAAAAAATTGACTTTCGCCGGGGATAAATGATAATAGTTCCGTGTTCGTCGCGCGGCATTTCCTTTCTGTCGTTTGTTGCCGGAAAGACGAGGCGGGTGCCTGATGAGATGCAAGTGACGTAAATTGCACGAATTAAACTACTTATATGACTAAGAAGTATATATATGCAGCGTTAGCGCTGAGCATGGGACTGACTGTCACCAGCTTTGCCGCTACCGAATTATTGACGACCGGAGAAAACGTCATTGCTGTGGGCGGTAAGCTCGTCAACAATAGCCGTTATCCGGCTAATGAATATCCGGGATCCGTGGTAGATCAGGATGTCAACACCAAGTATCTGAATTATCAACCGCAAAGTTCAGGCTTCGTTGTTGTTCCCCAATACGGAGCGACTATTCTGAAATCCTTCCAAATATCCACAGCCAATGACAGTGAAGCTCGTGACCCGGCTTCCTATCAGATTTTTGGCACCAATGACGAGATCACTTATGAAGATCTCCAGGCTATGGACAACAGTGCCGGTAACCAGAACAACTGGACACTGATCGCTGAGGGAGAACTCACTCTGCCGGCTGAACGGAAGGCACTGGGAGATATCATCCCGGTTGCTAACGACACATCCTACACCGCCTACAAGGTGATTTTCCCGACGGTGAAAGACTCGTCTGAAGGACACATGCAGGTGGCGGACGTCCAGTTCTATGAAGTGGAAAACCCCGATCCGGATGTGGATATTGGTTTCCTCTGGGCTTCCGATATGGATTACACCGTTGCGGTGGCTGACGCGGTAGCGACCAATTCCAGCTATGCGACAGACGACTGGGATACCAGCAAACCGACCAAGATCTCCAATGGTAACCTGACCGACCGCTACGCGAACTTTGCGATCAAGGATGTCGGTGTGGCGATCTGGCCCGCGGTGGGTATGACCAAACTGGAAAGCTTCCAGCTTTGTACCTTCACCAATCTGGCCTGCTGCGATCCGACCGGTTACAGAATCTATGGAACCGAAGATTTCCAGCTCAGTGTTGACAACAGCCTGGGTGATAAGGAAAACTGGGTTCTTCTGGGCGAAGGCGCACTGAATCTGCCTCTGGATCGTCAGACCTGGGGCGACAAGGTGGATGTCAACGCTACTGAATTCTATCGCGGCTACAAACTGATCTTCACGGACATCCGCGATGAATCCGATCCTGAAGCGTCCGTTGTCCAT
>Ga0265298_10000868_pt1 | contig 44909 bp, 29 predicted proteins | sample AusTroGonzalo_MG_3_FD_193486 | JGI IMG/M metagenome (GOLD analysis project Ga0265298, IMG submission 193486) | Bovine rumen microbial communities from tropical cattle in Woodstock, Queensland, Australia - Gonzalo_01 | ecosystem: Host-associated > Mammals > Digestive system > Stomach > Rumen ...
GCGTCTCGGCGTCGGTCTTCATATCGCGGATGTTGTTGACATTGAGTACCGCCACGCTGAAGCAGCCGATCGTGGCCGCCGGGAACAGCAGGCTCCAGGACCATTCCAGACAGGTCAGGTAATAGCCCCCGCACACGGTCGCAAGACCGAAGAAGAGGAAGACGGACAGGTCGCCGAGACCCCGGTAGCCGTACGGGCGCTTGCCCAGGGTATAGTGCATCGCCGCCCAGATGGCGCCGGCGCCGAGGAGGAGGAACGCACCCGCGCGCAGGTCGCGGACCGTGCCGAAGGCGCTCATCACCATCGCGGAACCGATGGCGGCGGACAGGCAGGCGAAGAAGAGGATCAGGCGCTTCATCTGCGGAATCGTCATCTCCCCGTCCTGCAACGAATAGCGGATACCCTGCCGGTCGGTGCGGTCCGTGCCGGACAGGGTATCTCCCAATTCGTTGGAAAGGTTGCTCAGGATCTGCAGGCTGACCGTGGTCAGCAGCAGGAGGACAACCGTAAGTGCGTCGACGTGGTGGCCGGCACCCGCAAGCAGGATACCCAGCACCATCCCGGCCAGGGACAGCGGGAGCGTGCGCAGGCGCATGGAACGGATGGCAGCCTTGACGTTCATACTAGTAGCCGAAGACTTCCTCGAGGCTCACCTGCTGGACAGGACCGAGCGTGGAGAGGAACTGGGTGTCGAGGTTCTTGATGTCGCCCAGGATGGAGTAGATGTAGGTGCGGCCCTTGACCCACTTCTGCTGGGTGGCCATGACGTCGGAGAGGCTGGCATTGCTGACCATGTCGTAGACAGCCTTCGTCGTCGGGGCGTCCAGGCCCAGCTCACGGAAGGTCATATAGGCGGCAAGGACGTTGGCGCCCGTGATGCGCTGCGTACGCAGGCGGCTCAGGATCGCGTCGCGGGCCACGGTGAAGGCGGCCTCGGACTCCGGCATGTCGTTGATGATCTCCTGGAAGGCCTCGGTGGCCTGACGCAGCTTGTCGTTCTGCGTCGCGATGTAGGCGATGAAGGCATAGTCGCCGGCCGCGTGGTCAGGCTCGTTCAAAAACGCCGCGGCGTTGTAGGCCAGGCCGCGCGCCTCGCGCATCTCCTGGAAGACGATCGCATTCATGCTGCCGCCGAAATACTCGTTGAAGAGCTCGATCTCGGGCGTGTTCGCCGCATCGAACTTCTTTCCGTCGTCGGAATACTGGTAATAGATAAGCTGCGGGGCGTCGTACTGCGCCAGGATCACGCGGTTGGAGAGGGTCTGCTGCATCACGGGATACTGTGCGGGCAGGAACTGGGCGCCGTCAGCCACATAGTGGTCCTTGTCCAGCGCGCCCTTCAGCTCATTCTCGGACATCGGTCCGTAATAGAGGATGTAGTGGCCGAGGGAGAAGGCTTCGCGGACCTTGGCGAGCAGCTGCTCGGAGGTCAGCGCCATCAATTCTTCGTTGTCCAGCGTCGTGGCGTCGATGAATTCCGGACCGTAGGAGACATAGCGCCGCATGGCGGAGAAGCAGCGGCCCTGCGAAAGCTTGCTGTCGACGCGGTCCTTCAGGATGTTGGCCTTCAGGTTCGCCAGGATCGCCTCGTCCGGAACGGCGTTCCGGATCAGGTCCTCGACGATGCGCAGCGCCTCGGGCAGGTTCTCGCCCAGACCGGAAAGGTAGATGTTCGACCGCACGTCGGCGGCGCCGAAGCCGTAATTGCAGGCCAGCGCATACATCCTGGAAGCGATCTCTTCCGCGCTCATCTCCGGCGTACCCAGGTAAGAGACGTATTGCATCGCGAGGTCCAGGGCGGGATCCTGCTGCGTGCCACGGTTGTAGTACAGGGCAAGCGTGAAGATGTCGTTCTGCTTGTTCTGCTTGTAGAGCAGTTCGGTGCCCGGCTTGTACGCCGAGACGGACATATCCTTGGAGAAGTCCACGAACACCGGCTCGATCGGCTTGACGACGCTGTTCTGGATCTCGTCCAGGAAAGCGCTCGTCCGGTCGCGGTTGGTCACGATCGGGGTGATCTTCGGAGCGGCGACCTTCTGGATGCTCGCATCCTCGCCCTGACGCTTGTAGATGACAGCATAGGCGTTCTCAGCCAGATACTTGTTCGCGTAAGCGACGACGTCCTCCTTGGTCACCTCCTCGAGGCGGTCGATCTCCTTGGCGGCGTCCTTCCAGGGAATCCCATAGATGAACGCGGAGACATAGGCGCGCGCACGGGCGGCATTCCGCTCCAGCTGGCGCATCTTGCCGAGCTTGATGTTGTTGATCGTCGACGTGATCAGGGATTCGTCGAAATCGCCGCTGCGCAGCTTCGCCACCTCCTGGAGGAGCAGGTCGCGGGCCTCTTCCAGGGTCTGACCCTGCTTGGGCGTAGCCATCAGCATCCATTCGGAATAATCGGCGAGCTTCTGGATATAGCTCGACGCGTCGAGCATCTTCTGCTGCTGGATGATGTCGATGTCCAGCAGGCCGGCGACGCCGTTGCAGAAGACATTGTCGGCGATCGTGGCCACGGCCGCGGTCTTGAGGTCGGAAGGGGCGGGCAGGCGCCACGCGAGGAGGAGGTTCTCGGCCTCCTGGCCGTAAACATCACGCTCGAGCGGCGTGGTGATGGGATCTTCCGGCTCGAACTTCAGGGTCGGGATCTCCGGATTGGGCTCCCAGTCGCCGAAATATTTCTTGATCGTCGCCACCATCTCGTCCGGATTGAAGTCACCGGCCACGCAGATGGCGATGTTGTTGGGGACGTAATAGACGTCGTGATAGGTCTTGACGTTGGTGATGGACGGATTCTTGAGGTGCTCCTGCGAGCCCAGTGTGGTCTGCAGGCCGTACGGATGCTTCTTGAAGAGGCACTCGTTGAGGGCGTCCCAGGCCTTGTCGCTATCTTCGGTCAGGGACATGTTCTTCTCCTCATAGATGGTCTCGAGCTCCGTGTGGAAGCCGCGGATCACGCCGTAGCGGAAGCGGTCGGCCTGGATGCGGGCCCAGTTGTCGATCTGGTTGGAGGGGATATCTTCGACATAGACCGTCTCGTCGTTGGAGGTCCACGCGTTGGTGCCGGCCGCACCGATCAGGGCCATGAGCTTGTCGTATTCGTTGGGAATCGCGAGTTTCGAGGCTTCGTAGCTCACCGAGTCGATCTTATGGTAGATCGCGGCGCGCTCCGCCTCGTCGGTGGTCTTGCGGTAGACCTCGAAGAGCTGTTCGATCTCGTCGAGCATCGGCTTCTCGGCCGCATAGTCGACGGTGCCGAAATGCTCCGATCCCTTGAACATCAGGTGCTCGAAGTAGTGGGCGAGGCCGGTGGTCTCGGAAGGGTCGTTCTTGCTACCCACCTTGACGGCGATGTAGGTCTGGATACGGGGTTGCTCCTTGTTGACGGACATAAAGATCTTCAGCCCGTTGTCGAGGGTGTAGATCTTGGTCTGAAGGGCATCTCCCGGAACGGTCTCATAGCGCTTGCAACCGACGGCAAGCAGCATCACCGCCAGCGCGAGAATGCCGACGGACAAGTAGGAAGTTTTCTTCATAAAGACAGAGATGTTTGGAGTTTTCGGAGAGCAAAAATACAAAAATTTGTGGCAAAAATTTGCATATTCCGAGAAAACCGAGTAATTTAGCAGCGAAGTTTTTCATAGTTTAAGTTTAGGTTAAGTAACGGGTCAGTCGCAGGGATGCAACTGACCCGTGAATTTTTTACGCATTTCTACCCGCAAAATCCGCTTTCTGCGCCCCTCCGGGGCCTATTTCGTTCCCAGACAGATTTCCACCTTCCGGCCGGCGTCCCGGCATTTTCGCGCGTTCCGGCCGTCCGGCAAAATGGGGTGAAACGTTTCGATGTGGGGTGAATCGGGAAAAATTCCACAAATTTTTTTGCAAAAAATACGAATCTTTCCGGGGGGCGTCGAATCTTTTTTCATCTTGCGGCGAACATTAAACTTTAAGCCTGTTTTCCGCACTATGAAAACAACCTTCCAACCCCTGGCGGAATCCGCCAGTTCCCGGGCCGGCCGCGCCGGCCTGCTGGGGAATCTCCTCGCCAACTTCCGGGCGAATCTCCGCTACGGCGCCCACGCGCGCCGCCGCGCCGAATACCGCCCGGACCCGCTCAGGATTCCCGTCTATCCCGGCCTCCCCGGCTTCCGGGTCCTCCTCCTTTTCGCGTGCCTGTCCGCGACCCTCCTGCCCCTGGGCTCCTGCAAGGAGTTCTTCGGCCAGGGGCGCACGGGCACGCTGGTCGTCAACCTCCCCGAAATCTACCCGCCCTCCACCCGGGCGGGGATGGATTTCCCGGACACCGGGACCTTCCGGATCACGGTCACGGGCGCCGCGGGGCAGACCGTCTATGAGAACGACTACGCCCATTTCCCGGACGAGCTCCCCGTGCCGGCCGGGACCTACACCGTCAGCGCCGCCTCGCGCGCCTTCGACGCGCCGGCGTTCGACGCTCCGCAGTGGGGCGACGCGCAGGTCGTGCACGTGGCCGAAGGCGGTAATGTCGCCGTGACCCTGTCCTGCCGCCAGCTCAACAGCGGCCTGCGCCTCGCGGTGGAGGACAGTTTCCGCGAAGCGTACCCCTACGGCGTGCTGACGCTCCGGGGCCCCGGCGGCTCGCTCCCCTACGGCTACGCCGAGTCGCGCGTCGCCTATTTCCTCCCCGGCACCGTCACGCTCGCGCTCGAGGACGGCGGCGCCGTGCAGACGCTCTTCACCCGGCGGCTGGAGGCCTGCCAGATCCTGTCGATGCGGCTCAGCGCCAGCGTCGGGACGCGCGCCGGGGGCGTCTCCGTCCAGCTGGACACCACCCGCGACTGGCTCAGCGACCGCTTCGTCGCGGGCGGCGGGGACGCGCGCGAGCTGGACGGCGCGTACGACGTCCTCGCGGCGCGCGACCACGCCGGCGAGCGCAGCGTCTGGGTGCAGGGCTACATCGTGGGCGTGGCCACCAACACGCGGAAGGTCGCCTTCGCCCCGCCTTTCAGCAAGAACACCAACCTCGTCCTGGGCACCCGCGCCTCCACGACCGACCTGGAGCACTGCCTGTCGGTCGAACTGCCCGCGGGCGACATCCGGGACGCCCTCAACCTGAAGGACCATCCGGAGCTGCTGGGCAAGGGTATATACATCCGAGGGGACCTCGTGGCCGCGTATTATGGAATACCCGGTCTCAAGGCCCCCTCGGGCTATCAGTTCAGATAAGGGAACTTAGATGCGCTTGAGGATCTCCTCGGTCTGCGCCTCGTAGCCCGGCTTGCGGAGCAGCGCAAACATATTCTTCTTGTAGGCCTCCACGCCCGGCTGGTTGAACGGGTTGATGCCGAGGGTGTAGGCGCTGACGCCGCAGGCGAACTCGAAGAAATAGAACAGGGCGCCGAGGCTCGCCTCGTCGAGGCGCTCCACGCTCACTTCCATCTGCGGCACGCCGCCGTCGATGTGCGCGAGCTTGGTGCCCAGCTGGGCCATCTTGTTGCAGTGCTCGACGCGCTGGCCGGCCAGATAGTTGAGCTGGTCGAGGTTCTGCCCGTCGGAGCCGATCTTCACCTCGCGGGAGGCGTTCTCGACGGTGACCGTGGTCTCGAACATCACGCGGTCGCCCTCCTGGATGAACTGGCCCATCGAGTGGAGGTCGGTGGTGCAGACGACGGAGGCCGGGAAGATGCCCTTGCCCTCCTTGCCCTCGGACTCGCCGTAGAGCTGCTTCCACCACTCCCCGAGGTACTGGAGCTTGGGGTTGAAGGTCACGAGGATCTCCACCTTCTTGCCCTGCTCGGAATAGAGGAGGTTGCGCATCGCGGCGTACTGCACGGCGGCGTTGTCGGCCGACTTCTTGAGGAGCTCGGCCCGCTCGTCGGCGGCGCCCTTCAGCATCGCGCGGATGTCGAAGCCCGCGAGCACGATCGGGAGGATACCGACCGGGGTCAGGACGCTGTAGCGGCCGCCCACGTTGTCAGGCACGACGAAGGTCTTGTAGCCTTCCTGCGTGGACAGGGTCTTGAGCGCGCCCTTCTTGGCGTCGGTGATGGCCACGATGCGGGAAGCGGCAGCGGCCTTGCCGTAGGTCTTCTCGATGTATTCCTTGACAATGCGGAAGGCGACGGCCGGCTCCGTGGTGGTGCCGGACTTGGAGATGACCACGCAGGCGGTGTTGCGCATCTTGGCGAGGTCCATCAGCTCGGCGAGGTAGTCCTCGGAGAGGTTGTTGCCGGCATAGACGATCTGCGGGACGCCCGCCTTGCGGACGAAACCGTGCGAGAGCGCCTCGATGGCGCAGCGGGCGCCGAGGTAGCTGCCGCCGATGCCGATCACGACCACCAGGTCCACGCCCTGGGCGGCCCAGGCGTCGCGGATCGACTCGCAGTCGGCGATCAGGGATTCGGGAATATCGACCGGAAGGGTCTTCCAGCCCAGGAAATCGTTGCCGGCGCCGGACTCGGCGTCCAGCACGTCAAAAGCGGCAAGCGCCTTCTCTACATATTTCTGATAATCTGCATCTTTGACAAAGGAGCTGCAGCCTCCTACATTGACTTTTATCATAATAACTGTACTGTGTTTACCGTTCCAAAGTGGAATCCTGCAAATATAGCAAAATTCAGGGAATTACAGGATGAACATCGGGGACGGCGTCATCCGCGGCAGCGGGCAGAGCCGCGGGATGCGGCCCTTCGTTTCAGCATAGCAGGCCTGCAGCACGGTGGCGTTCGTCTGGTAGGCGAGGTCCGGGGTATTGTTGTGCTCCGAGAGATGGCAGAGGAAGATGTTCTGCAGGCCGGGGTGCGCGAACTCGCGCAGCGCCTCGGCGCACTCGACGTTGGAGAGGTGGCCGTGGCCGCCGCAGATGCGGTCCTGCAGGATCTTGGGGTACGGGCCGTTGCGCAGCATCTCGAGGTCGTAGTTGGACTCGATCACGACGGTGTCCGCCTGCTTCGCGAAGCTCAGCGCCTGCGGCACCATCCGGCCGATGTCGGTCATGATGACGAACTTGTATTCATCCAGCATCAGGGCGTAGCCGAAGGTGCAGGAAGCGTCGTGCGGGACGGCGAAATACTGCGCCCGGATGCGTCCGGGCACAATTTCGTTCCAGCCCGCCGCGAGCTCGCGGCGGCAGAACGGATAGTAGTCGCCCGTGATGAAATGGTGCGCCAGCGCGCGGGCGAGCTCCGGCGGCGTCCAGATGGGGACGCGGACGTGCTTGCAGTAGGAGCCCAGCGAGCGGATGTGGTCGTTGTGGTCGTGGGTGACGAGGATCGCGGAGAAATCCTCCATCGCGAGGCCCTCGCGGGCCAGCTCCTTCTTCAGGCGCCGCGGGCTGTAGCCCGCATCGATCAGGACGCCCGCCTCGCAGGCGTCGGTCTCGTCGAAAATACCCAGGAAATAACAGTTGCCGCAGCTGCCGGACGTGAAGGACTTGAACTTAATTGTTTTCATCCTCCGTGCAATATTTGGAGATGACGCTGTAGGAATCCGCCACGCCGAGCTCGCCGGCGCGGGACAGGTCGATGCAGCCTTTCTCCTTGTCCTTGAGATAGATGAGCACGAGGCCCCGGTTGAAGTAAGCATCCCCCATACCGGGGTACAGCTTGATGGCCATATCGTAGTTCTCGAGCGCCTCGACGAACTGCGAGGACAGGCATTCGAGATTGCCGAGGTCGAAGTAGAGGTACGGGATGTCCGGCAGGATCGCCAGGGCTTCCTTGATGTCGGCGATGGCGTCGGAATAGTCGTAGGTACGCGCGACGCGGTCGCTCACGCGGGCGCGCGTCGAGCCTTCGGTGTCCATCGAGAGCGTCTGCACGCTGCCTTCGAGCGAAGCGATGAAGTCGATCATCTCCGCCTTCAGCACGCCGCGGTTCATCAGGTAGAAGGCCTTGTAGTAGCGCGCATAGCGGTCGCGCGCGACGTCGTCGTCCGCGGCGTTCACGGCGCGGTCGAACCAGCTCAGCGCGGCGTTGAACTGCTTGCGCTGCAGCTCCTGGAGGCCCTTGACGAAGTATTCTTCGGCGTTGGCCGTGAAGAGGTAGTTCTCCGTGCCCGTGCTCGGTTCGTTGCCCAGCGTGATCGGCGTCGGCGCCGCGTCGATGAAGCGGTCGATCAGGGCGTTCTCGTAGCGGCGCGACAGGGCGACGCTGCGGTTTTCCTTCTCCGCCGCGAGGCTGAACTTGTAGAGCGGCCGCAGGCGGATGTCGATGTCGCGGTGCTGCAGCAGCTCGTTGTCGAAGTCCTTCTTCGCGAAGTCGGCGTCCAGCGCGAGCAGCGCGTCGTAGCGGCGCGTCGTGTCGGCGAAGGAGGCCTCGCCGCTGCGGTCGCGGTAGTCGCGCACCTTCTGCTGCGCGATCTGGTAGTCCGCCTTGGATTCGCGCATCCGGCCGAGCATCTGCTCCACGTAGGAGCGGTTCAGGTACGCTTTCGCGAAATCGGGATAGAGTTCGATGGCCTTGTTGTAGTCCTCCAGCGCGTCCTGCCAGCGGTCCATCTCCACGAAGATGGCCGCGCGGTTGTAGTGCGCGAGGACGTTGCCCGGGTTGATGTTGATCACCCGGTCCATATCGGCGAGCGCCTCCTCGAACGCACCCACCTGCGCATAGATCAGGGAGCGGTTGTAGAGGGTCAGGGCGTTGCCGGGTTCGCTTTCGAGCACGGTGTCCAGGTCGTCCACCGCCTCTTTGTAGCGCTTCTGTTCATAGTAGATCAGCGCCCGGTTGAAGTAGGCGAAGGTGTTGTCCTTGTCCAGCTTGAGGGCGCGGTCGAGGTCTTCGACGGCCTCGTCGTAGCGTTTCTGCGAAGCGAAGACGCGCGCGCGCCGGACGAAGCCTTCCGGCTCGTTGCGGTCCAGGCGGATGGCGGTGTTGTAGTCCGCCAGCGCGCGGGTCGTGTCGGCCTGGAAAAGGTAGCAGGCGCCGCGGTTCAGGTAGGCCGACGGATCCTTCGGCTCCTTGCGGATGTAGTAGTCGAAGTCGGCGACGGCGTCCTCGAACTTGCGGGCGAGGAAGTTGGCGACGCCGCGCGAGAAGTAGACGCCGGTCTGTCCGGGGCGAAGCTCCAGGGCGCGGTCGAAGTCGCGGAACGCGGCGTCGTAGTCGCCGAAGCGGCTTTCCGTGATCGCGCGGTAATGGAAACCGTTGGTAAACACGGGATTGAGGCGCACGGAGGTATCGAAGTCCGTCTGCGCGCCGCGGAGGTCGCCGAGGTTGTATTTCGCGATGCCGCGGAAGAAGAAACTCCAATAGTCGGTCGTGTCCAGGCGCGCGAGGACGTTGAAGTTCTCGATCGCGAGGGCGTACTTGCCGTCGGAGAGCGCCTGGCGTCCCCGCCACATAAAGACATCTTTGTCGTATTGGGCGTGCACGAAAGTCGTTCCGAGGAGGATGACGGCTATGGAGAGCAGAAACTTTTTCATTACCTTTGCAAAGATAAACAATTATCGGACCCGAATTGAAGCGCCTCCCCAAAATTCTTGCGATCTGCCTGCTGGCCCTGCCCGCGGGGCGGCCCGCCGCGGCCTCCGGCCCGGAGCGGGCGGCGACCCTGCGCGCCGAGGTCAGCTTCCTCTGCGACTCGCTCTGCGCGGGACGGGGGCTCGGCAGCGCCGGGGCGCAGCGCGGTACGACGTACCTGCTGCGCCAGCTGCGCGACGCCGGGCTGCGCACCACGGTCCAGTCCTTCACCGCCGCGGGGCGGACCGGCCACAACGTCGTGGCCGTGACCCCGGGCTGGTTCCGCCGCTACATCGTCGTCGGCGCGTATGCCGACGCCCTCGGCACGCTCGGCGAGCGTGTCTATCCGGGCGCCGACGCCAACGCCTCCGGCGTCGCGGCGCTCCTCGCGCTGGCGCGCGAGCTCCCCGCCGCCTGCCGCGGCGAAGTCGGCCTCGTCTTCGTGGCCTTCGACGGCCACGAGGCCGACCTGGCAGGCGCCAGCGCCTTCCTCGAGCGCTTCCGCGCGCTCTATCCCCCCGTCCTGATGGTCAACCTCGACCAGCTCGGCTCCTCCCTCGCCCCCATCCGCAAGACCCGCCCGGACTACCTCATCGCCCTCGGCGCCGACCCCTACCGTTCCGCCCTCGAATCCGCCAACCAGGCCCCGGAGCTGGACCTGTACTACGACTACTACGGCAGCCGGGCCTTCACCGACCTCTTCTACCGCCGGGTCTGCGACCAGCGCTGGTTCCTCGAAGCCGGCATCCCCGCCGTGATGTTCACCTCCGGCATCACCCAGCACACCAACAAGACCACCGACACCCCCGCCACCCTCGACTACGCCATCCTCGACCGTCGCATCACCCTCATCGCCACCTGGCTCCGCTCGCAACTCTAGTCCGGACGGCTTTCTTCCGCGACGGCGGGCAGTGTGGTGCGGTTTTTGGATTATTACTATCTTTGTAGGATTGATATGAAAGCATTCTGGCAGATACTCAAGCGCTATGTCGCTCCCTATAAAGGCTACTTGGGCGGATCGGTGGTACTCAACATCCTGTCGGGCGTCTTCAATGTCTTCTCGTTCACGCTGTTGATCCCGATCCTGAAGATCCTGTTCAACGTCGGGGAGGAGACGTATGAATTCATCCCCTGGCACAAAAAGATGCCCTTCGACGAGATCGCCAACAACGCCTACTACTACGTTTCCCAGTGGATCGGAGAATACGGCCAGAGCCGCATCCTGTTGCTGCTCTGCCTCTTCTTCATCGCGGTGACGCTCATCAAGGTGACGTGCTATTTCGGCGCTTCCGCCGTGATGGTCCCCATCCGCACCGGCGTCGTCAAGGACCTCCGGATGGAGATCTACCGCAAGATCCTCGCCCTCCCGCTCGGCTTTTTCAGCCAGGAGCGCAAGGGCGACATCATCGCCCGCATCAGCGGCGACGTCCAGGAAGTGGAGACGCACATCACCAGCACCATCGAGATGCTGATCAAGAATCCCATCCTGATCGTCATCTACCTCTTCGTCCTGTTCCGGATGTCCTGGCAGCTCACGCTGTTCGTGATCGTCTTCGCGCCGATTATGATCGGCATCATCAGCTTCACCGGACGCAAGCTCAAGGCCACCTCGACCGAAGCGCAGAAGTTCTGGAGCGACACGATGAGCCAGGTCGACGAGACCCTCGGCGGCCTGCGCGTCGTCAAGGCCTTCCGCGCCGAGCGCAAGATGGAAAGCCGCTTCGAAGGCGTCACCGAGAGCATGCGCCGCAAGAACAACCAGGTGGCCGTCCGCCAGGCGAGCGCCCACCCGGTCAGCGAGTTCCTCGGCTCCGCGATGATCGCCATCGTGCTGTGGTTCGGCGGCACCCAGATCCTGGGCGAGCACGCCACCATCGACGCCCCGACCTTCCTGTCCTACATGGCCATCCTCTACAGCGTCATCCAGCCGATCAAGGACCTCTCCAAGGCCGCCTACGGCATCCCCAAGGGCCTCGCCTCGATGGAGCGCATCAACGTCATCCTCCGGGCGGAGAATCCCATCAAGGAGCCCGCACAGCCCAAGCCGCTGGCGGCGTTCCGCGAAAGCATCCGCTTCGAGGGCGTCACCTTCCGCTACGAAAGCGGGCGCGAGGTGCTGCACGCCGTCGACCTCGAGATCCCGAAGGGCAAGACGGTCGCCATCGTTGGCGCGAGCGGCGCGGGCAAGTCCACCCTCGTGGACCTCATCCCCCGCTTCTACGACCCGGACGCGGGCCGCATCACCATCGACGGCACCGACATCCGCGAGGTGGCGCTGAAGGACCTGCGCGCCCTGATGGGCAACGTCAACCAGGACGCGATCCTCTTCAACGACACGGTCTTCAACAACATCGCCTTCGGCAAACGCGACGCCACGCGCGAAGAAGTCGAGGCGGCCGCGCGCATCGCCGGCGCCCACGACTTCATCATGGAGCGCGAGGGCGGCTACGACAGTAACATCGGCGACCGCGGCGTCAAACTCTCCGGCGGCCAGCGCCAGCGCATCAGCATCGCGCGCGCCATTCTCAAGAATCCTCCCATCCTGATCCTCGACGAGGCCACGGCCTCGCTGGACACGGAGTCCGAGCGCAGCGTCCAGGAGGCCCTGGAAAAGCTGATGGCCGGACGCACCACCATAGCCATCGCGCACCGCCTCAGCACCATCAAGCACGCCGACGAGATCGTCGTGATGCACGAAGGCCGCATCGTCGAGCGCGGCACGCACGAAAACCTTCTCGCGCAGGGCGGATACTATCGGAAACTTCACGACATGCAGGCTCTCTAAATGAAACAGAACCATACCAGATCCATCATCTTCTCCATAGCCATGGCCCTGTACCTCGGCGCCGTGGCCTACCTTTGCTTCGCCAATTTCATCAAGCTCCCGGACGTCCCGAAGTCCTTCCTCGGCATCCCCGTCGACAAGATCGTCCACTTCGCGATGTTCTTCCCCTTCCCGATCCTGGCCTACCTGGCCTATGACCGGCTCACGGACACGCCCCTCAAGGCATTCGGCGCGCTGATCAGCATCTGCGCCATCGGCTGCATCTTCGCCGGCGTCACGGAAATCATCCAGGGTTCCCTCTCCTACCGGAGCCAGGACCCCCGGGACTTCGGCGCCGACTGCCTCGCCATCTGCCTTGCCTCGATACTGACCTTCATCATCGACATCTCCAAGATGCGCAAAAGCAAATGTCCCGCCAGACCCGCCCACTCCTTACGGCGCTCCTGACGGCCTTCCTGGCCGTCCTGCCCGCCGCCGCACAGGCGCCCCGCATCCGCGACCTGCGCCCCATCTGCGACACCCTCACAGCCCGGCTGCTGCGCCGGACCACCGTCGACTACCGCGTGTCGGTCAGCAAGGTGGAGGTCAAGGGCGACAAACTCGACATCACCTTCAACAACAACCTCTCCTACTTCCCCTGGCACGAAGCCGACGTCAAGTGGTTCCGCGACCAGCTGGAGAAGGAATGGAGATGGAACAGCTACAAGCCCGGCAAGCTGACCACCAACCGCTACCAGCTGGAGGAGCTCGCGACGCCCGTCCTGGGCAACGACGGCAAGCCGTCGAAATACGCCTTCAGCTCCCCCGACCCGCGCCAGATCCAGGCGCGCTTCATCGAGCGCGTCGGCGCACGCCGCTTCCTCAAGGGCCTCAACGACCGCTACATCGTCCTCTGGCAGAGCCACGGCCGCTACTTCGACGAGGCCGACAGCATCTGGACCTGGCAGCGCGCCTGCATCCACCGCACGGTGGAAGATATGTACACGCAGACCTATGTCCTCCCCTTCCTGATCCCGATGCTCGAAAACGCCGGCGCCTACGTGATGACGCCGCGCGAGCGCGACACGCAGGTGCGTGAGATCATCACGGACAATGACCCGTCCTTCGGCGGGCCGCGCGAGGGGCTGATGCGCCGCGCGGGCCGCTACCACGAGCAGGGCAGCTGGTCCGACGCCGGCGAAGGCTTCGCCGACACCAAGCCCGTCTACACCTTCTCCGACCACCCGTTCCGGGCCGGGACGGCGCGCCAGGCGCGCTGCGCCGGCAGCACCGCCACCGCCACGGCGGCCTGGACCCCCAACATCGAACAGCGCGGCAACTACGCCGTCTACATCTCCTACAAGACCCTCCCCAACAGCACCCGCGAAGCCCACTACACCGTCTACCACCTCGGCGGCCAGACGGAGTTCACCGTGGACCAGAAGCGCGGCGGCGGCACCTGGATCTACCTCGGCACCTTCGAATTCGGCGAAGGCAACAACGGCAAGGTGGTCCTGGACAACCGCGGCGGTGCCGGCTTCGTCGTGACCGCCGACGCCGTCAAGATCGGCGGCGGGATGGGCAAGCTGGAGCGCGGCGGCCAGACCTCCGGGATGGCGGCCTCCGCCGAAGGCGCCCACTACTGGATGCAGTGGGCCGGCGCCGACAGCACGCTCACGCGCGCCTGGGAGACCGACTACACCTGCGACTACGCCGCGCGCGGCGCGTGGACCACGATGATGCACGAGGAGAAGGACATCCCCATCGACCTCGCGCTCGCCTTCCACTCCGACGCGGGCGTGACGCCCAACGACAGCATCGTCGGCACGCTGGCCATCTACACGCTCCGCAACGACGGCAAGCGGGAATTCACCGACGGACGCGACCGCGTCATCAGCCGCGTGCTCTGCGACTACGTCCAGACCCAGGTCGTCCAGGACCTGCGGCTCGACTTCGACCCGAAATGGTCCCGCCGCGGCCTCTGGGACCGCAGCTACAGCGAGCCCCGCACCTCGGGCGTCCCCGCGATGATCCTGGAGCTGCTGAGCCACCAGAACTTCGCCGATATGAAATACGGCCTCGACCCGGCCTTCCGCTTCACGGCCTGCCGGGCCGTCTACAAAGGCATCCTCAAGACCCTGAGCGAATTCTACGGCTCGCCGTACGTGGTGCAGCCGCTGCCGCCGAAGGCTTTCGCGGCCCGCTTCGAGAGCAGCGGCCGCGTGCGCCTGGACTGGGAGCCGACCCCCGACCCCAAGGAGCCCACGGCCGACCCTGACGGCTACATCGTCTATACCCGCATCGACGACGGCGCCTTCGACGACGGCGTCGAGTGCGGCTCCTCCACCCTCACGCTCGACATCGAACCGGGCCACATCTACAGCTACAAGGTGGTCGCCTTCAACGCCGGCGGCAAGAGCTTCCCGTCCGAGATCCTCTCGGTCGGCATCCCGCGCGGCAGCCAGAAGGCCCCGGTGCTGATCGTCAACAACTTCGACCGCGTCTCCGCCCCGGCGTGGGTGGAGAGCCCGGGCTACGCCGGCTTCGAGAGCCGGCTGGACACGGGCGTCCCTTACCTCTACGACATCGGCTACATCGGCGAGAACTATGAGTTCCGCCGCTCCGCGCTCTATGTCGACAACGACAACCCGGGCTTCGGCGCGTCCTTCGACGACCACGCCGGGCAGATCGTCGCCGGCAACACCTTCGACTACCCCTTCGTCCACGGACAGACCCTGCTGCGACTCGGCTACCCGTTCTTCTCGATGTCGCGCGACGCGTTCATCGTGAACGACACGCCCGCCTACGTGGTGGACCTGATCTGCGGCAAGCAGGCGCGCACGCCCGTGGGCGCCAGCGGCAAGGAAGAGCGCTATCCCGTGTTCCCGAAGGCCCTGGCGGACGCCATCCGCACGGCCGCGCAGCAGGGCACCAACTTCCTGGTGAGCGGCGCCAACATCGCCTCCGACAATGACGAGGAGGCCGCGGCCTTCGCCGCGGAAATCTTCGGCTACACCCTCGCCAACCCCTTCGGCACCAACACCGGCTGCCTCGCCGATATGCCCTTCAGCGCCAACCTCAACGAGCACGTCTACAGCGTCGAGCGCCCCGACGGGCTCAAGCCGGCGGGCGACGGCGCCCGGGTCTGGCTCCGCTACCCGGGCGTCCCCTACGCCGCCGCCGTCACCCGGCAGGCGGATACCTACAAGGCCGTCTGCCTCGGCGTGCCGGTGGAGACGGTGCTCAGGGCCGCCGACCGGGAGTGGATCTTCCGGCAGGCGATGGAATTCCTGTATAATGGGAAAAGACCCGCACGCCGCCGCTAGCGGAGCGGGTTCAGGTCAGAAAGATACCATTCGACGAAGCGTCCGATGCCCTCGTGGAGCGTCACGCCGGGCTTGTAGCCCAGCTCCCGCTCCAGCTTGGACGTGTCGGCGTACGTCCGGTAGACGTCGCCCGGCTGCATCGGAAGCATGATTTTCCCGGCCTCCCGGCCGAGGGCGCCCTCCAGTTCCGCGATGAAATCCATCAGCCGCACCGGCTGGCTGCAGCCGATGTTGTAGACCGTATGGCCCGCGGGGGCCTTGTCCAGCACGCGCACCACCCCCTCGACGATGTCGTCGATATAGGTGAAGTCGCGCATCATATCGCCGTGGTTGAAGACCTTGACCGGCTTGCCGCCGACGATGGCGGAAGCGAACAGCATCGGGGACATGTCCGGCCGGCCCCAGGGGCCGTAGACCGTGAAGAAACGCAGGCCCGTGGCCGGGATCCCGTAGAGGTGGGAATAGCAGTCGGCCATCAGCTCGTCGGACTTCTTGGTGGCCGCATACAGGCTCACCGGATGGTCCACCCGGTCCTCCTCGCTGAACGGCGTCTTCTCGTTGCCGCCGTACACGCTGCTGGAGCTGGCATACACCAGGTGCTGCACAGGATAGTGGCGGCAGCATTCCAGCACGTTGACGAAGCCCACGAGGTTGCTCTCCACATAGGCCCAGGGATTCTCGATCGAATAGCGCACGCCGGCCTGGGCGGCCAGGTTGACGACGCCGTCGAAACGCTCCGCCGCGAACAGCGCCGGGAGCGCCTCGCGGTCGGCGAGATCCATCCGGATGAAACGGAAACGGTCACCGCGAACTTGCGCCAGCCGCGCCTCTTTCAGCACGACGGGATAATAATCACAGAGATTGTCGATGCCCACGACTTCGTCTCCCCTTTCGAGCAGACGCTGCACGAGGTGGAAGCCGATGAAGCCGGCGGCCCCGGTGACCAGGACTTTCATATAGCGGGAGAATGGTTATTTCTTGTCGTAAATCTCGAAGCGGGAGTTGTTGGAGATGTACTCCGGGACAATCTCCTTCATCAGCTTCACCGTCTCCGGGATGCGCACTTCGTGGCTGAGCGCGGTCAGCTCGTCCGCGGCCTTGACCGCGTCGGCGTAGTCGTACTCGCGCACGCGGGCGATGCGGATGCGGTCGTGCGAGGTCTCGTCGGTATTCTCCTTGGTGGAGAGCACCTCCTCATAGAGCTTCTCGCCCGGACGCAGGCCGGTATAGATGATTTCGATATCCTGATCCGGCACGAGTCCGGCGAGCTCGATCATCCGGCGCGCCAGCGTGTCGATCTTGACAGGCTTGCCCATATCGAAGACGCAGATGCGGTTCTCGGTCGGAAGCGTGGCCGCCTCCATCACGAGCCGGCAGGCTTCGGGAATCGTCATGAAATAACGGGTGATGTTCTTGTCGGTGACCGTGATCGGTCCGCCGTGCTCGATCTGCTCGCGGAAACGCGGGATCACGGAGCCGTTGGAGCCCAGCACGTTGCCGAAGCGCGTGGTCACGAACTTCGTGCGGCCCTGTACCCGGCCGGACTCGATGGCCTTGCCCAGGCTCTGGACGTAGATCTCCGCCAGACGCTTGGTGCAGCCCATCACATTGGTCGGGTTGACGGCCTTGTCGGTGGAGATCATCACCATCTTCTCCACGCCGTACTGGATACATTTGTCCGCGACGTTGCGCGTGCCGTCCACGTTGACGAGCACCGCCTCGCAGGGATTCTCCTCCATCAGGGGGACGTGCTTATAGGCCGCGGCGTGGAAGACCACGTCCGGTTTGTGCGTGCGGAACGCGAAGTCCAGGCGCGGGGACTGCCGGACGTCGCCGATAATCGGCACGAAATTCAGCTTGGGGAAACGCTCCTCCAGCTCGAGGCGGAGGTTGTGCATCGGGGTCTCGGCGTTGTCGAAGAGCACGAGCTTGCAGATGCCGAAGCCGGCCAGCTGGCGGCAGAGCTCGGAGCCGATGGAGCCGGCGCAGCCGGTCACCAGGACCACCTTGTCCTTGAAGTTCGCCCGGATGGCGTCCATCGATATCTTGATCTCCTCGCGGCCCAGCAGGTCCTCGATGCGGATCGAGCGGATGTGGAAATGCTCCGTCGGGGTGCCCGTCACCTCATCCACGGCCGGGGCGATCAGCACCTTGACGCCCAGCTCGGAGCAGAAGCGCACGAGGTCGTTCTGCTCGCGGACCACGTCGTTCTCGTCGGTGAAGATGACGCCGCGCAGGGAGAGGTTGCGCACCCCTTCCTCGAAATTGTTCCGGTCCGCGAAATGGAAGACCATCTGGTCCGCGATCAGCGTATGGACGATGCTGTTGTCCGTGGAGATGAGGCCGACGACCTCGTAGCGGCGGGAGCCGCGCAGGCGCGTGGCCGTGGCCACGGCCTTGTCGTTGATGCCGTAGACCAGCACGCGGGAGCGCCGCTGCAGGTCACGGACCTTCGCCTTGTAGGCGTCATAGACATACACCATCGCCAGGCGGACGGCGCAGAGGACCAGCACGGTGAACGACCCGTCCAGCAGCAGCATCGTGACGACGCCGTTGTTGAAGAAATAGCCTGCGGAAAGCATCACCAGCGACATCACGGCGACCTTGCCGATCGACGCCACGAAGAAGAGCATCGTATCCTTGAAGGAGAAATGCCGGATGATGATGACGTAGGTCTTGAGAAGCCAGAACATCAGGGTGGAGCCGGCCACGGAGGACAGGCCCCAAAACAGGTCGAAGCGACGCTCCGCCACGATTTCGACCTCCAGGAAGAACGAAATCACGGCTATGGTAACAGAAACCAGCAGCGAGAGGAGCAAATCCATCCCGAGGACGCGTCCTTTCCCAAGGAACTGGGAGCTATACTTATCAAGATTCTTTCCGATGCCCAGCATAAAATCAGGTCGTAAATTTGGCCGTATATTTTACAAATGTAGCCAAAAATCCGTTTTTACGAAAAAAAATGTTTACCGACGTTAAAAATTCAAGGCCAGACCGGCGCAGAAGGAGCCGCTGAACGGATCCACGCGCGGAGCGAGTACCGCCTGGACGTCCCGGCGGCCGCTCCCCCAGGAATAGGTCGGGATGTGGAAGAGGCGTTTGGTCGGCTCCAGCAGCCAGCGCCCGATCTGCGCCGAGAGGAGCCCGACGCCGGCGCCGAAGATGACGTCGCTCAGCCAGTGCCAGTTGTTGTAGTTGCGCATCACGGCGACGGTCGTGGCGACCAGATAGGCCGGGATGCCCCAGTCCCATCCGTATTCCATCCGGACCAGCTCCGCCCCGAGGAACGCCCAGTCGGTATGGCCCGACGGGAAGGATTTGGCATCCCACGCGTTGGGACGCGGGGAATGGACCAGTTCCTTGAACCCTCCGGAAATGACGCCCAGCGCGAGCGCGCCGACCGAGGCCTCGATGAAGCGGTCCAGGGCGCCGTGCTCCGCCTGCGCGCCGACCAGGCCGAGGCCCAGGTCCATCAAGATGGGGATATGGCGGATATAGTTGTCGAAGTCCAGTTCGGGACGGCCGCCCCGCCAGTCCTGGAACCAGCGGTTGACCGGGACGTCGATGGATTCGTGCGCGAAGCAGTGGATCCCCACGCCGACGGCGATCAGCGCGCCGGACGCGATCAGGTCGCTGCCGCGGAACGCGGACGTGCGGACGGCGGAAGAATCCGTGCGCACGGCATACTGCGCACGGGCCTGCGGCCCGGAAAGGAGGACGAGCGCCGCCAGGATGAAAAGGAAACGCTTCATCGGCCCGCGTACATCTGTTCGTAGTACTTCTGGTAGTCGCCGGAGGTGACGTTGTCCAGCCAGGCCTGGTTGTCCAGGTACCAGCGGACCGTCTTCTCGATCCCCTCCTCGAACTGCAGGCTCGGCTCCCAGCCCAGCTCCTTCTGGAGCTTGGTGGAGTCGATCGCGTAGCGAAGGTCGTGTCCGGCGCGGTCGGTCACATAGGTGATGAGGTCCAGGTCCTCGCCCTCGGCACGGCCGAGCAGGCGGTCGGTGGTCCGGATCAGCACCTTGACGATGTCGATGTTCTTCCACTCGTTGAAGCCGCCGATGTTGTAGGTCTCCGCAATCTTGCCGCGATGGAAGATCGTGTCGATGGCGCGGGCGTGGTCCTCCACGTACAGCCAGTCGCGCACGTTCTCGCCCTTGCCGTAGACCGGCAGCGGCTTGCGGTGGCGGATATTGTTGATGAACAAGGGAATGAGCTTCTCCGGGAACTGGTAGGGACCGTAGTTGTTGGAGCAATTGGTCACGATGGCGGGCAGGCCGTAGGTATCGTGGAAAGCGCGCACGAAGTGGTCCGAACTGGCCTTGGCGGCGCTGTACGGGCTGTGCGGCTGGTATTTCGTCTCCTCGGTGAAGAGCGTGCCGTCCATCTTGAGCGCGCCGTAGACCTCGTCCGTGCTGATGTGGTAGAACCGCTTGCCTTCGAACTTCTCCGGGAGGGACTCCCAGTAGAGCTTCGCCGCCTGCAGCAGGCTCAGCGTGCCCATCACGTTGGTCTGCGCGAAGGTGAACGGATCCTTGATGGAGCGGTCCACGTGGGACTCCGCCGCCAGGTGGATGATGCCGTCCACGCGTTCCTCCTGCATCAGCTGCAGCACGCCCGCGAAGTCGCAGATATCCATCCGCACGAAGCGGTAGTTGGGCTTGTCCTCGATGTCTTTCAGGTTCGCCAGGTTGCCGGCGTAGGTCAGTTTGTCCAGGTTAATGATCTTATAGTCCGGATATTTGTTCACGAACAGCCGGACGACGTGGCTCCCGATGAAGCCGGCTCCGCCGGTAATGATCAGGGTCCTTGCGAAATTCATAAGCGGTGGTACTTCTAATACTCCACAAAAATAGCTATTTTTGCACTCACCTGCAAGGACGAAACCTGATGGCGACCAACCGACCCCCCATATACCTCTACACCGACGGCGCGGCCAGCGGCAACCCCGGCCCCGGCGGCTACGGGGTCGTGCTCCGCTGCGGCGAAGCGGCCAAGGAGCTGTCCGGGGGCTACCGCCGCACCACCAACAACCGGATGGAACTCCTCGCGGTCATCCGCGGGCTGGAAGCCATCCGCTGGCAGGGTGCCGAGGTCCACGTCTTCAGCGACTCCACCTACGTCGTCAAGACCGTGACCGAAGGCTGGAAGCGCAAGAAGAACCAGGACCTCTGGGCGCAGTTCGACGCCCTCGCAGGCCGGTTCCAGCTGCAATTCCACTGGATCAAGGGCCACGCCGGCCATCCCGAGAACGAGCGCTGCGACCGCCTCGCCGTCGCGGCCTACTCCCTCCCCGGCCTGCCGCCCGACGAAGAATACGAAAGAATCGAAACAACGCTTTAAGATATGCAAAACGGCAAAATCATCGTGGGCATCACCCAGGGCGACTCCAACGGCATCGGCTACGAGGTCATCATCAAGGCCCTCGCCGATCCGCGGATCCTCGAGCAGTTCACCCCCGTCATCTACGGCTCCTCCAAGCTCTTCAGCTTCTACCGCAAGACCATTCCCGAGGTGGAACAGATGGACACCAACGCCATCGCCAGCGCCTCCGAGGCGCACGCCAAGCGCATCAACATCGTCAACTGCCTGCCGGAGAGCGCCTACGCCGAGCCGGGCCAGGCCACGGCCGAGTCGGCCAGCGGCGCGATCGCTTCGCTGGAGAAGGCCGTCGCGGAGCTCAAGCAGGGCCTGATCGACGTCCTGGTCACGGGCCCGATCAACAAGAAGGCGATGTCGCTCGAAGGGTTCGGCTTCCCGGGCCACACCGAATACATCCAGAACGCCTTCGGCGCCCCGGATTCGCTGATGTTCATGGTCAGCCACCGCCTGCGCCTGGCCGTCGTCACGGGACACATTCCCCTCAAGGACGTGGCCAAGCAGATCACCGAAGAGCGTATCCTGAGCAAGCTGCGCCTCATCAACGACTCCCTCAAGCGGGACTTCGTCGTGGACCAGCCGCGCATCGCCGTGCTCAGCCTCAACCCGCACAGCGGCGACGGCGGCCTGCTCGGCACCGAGGAGCAGGACATCATCATCCCCGCCATCAAGAAGGCCACCGACGAGGGCATCCTCGCCTTCGGTCCCTTCTCCCCCGACGGCTTCTTCGGCCTCAACCATTTCGAGGACTTCGACGCCACGCTCGCGATGTACCACGACCAGGGACTCGCGCCCTTCAAGGCCCTCTCCTTCGAGGACGGCGTCAACTTCACCGCCGGCCTGCCGATGGTGCGCACCTCGCCCGACCACGGCACGGCCTTCGAGATGGCCGGCCGCGACGAGGCGGATCCCCGCTCGATGCGCGCCGCCATCTTCACCGCCATCGACATCTTCCGCAACCGGATGCAGTGGGAGGAGCTCCAGGAGGGCAAGATGCCCGAGCGCTTCCTCAACCGGGAGAAGAAGAAAGACAACGGAAAGCCCCAGATCGCTTAACGAAAAAGGCCTGCAGAAATCCTGCAGGCCTTTTTTCTATCTACCATAGCGCAGCACTCTGCTGCTCCGCCGCATTCTGCAAGTCAGGCGGTATGTTCGCGAAGAAGTCGAAGCCGGACCGCTCCTCGATCGCGTCGATCGTGGTGCGGAACTTGGCGTCGGTGTACTTGTCGCCGCTGTGCGCCTCGTTGGTGAACAGGTAGGCGACGCCCTTCGCGGCCGTCATCGTCCCGTCCGTGCCGAAGGAGCACTTCATCAGGAGCTTGTAGAAATGGCTCGGGATGGGCACGCCGCTGCTGGTCTGCGAGGTCTCGTACAGGACGCCCACCACCACGTAGAGCGTATCCCGCCCGGTCGGGGCGTTGCTCTTGACGGCGTTCTCCAGGCTGTTCCAGACGCCGTCGTTGAACGAAGTCTGGTACTGCGGGGCCTGGTTGGTGTGGTAGAAGGTCGCCTTGTTGGCGTCGCCGTTGGCCTGGCGGTAGTTGGACGCCACGAAGTGGCCGCGGCTGTACGGCTGGTCCACGCCGCTCTGCTGCCATCCGGAAGGGACGGCCGGGTCGTCGGTCCAGCTGCCGGTCCGGCCCACGCCGTTGTCCGGATAGGCCGTCTGGTGCATCACGAAGGCGCTCCAGAGCGGCGCCTTCCTGGTCTTGTCCACCAGGCAGGTGTAGTTGCGGTAGACCTTGCCGTTGTACTGATACGTGTGCGTGGCCACCATCTGGTTGGCGTTGGAGGTCTCGTGGTTGTACCACTTGTAGCCGCAGCCCGATTTCTCGCTGCCGCTGCCGTAGGTGGTGCCGGCCTTCAGGGCGATGGCCGGGATCTCGTAGCCGGACAGATAGGGGCGGTAGCCCCCCTGCCCCGCGGACGCGGCCGTGGAGAAGGACTTGACGGAGCCCTTGTATTCTTTCAGCTGGCCGCCTTCGAGCACCTGCACGTAGGCCTGGTAGTAATAGGCCGTGGAGGCCTCCAGGCTCGCGATGGGCGACGAGAAAGTGGCCGCGCCATTGGCGGAACTGTTCAGGTGCGTCTGGTTCGTGAGCGCCGCGGACGACGTGCCCCAGTAGAAGCCGTAGTCCCGCACATCCGTCATGTTCCGATAGCTGCCGGAGAGGGTTGCACTGGCGCTGGTCACGGAGCTGGCCGCTCCCGTCGTGACCGTCGGCTCATTGCCCCCGGTCCCGGAAGTTCAGTAATAGACGTCGATGTGGTCGATGTAGGTCGCGCCGCCTTCGACGATCAGCATGAACTGCTTGACATCGCTGCCTTCAGCAAACTCGATCGTCACCGTGGCGCCCTTCTCAGCGCCGGTACGGACGCAGCCGTACTCGTTGGCCCATTCCGTGGCGGAATAGACGATATCCTTGCCGTTCGACTGCCCGGTCGGGAGCGTCGTCGTGGGCGGGACGGCGTGCAGCGTACGGTCGGCGAGCGTCACGTCAGCCTCGTTGGTCATCGTCACCTCCACCTTGCTGATGGCGGAAGTGAAGAGCGGAGAAGTGACGTAAGCGCCCTTCTTGTTGCGGAGCTGCAGGTATTTGAGGCCGTCCTTGTGCTTGGCGATGTTGCCCGTCCAGGTGCCGGAGGCGCTGGTGATGGTGGCGTCCCGGTAGGAAGGGTTATCACTCGTGACCTCGGCATCCACGGTAGCCGTCCGGATCTCGGCGTTGGTCAGGCTCGCCTTGGTCCCCTCACCCGTTCCGCCGCCACCGGCGGTGACCGTCACCGGAACGGTCTTGGAAGCGGCCGTGAAGGCGCCCTCGACCGCGGCGACGGACACGGTGATCGTGGCCGTGCCGGCGGCAAGCGCCGTCACCTTGCCGTTGGCATCCACCGTCGCGACGGCGGTGTTGTCCGACTGGAAGGCCGGCTTGGCGCTGGAATTGGTCGTCGCGGAGAGCGTGGCGTTCTGCCCGACCGTGAGGTTCAGGGAAGCCGGGGAGACGTTCAGCGTCGCCGTGACCGGCTGGGGCGGCGTACCGCCGCCGCTGCCGTCGTAGGACACGACGACCTTCTGCAGGCGCCAGTGGCCGGTGCCCGTGGCGCGGGTCAGCTTCACGGACTTGGCCGAACCGGTCCAGGTCTGCGTGGCGAGGTCATAGGAGCCGCTGTCCACGCTGCCGAAGGTGGCATCGTCCGGGATGAAGGTCTTGGTCACGTCGCCGTCCTTCTGCTCGGTCGTGTCGAAGGTATATTCGATCTTGACGATCGTCTGCTCGGAAGAGACCGTCACCCAGCCGTCGCCGTAGATGCGCATGCCGGCGCCGGTCGTATAGTATTTGCCGTCGTTGGTGCCGGAGCCGAACTGCACGGACATCTTGCCCTGCGTGAACGGATCCTTGTACTGCGTGCCGTTCTCCAGGTTCAGGTCGGCGAAGATGATCGTGTCGCCCGTGGGTGCCGGCGGGACGCCCATTCCCTCGACCTTGACGGGGATCTCGAAGGTCTGGGCGGCATAGTCCGTCTTGGTGTAGGCCGGTGTGGAGATGGTCACCGTGGCCGTACCGTTGCCCTTCGGGGTGATCAGGACGGCGCCGTCCTTGACCTCCGCCGTGGCGACGGCGGTGTTGCTGGACACGGCCGTGACCTTGGCGCCGCCTGCGCCCGCCTCGACCGTGGCGAAGTCGTCGCCGTTGACCAGCACCGAGACGGTCTGCGCCGCGTTCAGGGTCAGCGGAGATTCGGTCGTATAGGTATTGCCGTCGGCCAGCGTGATCACGGTCTCCTCGCCCTGGGTGCCGGTGCCGCCGCCCAGCTCGGTATCGTCGCCGAAGACGGGATCGATGCCCAGGTTGAAGTGGTACTCGGACAGGCTGTAGATATCACCCACCAGGTTGGTGCGCCCGTTGACCTTGACCGGCACCTTGCCGATCTTGATGGCTTCCACCATCCCGGATTCATTGAATGCGTAGATAGTCACGTTGCCGCTGGCCGGCACGAGGACGTAGTTCATCCCGATCCAGGTGTGCGTGTCCTTGTATTTGCCGACCGCCTTGACGTCGATGGCGTTGGCGGCGAAGACGATCTCCTCCTCCCCGCTGACGGCCGCGCCGGAGAACAGGTCGAAGCTGACCGGCGCCACCACGCTCATCGAGGAGCTGAAGGTCTTCTGGTTCTGCGGCACGTCGGCGTTCGTGGCCAGGACGTTGACCTGCGCGAACGGACGCTTCATCGACACGTCATAGTTCGTCGAGGCCGAGGTCACGTCGACAGCCGCGTAGAAAGCGTCCAGCGAAGCGTCGTTGGCCTTCAGGTTGCGCTTGAAGGAGAACTTGGCCAGGTTGTTGTCGCCGAACTGCACGTCATAGGCGTCGGCGTGCATCGCGAAGAAGACCACGCGATATTCCTGGTTTCTCGACAGCGTCAGGGTCACGCTGGCGCCCTTGGCGGAGATTTCGGCCACGGGCTGGTAGTTAGCGCCGCCGACCCGCGAAGAGGCCATCAGGGTGCCGGAGCTCTTGGAGAAGGCTGCGACATACAGTTGGAACTCTCCGGCCGCGTCGTCAAAGGCCGAGCTCTCGGGAGCGGCCTTGGTCATCGCATTTCCCAGATTCAGGGAGAAAGTCACCGGGACCGGCTGGCCACCCCGTGCAGGGTCGCGCAGTTCCTCCGGTTCCTTGGCACAGGAGGCCAATGCAAGTACCGCCACGGCACCAAGCAGGTATAAAAAGAATCTCTTCATTTAAGTATAGCGATTTAGTTAACTTTCAATTCCAGGGTTGCGGTCTGCCGCTTGCCGTCCTGCAGGGAGATGACCGCCTCGACGGTGTGCGAGCCGGCGGTGAGCGTCACCGTCGGGCCCGTCACTTTCGCGCCGTCCAGGCGCCACTCCACGCTGCTGTAGGGGCGGTCCGCCACCTCGTTCAGCTCCAGGGCGAAAGCGGTCCCGGCTGCGTAAACGCCCTTGCCGGGATTCTTGACCGTATAGTATTTCAAATTGCCCGCGACGGTCGGCATCGTCACGGTGAACGACGCCTTCCCGCCGGAATAGGTGATCCCGCTCAGCGAGATGTCGGCGTCCACGCCGTTCCAGCTCTTCGCGGTAAAAGTCGTCACGTTCCCGGCTCCCGGGAACGGGATGTTGGCGGCCAGCCCTTCATAGTCCGGGTCGAAATAGGAACACCCGTAGTCCGCAACATAGCGGAATCCGTATGCGAGGTTGGCCTGGTCCACGGCGGACACGACATAAAAGCAGGGGTGGCTGCCATTCTCATTGATGCAGTTGGTCTCCGTCCATTTCGACCAGAGCTCGGCAGCCGGGATCTGGCCATAATCCTGGGTCCGGACCTTGCGGGAGGACTTGTCCACGTGATAGACCAGCAGGCCGTGAGCCGTAAGGGAGGCATCCCAGCCCTCATTGCCGCGGCATTCATAGATGAAATACTCGCCGTCCTGGTCGGTCGGGGTCTTGTAGGCCTTGTTCTCCTGAATGGGGGCCAACGTATAATTTCCGGAACTGGGGAATTCCAGCATATCGTCTTCGTTGAACCAGCCCAGGAGGATCCGTTCCATCATATTGAGATACGGCGGGCAGTAGCCATCATTGTTGTAGGAGCCGGCATCCATCAGCGAGAATTCGACCAGGCCACCGGCGATGCCGTTCGTGTCGTAATCCGTGTCATAGAAGTCCGGCAGCCCCAACGCGTGGCCGAATTCGTGACAGGCCGTACCGATGCCGACCATACGGCCGCTCTTGGAACCCGTGCCGATCAGTTCGTTGGAGCAGGCATAGGAATCCACGGTCTTGCCGTCTAGGGCGAGGGAAATTCCGGCTTGGGAGAGGCCCCACTGATGCGGCCAGATGGTGTCTTCGTCGCCGCCGTCCGCTTCGCCATAGCCGGCATAGTACATGAACACCAGGTCCACCTGGCCGTCGTTGTCGTTGTCGTAACGGGAGAAATCGACCTCGGCGTCCAGCAACCGGCAGGCCTCATAGACGGCCTCCTCCGGATGCTTATCATAGCCGTTCGAGTCGTTACCACCGTAATAGGCCATCTCTTGGGACACGGTCACAGGGCCATAGACATCGAAGTCCGGCTCGAAGACGCCACAGGAGTTATCGTAATAATAATCCCGTGCGGAGCCGTAAGAACCATTGCTGGAATAGGCCGACTCGTTCATCAAATTGCTGAAGGCGGCCCGTGCGTCCGCAGTCTCGAAAGCGCGGTCGGGGAACTGCACCAGTACCACCAGGAAACGTTTCTGTCCGATGGCGATGTGTCCGTCGGCGCGGTGCAGCTGGCGTCTGCGCGCTTCCGTGCGGCGCGCCGCCGCCCGGCGCCGCATCGACTGCGCCTGGGCCTCGGGGACGGGACGGTAGTATCCGTCGGCGCCCTTGGCGACCGTGCGGCCCTGCTCGTCCGTGAGCCAGTGGCCCCACTCGTCGCCGTGGCGGGCCAGAAGAATGGTGCTGCCGTCCGGCTGCGTGTAGCGGCCACGGCCCGGACGGGCCGGAACGGCCGACAGGCTCAGGGCCGTCAGCAGCAGGACGAGGGAAATCAGGATCTTTTTCTTCATGGCACGCTATTTCTTGATAATGAATCCGTTGCCCTCCTTGTCAGCGATCCAGACCTGGCCGCCTTCATCCTTGAGGACATACATCAGGCTGCTGCGTTCCAGCAGCGTGGAAGTTCCCTTCGTCCATCGGACGGTCATATTGACCGCGTCGTCCTTGCGCATCGTGTCGGAGTAGCCGGAGATGACCAGCTGCTCCTCCGTCTCGGGATCCACCAGGACGAAGGTGAGGGCGTTGCCGTCGTATTCCCGGACGAACTGGTCCGTGCCGGCGACATACGCGCGCTCCGCGCCCGCAAGGAAGCATCCGATCCCCGGGCGCTCCAGGATCGGGTTCGGGGCGGCATCCCCGTCGAATCCCCCGTCGATCAGGACGGAGAAAGCGAGGTCGAGGCCGCTGCCGTAGAGGTTGCCCACCAGGTTGGTGCGGCCGTTGACCTTGACCGGCACGGAACCGGGAGCGATGGCCTTCTCCATCCCGGCTTCGCGGAAGGACAGGACCTGCACCTGGCCCGATGCGGGCACGAGGACGTAGTTCATACCCACCCAGCGGTAAGGCGTCTGGGCGGAAGCATATTTCCCGAAGGGGGCGGCGGAGATTTCGCTCTCCGCGAACGTGACCTGGGCGGCATCGCCGCTCGCGGCGCCTGCATAGAGGTCGAAGCTCGTCGGCGCCAGCACGGTCAGGGTGGAGCGGAACGTCATCTGCCCGGCGGGGACGTTGCCCGCCGGGACGAGGACGTTCAGCTGCGCGAACGGACGGATGAGGGTGATCTCATAGCTGAGGCTCGCGGCGCTCACGTCCACCGACGCCCAGAAGGCGTCGAGGGAAGCGTCGTTGGCCTGCAGGCCGTCCTTGAAGGAGAAGGACGCCACGCCGCCGTCCGCGAAACGGACGTCGTAGGCGTCGGTGCGCTGTGCGAAGAAGATGACTTTATATTCCCGCTTGGACGGCAGGGACAGGGTGATGTCGCTCGCCTTGCCGCCGTCCAGCTCCGCGACGGCGGCATAACCGTCGCCGCCGATCATCGAGGCGGCGGCCAGGGAGCCGTCGGTCTTGTCGAACGCGGCCACGTAGAGCTGGAAACTGCCGGAGGCATCATCCAGTTCCGTGGATGCAGCGCCGTCCGCCTTGGTCAGGGCGTGGCGCAGCCCGACCGTGAAGCTCACGGTCTCCGGCGCCCCGTCCTTCCCGGCGTTCGCCAGTTCGGACGGTTCCCGAGCGCACGCGGCCAGGATCACCCCTGCCCCCAGCGCCATCAGAAAACGCATAATTTTCATCATCTTCATCAAAAACTATTCAGTGCTATTGGTAAAAGTTGCCGAAAAGCTCGTATACGTCGCGTTGGATTTGTTGTTTGCCTTGATCACGACGGCATAATAAACCGAATCCTGCGCGTCAAACGTGATATCCGTCGTGGTTCCCAAAGCAGCGAGTTCAGTCCAGGTGGTTCCGTTGGTCGAAACGGTGACACCGACGGTCATTCCCGTTCCCAACGTTCCGCCAAGGACAATTCTCGTAATCCCGGCGTCCAGCTTATTCTTGCTGATCATGGCGGCATAGTGCGTCGCGTCAGCGTCAATCGAGCTGTCCAGCGGAGTTGCAACCACATAATTGTCTCCCAGCTTCATCTTCGTATCCGCATTCTTGCTGTTGCAGCCGAAAGATCCATTGGCAGAGCCGCAGGTCATGATCCAGTTGGCATTCTCATAAGAACCGTATGAGGTGTTGGTAGTAACCGTTGCAGGCGTCACCGAAATGGAGATGGGCGTAACCTCACCGACGCCGTTCTGCGTGATGGTGATGGTCACATCAGGGCAGCCGTCGGCGGAGACCGTGGCGGTGTAGGTCGCGGCATCCGAGCTCTCGTTGGCGGCGAAGCTGAGGGTCACCTCGGCGTTGCCGTTGCCCGAAGTCGTGGACGGGGTGACGCCGGCGCCCGGCGTAATCGTCCAGTCGGTGTTGGACGTGATGTTCCAGGTCACGCTGGTCTCACTGGCGGCGACGGTCGTCGTGGCCGGGGTGGCGGAGATGACTGGAGCCGGCGTGGTGACGGTCAGGTCCGAGGTCTTCCAGACCTTGAGCTCCTCGGTGACGTTATATCTCGTGATGGTGCCTTCGGCGGAGAAGACGTCGCCGGCGTTGACCGGGATGGCCACATTCGTATAGATGATATAGTCCGTGGCGTCCTGGCGGCCCGTGATGTTGCCCTTGGCGGTCGTGGTGGTCAGGGAAGTCACACCTACCACCTTGACATAGGCACTCTCATACTTCGCATAGTCCTGGGAGAGCTCGTACAGGGTGACGAGCTCGGGCTCGACGGCGCAGCCCTCGCCCTCGACCGTGGCGGCCAGGTCCGTGATCTCATTGATGCCGTTGTAGATCACTGCGTCGACGATGACGTCGCCGGAGATGGTCTGGCCCTGCAGCAGGCCGTGACCGGCATCCTTGTGGTAGAGGATGGAGCCCGTGACGTCCTTGATCACGGCGTCGGACGTGCTGGCGACGAAGGAGACGACCGCGTCGGTCAGCGTGCCGGAGAGGGTGGCGGATTCCGCACCCAGGAGGCCCTTGAGTTCGGAGACGGTCGTGAAGTCCGGGGTCGCGGGGGCGCTCACCGTGAGGGTGTAGGTCGCCGAGGCGGAATTGTAGGTATCGTTCTCGGCGGCGGTGGCGGTGATGATCGTCGAGCCGGCGCCGACCAGCGTGACGGTCGTGCCCTCGATCGTGGCGACGGTCGCTTCCGAGGACGTGTAGGTGACGTCCGTTTGGGCGCCGGAGACAGCCTGGAGCGTATAGCTGGAGCCCAGGGTGGCATTCTCGGTGTCATTCGCGAAGGTCAGCGTCTGGTCCTGCTTCGGCGCGGGATTGATGCCGTTGCCCACGCGGACGAAGAGCTCCACGGTGGCGGCGGAATATTCGGTCTTAGTGACGGCCGGGAAGACGAGGGTGATGGCGGCGGCGCCATTCTCGACGAGCGGGGTCACGTCCAGCTTGCCGGTCGTGAGGTTCCACTCAGCCGTGGCGACGGTGGCCGGGTTGACGGTGATCTCCGGCTCGTCGGCTTCCACCTCGACCGGATGGCTGACGGCGACCTCGATGGGAATCGCGGTGCGCTGGGTCGGATCGGCGTTATAGCCGGCGTCCAGCGCGACGGCGTTGCCGGGATTCTGGCCGACAGTCACGGTGACCATGGTCAGCTCCTGCTCGGTGCCGGTGCCCGGATCGACGATGATCGGGACGGTGATGTCGAAGTTGCTGTCGAAGATGTTGCCGATGATGTTGGTACGGCCGTTCGCCTTGAGCGGCATATTCGCCAGGGCCTTGTCGGCGACCGACTGGGAGCCGCAGGTCACGGAGAACGTGACGTCATAACGGGCGTCGGTGGCGACCTGGTCCACGAGGACGTAGTTCATCGCGACATATTTGTGCGTGGAGGCATAGCTGCCGAAGGCGGACTCCGCGAGCGGGGTCGCGGAGAAGGTCCAGTCGGCGGGGTCGGAAGTCTCTTTCGTGATAAGGTTGAGCACGGTCGGGGCCTGGGCGACGGTCATCGAAGAGGTGACCGCGGCGGTGAGGTCGGCGATGTTGGCGTTCGGCACGAGGACGTTGACCTGCGCGAAGGGGCGTTTCAGCGAGATCGGGGAACCGGTCAGGTCGATGCTGCCGGTGACGGTGCCCGTCTCATAGACGCCGAAGAAGGCGTCGCGGGCCTCGGCGTTGGCGTCGCCGGTAGCTGTCACGGTGACGGCCGGGCCGGTGGTGGCGCTCTTCGCCCAGTCGATGGCATACGGGGCGCCCTGCTTCTGGGCCCAGAATACCACCTTGTAGGACTTGCCCAGTTCGATCTTGCCGTTGAAGGACACGTTGGCGGCCTTCGAGCTGATCGTGGCAGGGGCGTCGGCGTTGTCGGCGACCCAGGTGTAGGTAGTACCGCTTACTTCATAGACACCAGCATACAGCTTGTCTACGGTAGTACCGTCGGCGAGGGCCTTCGTGGCCGTGCCGAGGTTGACGGAGAACTTGGCGTTGACGGTGGTGCCGTCATATCCGGCGCCATTCTCCAACACCTTCTGGCAAGAGGTCGCGACCATTGCGACGGCGACTGCCAGCAGGGAATAGAGTAACTTTTTCATTTAAGGGTTAGTAGTTATATAAGGATTTCAATTTCATCGTCAAAGCCCGGACTGATGCCGATGCCGCCCGTCTTGTTGCCGCCGCCGAGGTCCGGGATGGCGAACGAGACCGCGGTGGACCAGCCCCGGCGGATGGGCAGTTCGCCGGAGAAGGAGGTAATCGGGTTGCCCTCGAGGTCGGTCACGCTGAACTCCACGCCGACCGTCCCGTCCACGCCCGCCGGGGCGAAGACGAAGTCGGAGCAGAAGACCAGCTCGCCGGATGCGTCCAGCACCGGCCGCATCTCGACCGTCGCGCCTTCGCGCACCGCCAGCGCGGCGTCGCGGAAGACGTTGTAGCCGTCCGCCAGCGGCGTGGTATAGCGCAGCGTGGCGCGCATCTGCTCGACGCCCACGCCGCCGGTGTAGCTCAGGAAGGTGAGCGCCTCCGGCGCGATGAAGCGCAGCTGCGCGACGGGGCGCGCCAGGTGCAGCGTCCGCTGCACGCGCTCGCCGGCCACGATCACGCCCGTCAGGTCGAGCTCGCTCTGGCCGATGAACGCGTCGCGCGAGGTCGCGCCGGCGGAATAGTCCTTGCCGATGCGGATGTCCTCGAACGAGGTCACGTCGTAGCAGCCGGCGCCGGCGTCGTCGAGCCGGTCGATCCAGGCGAACACCTGGTAGCGGGCCGGATCGATCGGCAGGTAGACCGTCGTATCCAGCGCCACCATCGAGGCGGTGCGGGTGAATTCATACACAAAGGAAGGCGTGGCGCCGAACTGGGTATCGCCCAGGTAGCGGAACAGCTGCACCGCATAGCGATATCCCCGGGGCTTGCTCTCCGCCTTGGTCGGCTGGCCGTTGACGGCCAGATCCTCCATATCCTCCTCGAACACCAGGCGCACGGAGAAATCCCTTGCGGGATCACCCCCGTCCCCTATCGGGAATTCGTGGGGATTGCAGGCCGCGAGCAATGCGCCCGCCGCCAGCAGGAGCCATATTCTTGTTGAATGCCTCATCTTTTCTTGCCAATCCGATAAGTCAGGGCGATGGACGCGTGGTCCAGGCCGAAATAATCACGTTTCTCCGAAGCGGAGTAGCGGCCGTTCTGCACGTTGTAGAACAGGTCGTAGTCGAGGTTGAGATAGCCGCCGCCCACGCTCAGCTCGAGGCCCCAGCGGTCCGCGCCGTTGCGGTCCAGGCGGAACTTCCAGCCGAAGTTGAAGCCGCCGCCGTAGGCCGGCGTCTTGCCGTCGCGGTCCTGGATGCGGAACTGCGAGTTCTGCACCGCGATGTTGTAGTAGCCGAAGGTGCCGTGCGCGGCCAGGAACGGGCCGCTGAAATTGTCGCGGAACCAGAAGCGCAGCTCGGGCTGCACGCCCATCACGCGGAACTTGTTCTGCACGCTGAACCAGTCGGCGGCGGAATAATAGAACGGCAGGCTGAAAGACAGGTGCCGGCCCATCTCGAATTCCACGGCCAGGTTCATATCCAGCAGCGCCCAGGGCAGCAGGTTGGTCTTGACGTAGCAGCTCCAGGGCCACTTCTCGGAGAAGTCATATTCGACATCCAGCTCGTCGTCGTCCGGCAGGGGCGGCGGGAGCACGGTCACGACCGGCTCCGGCACGACTTCCGGCGCGGGAGCGGCGACGGGCGCCTGCCCGATGACGGGGAGCGGGGCCATCGTCTCGTATTCGAACACCACCACCGTCGAGCGCATCTCCGGGAAGACATTCTCCAGGAGATAATCCCACGTACGCTGGAAGCGCACCACCTTGATGCGGCGCAGGTCGTGCTCCTCGATCAGGCGGAGCAGCTCGCGGCGCATCGGGACGTACGGATCCTCGCGGACCAGTTTCTCGAAGAGGGCCCAGTCCAGGTCGTCATAGTGCACCTCGAAGTGGCTCGGGTCGAAACGCAGCGTCAGGGACAGGTACTCGGCGATGTTCTGGGCGCGGCTGTACGCGATGCGCTCGTTGACCTCGGCGGAGCCTTCCGGCGAAGCGTTCGCGTGCACGATGATGCGGCTGATGTTCACCGTCGTGTCGCGCTGCCGGGCGCGCGCCTTGTTGGAGAAGTCCGTGAAACGGCGGCCGTTCCCCTCGAAGTGGGGATCGAACTCCGTCTTGCCCTGGCGGAAATATACCTTGACCGAGTCGCAGGCCGTCTGGGCGGAAGCCAGCGCGGCGACGAACAGGGCCATCGTGGTCAGTATCAAATGAATCCTTCGCATGGCGATACAAAGTTTTTGATTATTCGTTCTGGTGTGCCTTGACGCCGTCCAGGTCGATCAGCGTGAACTGCGCGGACTCGTCGTACAACGTCAGGATCCCCGTAACATCGATCACGGACGTGGGGACCTCGCTGTCCGCGAATTTCGAATAGCCGCTGGTGCGGATCTGCAACTGCACGTTCTCGAAATTGAAGTACTGGCTCATCGTCACCGGGGACGCGTTGGCGATCAGCGCGTCGAGGACTTCGCCCTCGAGCTTGCTGCCGCCCTGGGTGCTCAGGTCGTTGAAATCGCCCGCAGCGATGTGCTCCAGGAGATTCGCCTTGGACATCGCCCAGGTGGTGACGCCGTAGTTGCCGTCCCGCAGGAAGACGCGGTTGTCGTTGCCGTCGCCGGCATACAGGATGCCGAAGATCTGGTTGCCGTAGGTCAGGCCCTTGAGGGTCACGTAGCTGCCCCACGCGTTGTTCTTGAAGCCGCCGTCGGCGAGCGCCTTGGTCACTTCCGCGGCGGTCAGCACGCGGGGTGCGGGCGGCTCGGCGTCGCGGCCGCGGAAGACGTGCGTGTCGAGCAGGTACTGCGCGTCGATGTAGGCCGTGTCGTATTCGCCGGTCTCGTCTTCGATGCCGAGCTGCGGCATGCCGCGATAGGAGCCGACGGTCAGGCCGATGCAGTCCACATAGACCCACTGGCCGAGATGATAGTCGCTGTAGAGCGAGGACTTGCCGATCTTGACGCAGATGGCGCCGGTCTCGTCCTGGATATAGAGGTCGCGGTAGATGTTGCCGCTGCGGTCGCTCGAGATGACCTGGCCGCCGATGACCACGTGCGACGTGATCTCGACCGCCTTGCCGCCGTTGTCGACATAGAGCTGCTTGAGCTGCGCGATGGTCGTGTTGACCATCGCCATCAACGGCTCGCGCTCCGCCGGTTCACCGTAGGTCCCCGTGAACACGGGATCCCACTCCTGGCACGAAGCGAGCAGGACGAGCAGCAGGCAGGATGCAAAAAGCTTTCTCATAGGGCGTCAGAATCTGAAGTAAACGTTCAACATATAATTGAAACCGCTCATATAGAAATACTTGGCATCGAAGCGGTAGTAGCGCTCCTTGCCCACGGTGTTGTCCACGAGACGGGTCTGCTCGTAGCCGCCCGTCTTGACGTCGCGGCGGTTGAGCAGGTTCTTGAGATTGAGCGAGAAGCCCAGCTGGTACTTCCGGTCGATGTTCCAGCTCTTGCCGATGTTCAGGTTGAGCAGCGTCACCGGGTTGAACTTCTCCTGCGCGGCCATATACTCCACTTCGGTCGGGGTCACGATGTTGTCGGGACCCGCCGTGGCGAAGTCGGTGCGGTAGAGCGGGTTCATGCTGAGGTAGGACTCCCCGAAATACTCGAAGTCCGCGTCGATGAACCAGTAGTCATAATTGTAGGCCAGGCCGATGCTGGCGGCCAGCTGCGGCGAGCCGGGCACGTAGTGCTGCTGGAAGTGGTCGATCTCCGAGGTGATGAGACCGCTCTCGTCGCGCTTGAAGACGGGATGGCTCTTCCAGTACGGGATCAGGACGCGGGTGCGGCCCTCATACTCCACCGGCGCGGCGTTGTTGTCCACCGTCTGGACCATCGTGGGGTTGGAGGTGTACTCATAGCGGCCGGCGCTCAGCACGCCCTGCAGCGAGACGTTCTGGATCGGCGTGGGGACCTTGAAGCCCAGCTCGATGCCGTAGTGCTGCTCGTCGATGCCGCTCAGCGCGAAGTTGGAGAACGCGTTCTGCAGGTCGTCGAAGGCGCTCATCACGTCCGTCTGGTCGAACACTTTGGTATAATAACCGGTCACGCGGGCGTTGAAGCCGCCGCCGGAATACTGCCAGTTCAGGTCGGCCGCGTAGGTCCGCACGGGTTTGAGGTCGTCGACCACGGAGTCGCGCGTACGCGGCGAGAGATAGGCCATCGAGAAGTTCGGGGCTTCCTGCAGCGCGGTGGCGTTGGCGTAGATGCGCATCTTGCCGCCGATCACCCAGCCCATCGAGAACTTGCCCGACCAGGTCAGGAAGCGCTGCATCGCGGAGCGGCCGTAGGAGGCCGGCAGCAGCTCGCCGTTGGCGTCGCGGCTGAGGTTGACCCCGCCGATGATGTAGTCGGAGCCGTCCGGGCGGAGGCCCGGGAAAAGGCCCTTGCGCACGAGGCCCTCGCGCCAGAAGGTCGTGTAGCCGACGGAGCCGCCCACGTTGGCGCTGAAGATGCCCAGCGTGAACAGGCCGTTGACCCACGCGCCCGCCTTGCGCACCTGCGCGTAGTAGTCGTAGCCGAACTTGTCGCCGACCCGCAGGGCGCGCGCGGAGCCCTGGGCGAGCCAGTAGTCGAGGTCGTTCTGCGTCTTCGCCTCGACGGAGGCGTATTCGCGCTCCGCGAAGGAATCGATGTCCACGTAGTAGTCGCCGCCGAGCAGGTCGGCGACCTTCTTATAGTACTCGGTCCGGTTCATCCGGGCGTCCAGGCCGCCCGTGAAGGTGATCTGGTCGTCCACGCGCCACTTGAAGTTGAACGCGAAATTGAGGTCGCGCTGGTCCACGAAACGCTCCTCCTGGATGTACTTGGAGCGGGCCAGGCCGCCGGACTCGATGTTGTTGCGGTTGACGTCGTAGAGACGGTCCCAGTTGAGATGGGTGATGCTCGGGAACTGCTCCGGATGCATCCAGGCCTCGCGCGCCGCGGCGTACTTGTAGAGGCTGTTGCGGCCGTAGTCGGGATTCTCCTGATAGAAGTAGCTCGGCAGGTTGCGGTAGTAGTCCGGACGGGCGTCCTGGGCGTCGTACCAGTCGATGGCCGTGTAGCCGTTGGTGCCGAAGCGGTAGAGGACCGTCATCGAGCCCTTGAAGGCGTCGGACGGGAAGAAGTCGTATTTCAGGAAGGTGATCGGCTCGTGCGTGTTGCGGACGCGCGCATTGCGCAGCTTGCCGTCCTGGTAGCCCCAGTTGGAGTTGTACATATTGTCCCCGACGAGGTCGTAGACCTCCTGCGTGGAGGCGTTCTGCGCGCCGCGGCTGCCCGGGGTGCCGAAGGCGGTCAGGGCGATGCGGCCCTTGTCCCATTCCTTCGCCACGGAGGCGAAGTACGCGAACGAGCGGTAGTACTGTCCCGTCACCCAGTCGTTGCCGCCCAGGCGGGCGGAAGCCGACAGGGCGTAGGACCAGCCGTTGTCCAGCACGCCGGAGCCGTAGGTCAGCATCAGGCGCAGGCGGTAGCTGGTGCTGTTGGTCATCACGCTCCCGCGCAGGCCCGTGCGCACGTTGGGCGCGTCCGCGTAGATATTGGTCACGCCGTTGATGCCGCCGAGGCCGTAGCCGGACACCTCGGCGCCGGTCACGGACTCCTTGGTGCGCGTGGCCTCGTTCAGGCCGCTCCACAGCGAGAACGGGGTGCTGCCCGTAACGGCGTCGTTCATCAGGACGCCGGCGAGGTAGACCCGCTGGGATTCGGAGGTATAGCCGCGGGCGTTGAAGCGCACCGCGCTGAAATTGTAGCCCGCCAGGCTGTTGAACACGTCGTTCTGGTCGAACAGCACCGTCGGGTTGTCGTCGTAGCCGGAGTCGCCCATATCAAACTGCTCGATCAGCTCGTCGGTGTAGAACTCGGGCCGCGCCTGGCTCAGGTAGATGTTGAACAGGTTGCGGACATAGCCGTCAGTGACCGTCACGCTGACGCGCGTCTCCATAAACTCGGGCGCGCGGACCAGCAGGTCGTACGAACCGTCCTCCAATCCATTGACGCGGATGCGTCCGTCGGCGTCGGACGTGGCCACGGCCACTTCCCGGGCACCCTGGTAAAGGATGGCCGAGGCGCCTTCAACGGGCGTCCGGTCGGCGCGGCTGACGACCGTACCGGTCACGCCGCCCGTCGGCTGTGCCGGCAGGGCGAGCGGGAGCAGCAGGGCGACAAGCGCCGCTATCAATCTCTTGTGACTCATTTCGTTGCTGTTTTAGTGCTGACGACGATATACGTAGGATAATGGTCGCTGTAGCCGTTGATGAAGGCGCCGCCGGACGAGGTACGCAGCGGCGTGCCCTTGTACTGGCCTTCCTGGTGCGTCATGAACGGCTTGTGGAAGATGCGGCCGTAGAACTTGCCCTTGACGATCGGGATGATCCCGAGCGTGCCCTTGCGGGGCCGGACCAGGTTGGAGTTGACCACAATGATGTCGTAGATGTTCCACTCGCCCTGGTAGGCGAGCGAGCCGTAACCGGCCTTGAGCATCGACAGGAACGGCGAGAAGAAATCGTCGTCGCGCACGTCGGCGATGCGCTCCTTGCCGCGCATATATTTGACCATACTGTCGTCGGACGGGTTGTCGTTCATATCGCCCATCGCGACGATCTTGATTTCAGGATACTTCTCCATCAGGGCCATCGACTCCTGGTACATGATCTCCGCGCCGCGGGAACGCAGGTCGCCGCCCTTGCCGCCGATACGCGACGGGAGGTGCGCCACGAAGAAGGCGAACATCTCGCCGCCCAGCAGGCCGCGCACCATCAGGATGTCGCGCGTGCGGAAATCCGCCTGCTCCTCCTCGTTCATATCGAACTGGATGCTGCTGCCCGCGAAGGTGAACGGGATCGAGCGGCTCTCCAGCACCTTGAACGCGCTGGGGCGGTAGAGCAGCGCCACATCCACGCCACGCCGGTCGGGACCGTCGAAATGGATGATCTGGAAATCGGCTTCGGCGATCTCGGGCTGGACCACCAGGTCCTCGAGGACGTGGCGGTTCTCGATCTCGCTGACGCCGAGCACGGCGTGCCAGACCTTGTTGTCCTCCTTCATCGCCCGGATGACCGAGGCCATGTTGTGGAGCTTCTTGGTGTATTTGGTATCCGTCCACTGGTTTTCGCCGTCAGGCAGATACTCATAATCGTTCTTGCCCTCGTCGTGATAGGTGTCGAAGAGGTTCTCGAGGTTGTAGAAGCCGACCACGTAGCTGCGGCCGCCGCGCTGCGCCTGTGCGGGCGCGGCCAGCGCCGCCCACAGGACGCAGGCGGCCAGGATGCCGTATAAGACTGTCTTTCTCATAGCTTCACATTATTGCCACCACCAGTTGACGGTGGCGGGATTTTCCGATTTGATCGCTTCCGCGGCGGCCGGTCCCACCGCATCAGGCAGATTGACGAAGAGTTGATAACCGAGCCGGTCCTCCAGAGCCTTCACCGACAGCGAAGAACTGCTGGAGAAGTTGTCCGGATAGGACGCGTGGTCATACCAGAATGCCGCCGCCATATAGCCGCCGCGCCCGAGGGTGCTGTTCTTGCTGTAGCGGAGCACCGCCTTGAAATAGGCTGTCGGTGCCATGATCTTGACGTCGCTGCGGTCATACACATAGTGCGTCGCGCCGTCCATCACGCAACCGGTCACCACGTAGAGGGTGTCGGAGCTCTTGGCCCAGCCCCGGACCTTCCCTTCCAGCGTCGCCCACACGCCTGCATTCAGGTCGTTCTTCTGCGGGGTGATGTTGGTGCTGTAGAAGGTCGTCGCGTTGAGCGCGTCGTCGGCGGTGCGGTCGGCCGACGGGAGCTGGTGGCCGCGGTCATACCAGCCGTTGTCTCCCCGCTTGTAGCCGGAGGAGAGGTTCTGCTGCTTCGCGGCGGGCAGGAGCGGGTCATAGCCCCAGGCCTCGCTGCGGCCGGAATTGCCGAGGTAGACGCTGCAGAGCGGATAGGCCACCCAGTGCGACACGCGGTGGGTGTAGTCCCAGTAGAAGGCGTAGTTGCGGAGCGCCTTCCCGTTGATCGTGCACGAGCGGGAGAAGAAGTCCAGCCCGTCGGTGGCGGAGGTCTCCGGCAGCTCGAGCCAGTGCGGGGCGGCGAACGCCGTGCCCTGGCCGGCTTGCCCGCCGGGCACGCTGCCGCCGGCCGCCTGCGTCAGCGACAGGGTCAGCGGCGCGGAGCCGGTGCCGCCGGACAACGCGAGCACGAGCGCGCGCGTACGGTTGGTCGGATTGGCCGCGAAGGACAGCACGATGTTGTTGCGGTCACCCGTGCCGGTGGCCGGCGAGACGGACGCCCATTCCGCTCCCTCCGTGATCTCCAGCGTCCACACGCCGTCGGCCTGCACGCTGACGAACACGCTCCCCCCTTCCGCGGGCAACGTCGCCGACGCGACCGAGAGGTGCATCTCCGAGGTGACGTGCGACGACTGGAACCCCAGCGTACAGGAGTTCACCAGCGCCGCCACCACCAGCAGCCATATAAGCAGGGAACGCTTCATAGATCCGCTATTTACTGATTGGCGCCAGAGGTGTGGCTGACATAGTAGGCATTCACAACCTCAATTCTGTCGTCCTGCCCCTCTTTCTTATAAGTATCACGATATCCGATCAGTGTAACCGTATCTCCGGCCTTGATGCCAATACTTGCAAAACTCTTATCATTCGTGGCGCCATAGCCAAGTTCCGTTTTGGTAAGGCCATACACATATACGGTTCCGGTAGCATCTTCCAGATAAAAGTTACCGTACGTTTCGTTTATCGACTCCGAACCCGTAACCTTTCCGGTCAGCTGATACTTCTGGGTATTTGACGGCTCGGCAGCAATAAACTCGGCGACGGTAACAGTCTTCACTTCAGTCTGCTGCCCACCACCGCCACCGCCCTCGGTGGTGCCGTTGAGCGAATACAGATAAGCTTCATTAGCTACCGTCTCCGGCGTATTTCCCTTGTAGTTCATCAACTTACCATAGACAATCACTTCATCTCCGACTTTGATGTCAGTTCCGGAAGTATATTTTTGATTGCCAAGATACAGGATACGGAAACAGTAGAACTCCGCACCGCCCGTGGCGCCGTTTTCACTGATATAGAAGGAGGCGTTGCCATACGTGCCGCCCTCCGTGAAAGTCCCTTTCTCAGGGATTTTGGAGATCTTACCCTTCACATAAACAGGTTCCGTTGACTGGAACTCCGTGTTGCTGGTCCACGTAAGGTTCGCTACAGCAGCATTGGCAGCGGCAGGATTGTACGGATCGGCAAGCGTGCCGGTGCCCTTCGGCGTATCGGTCTGGCCGCCACCGCCGCCACCGCCTTCGGTGGTGCCGTTGAGCGAATAGATATAAGCTTCTTTCGCAGAAGTCTCCGGCGTACCTTGATAATTGGTCAGCTTACCACAAATAATGACTTCATCGCCGACTTTGATCTGCGTGTCGCCCTCTTTCCATTCCTTGTTGCCGAGATACAGGACCCGGAAACAATAGAACTCGCCATTCTGGCTACCGTCCTCGGAGATATAGAAAGAAGCATTGCCATACGCAGCAGTAAACACCTGCTCGACGCCGTTCTTGTCAGTAGCGATGCGGGAAATCTTTCCTTTGACATAGACATCCGTCTCCGTCTTTGCGCCCGATGCAAGGGCAGACGCGGCAGCCGTCGCGCCGGCGGCGTTGTACGGATCCGCCTGGGTGCCGGTGCCCTTCGGGGTGCCGGTGTTGCCACCGCCACCGCCCTCGGTCACGCCGTTGAGCGAATAGAGGAAGGCCTTGCTGGCGACGGTCTCAGGCGTATTGCCCCGGAAGTTGACGATCTTGCCGCAGACGATCACCTCGTCGCCGACCTTGATGTCCGTGCCGGAAGTGAACTTCTTGTTGCCCAGATACAGGATGCGGTAGCAATAGAACTCGCCGTCGCCCGTGGCACCGTCGTCACTGATATAGAAGGAGGCGTTGCCATACGTGCCGCCTTCCGTGAAGGTGCCCTTGTCTGCGATCCGGGAGATCTTGCCCTTGATATAGACGTCGTTCGGGGACTCGACATCCGCGCCGAGCGCAGCCGCGGCTTCCCGGGCGCCCTCGGCCGTGTACGGGTCTTCGAGCGTGCCGGTGCCCTTGGACTTCTCGCCCTTGGCGCCGGCCTGCGCGACGGCCACCTTGGCCTTGGCCAGGCCGATGGAGAACAGGACGTCGCCCACGCGGTTGTAGCCGGAGTTGTCCAGCACCGTGAGGGTCACGCGCTGGGGCGTCGAAGAGGCCGGACCGCTTGCGGGGTCGACGGCCACCCAGTCGGGTTTGTTGCGGACCATCCAGTCGCGGGTGGCCGAAATTTCAACGACCTGTTCGGTCGAAAGCTGTCCAAATTCGAGGGACTCCGTCCCGACCTTCAGGCTCGGCAACACATAGTCCTCATCCTGCCGACATCCGGAGAATAGGAGTCCGGCAGCCAGGATGGCTGCAAACAAGGTCTTGATTTTCATCAGTGTGTTGGTTTAGCTGCCACCGCGCCGGACGCGACCCGGCGCGGCGACAGGTGTTATTCGCGGTTAAATTTTTCCGATTGCTCCCGGATCAGCTGCTCCAGCACGCCCGGATCGAAGTAATTGATCCGCATCGCGGCCTTGACCCCGGCGAGGGTCTCCGCAGCCTTCGCGCGCGCAGCCTCCGTGCCCTTGCGCAGGACCTCGTAGACATACGGCAGGTCCTGCTCCAGGGCCTTGCGGCGCTGGCGCATCGGTTCCAGGGTGTCATTCAACACTTCCGTGAGGAAGTTTTTGATCATCACGTCGCCGAGGCCGCCGGCGCGGTATTGCGCCTTGACCTCGTCGAGGGAATGGAAGTCGAAGCTGACCTTCTTGCCGTGGAAGCATTCGCCGAAGCGGTCGAAATGCTCCGGGCGGCAGAAGGCGTCCAGGTAGGTGAAGACGGTGTTGCCTTCGACCTTGCCCGGGTCGCTCACCTGCAGGTGTCCCGGATCCGTGAACATGCCGCGGACCTTGGTCTTGACCTCCTCCGCGCTGTCGGAGAGGTAGATGCAGTTGCCGAGCGACTTGCTCATCTTGGCCTTGCCGTCCGTGCCGGGCAGGCGCAGGCAGGCTGCATTGTCCGGCAGGAGGATTTCCGGCTCCACGAGAGCCGGGCCGTAGGTGCTGTTGAACTTGCGCACGATCTCGCGCGTCTGCTCGATCATCGGCTCCTGGTCCTCGCCCACCGGCACCGTCGTAGCGCGGAAGGCGGTGATGTCGGCCGCCTGGCTGATCGGGTAGCAGAAGAAGCCGACCGGCGTGCCCGCCTTGTTGTCGGCGCCTTCGGCGTCGTTGAATCCGCGCAGCTGGATCTCCTGCTTCACGGTCGGGTTGCGCTGGAGGCGCTGGACCGTGACGAGGTTCATATAGTAGAACGTGAGCTCGGTGAGCTCCGCCACCTGCGATTGGATCAGGATGTGGCTCTTGGCGGGGTCGATGCCCGCGGACAGGTAGTCCAGGGCCACTTCGATGATGTTCTGGCGGACCTTCTCAGGGTTGTCGGCGTTGTCGGTCAGCGCCTGCGCGTCGGCGATCATGATGTAGATCTCGTCGAACGCGCCGCTCTCCTGCAGCTCCACGCGGCGCCGCAGGGACCCTACATAGTGTCCGATATGCAGGCGGCCGGTGGGACGGTCGCCTGTCAGGATAATCTTTTTCTTGTTCTCTTCCATCAGTCTTTAACAGCTTTGAGGGCCTCGCGCACCTGGTTCTCTATCTCGTCACAAAGCTCGACGTTGTCTTTCAGCAGCTGTTTCACGGACGCAAGGCCCTGGGCGAGCTTTTCGCCCTGGTAGCTGAACCAGCTGCCACTCTTGTGGATAATGTCGAATTCAATCGCCAGGTCGGCGATCTCCGCGACGTGGGAGATGCCTTCGCCGAAGACGATGTCGAATTCAGCCTTCTTGAAAGGCGGGGCCATCTTGTTCTTGACGACCTTGACGCGGGTGCGGTTGCCGAGCGCCTCTTCGCCGTCCTTGATCTGGTTGGTACGGCGCACGTCGAGGCGGACGGAGGCGTAGAACTTGAGGGCGTTGCCGCCGGTAGTGGTCTCGGGATTGCCGAACATGATGCCGATCTTCTCACGGAGCTGGTTGATGAAGATGCAGCAGGTGTTGGTCTTGGAAATGTTGGCCGTGAGCTTGCGGAGGGCCTGGGACATCAGGCGGGCCTGGAGGCCGACCTTGTTGTCGCCCATCTCGCCTTCGATCTCGGCCTTCGGGGTCAGGGCCGCCACGGAGTCGATGACGACGATGTCGATGGCGCCGCTGCGGATCAGGTTGTCCGCGATCTCGAGGGCCTGTTCGCCGTTGTCCGGCTGGGAAATGAGGAGCGTGTCGAGGTTGACGCCGAGGGCCTTGGCGTAGGTGCGGTCAAAGGCGTGCTCCGCGTCGATCATCGCGGCGATGCCGCCGGCCTTCTGGGCCTCGGCGATCGCGTGGATCGCGAGCGTGGTCTTACCGCTGGACTCGGGTCCATAGATCTCGATGATGCGTCCGCGGGGATAGCCGCCGATGCCGAGGGCGTGGTCGAGGGCCACGGAGCCGCTCGGGATCACCTGGACGTCCCAGTCGGGCTGCTCGCCCAGCTTCATGATGGTACCCTTTCCGTAATCTTTCTCAATCTTGTCGATCGTCGCCTGGAGGGCTTTGAGTTTCGCCGCATTCACATCCACGGTCTTGTCTTCTGCTTCTTTCGCCATAGTGGTCTTTTTGGTTTAAACGTTAAACAAAGTTTTGATAGTTTTGTTTTCGGTTTTCGCTCCTGCTTCGAATTTCCCGAAGGGAAACAAATATAAGCATATTTTCTTTCATAGTACGCTTTTGCTCCCTAAAACCACTATCTTTGCGACCTATGACGAACGCAGAGATTGCCATTTTCGACGAAAAGAGGCTTGCATTTTCCCGGATCGGAGAATGGAACACGGAAGTGGTCCTGTTCTTCCACGGCTTCCTCGGGTCACGGAACTATTTCCCTGATTACGAGTACGATGACAAATGCATCCTGTCTTTCGACCGGCCCGGGATCGGGGACTCTTCCCTCACCGGACCTTACGCGATGGAGGACTTCCTGACGCAGGTCCGCGCCGTCCTGGCGGACCACGGCGTCACGGCCGTCCGCCTGATCGGCCACAGCGCCGGCGGCTACTACGCGCAGGTCTTCGCCGCGATGTTCCCGGAGCTGGTGCGTTCGCTCTCGCTGGTCAGCAGCGTCATCCCCCTGAATATGCCGGGGACGCTGCGTTTCGGCGGCGCCAAATGGCGCACCGTCGCCTTCCTGCTCCAGCACTGCAAACGCTTCTCGCGCTTCTTCATC